>Ga0209541_10013536_pt1 | contig 12448 bp, 10 predicted proteins | sample RifCSPlowO2_01_FD_184027 | JGI IMG/M metagenome (GOLD analysis project Ga0209541, IMG submission 184027) | Groundwater microbial communities from Rifle, Colorado - Rifle CSP2_plank lowO2_0.1 (SPAdes) (version 2) | ecosystem: Environmental > Aquatic > Deep subsurface > Groundwater | place...
TATGACGTGCGTGTCGGGTTACAAGCAGGCACAGCCGCCTCTAACGCGATACACGCCACCTATGTCGTGCGCGGCGCGAGCGCGACGATACTCACCCTCTCGCTCGACAAGGACTACTACCAGGCCGGCGAGATGAGCACACTTGCGATAATGTGGTTATCTTCGAGCGGCAGCTTCGTCCGTGCCCTCCCAAGCGCCACCGCGTCGTCGGCTACCTCATTCACCGCCACCCTGACTGATGGGAGAGGCGTTGCGTGCGCGGATGCTCTCGCAGAGCCACTCCCCACATCATCCCCTAAGACCACAGCATCTTTTGCTGTGACGAGAAGTTGTGTCAACCCGCAGGTATCAGTTACGCTCCTTGACGCGCAAGGCACTCATCTTACAGAGAGGACGGTGAGTCTCACGAGCTCTTCGCGCTCGCATCTCACAACGCTTCAGTTCGCTCTCATTGGGCTTGGCGCGCTCCTCCTCGTACTACTTGGGGCGTATCTGTGGAAGAGGGACCGCAACAACATCCCACCACTATCGCCGTTACCGCCGAAGATGCTCCTGCTGGCGCTTCTGGTCGGTGTGGCCGCTCTGGTGCCGACGCACAGTGCGAAGGCGGATACGTTTTGGCAGCTGGCGTCCCCATTGTACGGTTCATCCTCAGAGGAATCTATCGTTATAGATCCAGGGGGTTACATAGTCTATACGGTCAGTCTTGACAAGTGCACTGGTACTGACACTGATGAGTACTACATAGAGGACACCGTCTCCCACGGCTCTTCAGTAAGTACTGCTACATGCGCCTACTATCCCGGGGACACTATTTATGTGAGTGAATACTACTCAGACACCTACGCTGGATCCGTATTCCATGGTCCTGCATCGGTTTCTATGGGTGCAGATACACAAAACCCTGATACAAATCCAGGCTGGGTCGAGTTTACTGCGCCATTGGAGCCGGGAAGGTACGAGGTGCGCTTCCTTGCTCCTGACGGGATTTTCCTCATGAGTTTAAGTCCCTGTCAGCCAGAAGATATAGAGCTTGGATATTTCGATGGAGAGGGTGGTGGTTGTTATTTCCATTGGCCTCTTGGGATATCCTACTCGATACCCTTTACGGTGGAGTCACTCCCATCAATCACGGCCTCCTGCGCCGCTTCCCCAACCTCGGTGGCCCCTGAAGAGACTGTCACCTGGACAGCCACTGCCTCGGGCGGCACTGGCACCTATACGTATGCATGGACTGGCACGGACAGCCTCACGGGCACTGATAGTATTATCACGAAGGCATACACAAGCGCTGGCACGAAGACTGGCTCCGTTACCGTTACGAGCGGCTCACAGTCGGTGACGGTCAAGTGCAGTTCGAGTGTGGTCGTGGGCACTCCGTCATCTGGTTGCACACTCACTGCCACTCCGTCGAGTCTCCCGGGACCTGGGACCGTTAGCTTGAGCGTTGATATCACCGGATGGGCCGTCACCGACTGGACGGGCACACTCACCAGTGTAGGTACCGTAGGAAAATTCAGCGACGATGGTCCGTGGAATGTGTCGATCAGTGACGACACGACCTTCACTCTCAATGGTACATACACGTCTGCTTACTTTTTTGAGAAAGAACTCTCGTGTTCAACGAATGTGAATATAGACGATGACGATGATGACGACGACGATGACGACGATGATGATGATGATGATGATGACGATTGCGTTAACCTTTACCCATCTTTCTATGGCCCGATCACAGTAACGGGTGGCCAAGATACCGCTGGATACGGCTGGCCAGCAACGAGCAGGAGCACTCATGCAGCGTGGGGAAGTAGCCCGTATACATATGATTCTGATCCTGGGTACGCTGCGGTGCATGCGGGTCTAATCAGCATGGGCCAAACAGCTACGATACAACGCACGGATGCAGGGGAGATCAGTTCGTTCACGGGCTCCCTAGCTCATGGCATACAGTCCTATGATTGGTCTCCTCTTTGGTGCTCGGTTACGCTAAGTGTAGCCGCATGCACACCGACACCGATAACCAGCTCATGCATAAACGACAACGCTACGGTGCGTACCACTTACGGCAACTGTGGATACGTCGACCAGATTTGTCGATATGCCGCATCCGACTATGGATGTTTCGAAGACTCTGAAGGCGCGCATTGTCTCGTGCCACCACCAGCACTCCCCCCTGTTTTTTCTGTGAGACCGCAGCTTGTGCACGAAGGAGATCGAGCCACCGCAACCTGGACGCCGCAGGCCGACAGCCAGTCGCTGGAGTGTACCGTTACCGGATCAAACGGCGACCAATGGACCAATACCTCGTCCGGCGCGACCATAACTCATGAGACGCGCCCTATCACATCACGAACTACCTACACCCTCGATTGCGAAAGTGTCGTTACTAACGAGATTCTCGCTCCACAGACGGAAGTGGTGAATCTCATCCCTCGATTCCAAGAGCCGCAATAAAATTTGCATTCCCCAAAGAAATGGCTATACTGCTGCCATCTGCCCGCCTTGGGCGGGTCCCAAGTCTCTATAGAGACCAATGGCTCGGTCTCAATCCGCGTCATTGCGCGGATTATTGCATATATGGCAACCAAATTCATTATAGGCACCAAGGGGCGAATGACGCAGGTTTTTGATGATGCCGGAGCAGTGCATGCCGCAACGATTGTCTCTGCTGCACCGCTCACCGTTACGCAAGTAAAATCCGTCGAAAAAGATGGCTACGCCGCCGTGCAGCTTGGTATGGGTGTGCGTAAGGAAAAGAATCTGAGCAACGCTGTAAAGGGTCACCTGTCCGCCAAAGGCGGATCCGCCTCCGGCGGAAAAGATTTACTCGGTGCATTCCGTTGCTTGCGTGAGTCCCGCATCATCGAAGGGGATGTGAAGCGCGGCGATAAGATAGAGATCAGCGTTTTTGCTCCGGGTGATACCGTGGAAGTCTCGGCCATCTCAAAGGGAAAAGGCTTCCAGGGGGTAGTGAAGCGCCATGGTTTCTCCGGCGGTCCGCGCTCTCATGGACAGAAAAATAAAGAGCGCGCACCGGGCTCGATAGGCGGTGGAGGTCGCGCGGGTGGTCGCGTCGTGAAGGGTATGCGCATGGCGGGCCGGATGGGAGGAAATCGAGTGACCGTCAAAAATCTTCGCGTCCTGCAAGTGGATCCGGATACCAATACCATCCTCATTTCTGGCGCTGTTCCGGGTCGGCCAGGTACGCTCGTCGAAATAAGAGGAAATTAGCATGACTACGAACTACGTTCTACGTACTACGAACTAACCTATGGAATCACCAATTTACAACACCGCAGGCAAGAAAACGGGGACGATTGAGCTCCCTCTGAATATTTTTGACGTGAAATGGAACGACTCCCTCATGCACCAGGTCGTCACCTCGATGCAGGACAATGCTCGCACCAATGTCGCGCACACAAAGGGTCGTGGCGAGGTGCGCGGCGGAGGAAAAAAGCCATGGAAGCAGAAGGGAACTGGTCGCGCACGGCATGGCTCCAGCCGCTCTCCCATTTGGGTAGGCGGTGGCGTTACGCATGGCCCCATCAATGCAAAAGTCTTTGCCCGCGCGATACCAAAAAACATGCGCAACAAAGCCCTCGCGATGGCGCTTTCAAAGAAGCTCGCCGATGGCGAAGTCTTGTTCGTCGAATCGTTCGGTATCGCAGCGCCAAAGACCGCGGAGGCAAAAAAGGCGCTCGTTGCTTTCGCCAAGGTGAAGGGATTCGAGAGGATCTCCACGAAGCGCAGGAACGCCGCGCTCATCGCGCTCAATGAAAAGAACGACGCAACGCAGAAGAGTTTCCGCAATATCGGCTCCACAGCCGTAGTCTCGGTACAAAATCTGAATCCTCTTTCAATCCTCCGCAACACCTACCTCGTCCTTGAGAACCCGCAGCAATCCGTTGCCACGCTCGAATCTCGTTTTTCTAAAAACTCAAAACTCAAAACTCAAAACTAGCATATGGATTACTCACACATTCTCATCCAAGCGCGTATCACCGAAAAGGCGACCTGGCACCAGGGAGCTGGCGTCTATACCTTCAACGTCGCGTCAAGCGCGACCAAACGCGACATCGTGCGCGCCGTGCAGGCGCTCTACAAAGTGAAGCCTCGCAAAGTAGCCATCGTGCAGGTGCCGCTCAAAAAGGTACGCAACATGCGCACGGGTAAGACTGGCGTCAAAAAGGCCAGCAAGAAAGCCTACGTCTATCTCAAGCAGGGCGACGTCATTACGATAAGCTAATTATTCCTATGTCCCTCAGACAATACAAACCAAGAACTCCCGGCACTCGTGGCATGAGCACGCTCAATTATCGTGAGCTCCTCAGCGGTCACCGTCCCGAGAAGAGCCTCATGCATGGCAGGAAGCGCGATTCGGGCCGCAATTCGCACGGTCGTATCACCACGCGCCACAAGGGCGGCGGCCACAAGCGCGTGTACCGCGAAGTGGATTTCAAAATGGATAAGAAAAATATTCCGGCGCGCATAGCTAGTATCGAGTACGATCCCTTCCGCAGCGCCTTCATCGGCCTCGCAATCTACCGCGATGGCGAGAAGCGCTACATGGTCTTGCCGCAGCGCATGAAAGTAGATGACGTCTTGCTCGTATCCGAAACGGCGCCGCTCACTCCAGGTAATCGCTTGCCGCTCTCAAAAATTCCGGTTGGCACCTTCGTCTACAATATCGAGCTGAAGCCAGGTAACGGCGGCAAATTGGCCCGCTCGGCTGGCAATTACGCGGAGATCGTCGCGCAGGATGGTGTCTATACCCAGCTGAAAATGCCGTCCACCGAAGTGCGCAACATCCACGGCACGTGCTGGGCATCAATAGGAGAGAGCTCCAATCCTGAGCATCGCCTCGTCGTCATCGGCAAGGCAGGACGGACCCGCTGGAAGGGCGTACGCCCTACGGTACGCGGCACCGCGATGAACCCGGTAGATCATCCGCACGGCGGCGGAGAAGGACGCCAAGGCCGCGGCCACCGCCGCGCTCGTTCGATGTGGGGCAAGCCGACCGGCAAAGGGCAAAAGAGCCGCCGACCCAAGAAGTATTCAAATGTCTTCATCGTCTCTCGCCGCAAAGTAGGGAAGCGCAGGTAAATCTGCTACCGTTTTTCCAGAATGCCCATGGTAGAATTGCTTTGTGGCCGATCTTCTACTTGCAAACGCCCACGTGGTTAGTTCCATAATCCTACTCTTTTTTCCGATGCTTGGGCTTGTTTCAAGTCTAATTTTCGCGAGAGTGTCGTATGCTTTTTTTGAAGCACGCTCGCAGTCTCGTTCTCTGCGCTTCGTGATCGGCCTCTTGATCTCTATTTTGGCAGGTGCTTGGCTCTGTGCTGTCACTTTGTCGGGAACCATAGTAGGTTTAGAGCTTGATCGCTTCATGTTTCTCATAGAACAGGGTGGCGATTCTTCCGGCGGGCGTGGGTGGGCAAGCTTTGGCTACTTTATGTTTTCGCTGATTGCATCGGTCGGCGTCGTATTAGTGGTTACCCCTCTCTTTCTCTACTTCTTCAAGTACCACATACCTCGCAGAATAAGTTGGCTCACACTCTTTGTTGTGATTGCGTCTGCAGGATTTTTGTTAGGTGTTTTTCTTTTGTCAGAAACCGAAATACGGCCGCAAGCAGAGACGGCACATGCGTTGTGGTATGAGAGCACTCGGCGTTGACATCCATTTTTAATGTAGATACAATGTATCTATGTCTACTAAGGTACAGAAATGGGGAAATAGTCTTGCGGTACGGATTCCGGACGATGTGGTGGAAGACATGGGATTTGTCGCGGGCAGGGAAGTTACTGTGCGAAAGGTTCGCAACACGGTCGTCATCGCTCCCGCGCGCGCTAAAAGACGACCGACTCTCGAAGAGCTGGTGGCTCGCATTACACCTGAAAATCGGCACGACTATCAGTGGGGTGACGTCGAGCCAATGGGTAAGGAAATATGGTAAAGCAGGCCGAAAGCTACGTGCCTGAGCGTGGTGACATCGTGTGGATCCAGTTTTCTCCTAAGCGCGGTCGCGAACAGGGAGGGCGGCGTCCTGCCCTTATCCTTTCTTCAAGACAGTTTAGTAAACGAACCTCATTCATATTTTGTTGTCCCATAACCTCAAAGGTAAAAGGGTACCCTCTCGAAGTGCCGTTCTCCGCAGGCCGCATACAAGGCGTGGTGCTCGCCGATCAAGCGTATACGTTTGACTGGCACATTCGACGTCCGGTGTTCGCGGGACATGCTCCCGATGCAGTTGTGTCGCAAGTGGGTGAATTGATCTCGATCCTCGCACAAGGCGCATAGCCTGCGTCGAAGACTGGGAACAATAGCGGTAGTTCATTGCCGGAAGATGTCCTGTACGTCTTCCCATGTGAGTTTCTTGAAAATGTCGCTGTTTTCGGATACAAGCGCGTCAAAAAGCGCACGCTTCTTGCTCTGGAGCGCAATGATCTTTTCCTCTATCGTGCCGATGGTGATGAGGCGATAGACATTGACCGCTCTTAGCTGGCCGATACGGTGCGCGCGGTCGATAGCCTGATTCTCCACCGCCGGATTCCACCACGGATCGAAAATGATCACGGTATCGGCGCTCGTGAGATTGAGCCCGGTACCACCCGCCTTGAGGCTGATGAGAAACACGGTCTTTGCGGGGTCGCCGTTGAATGCGTCGACGAGCTCCTGGCGATTCCGCGTCTTGCCGGTGAGCATCGAGAACGGTATGTGTTCGCTCCGCAAGGAATCGGCGATGATATCGAGCATTTTTGTGAACTGACTGAAGATGAGCACTTTGCGCCCTTCCGCTTTGATCTCACGTACGATGTCCATGCATGCATCGAGCTTTGCCGATGAATATGTACCCTTAGGCTCGACGAGTGCGGGATGATTGCATATCTGCCGCAGTTTCATGAGTGCGGCGAGGATGTGAATTTGCGCGCGCTTAAATCCACGCTTCTCTACCTCGGCAAACAATTCGGCGCGAGTGCGCGCGAGTACCTCTTGGTAAAGCACGTTTTGGTCGTCGGCCAGTTCCACTCGCATCGACTGCTCTATCTTTGCCGGCAATTCCTTGAGCACCTCTCCTTTGGTGCGGCGGAGCATGAAGCACGAGGTTTTCGATTTGAGATGCGCAAGCGCGTTCGCGTTGCCACGCTCCATTATAGGCTTGCCGAAGTGTTTCTGGAATGCGGCATGATGTCCAAGGAATCCCGGCATGAGGAAATCGAATATGGACCACAGCTCCTCCACGCTATTCTCGAGAGGCGTGCCAGTGAGCGCCAAGCGATATTCGGCGGGGATTGCCTTCACCGCATGCGCATTCTTGGTGCGCGGATTTTTGATCGACTGCGCCTCATCGAGCAGCAGATAGTGAAAAGGTTTCTTGCGCGCCTTGTACCATTCGATATCGCGCTGCGCGAGTGGATACGACGTGATCAAAAGATGCGGCGCGTTTTTCTTTTGTAAAATGAGGCGCTTACGCTCCAAGGCGGTGCCTTCGACGACGGCAACGGAAAGCTCGGGGAAGCGCATCTCGGCCTCCCTTTCCCAATTGTGGAGCAGTGTCTTGGGGCACACCACAAGCGATGTCTCGCCGTCTTCGGTATGCACCGACACTTGCGAAAGCGCCTGGATCGTTTTGCCAAGACCCATCTCGTCGGCAAGGATGCCGCCGAAGCGATATGTGCGCAGGAAGTGCATCCATTCGACGCCCGCACTCTGATACGGACGCAGGAGCTCACGGTGCGACTTGGGGAGCTTCACTCTGCGCACTGGCTTGCCGCTCTTCGCTTCTTTCATAAATGTATCGAAGCTTTTGGCAAATTGTGTGCGGTAGTGTGGACTGTTACTTGCCACATCGGCGATCTCTGGGGCATTGTAGAGACGTCCTTCAAATGCGCCTGAAATCTCGTTCTGCGAGAATCGCTCTAGCATGCGCACGAGTCGCTCCAGATCGGCGCGGTTCCCGACGCGAATGAGGCGACCGTCCTGTGTCTTCAGGCATTCGTCGCCGTGCTCGATAAAGGCGATGACATCTTCGAGCCGTACACGCCCGTCGCCGCAGTAGAGCGCGAGGTCAAACGCGAGCCAGTCGCGCTCAGCGTCGAGATCCACGTTGATATCAGCCTTCACATCGCCCGTCGCATACTTTATCTCGTCGCGCGTGAAGATCATTTTTAGCCCGAGCCGCGCGAGTGCGTCCCAATGATCGCGCAGAAATCGCTCGATAGGTCTGGTGCCACTCAGCGTGAGCGTGGCGCGCTTGTTGAAGCCGTATTTTTCTATGAGAGCGCGATACACGGCTTCTTCTTTTTTCGCGTCTGTCGCTGCATACCCGATCTCGTTGTCCTTGATCGAAACGATGAAAGGATTCTGCACGGCATCGGTGCGACGTGAAAGAGGTATTTTGTTGCCACCGTACCCGTGCGAATACCATTCTTCCGACACATCAAGCACTTCGCACCCGTAATCCACTGCGCCGCGTACCCTGAGCTTCTGGGCGGTCGCATCGTAATCAATGCGAAGTGCCTGTTGCGGGTCGTCGTATTTTGTGACGACAAAATTGGCTGCAAGCTCGGTTTCGAGCATAAAGCAGCGGCGCAATTCGACGATTATCTCGTTGATACGGGTTGTTTCTTCTCCTGTAAGCATGGTCGTAGCGCGCTCTGGATGGGCGTACCCCGCGCTCTGCTTGAGCCGCGTCATGATTGCGTACGCGTCCGCGCTCCACGGTCGTAGAATTATGTCGTGCTTCTGCACCCGTACCATGCCACGCTTACCGATAGACATGTTGCTCTTTTGAAATACCCGTGCCACTATACTGAGCTCGAAGCGTGTCCTCTTGAGCGGTGTGCCGTCGGGGCGATACGGCTCCCACGTCTCACGTTTCAGATCTACTGAAGTGGGAAGCGGCGTATCGGTTGCAGTGAAGCGCATACGATTCTTCTCGCTGAATGATTCTTTGTAGATAGGTACCTGCGCGCTCCGTATAAGCTCGAGCGCGTGATATGCATCGAACGTTGCCGACCACGTGTCATGTTTCGACAGATAGGTCACCAGCGCTCGCTCCCGCTCGTTCAGCTGGAGCGTTACGTCACTCATTAGCGACTGGAGACCGGTGCGGGAGAGCGTGGCGGCTCCTACCCACGGCATGCTTGGCTGTTCGGTATCGTGCAGATGTATGCGCGCACCGTTGTAGCCGAGCTTGATTATTGCTACATAGTGTTCCGCAAACAACTGCTGTTGTGTTTGCGGTGGAGATAGCGCGGGCGTCTCTGCTGGTACCGGATCATCCGCGGGCATAATGTGCGCGATCTCTGCGACGAGCGCGTCCGTTGCAAGCGACATGTCGAAGCCCATGCTGGCGAGTCGTGCCCGTACAGAAGCGTGGCTGTTGGATGCCGATACAGGCGACTTTTTCGATCGGTGCTTGTGCGGCGTCTGTCGCAGGCTCCCCGTTTGTAGCGCTTCCGCGATTGCGGAAGCCGACGCATCGATCGTGCGGTCGTCAAAAACATTTCGCAGGCGCTCCAACAGCGTACAGCCGAGCGCTGCGATGTGTTTGCAGTACACATCACCGTCTTCTGCATACGGACAATTGCAGAGTGCGATAGGGACCTCGCCTCCACGTGCATCCACCGTGATTTCCGTGCTGTATGTACGTGAGCCATGCACATCAGCTCGTACCGTCATACATTCCTGATCATCAGAATCAAATGAACAAGCGCCGACCGCACCACGCGCGTGATACTGTTTCCCGCGCGCCCAGATGACGGGGTCAATGACGTCCTTCAGGTTGCGCTCTATATCCGCCGCATCAAACATGTGGTGATTATGCAAAAAGTAGGCGTTTACGCTAGCGTGGAAGTCACTGTGAAAAAAGTACGAAATGTTGTTGTCATCACGCCTATTCTACGCAAAGTTGAGAAGCGGAAATAAATTCCACTATCCTGCGACAAAAAAGCCCTGCATCGCTGCGGGGCTTTTCCTGTGGAACTAGGCTTCGCTCGAGGCGCTCACTGGTAATCGGTGTATATCTTTGTTGCAACTACGCATTGGCCATCGGGTAGAGAATCGTCCACCCAGTCAAAAAACGCCTTTGCCTCGGAGACGTACCCCAAGGTACTTGCCAGATAGACCTTGCCATAGGAAGGGCATCCGAAGATTAGTCCCCACCGCTCTAGCGTAGGACCATTCGTGCATCCCGCGAGCAGCAAGAGGCATACCAACAACATGGTCTTCTTCACCGACTCATCTCCTATCAAGGTGCGTGCGGCCTTTCTGTAAGTCGCACTGTGTGATCTGTGGTAATGCTAACATGGAAAATCATGAAGGAGAGGGCTTCTTAGATATGCACCGTTGGTCCTTGCCAAGGTAATAGGAGGTATACACTTTGTACTTAGTAGGCAAGCGAGGTCTTGCCGAGGAGGAAGAATGACGCAGATAGACGTCCACAATCATACTGCTGAGGGTCGGTGGTCGGTTGCCATCGGCGCTGAGACGGTCGGGGCTTTTTTTGATGAAGCTGAGGCAATCGCCGCGGCCCAACGAAACGCGAGGCGATTGCTGAGAGGAAGTCAGCAAGTTCAGATCGTGGTCAACGGAGACTCAGCACGGAAAGTTACGTTCTAGAGGAGGGCAAGCAATGAGCAGCATGACCTTTGAGGTGTGGCGCCTCGGGAACGATGCTAGCTGGAAGATCGAACTCAACGGACAGGTTTGCCGCCGGCACCCCAACATTAAAACCGCGATCAAGAATGTGAGGGCTGCGGTAAAGGACGCGCGGGATTAGGGACAAGAAGTGAAGGTCTATCTTCAGGACCATGCGTCGAATCCGACTGAGATTTTGATGGCGCAGTAATTCAGGCGAAGGGAGGAAGCGATGGACGCGTTCGAAGTTTGTCGGCGAAGTCGCGGCGGTCGGTGGCTCGTCCGGCTCGACAACACGGTCTACGGTGCGTATCTCGACAAGGAACAGGCGCTCCTCGATGCGGTCGATGCTGCACGCGATGCGCAGCAATGTGGCCGCGAGGCACAGGTCTGGGTGCGGGAACATAACAACGCAGCTCGCATCTTCTGAGGAAGTTGTGGGATAAAGGGTGAAGGCGTGTTCGAGTAACATCGACGCGCCCTCTCTTTTTGCGCTCAACACCTCGTCAGCGCGTGCCCGAAAAGGGTCGATTTGGTATAATCACTCTATATGAAAAAATTTGTTGTCATGTACCGCGTACCGGTAGAAGTGATGGAGGAGTGGAAAAAGAATACCTCGCCCGAGGAGATGAAGAAGCAGGGGGAAAAGCTTGGCGCCGATATGATGACGTGGACCAAGAAGCACGACATGTCGCTCATCGACAAAGGATTGCCGCTCGGCAAGAATACGCGCCTCTCTTCCGAGGGCGCAAAAGCAGTTACCAACGACCTCAATTACTACCAGGTCCTTGAAGCCGAATCGTCCGATGCCGTGGTGGAGATGCTCAAAGACAATCCGCACATTCAGGTGATACCGTCGGCCTTCCTCGATATCATGGAAGTCCCGCACATGGGGATGTAGTCCGATTTGTTGTCGCTGCCCGAAAAGGGTAGTCCGAATCCGGACCGCCGCGCGCATTGAACCGTCTCTCGGTACAGGGCACGTATTTACAGATTAACGGTCACGCGCAAAAAGGTAGCCGGAATAGAAGTACTGCCATCGGTGCTCTTGTTCTGGGCGTTCGCAAGCTCTACAAGCTGGTTGTGAAGTTCATCGCCCTTTCCATTTTTTGCAGCCGCCTCGACCGCGTTCATAGTGGGGCCGTAGAATCGTTCGAATGATTCGATGAAATGAGCTGGGCTTTCAGGCGATACAAAATAGAACGTGTCTCTGACCATGGATATTTTTTCTGCAGGCACTCCAGCCTTTCCAAAACGTTCGATAATGTTACTTTCCACTCCCCACGTCATGGGGCTCACGAAGCCTTCCGGTGGTGGAGGCGTAAAAGCCGAGCTTATCTTTAAGAGCTGCGACACGAACGAAGTCGGATCGTTGGGGATCCAGTTACCCATCACGATGCGGCCACCCTGCTTGGTGACCCTCACCATCTCCTTCGCGACGTCGAAGGGCTTTGGCGCAAACATGGCACCAAAGACCGTAAGCGTAAGATCAAACGAATGGTCGGGGACTCCTTCTAGATTGCACGCATCTCCCTCTTGAAATTTCAGGTTGGGAAGGCCCATCTCCGACGCTCGTTTGTTTCCGGCATCAACGAGATTTTTTGCAATATCGATCCCCACGACACCAGCACCCAATTGGGCGAGAGGCACCGCTGTCGTGCCATCGCCGCATCCGAGGTCCAAGGCCTTGAGCGGCGGCTTGATCCCGAGAGACTTTACGAGCGCTTCACCGGATTGTCGCATGAAGGAGGCTATCTCGGTAAAGTCGCCTTTCTCCCACAATGCTTTGTTTGGATTCATTGG
>Ga0209541_10013537_pt1 | contig 12448 bp, 12 predicted proteins | sample RifCSPlowO2_01_FD_184027 | JGI IMG/M metagenome (GOLD analysis project Ga0209541, IMG submission 184027) | Groundwater microbial communities from Rifle, Colorado - Rifle CSP2_plank lowO2_0.1 (SPAdes) (version 2) | ecosystem: Environmental > Aquatic > Deep subsurface > Groundwater | place...
CGAAAAAAAAAGCGTCGTCGTCATCGGCATCAACGCAAACGATCCTTCAGATTATCCCGATGACAGTTTTGAGCATATGCAGCAGCTTGCCAAAGCAAAGGGCTACAAATACTATCTTGTTGACGAAACACAGGAAACTGCAAAAGCATATGGCGCAGCCTGTACTCCTGATCCGTTTGTATTTGACAAGAATCATAAGCTTGTCTATCATGGAAGAATAAACAACCAGATGGAGCCGACGGATAAAGTCACCGAGCACACGATGCGATTAGTTCTCGACAAAGTCCTCAAATGTGAAAAAGTAACTGAATGGTTCATGCCCAGCATGGGCTGTAGCATTAAGTGGAAGCGAGCCGCAGAACATTTTTAAATCACCTGCTTTTTAACCCTCTTATGAAATATCCTCAGTACAAGCCACAGGAGGTAGAAGAGCAAATCCTCCACTTCTGGTCACATCATAAAATCCTTGAAAAAATAAAAAAGCGTAACAGCACAGGCAAAAAATTCTACTTCCTTGAAGGTCCGCCATACACCTCAGGTCGAGTTCATCTCGGCACAGCCTGGAACATGGCATTAAAAGATATGTTTCTGCGCCACAAGCGCATGCGCGGCTTTAATGTGTGGGACCGCATGGGGTATGATATGCACGGACTGCCAACAGAACATGCCACTGAAAAGAAGCTCAACATCAGCGGCAAAGAGCAGATTACTGCATACGGCGTCGACAAGTTTGTCGGAGAATGTGAAAAGCTATGCAAAGAAAATATGGAGCAGATGAGCAAAGATTTCATCCGTCTTGGTTCAACATTAGATTTTAGCAATCCATATCAATCAATCACACGGGAATTTATTGACGGCGAATGGCTCTTAATCAAGAAAGCTCATGACTCAAAGCGTCTCTACGAAGGTCTGCGCACCATGCATTGGGACATGGAAAGTGGCACTGGCGTTGCAAAACACGAAATAGAATACAAGCAGGTGACTGATAATTCTGTCTATATCAAATTTCCTCTCGCAGATGAAAAGAAAACATTCCTTCTTGTCTGGACAACCACACCATGGACATTGCCGTTCAATCTTGGTGTGATGGCACATCCCGACATGGAATATCTCAAATGTAACATCGACGGTGAAACATGGATTGTTGCAAAATCACGCGCGGATGCAGTCATAAAAACAGCAGCAGAGCAATCGTATAGCATCTTAGAAGTCTTGCGCGGCAAAGATTTGGCAGGCATTAAATACATTCATCCTTTTGCAAAAGAAATCCCGTTTTTCTCAACCGTTAAAGCCACAAAGCTCCACACTGTCATCCTCAGCAAAGAATTCGTTGACGACGTTACGGGCACAGGTTTAGTACATACTGCACCAGGCTGCGGACCTGAAGATTATGAAGTTGGCCATAAAAATGGATTGCCGCCATTTAATACAACTGATGAAAAAGGAATCTTACACAATCTCGGCCCTTTCACGGGCCTTACTGCACGAAAAGATGATCTGCAGTGCATCAAGCTTTTTGAAAAGTCTGGCTCAGTCATTGCAACTGAAAAATACACGCATGATTACCCTCATGATTGGCGCTCCCATAAGCCCGTTATTTTCCGCGCAACGCGCCAATGGTTCTTTAAAGTTGAAGACCTGAAACAAGAAATGATTGCTGCGAACAATAAAGTCCAATGGCATCCTGTCGCAGGTTACAACGCATTTAACTCCTGGTTAGAGCACCTGCGCGACAATTCCATTTCAAAGCAGCGTTACTGGGGTACACCATTGCCTGTCTGGCGTAACGTCGACAACGACGACGATTACATCGTAGTCAGCTCGCTTGCTGAGCTCGAAAAACTCTCAGGCCAAAAAGTAAAAGAGCCGCACAAACCATGGATAGATGAAATTGAAATAAAGAAAGATGGCAAGCTCTATAAGCGTGTTCCTGATGTGCTTGACGTCTGGGTAGACGCAGGTACAACCAGCTGGAATTGCATTGACTACCCGAAAAGAAAAGACCTATTCGAAAATTTATTCCCTGCAGATTTTATTCTTGAAGGAAAAGACCAAATTCGTGGCTGGTTTAATCTGTTGATGGTCGCAGGTTTTCTTACTTTTCATAAGCCAAGTTTCCTCTCGGTGTACATGCACGGCTTTGTAACTGATGTTGAAGGCGTAAAAATGTCCAAGAGCCTTGGCAATGTTATTTCTCCTGATGAAGTCATCAACAAGCACAGTGCGGATACATTCCGCTATTATTCTATACAGACGCCTGCCGGCGAAGATATGAATTTTAGCTGGGAAGAAGTAGCATTGAAGCATCGCCAGCTCCAAGTGTTGTGGAACGTCCATAATTTCCTGCTTGCGCTGACGAAAGAAATCAGCATAAATCCATTTGAGTTTGATCATGCGCTGATGCATCAACTTTTTGATATTCCTGAAAAAGTAATATTTTCAAAGCTTCATTCAGCGATGCGAGACGTAACCAAATCATTCGAGCTCTACCATCTTGATGAAACCGTGAAACCGATTGAAGATGTATTCCTTTCATTGAGCCGAACCTACATTCAGATGGTGCGCGATAAGAGCAGTATCGGCTCGCGTGAAGAAAAAGAGCTTGTTGCATATACGATTGCGCATGTGCTTCTTGAAACTATCAAGCTATTTGCGCCTGCTGCGCCATTCATCACTGAGGCAATGTTTCAAAATCTCAAAGAGGAATATCATCTGAAAGAAGAGAGCATCCATGAGTATGCATGGCCGATTGCAGAGCAGAAATACATTAATGCCAGCCTTGAAACGGACATTGCAATTGCAGATGACATTATGGCTGCGGTGATGCACGCTCGTGAAAAAATAACGCTCAACGTGCGCTGGCCGCTCAAAGAGATTGTTGTTGCCACTTCGGATAAAAATGTACAGCGGGCGCTTGAGCATCTGCGTGATATCGTGAAAGCTGAGATTAATGTCAAAGATATTACTATTGTCGAAGCGCTTGCAGGCATTCACCAGCGCATCCGGCTTGATTTTGCAAAGGTTGGGCCGCGCTACGGTAGTTTGAGTCCAAACATTATTGCAAAGTGTGCGATTGAAAGTCCTGAATCCCTATTAAGTAAGCTAAAAAATGACGGTGCATATAAATTCCAGCTCGACGGCACCGCTGTGTCGCTGACGATGGACGATATGATTGTTGAGCAGGATGTTCCAAAGCCGTATATTGCCGCTCCGTCAAAGTTTGGTATGATTTATGTTAACCAGCAGCGCACGCGTGAATTGGATGCTGAAGGCTATACACGAGAAATCATGCGCAGAGTTCAAGCGCTGAGGAAGCTGTCCGGTTTAAACAAATCAGACAGGATATCATTGTACCTAAAAACAGGACCTGATCTTAGAGTAATGATTGAACCGTTTGCATCAGACATCAAGGAAAAAGTCGGCGCAAAACTCGTCAAGATCGACATTCTTGATTCGGTAAAGAAGCATGCAGTCGTCTCAAAAGAAAAAGTTAAAACAGAGGAGTTTACCATTCATTTTGATAAGGTGTGATTTTTAATCGTACACGCTTCCCCGATGGTCAAGCGCCACTAAATAAACAATCCTTCTTCATCTATCTCAAAAATTAACCTATATCTCCCCGTTAGTCGCGTTGATTTCTTTCCATGCAAAGGACCTGAAAGGTTACCTCCAAAGTCTGGATTTTCCTGTAATCGTTTAATCTTCTTATCCAGCTCACTCAGTAAATCATGATTTTTTCTTTGCCTTCCTGAATATCGCTCATGCTATCAACAATCTGGCGCATTGTGTCAGGATTACTCATAATCTCAATAGTATAGGTCAGTGATTCTATATCTTCTTTAGTTGCCATTTTCTGTTCTATTTTTTTAAGTTCAGCAAAAACGTCATTTACTGTGATTGTTTCCATAACCTCTATAGAATTATCCAAGCTTATAAACTTTTACGAAAAATCCTACTTAACTTCCCCAAAATCTTCCGTGTCAGCTGCTTCTTCCTGTGCTCGAATCTCAGAAACCGCAGCCTCGTCGACCGGACCTTGTAATTCTTCAAGCATTTCTTCGCTGACTGTCTTCTTTTTCTTCTTTGTCTTTTTCTCTGGTGCTTGTTCCTGCGATTCACTCATTGGCTCATCTGCAAGAGGGACAACTTCAACGGGCTTGCCTGTGCGTGTAAATTCCACAGTTTTGATTTCAAGTGCCCGAACAGGATAGATCTTATTCAGTCTTTTCTTGACTGCATTGTGCAGCTGGTGATTGACCAATACAACTATCAAATCATTAAAAGTGACTGCGCTTACTTCGCGTGCAACTGCAAGCTTCATCTCTCGGCGCAGCGCGCTTTCAAGTGAACGAACTGCCTTATGCAATGTAACAATGACTGGCTTGATTCGAATATTCTTCCCGTCTTTTGTTGTGACAACAAAACTCTCATCAATGCGGCTTGTGTTTCGTCGTGTAATCTTCTTCAGGTTTGACGGTGTTATGTAATAACCTGTAACTTCAGTCTGAAGGTTCTTCCCATCAACACTGCTTATTTTGAATGTTAAGTAGATGCTTTGGTCTCGCATATTGTCTGTTAATGTCTTCAGGTTTGCATGAATGACACGACCAAGTGCAGCTTCAGGCTCAGTAACGTATGTTTCACCGAGAACGAGGTTATTTTGTGCTGCAGGCGCAAATATGCTTACCCAAGACTTTTTCTTGACCTTTTGTACAGTGACTGCTTTTGCTTTAACCATTCTTGTGCGAAGCTGAGGGCGTTATTTAAAAGGCTTTTGGTTTATACATCCAAATTAACCACTTCTTTGGCATGTTCCATGATAAATGTGCGCCGCGGCTGCACTTCTTCACCCATGAGCAAAGAGAAAATTCTGTCAGCTTCGACAGCATCCTGAATCACTACCTGCTTGATAATTCGGTTTGCGGGATCCATCGTCGTTTCCCATAACTGTTCAGGATTCATTTCACCTAAACCTTTGTACCGCTGAACTGCTGCTTCGCCATTCTTAAGAATCTCTTCTTTCTCACGGTCATTATAGGCATATGTTACATCTTTGCCGCGTTTTATCTTGTACAGCGGAGGCTGTGCGATATAGACATAACCTGATTCAATCAATCCTTTCATGAATCGATACAGGAAGGTTAACAACAGTGTGCGAATATGGCTTCCGTCGACGTCGGCATCAGTTGCGATGACAATTTTGTGATAACGTGCGCCAGTGATATTGAAGTCTTCCTTGACACCAGTGCCAATTGCGATGATCATCGCTTTGATTTCAGTATTCTCGAAGACTTTATGGAGGCGTGCTTTCTCAACGTTGAGAATCTTTCCACGAAGTGGCAAAATTGCCTGGAATTCTCTGCTTCTGCCTTGTTTTGCGCTATTGTGCACAAAAACCCCTGATGCCAATGCAAAATTATGCGTTCCGGGCACTTCCATATCATAGACATCTATCGCTTCTGCTAATGGGATGATTGCTTTAATTTTGTGATTATAATTCTCTACAGCTTCCCTAAGTTTTTGCTCATCGTTGTTGAAAAATCGCTCAAAAAAAGTTTTATATGTCAAAATATTTCTGCTTTTTATGATTTTTCGCTGATTCTCGAATTCTTCAATATCTACCCTATCTTTTTTATCATAAACCGCGCGGAGCACTTTAATCGTACTTTCATAGTACGTTTTATCGTAAGCCTCTTTACGCTTTTTTCTGAAATCTATTGTCCACTGTCTTTTCGTTTTGCCGCTTCTCCATGATCTAAGCTCATTATTTTTCCACTGTTTCTGTGCAGACTCCGAAAGAAATTTCTTTGCTTCAAGATGCTGTTCAAAAAAATTTCGAGTTTTTTCTGCATGTGCTCTTCTGTTTTCAGCGGAAGACCAATATTTTCGTTGAGCTTCACGCAATCTCTCCTGTGAGTTTTTTCTATATTCGGAATGTGAAGTGTAAAAACTTAAAAACTTATGTACCATATATTTCTTGTACTCTTCATTTTCCCATTGCGCTTTTGCACGCATGCTAAGTTCTTCACGCATCTCAAGCATTATTTTCCTCATGCGTTCACGAAATTCTGGTGTTTGTCGAAGTTTCTTTAATCTTTCAACTACCTCTGCTTTAAACAGATTCTTTTCAGCAAGAAGCGCATGATAAGCAATATGCTCTTCTTTCGTCATCCTGCAGATATTAGTGGGATTGTTATTTCTTTTATCAAAATCCTTATGATGGCGATGGCTTCCTTCTATCATCTCATACACTTTATTTCTAATATTATATTCGTCAGCGAGCATATGTGTAAATATCCAGTGGCGCACGGGATCATACACCATTTCATATCCTTTAATTGTGATTTTTCCACCAATCTCTGAGATTCGCCTATTGAGTGGCATCAACGAATCATACAAGGTCAATTCTTTGGCACGTTTATATGATCCATCTTTAAGCATAATCAAATGATCAGGTGTGCAGATTATCTCTTCGTCGTTATCCAGCACTACCTTTAATACCTCTGCATTTGTTTTTGTTTTTCTTGGATCTTTGATTTTTTGGATTCCTATGCTCCCACTGTCCATAATTGTATAACAATAATGTTCTTTTCCTTCGTTATGCTCTTCAATAAGTTCCACGAATGAAACATTCCTTCCGTCAGCTAACGCTATTTTTGTATCTGCGGAAAAACAGCCCCCTGCCGAATCTCCTTCAACAATAAATAATTCGCATTTTGCCGGTTCGCGATTGCTGCAGTCGGCGAGCTTGCCCGGTAACGAGCCACCTTCAAAAACACCTTTGCGTGCAAGCTCTTTTGCTTTGCGTGCTGCTTCTCGTGCTCGGCGTGCCTCTTCGCACTTCGACATAATCATGCGCGAGTCGGCAGGGTGTTCATCCAAATAAGTGGATAATCCTTCAACAACGAGAGAATTGACAATGCCTGCAACTTCTCCATTGCCTAGTTTTGTCTTTGTCTGCCCTTCAAATTGAGGATTTGCTATCTTTACAGAAATAATTGCAGTTAATCCTTCACGAACATCCTCACCGCTGAAATCTTCCTCCGATTTCTGCTTGTTTTTTCCGTTTTTATTTTTACCATTACTTTGTTTAAGGTAATTGTTAATCACACGCGTGAGTGCGCTTTTAAATCCGATGAGATGCGTTCCACCTTCGTGCGTGTTGATGTTATTGGCAAATGTATAAATATTTTCCTGATAGCTTGTTGTATACTGCATCGCAATTTCAAGCTCAAAATCATCTTTTTTCTTGGTGAAATAAATCACAGGATGCAGCACCTGCTTGTTCTTGTTCAGATGATCGACAAATTGCTTTATGCCGCCGTCGTATTTGTGAACAGCATTTTTGTCAACCCGCTCATCATTTAAATCAATCTCAATGCCCTGGTTCAGATATGATAACTCACGGATGCGTGCGGTTAAAATATCATAGTTAAATGTGATGTCTGGGAAAATTGCTTTGTCGGGCAAAAACGTTACCTTTGTGCCTGTTTCAGTCGATGTTCCGCGCTCTTCAACGCCCATGATTGGAATTCCTTGCTCAAACTTCTGGTAGTACACTTTGCCGTTTCTTTTGACCCATACTTCGAATGTTGAACTTAAAAAATTAGTTACGCTGATGCCAACACCATGCAAGCCGCCAGAAACTTTGTACGTTTTCTTGTCGAACTTGCCGCCCGCGTGCAACTTTGTTAATACCACTGTTAATGCACTGATGCCTTCACGTGGATGAATATCGACAGGAATTCCTCGTCCGTTATCTTCAACGCTGATTGAGCCATTTTTATGGATCGTGACAATAATTCGTGTGCAATGACCTGCAAGCGCCTCATCGACGCTGTTATCAACCGCTTCATAGACAATGTGATGTACGCCGCGAATCGTTGTGTCGCCGATATACATACCAGGGCGTGCGCGGACTGCTTCCCTGCCTGCTAAAACTCGAATATTTTCTGCTGTATAATCTGCTTTTTGTCCACTTTCCTGTGTATTAGTGCTTATGCTATCCATGGTCTATCCGTCGAACAACGACTATAAAAACCGAATTTTAAGCAGTTTATAAGATTTTCGTAAGGGCAGACCCATATCTAAACAATAAAAAAATCCCAAGAAACTGCCCCAAAACAAAGTGATGAGACCCTGAGCCTCATCACAGTCTACCTCTTTTTCTCGCCTATAGGGATGGAATCAGTGCCCCATACACCACCACGAGCTAGTTTACTGTTTTTGTGTTTACTAGTGCAGTCGGCTGGAGATTATTCCTGCCCTATCGACTAACAGAACCGATACCATCCATCAGTTCTGTATGAGTATGAAGGGCCCCCGTTATGAGGGGTGGTTTGGATCAGAAGCAAGATCCGGGAGCCCATGACTATGACGCAAATATTCTTTTATCCAAGTGGGTAAGCTTCACGCGATCTTCCTGCCAGCGCCGCTGAATCACAGCACACTGCTGCTCAAAGCCCTGCCGAAGATATTGCGTTTTCTCCACCGTTGTCATCTGTATTCTAAAATATAGTAAAGTGATACTAGTATATAAACCTTACTATTAGTTATCCTAGTCTAGTAAAATGTATACTGGTTGACTATTTATACGTCGAAAACCTCTATCCTGTTCAAATTTTAAAATTGTTTCTTAATAGTGGTGAAAACAGAAAAATTAATAAACGCCGAGCTTTCAAAAATCTCATGGCTACTATGGATGCTCTTCGGGTGCTCTGTAAAGAACGTGGAATAACACAAATACTTTATGGTGCTCAACCACGATTAATTATTGTTGGCGAAACTCACGATCATCCTGCTCACTTAGAAAATGAGCGCTCCATCGTTCAGCTTCTCCAGCCTGAATTTGTTCTTCATGAAGCTCTTGGTGGCCGCACCTATGATCCAGAGACACAAGAAACAAAATTTCTTCAAGGGGTCCCTCACGACAGATACGATGATATGGTGCGTGACGATATTCCTTCAACATTGCGCAATTTATTTGATGATTTTGGAGTTCCTATCATCGGAATGGACTTAACTAACGCCGAGCTCGCACCAATAGTAAAACTGGTAAAAAGAACAAGAAGGAGTAAACAAGACGTTACTTCTCACTCAAATGAGATTCTTCCGTATCGTGAGTCCCGTATGGCAGCGAGAATGATTGAGTACAGTTCACGAACATCGGGACCGCTTGTTGCAATAATGGGAAATTTTCATCGCAGGCCTACATCTGCTATTCACGGACCTCTTCGAGAAGCCGTTCTGACAATTGGTCTCGATTATATGTGTATTTACCAGCCTAAATCGTCCTCTCAACCATAATCTTTATAAACCAACCCTCTCAACAGCCATAACATGTTCTTTCGTACCACGATTAAAGACCACATTCGTGTCCCGCCAGATTTATTTGGCTCAGCAGGCGAGCGCGCAGTACTCGACCGCATTAAAAGTGACTATGACGGATTTATCTCTCCTAAGCTTGGCTTTGTAGTCGACGTGCTAAAAGTCAGCGACATTCGCGAAGGCATTATTGTGCCTGGCGACGGCGCAGCGTACTATGAAACCACGTTTGAGCTGCTTACATTTCGCCCTGAGCTGCAGGAAGTATTGATGACAAAAGTCCGTGATATCGCAGAATTCGGCGCTTTTATGACCATTGGCCCTGCAGATGGCATGATTCACATTTCACAGACGATGGATGATTATGTTTCATTTTCAAAAGACAAAGTATTGACGGGCAAAGAGAGCAACCGATCTCTTCGTGTTAACGACAAATGCAAAGCTCGTGTTGTTGCCGTTTCCTATAAAGACATTACCAACCCTAAAATCGGTCTGACGATGCGCCAAGATGGTCTTGGCAGGCTGGACTGGGTAAAAGATGCTAAAGCTGTTCCAGCTGCTCCTGCATCGGGCAAGACAGAAAAATCAGAAAAAAAACAGTCTGATAAGAAGGCGAAACAATGAAACGAAAAGTGTGCACAAACTGCAAATTATTTGTTGATAGCGAAAGTTGTCCGCACTGCAAAGGAAATAAATTTAGTGTGAACTGGCAGGGGCGCGTGTATATTAACAATCCTGAAAAAAGTACAATCGCACAGAAGATGGGGATTGCAGCAAATGGCGAATATGCAATCAAGGTGAGATAATGGTTACTGTTACAAATCAGCACGACAATGCTCTCATGGGGCGAAAAGAAATCGAAGTTCATGTTCCATTTCAAGGCCCAACTCTTTCGAGTGCAGCAGCGCAAAAAGAGCTTGCAAAAGCAATGAGTGTTGATGAAAAGCTTGTGTCTGTCAAGCATGTTTATACTGCTTTTGGTAAGCAGGAAGCAACTGTTCAGGCATTTGTCTACAAAGACGAGAAAACTCGCACATTTTTTGAAGTACGCAAGAAAAATCCAAAAAAGAAAAAAGAAGCAGCTGCGCCAGCTGAGAAGAAGTGATAAATAATGGCAGATACAAAAGCAGCAAAGAAAAAATCCGGCAAATCGCGCCACAAAATGTATGAAGGCGGCAAAGTAAAGAACCGTTCCTGCCCAAAATGCGGTGAAGGATTCTTGTTAGCCGAGCATAAAGATCGCCGTTCATGCGGCAAGTGCATGTATGTTGAAAGCAAGAAATAGTCTTTTTTTTAATCAACTTTTCTTAAATTCTCTAACCACCTCTAAAAAATATTGATGTATTCTCGTATCCTTCGTCAGCTCAGGATGAAACGTTGATGCCAATATATTGTCCTGCCGCACCAGCACTGGATTACCTTCAAATTCCGCAAGTACATTCACCCCATCGTGAGCCTTCAGCACCGGCGCCCGTATAAACACAGCCGGCACTCGCGATGAAAAACCTTCTACGTTCAATGGCGTCTCAAAACTCTCGAGCTGCCGTCCATATGCATTTCTGTATGCCGTCACGTTCAGCAGTTTCAATCCAACATTTTCTGTCGAAAGCCCATTCCCAATAATATGATTCGCTAACAAAATAGCTCCTGCACATGTTCCAAACACCGGAAAGCCTTGGCGAACTTTTCTCTGCAGTTCTTTATCGATTCCATTGATTCGCATTAATCGATTAATAACCGTTGACTCTCCACCGGGTATTATCAGTCCATCAACGTCGTGCAGTTGCTCTGGCCTTTTCACTTCAATCGCAGGCACATTCATTCTTTTCAAAACAGCTATGTGCTCTGCAAAATCTCCCTGCAGTGCAAGCACGCCAATCATCGTCCACGCTCTGCAAGTTTTACTGATAACTTTTCAATCTCAAGTCCAGGCATCGCATCGCCAAGCCCTTCAGATACTTCTGCAAGCAGTTTGAAATCTTTATAGTGCGTCGTCGCCTGCACGATTGCTTTTGCCATCGCCTCGGGATGTTCTGATTTAAAAATTCCAGATCCGACGAACACGCCATCACAGCCGAGCTGCATGAGTAATGCTGCATCTGCTGGTGTTGCAATGCCGCCCGCCGCAAAATTCACAACTGGCAATCTCCCTAAATCTCTTACTCTCCTGACAAGCTGCAACGGCACTTTGTATTCTTTCGCTTTCTGCCGCAGCTGAAACAAATTCATGCGCCTCAGCCGCAAAATTTCAGCGTGAATAGTTTTTACATGCTTGACTGCTTCAACAACATTTCCTGTGCCTGCTTCACCTTTGGTGCGGATCATTGCAGCGCCTTCATGTATTCTGCGCAATGCTTCTCCTAAATTTCGTGCACCACACACAAATGGCACTTTAAAGTGATGTTTCTTGATATGTTTCTGATCTGCAGGCGTCAACACTTCCGATTCATCGATGTAATCAACACTGATAGCTTCAAGAATTTGCGCTTCAGCAAAATGTCCAATGCGTACTTTTGCCATGACGGGAACGGTTGTAGCCTTCATTATTGCTTTGATCAGTTTCGGATCAGACATTCGCGCAACGCCGCCCTGCTTTCGTATGTCTGCAGGCACGCGTTCGAGTGCCATGACCGCTACCGCACCTGCTTTTTCAGCAATCTTCGCATGCTCTGGCGTCACAACATCCATGATAACGCCGCCTTTGAGCATCTGCGCCAGTCCCTTTTTTGTTGCAAATGTGCTTTTTTCAGTCATAGGTGTATTACCCTCTAAAGTGGTATTTAAAGACATCGACGTTTTTGAAGTGTGAAAGTACTTTTAAATAAAGCATATCCCTCTAAAAACCTACCCACCCATCTGCCACGCCAATAAATCCTGCGTCGTTAATTTCTCGCCTTTTTTTAGTTTTTCTTCGACAGTTTTCATTTTGCCAGCAATATGAGTTTCAACACGCTCTTTGTGCTGTTTCTGCTGCTCGTCTCTCGTTGCGCCCAGCTGCTTTGACAATTCATTTAATTTTTCTAATTCACTCTCAAGTTTTTTACGGACATCATCGCGCAATTTACGCAATCCTTTGATTTCTTTCTCGTGCAGCTTCTTCTGCTCTCGCAACGCATCTACTTCT
>Ga0209541_10013538_pt1 | contig 12446 bp, 7 predicted proteins | sample RifCSPlowO2_01_FD_184027 | JGI IMG/M metagenome (GOLD analysis project Ga0209541, IMG submission 184027) | Groundwater microbial communities from Rifle, Colorado - Rifle CSP2_plank lowO2_0.1 (SPAdes) (version 2) | ecosystem: Environmental > Aquatic > Deep subsurface > Groundwater | place: Rifle...
CGTAGTAATCGGAGAGGAAAAAGTTAAGTTTAATGCTACTGCTAAACCAGAGGCGGAAACAGCAGGAGTACAGGACACACAGGCCGTTACAGGCAAGGAACAATTAACACCAACACCGGAAGATAAAAGCAACAAAACTTCAGACTGGATAAATGATAAAGTCCAGAAAATAAAAGATTTTAATTTAAGGGAAAAATTGAGAGAAATTGTCAATGGAATAAAAACTTCTACAAGTAAAACATTGGATCAGTTAGTTAAAAAATGGAACGAAATAAAAACTGAAATAGGAAAATTGAACAAAAAATTGAAAGATGCAATAGATGGAAAGATCAAAGAAAAACAAGCCGGATCGCGAAAAGTAGATGGAATAAAAGCGGAGGATGAGGTGTATATCTTAAGAACCAGCGGGACGATAGAAAAAGGGTGGGTTGTTAAGTTGCAAGTGGAAGACGGGATGATGGTATATAACCCGTCAAATGGATTAAGAAGGTTTGTTAAACACAATGAAGTTTGGACGGTTAAAAGCATAGAGACAAGGGCTGAAACAACTTCAGCTCAAATAGCTTTAGGTACTGAAATTTATGTAAGGAGAAGCAATGGAGGAATTGAAAGAGGATGGGTGGCTGAGAGCATGAACCCGGATGGAACATACAATTTAAGAAATATAGCCGAAACAAGATTAACAAGACGTGGAACTACAAAAGGAGAAGTTTTTACCATAGAAGAAATTGAAGGAAGAACTTACGAAAATCAAATGCGTAAAGAAGGAAAAGATAAAGAAGTCGCAAAAAAAGAACAAAAACCACCGACCAAACTTGAAGAAGTCAGAAGTATAGAAAATCTTTACAAGTGGCTGGGCGCACAAGGGGAGGAATTCAACGGATATGACGTTAAAGGTTTAAAAAAAGTAATTGAAAGATATGTAGCTGGTGGTGGCGAAATATCTCCGGAAGAAATAACAAAAAGAGGAGGGTTGAGAGAAAAAGTAATTGAATTGGTGGAATTAAAAAGGATGGAAGAAATAAGAAAACAAATCGCAAAGAAAAAAGTAAAAGTTAAAATTGAGCTAAATGGGAGAGTTGGAATAGAAGCAGCAAGGCAAACCGAAATTGATCAGGCTATTCGGCATTGGGAAGTGGCAAAGTCCGCCGACCAAGATTGGGGTCAAATTATTGGAAAAGGGCATACGGAAGCTTTTAGAAAAAGTTCACCACGTAAACTGGAAATGAATTTTAGAGACGGCACAAAAGTAACATTGCTTTTCCCTGGTAAATATCAGGGCAACGTTGCTGCAATACAAACACAAATAATAGAAATGGAAAAATGGATTCAACAAAAATTTGGAGAAAACGGCATAATGCCGGGGCATGAACTCACAATAACAATAATGGAAGACGTCCCGGGACAGAGGCCAATAAGAGGGCATGGCGGCAGTAACAACATATTGCTTAATGCCGGAAATTTAACAGATAGACAAAGATTCTTCGACACTTATTTGCACGAAAGAACACACAGCGTTTTGGGAGCCGCAAGTTTACATCCGTTTAACAGCGGAGTTGTAGAAGGTATAGCCAATTATATGGCGGCAGAAGGAGTTACAGAGTTGGGATTGGGAAAACCGGAAATTATGAAACGATCTGTTAATGAAGTATCAGAAAAAATTCTTAGTCTCGTGAAGGAGGGTAAAACATTCCAAGAAGCATTTTGGGAATATTTTGAAAAACATCATGAAAAAGATAATTATAGCTTAAACTATGAATACGGTCAGGCATTTGTAGAAGCGGTAATAAAACATTATAACGGAGATTTAAGCCAATTTCTAAAGATATACAGCCAATTAGGACAGGGACAGTATGAATACGCAGATTCCCAAAGTGTTTCATCACTACTAATGCGTGCAATGGAAAACACAGGGATAATAGATAATGATATTATAGCAATATTTCAGGAAACATCAGGAATAATAATACTGAAGGCATATAGAGGTACTGAATTAGTGGACGTTTTATTAATGGAAAATCCGCAAACCATTGAAGCTATACTGGGAGAGCAAGAATTGGAGACAATTTTCGGTCTAAAAGAAGCAACACTCAGCCAATTAATCGAACAGGTATTCAAGATAAAAAGACACATATTAGAAAATGCAAATGGAAGGAATCAGTCAAATGCGAGAAAGATTATCGAAATTTTGGAAAAGAAAATGTCAGCAAAAATGGTAAGGAAAGGAGCCGTTGGCGATACACAATATTATCATTAAAAAATAAAAAATATGAATCAAAATCAACAAAAAGAATTCGATCCCATACGTGCTTGTACAGACACACTATATTTAGATGGGAATACGGAAGCTGCTACACAATTTTCCGACGAACACTTAAGAATAGATGATATAAATTTCATCTGTTCATTACATATTAAAGGATCATTGGGGGTTAGGGTGGATCCGGAATTGTTGTTGGAAGCTTTAAATGGGAGTGAAACGTGTTGCATGGAAGTCCTATTTTATTTGGCCAGAGTACAAGTAGCAAAAATGGACGAACCACTGATTTTACTATCAAATAAAGAATTAGAAAAAAAAGAACAAGGGATGAAAAGAATGTACTGGCTTATACATGCATTGATAAAAACAGACACAAGCCGCGCAAAACTTTATTTAAGGGGCTTAAAGAACAAACAATTTATTACAGAAAATCCTTTGCTGAATCAGGCAGTGGGAACTATCAGCTAGTTTTTCAGAGAGTGAAAAACTCTTGTCTATGCCAAAAAGAACAAGTATCTTTGCCCTGCTATGCCAAATTACCACATCCAAACATACGGATGTCAGATGAATTATTCTGATACTGAAAGAATGGAGTCATATCTCCAGGCTTTGGGTTATAAAAAAACAAGCACATTCAAAACCGCCGATTTAATTCTGTTTAACACATGCTCTGTTCGCCAGCACGCGGAAGATCGCGTTACCGGACACATGCGTGAAATTGGCAAGATCAAGCGTAAAAAACCGAACCTTATTGTTGTCATTGCAGGATGTATGGTGCGCAAATCCAGTTCGCGCTATTCATCAAAAAGAGATAAATTATTCAATGCGATGAATGAACTGGATATCGCGTTGCGCACTGAAGAATTGCCACGCCTCGCCGGTTTAGCGCGTGAAATAAATCCAAAAATAAAAATTCCGGAAATCAAAGAAGAATCTTTGGAGGATTATTTTTGCATTACGCCAACCCATACTTCTCATCAATCAAAAGCGCAGGCGTTTATCGCCATCTCCAACGGATGCGACAAATTTTGCACTTACTGCATTGTCCCGTACAGCCGCGGCCGCGAAAAAAGCCGTGACATCAACGATATTCTTATGGAAGCGAATGAATTGGTGGAAAATGGCTGCAAGGAAATAACTTTAATTGGTCAAACTGTAAATTCTTACGGATTAAGCAAATATGATAAAGAAAAACAATTTTTTAAGGATTTAAAACGGAAATATCCAAAAAAGGAACCGTTTGTATATTTACTGGAAGAACTTGATAAATTACACGCAAAAGGATTGCAAAGAGTCCGCTTCACTTCGTCTCACCCAAAAGACATGTCCGATCAGTTGATTAAAGCTATGGCAAAATTAAAAACGCAAATGCCGTATCTGCATCTGCCGCTTCAATCAGGCGATAATAGCACTTTAAAGCGCATGAATCGTACTTACACAACAGCGCAATACCGCAAAATTATTCAAAAACTCCGCAAGACGATTCCGGATATTTCCATTTCAACGGATATTATAGTTGGCTTCTGTGGTGAAACAGACAAAGAATTCAAAAATACCTGCAAGTTTTTTGACGAAATGGATTTTGAACATGCATATCTTGCGCAATATTCTAAGCGTGCAGGAACTACTGCGGCACGTTTTATAAAAGATGATGTACCGGAAAAAGTAAAAAATGAACGCTGGCATAATCTTAACGACATTTTGCTGCGCAAAAAATCCAAAAAAGCCCACGAGCGATTTCTTGGCAAAACGGTTAACGTTCTTGTTGAAAACCAAAAAGGCAAAACTTGTTTTGGGAGAAGCGAACATTTCAAAATTGTTCAATTTAAATCGGGTAGAAGACTTTTAGGTCAAATAGTCACTGTGAAAATTACCAAAGCTAAAGAGTGGATTTTGGAAGGGGAGTTGGCTTAAGTGATTATGCAAACTTCTTCAAAAATCCATCAGGAGTATAACCTTGCCAAGAGTTTTGCAGTAATTTTTTATCCCAACTGATCAAAATTGATTTATTGATAAAAGCCGAAGCCGCAATTATGGCATCAGATGTTTTTAATTCATTGAAGAATGGAAATTCCTTGAACATGTTGAAAAAACTCATATCAAGATCAAAATATTTTATAGACTCGGAGTTCAAAAAACTCTGAAATTTATTGTATTCGTGATGATTTTCAAATATTCCAGTCCGTCGTAACGTATGAAAAGCTTCTAGTAAAACTATCATAGGCACAAGCAAAATAATTTTTTTTTGATCAGCAAAATTCATCAGTTTTTTTGAAGCCTCAAAATGGGATTCACTAACAGAGAAAAATGAAACTAAAAAACTCGAATCTAATGTGACATGTTCAATCATCATATCCACGATCTTTACGGATTAATTTTACGGCATCAAATTTCTTACCACCCTTAGCTTTAAAAGCATATTTATCCCAATCTTTTAGCCATTCCTTCATTGTTTTCGGGAAATTATATTGCTTATCAGTCAATCTATCGCCAAAAGGCTTTGAATAAAATTTTATGGGTGTCAAATTTGCTAATGGCTTTGAACGGTAAATTACTACAAAGTTAATCCCATCATCCAGGTCTTTTTTTACTTTTGGAAAATTCATTCTTAATTCTTTTACGGATATTGTTTTTATCATAAGATTTAAAGTTAAACTTTAGATTATCTTAAGTTTAACATAAACCTGTCAGAATTGCAAAAGTTAAACACCAAAACTGCCCCGACTCTACCAGCCAAAGTTAAAATTTTCTTAAAATAATTTGAAACTCGCTTGCATCGATAATAGTTTTATTGCAGATTCTCCAAATAGCATTTTTCGCAATATACAGTCTCCGGACGATTGGGATTATATGTTGTATGAATTTTTTTATTGCACTTGGCGCATGATCGTTCCCAAAGCTTGAAAGGATTTCTTTTAGAAGATCTTTCTTTATATCTGCAGTCGGGGCAAAAAGTGGGAGGTGGAATTGCAATTTTTTTATAAAAAACTAAATCCTTATCGGTGATTTCGTAAGTTTGATTGCAGTTTTTGCAGATTTTATTCGACATGAGTATCCTTGCTTATGTTCGGACCGGTCCGAACCTGTAAAGCTATTTACCAACCACAGCCTTAATTCTCCTTATCCCGCTCGAACATGCCTCCTCTTTCAAAATCTTAAAATTTTTAAGCTCGCTGGTATTTTTCACATGCGGTCCGCCACAAATTTCCATACTGAAAACAGTATCTTTTGATGAATCTCCAATTGCATAAACCTTTACTTTATCTCCATATTTTGACTCAAACAGGCCGATTGCACCTTTTTTCTTAGCTTCGGCGACAGTCATTTCTTCAAAACTGACGGGCAATGCCGCTTTAATTTGATCATTTACAATTTTTTCAACTTTTATCTTTTGCTCATCGGTCATTTTTTCGGGATGAGAAAAATCAAAACGCAGCCGCTCGTTAGTAATATTTGAACCTTTTTGCTCAACATGATTTCCCAACACATTTCTTAAAGCCTGATGTAAAAGATGAGTGGCGGTATGCAATTTTGTCACTTCTACACTATGGTCGGCCAATCCGCCGGCAAACTTTTTTTCCGCACCGGCGCGGGATAATTCCTGATGTTTTTTGAAACAAATTTCAAATTGCTCCATGATTGATTTTTTTTGGGAAGCATTACGAATCAATCCCAATGCTTCCAATTCTTCAATGGTCATTTCAGGCGGAAATCCGTAAGTTGCAAATAATTCAAAACAAAAATTATCCGAAATAGAAGATATATTTTTATGTAAAACCGCAAGCCCCTTATTCAAAGTTTTGCTGAACTGAGCTTCTTCTTTACTCATTTCTTCAAAAATCTTTTCTTGATTATCGGCTAGTTCCGTATAGAAATCGCTATAATTTTTTATGATAATGCCTGCAATTTTCCTCGTAAACTCAAGCTCAATGCCAAGCCGCCTCGCATGGCGCACAGCCCTGCGTATTAAGCGTCGGACAATATATCCCTGATCTATATTTGAAGGGACTGCTCCACAAGGATCACCGATAATAAAAGTTGCAGCTCGCAAATGATCGGCGATTATATGCTCCGCTTTTTCCTGTTCGGGATTTGGATTTGCATAGCCGGCAAGCAGACGAATTTCGTTTATAACATCAGTAAATAGATCGGTTTCAAAAGGCGATTTTACTCCGTTTAATATTGAAAAAACTCTTTCAAACCCCATTCCCGTATCAACATTTCGCTGTTTTAGGGGCTCAAAAGTTCCATCATCTTTTCTGTTATATTGCATAAAAACATCATTCCAAATTTCCACCCATCCCTTTGTTTTCGGATCAAATTTCTCGGGTGCTTCTTCATCTCCGGTCCAATAAAACATCTCCGTATCCGGACCGCAAGGACCGGTTTTCCCCGCAGGCCCCCACCAATTATCTTTTTTCGGCAAAAAAGCGATGCGTTCATCCGGAATACCAAAACTTTTCCATATTTTTGCGGATTCGGTATCGCGAGGAGCATCGTCATCTCCTATAAAACAAGAAACAGCCAATTTCTTTACAGCAAGCCCAAGCCCCCCATCTTCATTACTTTTAGTTAAAAACTCATAACTCATTTTAATGGCTTCTTCTTTAAAATAATCGCCTAGCGACCAATTGCCGAGCATCTCAAAAAATGTAAGATGGACATCATCGCCGACTTCATCAATATCATCTGTACGCACGCATTTTTGTACATCAACAATCCTTTTTCCGGACGGATGAGGCTCTCCGATCAAAAAAGGCACAAGTGGATGCATCCCTGCAGTCGTAAAAAGCACGGTCGGATCATTCTCGGGAATCAGTGAAGATCCTTTTATTTCCTTGTGATTATGCTGTTTTGCGAAGAAATCTATGTATAAGCGCCTTAACTCGTTTGCGATCATAAACTTTTAAAGTTAAATAAAACGGGCTTATTCTACGAGAAATTTCGCCAACTGGCAACACCCCGCCGCAGACCATAACCACTTTCCTTTTCATCCAAAAACAAATTGGTATATGATATGCACGGTTAAAATTAAAATACGGTTTTATGGGTAAAAAATCCGGTGCAAAAAAAAAGAAACAACAGTCGAAAGTTCAGCAACAGGAAGTGAAAAAAGAAAGTATTTTAAAAAAGTTTTTTTCGAGCTTACACAGTTCAAAAACAGAAGAAAAAACCCCGCCGGTTTTAGAGAAGAAAGACTCTTCCAAAAAATTCCAAAAAGTTAAAAAAATAGTAAAGGAAATAAACAGAAAAGCGCTTTTCGGAGGAGTTTTAACGATAATTATGCTTGTTATTCTCGTATCCGTAGGATATTTGCTTTTCCAAAAAGCTTTTCGAGCACAGCCGATAGCAAAACTGCTCCCCGAGGATGATGTAATTTTGGTTTTGGAAATCAACACAAACTTTGATCACAATCAATTGCTGAAAACATTCGGATTATTAAAAAATCATCCGCAGTATTCAAAGGAAAAATTGATAGAGAAAATTGAAAATCAATTTATTGTCGATTATGAAAGCGATTTGAAAAGTTGGTTTGGGAGAGCGGCGGGAGTGGTGGTTTTAAATTCCAGAAAAGATAAAGAAAAATTAAATATCGCTTATTTTGCAGAGGTAATAAGTCAGGAAAAATTAGATGAATTTTTGATTAGACGCAACGCGAAAAAGGAAGATTACAAAAATTTTTCAATGTACGAAATGGACGGTCCTGTATATATGACGCTTGTCGAAAATTATGTATTTGTAAGCAAGGGAAAAGAAGTAAACTATGAATTAGTGGATTCTCAAGCCCAAACAAGACTGTATGAGTCGAAAGAATATAGGAAAATAGATAATAAACTGCCTTTAAACAAATCGGCGTTTCTTTATATGGACTTTAGAAAAATCAATAATAGCTTTTTTAAACATTTTTCATTTTTGGGCGAGCAGGGATTATCAACGGAAATTTTAAAACCGTTCTTGAAAACTTTTACCTCGGAAGGAATCGCATTAGTCGCAATGGATAACAATTTTGCGCTTCAAAGTTTTTTAAGTTTGGACGAGAAAATAGCGGAAAATAATTCATACACGGCATTTGAAAATAAATATTCCGCAGACTTAACAGCTTATATGCCTGAAAATGTGCTTTTATTCTGGGGGGCTGAAAATCTTGAATTCCAGTTAAACAAAATTTTGCACATATTATCCGGTGGAGACGAAGCGGTATCGAAAATATTCATAAGTATTTTAGAAAATTATACAAAAAAATATTTTGGAAACGATATCAGTTTTTCATCGGAAGTTTTACCTTTGCTCCAAAACGAGTTTGCATTTGTTATTGAAAAAAATAAGGAAGGGAAAAATATTTACAAGGCGATAATAGAGCTGAAAGATAAGCAAAAGGACACGATAAGCTTGCATCAAATCGCAAGTAATTTCACGTCAATAGGCGCAATTTTTAAGCCAAAAGTGGTTGAGCGTAAGCTGGAAGATGGAACAGTAGGCAAGGAAATTATTGCAATACCGGAAGAGATAGTAAAAAGTGAAAGCATATACGGCGATACTGCTATATATGAACTGAAAATCGGTAACCAGAATTGGGGAATTTATTACACGATAATTGATGATGTGGCAGTCATAGCAAATAATTTTGACGGGGTTGCTTCTTCCATAGATATAGTGCAAAAGAAAAAAACGAGTCTTAAGGTTTCACAGATTTTTGCGACAGTAATCGAGCCGGTTTTAAAAAGCTCGGATGAAGTATCATACATAAATACGGAGAAGTTAATTCCGACAATATTTAAAGATAAAAAAATACCGGAAGTCCTAAATTTAATAGGATTTTTAAGCTCGGGCAGAAACTATTTTGACGATGGAATAGTCACAATAAATTATATCCATATTAAGTAATATGGAAAAAACTCTCAAGGATTTAAAAATAGACCCAAATGCGGAAAAAATTAACCTTGGCGCAAATTTTCAAAATAAAAAAAATAAGCCGCTTCGCGATCAGAAAATAAAAAAAAGAAACAAAAATATCATCTATAAAGAACAAAAAGAAATTCAGCAAATACAAGATTTGCACTTCGGTGATAAGCCTAATTACATCTATATAAAAGGAAAATCTTTCAATCCGCCTAAATCTCTCGGGAATATTTTAAAAATAGGGATATCGGGATTTATAATACTTATTTTAATCAACATGGTTTCCGTATATTACACGGGGAAAAAACTCGAAAAAAACATATCCGCGCAAGCATACGAAGGATATATGTTTTTGCTGGATGCGGGCAAACAGGCCACAAAAATCCAGTTTGATGACGCTTTAAGCACATTTGATAAAGCTTTGAGTAATTTTTCCGAAGCGGAAGAAAATCTTTGGTTTATCAGCACGGACAAAACTTTTTACGCAGATGAAAGCAATATAAATAATGCTGCGAAAGCGCTTCTTACCGGAGGAAAATATTTTGCGGTCTCAGGAAAATATTTTCTGGAAGCAATGGAGGAATTTAATAAAATTCCGCTGTATTTTGTGTCGAAAAATAAAAATAAAACTTCTAACAGTGTTTCTATCACTGATACTATCCAATCGGGACTTGAGAAAACAAATTTAGCCATTGAGGAAATTTCTCTCGCCGCCGATAAAATTACAAATATTGACGAGAAGTCACTCCCTGTGGAAATAAGGGCGCGCACAGCATTTGCAAAGAAAAAAGTTGCCGAAGTAAGTGATCTTTTAAACGCAACCGCCAAACATTTTCCGGCAATACTAAAATTGCTTGGGAACAAAAAACCTCATAGATATCTGATTCTTCTGCAAAATAACAATGAAATAAGACCGAGCGGCGGATTTATCGGAAGTTACGTGATTATGGACATAAATGAAGGGTATATAGAGAAATTGGAAGTGAAAGATGTATATGACATTGATGGCGCCTATAAGGGAGTTATTGAACCGCCGGAAGAAATAAAGTTATTTACGCCAAATTGGCGTTTTAGAGACAGTAATTATTCGTCGGATTTTTCAATATCGGGGAACAAAGCCAAGTGGTTTTTACAGGAAGAAGGTGGTGAAACCGTTGATACGGTTATTGCAATAAATCAGGGGCTTTTAAGAGACATGCTGGAAATTACAGGTCCGATTCAAGTTGGAAATTTTGGAAAATTAAATTCGGAAAATTACAATTTACTTTTAAGTTACATTATAGAAGGAAAAATTTGGGGGGCGGATGATCCAAAACATATTCTGAAGGTCTTTGTCCCTGCTTTTAAAGAAGCTATTTTGAAAGAAGAAAATATAAGCAAAGTAGCTTCGAAACTTTACAGGGCAATTCAGCAAAAACATATTTTAATGTATTCGAGCGATGAAGAAATTCAGGATTTATTTGAAACATTTGGGATAAGTGGAAAAGCTTATGAAAATTCGGAAGATGAGGATTATTTGAGCGTTATAAATATATCGGTGGGATGGAACAAATCCGATCAGTTTATTGAAGAAAATATCACTCATGATACTTATGTGGATAAAAATGGCGGGCTGACAGATGAAATAACAATAAAACGCACTCATCTGTGGAATGACAATATATATAAAAGATGGAAAAAGATCCTTAATGAATATGGTTTTTATGAAATACAGGATTCTTTGATAGATATTCTGGGACGTGGGAATAATAAAGTGTTGACGCGTATATATGTGCCTGCGGGGAGCATATTGCTTGAGTCAAACGGATCGGATATCCAAACAAAATATGATTCTGAACTGAAAAAAACTTACTTTTTTTTGACGACGGAAACCATGTCACAAAAAAAATCGGAAATAAAAATAAAATATCGCCTGCCGTTTGAGCTTGGCTTAAATGAAACACCCGACACTTATAAATTGATTATAGAAAAACAGCCGGGAAGCCGTGGAAGTATTTTTACGAAAACATTGCACTTAAGCGAAGAAGTTGAAATTATGTCCGTATATCCGGAAGAAGCTTTAACAGAGGACGACTCAAACGTAACATTCGCAACAAACTTGGTTTACGATAAATATTTTTCATCCGCATTATTTTCTTCCAAACATTTTTTCCAGTTCATCCAGCGTTAGAGAGATCATTGTCGGACGACCATGAGGGCATGTGTAAGGCCTTTTCAGCTTTTCAAGCTGGATAATTAAACTTTGCATTTCATCCGGCGTAAGTTTTTTGCCGAACTTAATAGCGCTTCTGCACGCCATATAAGTAAGGATAATTTCAGTGTTTCCCTGAATTTTAGAAGGTTGTTTTTGGTTACTTATATCATCTAAAACGCTTTTGATTATTTGATCGGTGTCTTCTTTGGCAAGAAAAGCCGGCACGGCATGAACAACAAATGTATTACCGCCAAATTCTTCAATTTCAAATCCAAGTTTTTCAAAAATTCCTTTGTTATCTTCGAGCAAAACAATTTCATCGGAGCTCAACTCAATCTGAAAAGGGACAAGAAGAGGCTGAACAGACTTTTCCTGATTTTCAAATTGATCCATAAGCTGTTCGTACCGGATCCTTTCGTGTGCGGCATGCTGATCAATTAAAACGAGACCGTTCGCATCTTCGGCAACGATATAAGAATCAGCAATTTGTGTGATTGATTTTATTCCAACATTTTCTGTGATTTCATTTAAATCTCCGGCATCGCGATCTACTAAAATATTTCTAGAAAGAATTTCTTGTGAAAATTTAATGGCATCCTGCACATTCCCGGTTCTACCTGCCGACGCAATACCGCTTTTCATGCTTGCACTGCCAAACCCAGCTTTATAATTATGCGATTCGGTAAAACCTTTCGGCATTAGTACACACTTCCCTAAAGAGGTTTTTACACAACCGTACATAACTTCCGACAATCTTTGCTGGTCCTCAAAACGCACTTCCAGTTTCCGTGGATGAACATTTACATCAACCAAAGCCGGATCAATTTTAATATTGATTGTAAACACAGGCTTTTTATCTTCCATCAGCAGGGAGTGATAAGCGGACTTAATTATATTCGCCAAAAGAAAATTCTGGACATATCGCCCGTTTACAAAAAAATACTGATGTTGGCTTGTAGCTCGGCTAAGTAACGGTTTCCCAATAAAACCGTCTATGGCAAATTCACTCCCACCGTAAAATACAGGAATCATTGCGTCGGCGGTTGATTTGCCGAAAATATCGGAAATTCTTGAAATAAAATCGGTTGTTTT
>Ga0209541_10013539_pt1 | contig 12445 bp, 11 predicted proteins | sample RifCSPlowO2_01_FD_184027 | JGI IMG/M metagenome (GOLD analysis project Ga0209541, IMG submission 184027) | Groundwater microbial communities from Rifle, Colorado - Rifle CSP2_plank lowO2_0.1 (SPAdes) (version 2) | ecosystem: Environmental > Aquatic > Deep subsurface > Groundwater | place...
TTCCGCTAAATATCAAGCCCCTTTAAAAACCTTCTAAACTCCTTTTTTATATCACTTCTATTTAATGCAAATGATACATTAGCCATCAAAAACCCCAGCTTGTCGCCGGCATCATACCTGTCTCCTTCAAATTCATAGGCATATATCGGCTGTTTTTTGGAAAGTTTCCTGAGACCATCAGTGAGCTGGATCTCTCCGCCCTTGCCTGGCCTGGTTTCCTCCAGCGCATAAAATATCTCAGGCGTAAGGATATATCTGCCTATAATTGCCAGGTTTGAAGGGGCATTTTTCGGATGCGGCTTCTCCACCATATCAATAACCTTATAAACACGCGGCCCTATCTTTTTGGCATCTATAATGCCGTAATGGTGAACTTCCTTTCTGGGGACCCGCTGAACCGCCAGTATAGTGGATGGATATTGCCGGAAGACCTTAATCATTTGTTTCATAACCGGTATTTTTGCATTTATCACATCGTCGCTTAAAAATACAGCAAACGGTTCCTTGCCTACGAGGTTTTTGGCGCAGTGGATGGCATGGCCGAGGCCAAGGGGTTTTTTCTGCCGTGTGTAGGAAAAGTGGATGAGGTTGGATACCTCCTCCACCATCTTTAATATATCTGTTTTCTTCTTTTCCTTTAGAAGTATTTCCAGCTCAAAGGATACATCAAAATGGTCTTCAATGGCGGTTTTCCCCATGCCTGTTACAATGATAACCTCTTCAAGTCCTGATTCCTTTGCTTCTTCCACAGAATACTGAATAAGAGGCTTGTCTAATAGGGGAAGCATCTCCTTGGGGATTGCTTTTGTAACTGGCAGAAATCTGGTTCCGAATCCGGCGGCAGGGAATACAGCCTTTCGTATATCCATTTACCCTCTTGTCCTCATAATATTGATATGCAGTATGCAGGATAATATGTTTTTTTTTTGAATAAGTCAATGAACAAGTATAAACTTTTTTCTTGACAATAGTAATATATCTATTTTATGGTGGGCAACACTAAACAAGGGGGTATGGTAATGCTTTTGTCCTATCTTCCTTTCCTGATAATTACCGGTTTCGTCATTTTTCTTGCCTCCGCAGTTTTTTTTATAAACAATCTCCTAAGCCCAAAAAACTCCTATAAGGATAAGCTCGGCCCATGGGAATGTGGTATGGAACCCATCGGTGATGATGCAGATACAGGCCGTTTTAAGGTGCATTTCTTTATCATCGCAATACTGTTCATAGTATTTGACGCTGAAACGCTGTTTTTATTCCCATGGGCGGTTGTTCTTAAAGAACTCGGGATGTTTGCATTTATAGAGATGTTTATATTCATAGCAATATTACTTTTAGGGCTTATATACGCATGGGCAAAGGGGGCTCTCGAATGGGTATAATAAAAGACCCCATGGAAGGGGCTGTACAGTTCACCACCCTTGAGGATATTATTGACATAACAGGCAAGACTGTGGCTAAGGTGGCAAAGGCTACAGGGGCTGATGCTGTTGTTGACAGTGTTGTCAACTGGGGGAGAAGGTCTGCCCTCTGGCCCATGACATTCGGTCTTGCGTGCTGCGCCATAGAGATGATTGCAGCAGGCTGTTCCCGCTATGATACAGACAGGCTTGGCATGGTTTTCAGGCCGTCGCCAAGGCAGAGTGATGTTATGGTGATTGCCGGCACAATGACAAAGAAGATAGCGCCTGCTGTTAAAAGATTGTATGACCAGATGGCAGAACCCAGGTGGGTTATTGCCCAGGGAGGCTGCGCCTCCGCAGGCGGGCCTTATAATACATATTCGGTCGTTCAGGGCACAGACCTTGTTATACCTGTGGATGTTTATATCCCAGGTTGTCCGCCAAGACCTGAGGCGCTTTTGTTCGGATTTTTACAGTTGCAAGAAAAGATTAGAAGAGAGATGCCTTCGGTGTTTGCAAGATACGAGGCTTAAGCTTAAAAATGACAGTTGGCCCTGATTCAATCCTGATAAAAAGTGTTAAGGATAGATACAATTCGTCTGTCCTTGATACCATTGTATTACGGGACGAAGTAACCCATGTAATCAAGAAGGGCAGCCTCCTTCAGATATGCACATTCTTAAAAGATAATCTTGCCCTCCAGTTTAATTTCCTTTCCGATATAACTGCTGTTGATTATTTTCCTCAAAAACCGAGATTTGAAGTAATATACCATCTTTATTCAATCGCCAAGAAACACAGGGTGAGGTTAAAGGTTAAACTTGATGATGGCGAAACCATACCGTCTGTTACAGCCATCTGGTCAGCTGCGAACTGGGCAGAACGGGAGGCGTATGATATGTTCGGGATCAGGTTTGAAGGACATCCTGAACTCAGGAGAATCTATATGCCTGAGGACTGGGATGGTTTTCCATTGAGAAAGGACTATCCGTTGAGAGGCTATAAAGACCGGTATAATCCGTATGGGGAAGAAAAATTATGAATTACGAATTAGGAATTATGAATTAAATACAATTCGTAATTCTTAATTTTTAATTCTTAATTGTATTCATTATGGCAAACAACGAAGAATTATTGACAAAAGAAATAACATTAAGCATGGGGCCCCAGCATCCGTCTACACACGGGGTATTGCACCTGCTTTTGGATATGAAGGGGGAGAAGATTGTCAGTGCGTCTCCTGATATCGGCTACCTGCATAGAGGCACCGAGAAAATTGCAGAGAATCTTCTTTACCATCAATTTGTCCCTTATACAGACAGGCTGGATTATATGGCAGGTATGAGCAATAACCTTGCCTATGTGCAGGCTGTTGAAAAGCTTTTGAGCATTGAAATTACGGAGCGCGCCAAATACATCAGGGTAATAGCAGCAGAACTTTCAAGGATTGCAGGCCATCTCCTTTGTATTGGCGCATGGGCGCTTGACCTCGGTGCAATGACGGTTCTTCTTTATGCATTCAGGGAAAGGGAGATGGTGCTTGACCTGTTTGAGATGCTTTGCGGCGCAAGGATGACCCATAATTATATGCGTATTGGCGGGGTCAGATACGATATCAACCCGCTTTTTAAAGAAAAATGTATGGAGTTTGTTGAATTGCTGCCGCAGAGGATTAACGACTATGACCAGCTTTTAACAGAGAACAGGATATGGCTCAAGAGAAATAAGGGAGTTGGCGTAATATCTGCGGAGGATGCAATAAACCTTGGCCTAAGCGGGCCGATACTGAGGGGCTCAGGTGTTAAGTGGGATATACGTAAGGATGAGCCGTATCTTGTTTATGACAGGCTTGACTTTGATATCCCCGTTGGAGAGAACGGGGATTGTTTTGACAGGTATGCTGTGCGGATGGAGGAGATGAGGCAGGCAGCCAGAATAATAAAACAGGCGCTGCTGCAGCTGCCAGACGGCAGACCGTGTGTTGATATGCCTGATGTGGTTCTGCCGCAGAGGCGCGATATAGAAACAAATATGGAGGCATTAATCCATCATTTTAAACTTGTTTCGCACGGATTTAAGGCGGTAAAGGGCGAGGCATATTCCAGTATTGAATCGCCAAAAGGGGAGTTGGGATTTTATATAGTGAGCGATGGTTCGGAAAAGCCATTCAGAGTAAAGATACGGGCGCCATCCTTTGTCAATCTGCAGGCTATAAATCCTATGTGCAAGGCTGGGTATCTGGCGGATGTCATAGCAGTAGTTTCCAGCCTCGATCCGGTCTTTGGCGAGGCGGATAAGTAGAAAAATTACGAATTAGGAATTATGAATTAAGAATTTTTATGATGCCGGGTTTGCAGTTCTTTTTAATTCGTAATTCGTAATTTTTAATTGTTAATTGTATGTTATCAACCAAGGCAATAGAAAATATTAAAAAGGCAATAGGCAAGTATCCGAAGAAGAGGTTTGCGGCAATGGATGCCTTGCGTATTGCCCAGGAAGAACAGGGCTATCTGACGGAAGAGGCGCTGCGGCAGATTGCTGATGTGCTGGAGATGCCTAAGGTGCAACTCAATTCCGTTGCGGCATTTTACACAATGTACAACAAGAAGCCTGTGGGCAGGTATCATATACAGGTATGCACAAATATTTCATGCTCTTTGCTTGGTTCGGAGCATATAGTTGAATTCCTTTCAAAAAAACTCGGAATAAAAAAAGGGGAAACCACGCACGATAAAAAGTTTACTATTTCAGAGGTGGAATGCCTTGGTTCATGCGGTACAGCCCCAATGATGCAGATAAATGATGGTTATTATGAGGACCTTACGGAACAGAGGATTGAGGAGATATTGAAAGGAATGAAATAGTATTTAGGATTTTGGATTTTAGATTTAGGATTTAAAAATCATAAATCATAAATCTCAAATCATAATTTAAATGGAACCAGTCCTTCTAAAAAATATAAACACACCTGATTCCCACCGGATAGATGTATACCTTAAAAACGGGGGGTATCAGGCGCTGGCGGGCGCACTAAAGATGCAGGCGGATGCCCTTATCCAGACGGTCAAGGATTCCGGCCTCCGGGGGCGGGGGGGCGCAGGTTTTTCAACAGGCCTCAAATGGAGTTTTATCACAAAAGACCCCACTATCCAGAAATATTTATGCTGTAACGCTGACGAGGGAGAACCAGGCACATTCAAGGACAGGGTTATCATAGAAAAGGACCCACATCAGCTTCTTGAGGGGATGGTCATAGCATGTTACGCCATTGGGGCATCAACAGCGTATATATACATCAGGGGTGAATTTGCCTTTGGGGCCAACAGGCTTCAGGAGGCCATTGATGAGGCATACCAAAGGGGCTATCTCGGGGAAAATATCCTCAATTCTGGTTTTAACTGTGACATATATATACACAAGGGGGCAGGCGCTTATATATGCGGCGAAGAAACAGCACTCATTGAGTCCATAGAAGGAAAGAGGGGGCAGCCGCGTATCAAGCCGCCTTTTCCTGCCCAGGTAGGGCTCTACGGCAAGCCCACAGTCATAAATAATGTAGAAACCCTTTCATGTGTCCCACATATAATAAACAATGGGCCGCAATGGTTTGCTTCCATAGGTCCTGAAAAAAGTCCGGGTCCGAAGATATTCGGCATAAGCGGCCATGTCAAAAGGCCCGGGCTTTATGAACTGCCCATGGGGACAACCGCAAGGGAGATTATTTATAATCATGGAGGCGGGCTCATGGACAACAGGCGGCTGAAGGCATTTATACCCGGCGGCGTATCAGCTCCCATGCTTACTGAAAAGGATTTGGATACGCCAATGGACTTTGACAGCCTTGCTGCAAAGGGCACCATGCTTGGCTCAGCAGGCATTATAGTAATGGATGATACTGCATGTATTGTAAAGGTGGCCATGCGGACAATGGGTTTTTTCCGGCATGAATCATGCGGCAAGTGCACGCCCTGCAGGGAGGGGACAGACTGGACATATAAGGTTCTGCACAGGATTGAACACGGCGAGGGTAAAGACGGCGATGTGGAAATCCTTGAAAACCTGTGCACAAATATATTCGGCAGGACATTCTGCCCTCTGGGGGACGGCGCTGTTATGGCCCTTAGAGGGGCGCTGAAGAACTTCAGATACGAATTTGAGTATCATGTGAAGAATAAGAAGTGTCTGATTTAGTTCGGAGTTTTGAGTTCGGAGTTAGGAGTAAAAACTTTTAGTTTTTGCTTTTACTCAAAACTCCCCACACCGAACTCCCAACTGTAGTTAAACATGGCAACTGTAAAGATAAATGGAAAAGAGATAAGTGTAGAAGATGGGACTTTAATCCTTTTACAGGACATGCTTGTATATTTCAATACCGAGGGGATGGGATAAGATGGAAAGCGCAAGGTATTTAAAAACTCGAAACATAAAAACCAACAAATACTCCGTATGCTGGTCCATCCTCTTTTTTTTCTGCCTTTTCTATCAAATAAGTTCTCATACTGCCTTTTCACAGACAGGCACCCTTGCTCTATTTGAAGCTAAAGAATATGTTAAGCCAAAGGGCGCCCCTGTCACATACACAGACACCATTCAGGTTCCTCCGGGTGATTATATCCTTTGGGTTTACAATGGCCCTGGTAGTGGATTCGGTGGATTCGGCGAAGTAAAGAATGTTTCTGTAAGCATTAACGACATAGAGATAATAGACTCATCAGACTTAAGAAAGACTAACCCTATTACCAAAACCATAAGCCTTCAATCAAACAACATTGTCAAGGTAGTTTTAAAAGGGCAGGGTGGCAACTCCATCCTCCTCGGCATATCCCCTCCGCCGGTAACTACTGCCATTACCTCGCCGGCAGACGGCGCCGTATTAAATTCGTCTCCCATACTTGTTGAGGGCACAGTAAGCAGCAATGCAAATGTTACAGTAAACGGTATTCAGGCATCTGTGAGCAATAACACCTTTTCCGCATCAATCCCTCTCATAGAAGGCATAAACACTATTACCGTCACAGCGTCAGACCAGTATTCGACCACATACCGCAGTATAAATGTTACCTTGCTAACCGAAGGGGAAATTGCAGGAACAGTAACCGATTCATCCACAGGCCTTCCTTTACCATCGGCAACTGTTTCAGTTACTGATTCTTTAAATATTATCCACACTGCAATAACAGACAATAACCCTAAAACCAACTATACCATCACATCAATTGCATCAGGAGATTTTACAGGGAGCATTGTAAAAGATGGCTATGCCTCTTACAGCTTCACAGGGACAATCATTCCGGGCCAGACAATAACTATCAATGCCTCTTTAAGCCCTATATATCCGTCAATAAGCAATATAACAGCAAGCAGTATAACCACTGACTCATCAACAATCACATGGACAACAGACCAGCCAACCTCTACCATATTTGAATATGGAACAACCGCATCCTATGGAAGCTCAATAAGCGATACTGCCATGACCACAAGCCACAGCATCCTGTTAACAAACCTTACACAGGGAACAACATACCATTTCAATATCACATCAACAAACACCTACGGCCGCACCTCGTCATCAGGCGACAACACCTTTACAACATCAAGCCAGCCATCTCCCATTACATTAAACATAACCTCTCCCTTGAATGGCGATACCATATATAACTCCGATGTGATGGTCAAAGGCACCATAACCAATACAACAGGCAACGAAACCGGAGTGACCGTAAACGGTGTAATAGCCAATATCTATGGCAATGAATTTATTACCGATAATGTGTCTCTGTCGGAAGGAGCAAACACAATTACAGTCAATGCAAGAGATACTGCTAACAATACAGTAACGGCATCAATAACAGTAAATGCAGTAACAACAGGGAGCTATATAAAATTAACCTCAAATATTGAATCAGGCATATCGCCGCTGACAGCATATTTCTCAAACGAAACATCGAACCTTACCCCGGCTTCATATCAGATAGATTTTGAAGGAGATGGTGTTATTGACTATGCAGGAACAACCTTTGAGAGCATAAGCCATACATATACATCAGAGGGGATATTTTATCCAACGATGGTAGTTGTTGACAATCTTGGGAATAGCTATACGGATACGACAGCGATAACTATTCTTACTATGACAGAAATGGATACATTGCTTAAAGGGAAGTGGGAGGGGATGAAGGGGGCGCTGACGACTGGAGATGTGGAAGGGACGGTAAGTTATTTTGCAGATAATTCAAAAGAGCGGTATCGGACAATATTTACCGCTATTCAGGATAAAATTTCAAGCATTGCCGCAAACATGCAGGGGATACAGTTAATATATTTAAAGAACAACATCGCAAAATATCGTATCAAAAGGTCTGAGACGATGGGCGAGATAACTTATTATATCTACTTTGAACTGGATGAAAATGGAATATGGCGGATAAGGCAGTTTTAGGATTTTATATGTCTATTAATCAAAATCAAAAAAAGTTATTTTTTAGACTTTTATTAGGGCTGATTACAAATCTACTCCTCTATGGTATGGCTGTAAGCGGTGACATTTTATTTCATGAAGAAATTGGTAGAGAGGCTATTATCTACAGCATATTGCCTGATGGCAGCAATCTTAAAAAAATAGGGCAAGGGCTTTCCCCACAATGGTCTCCTGACGGGAAATACATTTCATATGTTGAATATGCTGAAAGAGGGGATCCTACTTTTGGAAAAGCACTTATAATTATAGAACATGCAGGGAAAGAAATCTTCCGTATCGGAGGTATAAAAGATATAACCAATATTATTACACCCAGCATTGTTCGTTATAGATGGAATCCAAACGGTAAAGGCATTGCCCTTGTTACTGTTTCTGGAAGACATCAAGGGGCAATTGCATATTATGACATTAAAACGAGTCAACTAAAATCTTTGCATAAGATTGAGTTTAGAGACTTAGATATGGCATTTCTTACAACAACATTAGAATGGTCACCCGATGGCAGACAAATATTGTTTTATTCTGGAAGTGCATTGCCAAAAAAACAGGGTATAGTTCTAATTGATATTGAAAGTGGAACCCTCAAAATTCTATCAGAAACAGGAATATTGCCCGGGTTCATGGGTAATAAAGTCTTCTTTGTAATAGGTTCTGAAATATGGACTGTAAATCTGGATGGCAGCGATAAGAAAAGGTTGTTAGATGTAGGGATACCTGTGAGCACCTTATCAAAGATAGTAAATAATAAGCTAATCCTTCAGACTTTCGGTCGCGCAGATGCAAAAAAAATGGATGAGAAAGAAGAACTTCCTTTCAAATTGTATCTATTGAATCTTGATGATAAGAAAAAGGACTTGAAGGAAATTGGCTCAAAAAATTATTTGCTTTTATGCCCGAATATTTCGCCTGATGGCAGTAAATTTACGGCAATAGGTTTGCGGTTTAAGAAAGATGGGCAAATTGTTTCAGAAGGGGAGCGGGAACTTGGCTATTATATTTTCGATATAGAAACCGGAGATGCAACACTCTTGAAAAGATTCGAAGATAGAGATAAGGGCAAAGGATTTTGGTGGGGAATTTATGCTGGATACGGAAATCATACAAGTTGGAGCCGATGACTATGGATTGCAAGGACATAAAGTTTCCCATCAAGTTAATAATAGGTTTCGTAATAGCTATTGTATTTTCAATCATAGTTGCAACCCCATCCCATGCCTTCTGGTGGATGGGTTATCATAAGCCTGCATTCAAAGGCAAAGTCATAGATGCAGAGACAAAAGAGCCGATAGAGGGTGCGGTAGTGGTTGTGGTGTATAGCAAAAAGTCCATCGGAATAGCGGAATCCTATTCAGTTACTATAAATGTAAGGGAGACATTAACAGATAAGAATGGAGAGTTTTATATTCCATCGTATACGACAATAATACAGCCGTTGTCATGGGAAGAGTGGGCGAGTTTTATTATCTTTAAACCGGGGTATGGGAGTTTCCCAAACTGGAGAGTTTATCCGCCGATGAACTTATCACTTTCTGTATTAGAGGATTTCTTTTCAGGAGAAGTTGGGAAAGAGGGAGAGATAGTAGAAAGGTCTCAAATACCATCGCTTAAAGGTGAGATACTTGACCGTTGGAAAGTCACCTTCGGCGTTGTTGAACTGCCTAAACTCAAGACGAGGGATGAGAGGATAAAAGCAAAGCCAGCACCAGTCGGAGCCCCAAGTGATTGGAAAAAACAAAAAGAGTTTATAAAACTTATACGGCAAGAGTGGCAATATCTTACTGGTGAAGATCCAGGAGATCTGTATATTAACAAATAAAGAAGGATGAAGAAATTATGCTAAAAAAGAAAATGTTACTTTCTCTGCCTTTTTTGTTATTTTTATTTGGTTTTAGTTGTATAAGCCATGCTCTGGAGGTGGAAACACACAGAGCAATAAATGAATATATAGCTCAAAATACATTAAATGGGTTTTCTTTGGGTGATTATTTGAATAAAAACTTAGGGTTTTCCCAAGGAGCAATTGAAAAGATAAAAGGTTCTAAAGAACAAGAAGTTTATAAATGGTTTGGTGACGGCGGCGAATATGAAGACATCCCTGCATGGTATCTGCCTTACATTCGCTCCCTCAATCATTTCCATAACCCGATAACAGAAGAAGGATTTAAAGGAGACTGTTTGGGAAGCTCGTTATGCGTATCATCTACTGTATGGGCTCTTATGCCATTGGGGACTCAGAGTTATCTTACTGGAAACTATTCTTGGTATGATGTGAGGGATTATTATTTCAATGCGCTTACCTCAACTTCCAAAACTACACGGGACACAAACTTTGCCCAAACCTTCAGAGGTCTTGGTCAGTTGATGCACTTGGTGCAAGATGCCTCAGTGCCTGCACATGCGCGGAATGACTTTCATTATTTTTTTAATTATGAGGATTGGGTAAAGAATACGCCACAGTCTGTAACTACAGCGGCATCTACTCCTGTTTTCTTTGCCGGCACAATCTCCAACATAGCCTCGTTTATAGACACAAACCAATACAACGGCACAAATCCTTCCAATAGCAACGGCATAGGTCTCTCCGAATATACGCAGGCAAACTTTTTCAGCGAGGATACGATATTTTCTTCAAGCTTTCCTCATCCAGCCAAAGATGAAACCGATGCCAAAATTATAGAGGTTACTGCAGAAGATGGAGGGATTGACAAACGGTATTATGTATACAAAACCGACGGCGGCTATAATCTGGCGGCATACACATATTTTACCAATGACCTTGACCAGAGTTATACCGGGGTAAAGGGGGAATGGAAATATATTTTAGATGAAGAGATTTACAAAGGCTATGCTGGTATCCTCCTCCCCCGTGCCGTAGGCTACTCCGCAGGGCTTCTAAACTACTTCTTCCGGGGGAATTTTCGAATCACCAATGTATCCTACGATTCTACAAGCATTACCATGTGGGTAAGGAACAAGACTTATATAGACCCTTCCGACCCTGTCAATTCAGCCATGGAACCCATGGGGCCGGGCAGTTTAATGGTGAACTACAGCTATAAGGATAATCAGGGCAATACTGTCTATAGAGTGTCAGGCACTGTCAATGTCAATACAGTCCCGTCTGTCAGAGATAATGCGTATCTATCTGTCACATTTCCCCTTAACACCCCGATTCCTTCTGACGCCTCTGATGTATCATTTATTCTCATCTACAGAGGGATATTGGGCAATGAAAGTGACGCAATAGCGGCCAAAAAAGTGCCTATTGTGGGTGACACCAGAATAGCATACTATCATCAACCAGGAGGCTTCGGCAGTGGGAAGAATCCTTCATACATATACTCAATAGACCCGGACGGGCAGAATATTACCCAACTAACCAATGACTCGGATGGATATGAGGGGGATTTTAGCCCTGCCTTGTCTCCCGACGGCACCAAATTGGCTTTTTCAGCGCAAAAATATATTACCGGAATAAGGGATATTATAGTTGTAGACCTGATCTCTCCGAATGCCTATCCCGGCAATATCATCCGCATCCTTGACAGCACACCATTAGGAAGTTCCTATAGCTATGACGAATCAAGCCCTTCATGGTCTCCTGACGGAAAAGAGATAGCGGCAAAGAGGTGGCAAGGAAGCTCCACGGACACTGAAATCATCATATTCAATGTTAGCACTGGCGAATGGAGGCAGGTAACCTCCAGCAGCATCCCGGAGTGGATTGGAAAACTATCTTGGTCGCCGACAGGCTCAAAGATAGTCTATAGCGCAAATACTTCTGAATCAGGAACTTCCCGTGATGACATATTCATCATCAACACAGACGGAGGCAACAGGATAAACCTTACAAATGACAATTTTACTGACCTATCCCCCTCGTGGTCGCCTGATGGTGCGCAGATACTCTTTAGTTCCAAAAGAGATGGGGAAAGCATTTATGATTTGTGGGTAATGGATGCTGACGGAAAAAATACCAGACAGATTACCAATTATACACAGAGTATCTACTCTTCTGCCTGGTCGCCTGATGGCGAGCAGATTGTATTCAGCACAGGCACATGGTATTCTGAACTCTATATCATGGATATTGACGGAACATGGCTCTATCCATTGACAAACGATGGTTATACTGGCTTAAATGGTTTACCAAGTTGGGGAAGGAAATAAAGGAAAAGAGGGGCAAGCTGTTGAAGAACTTCAGATACGAATTTGAGTATCATGTGAAGAATAAGAAGTGCATGGTTTAGTTCGGAGTTTTGAGTTCGGAGTTAGGAGTAAAAACTTTTAGTTTTTGCTTTTACTCAAAACTCCCCACACCGAACTCCCAACTGTAGTTAAACATGGCAACTGTAAAGATAAATGGAAAAGAGATAAGTGTAGAAGATGGCACATTAATACTTGATGCCGCAAGGCAGGCAGGTTTTGACATACCTACCTTCTGCTATCAGGCGAGGCTCTCAAGGCTTGGTTCATGCAGGATGTGCCTTGTGGAGATAGGAGGACAGAAAAAACCCCAGCCCTCCTGTGTAACACCGGTCCTTCACGGCATGGAGGTCTT
>Ga0209541_10013540_pt1 | contig 12444 bp, 17 predicted proteins | sample RifCSPlowO2_01_FD_184027 | JGI IMG/M metagenome (GOLD analysis project Ga0209541, IMG submission 184027) | Groundwater microbial communities from Rifle, Colorado - Rifle CSP2_plank lowO2_0.1 (SPAdes) (version 2) | ecosystem: Environmental > Aquatic > Deep subsurface > Groundwater | place...
TCAATACACGATTTCTTAATCTTGCATCTTGTAGTTGAACAGCATCAAGGTCTTTTAAAATTAGAACATCTGCTTTTTTAATTGATATATCTCCTGTTTGTTTATTATAATTTACAGAACTAGCGCCACTAACAAGTTCTGTAGGTGTTGAAAAGGATTTAACATTGGTACCGGAAATTTGATTTGCAGTTTCTTTCAAAGTATCTCCTTCTGTTACAGCATGAATTGCTTTATCTTTGCTAATACTCTCTTTTAGCAGAGCAAAACTGTTTAAAGAATTGATTACAATAATTAATATTAAAATTAAAAATATACCTCTTTTTTTAATCATTAATTTTTACCTCTTTTCTTCTTTTAATTTATTACTAAAGTTGTATCTTATTATTATATTTTCTCTAGTTTCATTTTGTTGCCATTTGTTATATAACCAATGATCTAACCAATAAATTTCATTAGTAAATTTTGTAACTATATCTGCATTAGATCCAGGAGCGTCTTCTCCCCCCCCATCTAAAAGTTTTCCATTTTGTGTATAAAGTAATTTTGTAGGCGAACCTAATTTATTTCCAAAAAGTTTTATTAAAAAATGATTATTTTTAAGAACATATCTTTCATTTTTTTTATCAAAACTTACAAGTGGATCTGTTCCCATATCGAATAAGACAAATTTTACCCTATTTTTCTTTTGGGATAGCATAGAAGTGGCAATAGATTGTCTTAACATTGCTATCCTTTCATCTCGAAGACTATCTTTAGGAATATTATCTCCAATAACTAACACATAACTTCCATCCCATTTTTCAGGTTCTTTTCTTACTAAATCCTCTAAATTATTATTTCCGTCTGGTTGAAATTTTACATAAAAAATATTGTCTTTATTTCCATATTTATCCAAGATTCCTTTAACAGAACCAACATTTAGCATTTCTTGTATTAATTCTTCTGTTACTTTTTTTCCATTTAAATCAGGCAGTTTTGATAAATAATCTTCTTCTGCAAAAATATTATTAACAAGACCTGCTAAACCTGTTAATGCTTGAGACGCAAAAGACAGTTTTAAAGCTGTTTTAGGTAAAGATTCTAAAAATTCTCTTCTTGTGATTTCCATGAAATATATGCTAGAGTATATATATTTAAGGTTTTCTGATTATTGCTAAAATGGGAAATAAAAGGCAGACTACATAGCCAAATTGGACGATAATTTAATATACTACGAATCCTATAAAGTTAACTATGGCACAATCAAAAGAAGCTCAAGAACCTGTTAAGTTTAGGCTTAGAGAGAGCCTCCTGGAAACAAATAATATAAACTTTTTAGAGGAAATTTTAAAGGCTTCTAAAGGTTTTAGTCATGTTAATATAACCCAATACCCCCCTATGTGGATTGGTTTTGTTGAACTATCGGACAAAAAAGAGCCAATAGGAGAACATTTACCTGGGGGGAGGATAATCCGAAAACGTTATAGCATCTTAGAAATAAAAGCTAGATATGACGCTTTAACTAAAGATTATTAATATAGTCTCTAAAAGATTTATTAGCTAACCTCTTTTTTTCTCCAGTGAACTTGACTCTACATCCCTTAACAAAATCTTTAAAGGATAAGATTCCCAGTTCTGAAATAATTGCTTTAATGTTTTTTTTAGGTATTAGATCAAAAGCAGGATTTATTATTTTAAGATTTTTATTTTTAAAATTCCAGATTTCTTTTCCTGGTCTTTGCTCTAATTTTAATTTTTTATTTGAGAATTTCCATGAATCTGATAAAATGTAGAATGGCTTTTTTAAATGTGACGAAAGATCCGCTATCGTACAAGACCCTATTTTATTTACAACACCTTCTTTATTGATCCAATCTGCACCAAGCATTATAATATCTGAATCTTGTATTGCTTCTGGTATTGCTGAATCATCGTACATGTGGACTTCAATTTTATGCTGTAATAATTCTTTTGCTGTTTTTCTTCCTTGTAATAAAGGTCTTGTTTCTGTATTATGGACTTTAAATTTATGTTTTTTAAAAGCATTTATTAAAGCATTTGAAACTGTGGAAGAATGGCAATGTGTGTAGATAATTTTTGCATTTTTTATAATTTTGAAAGATAAATCGGAGATAATTTTTTCTGAATCATTTAAATGTTTTAAAGAGTTTTTAATTCCTTCATTTAGATTTTTGAATTTTAGAGCATTTTTTATTGAATTTTGAAGTAAAGGTTCTGTAGGTCGTAGGGATAATAATTTTCTAATTGCCTGTTTTGAGTAATTTAATTTTAAGGCTTTTAAACCAGCTCTTGCAATTGCTTCTGCTCCTTGAATCTTAATATCTTTAATATCTTTACAGATCTTATTAAAAGTCATTTTACCTCGTTTTTTTGTATTTGAAATTTCTGATTTCTTTTTTATTGGTAATTAATCTTTTTAGACCACTTTCTACTTGTTTAATACTTTTCCAATTTTTAACGTCTTTTAATGAGCCACGACCTTTCTTTTTCATAATTTCACCTCTATAAAATCTTAATTTAGAAGTTTATAAAGATTTATTGTTTAATAGTCTTCCACTTTAATGCCGGGAATTTTTTCAAAATGCTTCTTATTTTTTGTTACTATCATATTTATACCATTTTCTATGGCAATTCCTGAGATTAAGCAATCAATATGCTGAATTTCTTCTCCAGATTTCATTAAATTTGCTCTTATTTTAGCTGACATAATAGAACTATTTTCATTTAGATTTAAAATTTTTAATCTATTAAAGAAGATATTTGCTTTTTCTATTCTTTTATTTATTTCTTTTCCACTATAAAAAATTCCGATTATAACTTCATATATATTTAGATAAGTAGTGCATAGTTTTTCTTCTTCTAATGAGTTAAGAATATTTAAATCCTGTAGTTTTCCTTCTAAAAAATCTATTAAAAATGTTGTATCAAGTAGTTTCATGTTTCTTTAGCTCCTCTTTTTCAAGTTTAATGGAGATTTTTCTTGATTTTTCTATAGCTTCCATCATCCTTTCATGTTCAGCTTTGGTTATATCACTTAGTATACCATAAAGATCTCTTATTCTTGTTTTATTACTTAATTCTTTTTTTATTACTTCACTAAAGCTTTCTCCATTCTTTTTCTGCCTCGCTAAAAGGTTATAGGCTTCTTCTGTAATTGTTAATGTTTTTGTTACCATAGACATACGTGTATGTTTACGTGTATATAAACTTTTGGTATTTTACTCTACTGGGTTATATGCTGCAATTGAAAGAATTTTATAATGTAAGGTTCTTTCTTCTAGGGTAAATTTTCGTTCTTCCCCTTTTTTTGCGCCCAGAAGTTTTTTAACTAATCTTGAGGAATAAGGAATTTCTGATCTATCTGTGTATGTAAGCCCATCGCCAACAATATTTAATTCTCTTGTTGTATTAAAAGGTGGATCGTTAACTGTTATTGTTGTTGAAATTGAAACTTCTTGTGGATTTTGGGGTATTGGAACTAATTTATATCTTTTAAATTCTTTTTCAAGCTCTGCAAATTTTTCTATTGATTTTATTATTTTTAAAGGATCTCCACATATTAATTCGGCTAGTTTATCTTTAATTGGATTTTTACCATCAGGTTTATAATTTCGAGCTTCTTGAAACATATTTTGATAAAACTCAAGTCTTTTTTCTGCTCTTTTTATTTGGTATTCTGTTACTATTATTTCTTTTTCGTCTTCAATTTCTTTAAAGTAGTCTGGTATTTTAAATATTGGCTCTTCTGTTAGGTTTATCATAAATTTTAGGGGTAAAGGGGTTTAATATAATTAACTGTTAAAAAATTGAAAATCTTCTGGATTTATAGTTAGTAATGTTTATTAAAGCTGGAAATTCTTTAAATTTAATGGTTAAAACTGAAAAACTTGCGAAAAATCTGGAAGTTTTTAAGGATAAAAACAACTATATTCCTTGGTTAATTGGGGGGATATTCCTTATTTTGATTGTTTTTACATTTTTGTCTGAAAAAGTATTATTTTCTGATGTACCTCAATATTTAGCTGTTGGAAAGGAATTTGCCGGGGTAAGTCATGCAAAGGTAAGAAATACACCTGGATGGTTATATGGGTGGTTTATTGGCCAGGTTTTAAAAGTAATGCCTTCTTTGAATGCTGTAAAAGTTTTGAATTTAGTTTGGTTTTCTTTGACTTTATTGCTGTTGTTTTTGATGAGTAAAAGGATTGAGGTTTTATTTTTATATTTGACATCTCCATTAATTTGGTATTTAGCTCCATGGATTAATCCTTTATCTTTAATTTCATTCTTGTTTTTAATTGCTTATTATTTTTTTAATAAGTATAAATTAGTAAATTTAATATTTGGGGGTTTAATTTTGGGATTAGCAACTGCAATTTGGTGGCCTGCTTTTTATTTTAGTATATTTTTCTTTTTAAGTTTTTTATACGACAGGAAATTTTTGGATGTAATTTTTGTTATAATTTCTTTTTTAGCTACTTTTTTTATTAGAATTCTATTTGACTGGTATTATTTTTCAATGCTATTTTTTTCTACATTAAGGGGATTAGGAAGTAATTTGTCTTTTTTAATTGGTGAAGCTCCTGATGGACTGCCCGAACATAGTATTTTAAAATATTTAATAATTTTAGTTATTATCAGCCCTTTATTATATAGATTGATTTTTGTTAATTGGGTAGAAAAAAGAAAAACTGGAATATTTTTAGTTTTGTGTTTGATTTTATTTTTATTTAATTTCCAATTTAGATTTTTTATTGCTATAATGCCAATAATTATTTTATTAATCAGCAAAAATGTGAGCAAGAAAGAATTAATTTTAGGTTTAGTTGCTAGTGTGGTTATTGTTGCTTTATTAACTACAAATTATTTTTTAAACAATAACTCAATTATAGTAGAGGATTTAAAACAAATTGAGAATGATCTGCCTAGTGAAAAATTTATTGTTGGATACGATGGTGGAAGTGAGGAAGAAGCGTCTTATTTGGATACTTTATATTGGGGTGAGAAGATTAAAGAATTTATAAGATATAGTGAATACAAATTAGGATTGAAGGGCGAGGATTTGTTTAGAGAATATAAATTTGAGAGTAAAAGCAAGATAAATAATTTAAGAGAACTGGAATTAAGTTTAAAATATTTAAGAACAGATTTAAGGGTTTATTCTAATGTCAATTACTGGATTTTAATTGGGGATAAGGGTAATGTAGATAGTGATTTTGAATTATTTAAGGTATATAAGGCTTTAAAAGTGTTTAAAAGGGTAGGTTTATAAAATCTTAAAATTATGAATTTTTATGAACGAAGAAAATTTGGTTAAGCATTATGAGAATTTATTTAGGTTTCAGGAGACTGATTATAGAAGCAAGAATGTAAGAAAGGTTGTAAAGAAATTTTTACAAGGTGGAGGGGTACTTGATGTTGGTTGTGGAACAGGTCATTTAGTCAGGGAATTAACTAATGAAGGCAGAAATGTTGTTGGTGTTGAGCCTACTAAAGACTTATTTGAGTATTCTAAAAAGGTTTGTGAAAAAGATAAAAGAATTAAATTATATAATCTTAGCGGGATGGATTTAAAAAAATTAAAGAGAAAGTTTGATAATGTAATATGCGTGGATGTTATTGAGCATGTTGAAGATGATACTGGAATTATTAAAAGCATTTATGATGTTGCAAATAAAAATTCTTTAATTATTGTTTTAGTTCCTGCAATTAAATTTTTGTATGGTGAAAGAGACAAATTAATTGGACATTATAGAAGATATTCAAAAAAGGAATTAATTAAAATTATTGAGGGTAATGGTTTTGAGGTTGTTAGGATTCGATATTGGAATGCTTTGGGATTTTTTCCTTATTTTATCTTTGAGAAGATTTTGCATATGAAGATTCCTGAGAAGCATAGATATAAAGAGAAGAAAGGATTGAATTTGTTATTGAATAAATTACTTGACTTTTGGTTTAGAATAGTTGAGAATAATGTTTCTTTTGGTTTTGGTTTAAGTTTGATTGTTATTGGGAGGAAGATTAATAATTAATTTGATTATTTCAAAATAGGCTTTAGATTTTTAATTCGACTTCAATTTTATTCTTTCCTACAGGATAGACTCTTATATGATCTTTATAGCTTATTCCAGTAAATTTGACAATTTCTTGTGGGATTCTTATAACAAGAGAATTCCCTGATTTTGTGATTTGAGCTTCTTTTTCTAAACCAAATAATTTTCTTTTTTTAACCTCCTTTTCTATTTCTTCTAATGTAGCATCATCTAAATATTCTGAACCGCATTTTGTGCATACTTCACTTTCTTTAATACCGAAGTCTATTCCAAAAAATTCTACTTGTGTATGGCTTTTTTTTAGGATTCCACCACAATTACATGTGTAGGATAATATTTTTTCTGTCATTTTGTTACCAGATTTTAACGGTAATTGGGTATATTTTATGGATATCATTTTTTCTAAAAAACATTTCTGCATAAACTACGCTGAAATAAGAGTAAAATGCTTCAATAATGTCTTTTTCCTGCTTCTTTTTTTGACCTTTAGTTATAGCTGTTCTTATTTCATTCATGGATATCCCTCTTAACCACATCCTTTCAATTGCGTGTTTGGCTCTTTTGTGGTCCCAATTAATCTTTAGTTTCATTGTATTCTTTGTATTCTTTAGAATATTTAAATCTTTCTATTAACATTCTATTATAAACTGATTATTTGATTTAAAGATTGCTTTGGATTCCAATTCCGGCAAGATAAAATCGTTGTTTTTATTTAATTTTATAATTTTATTAAATGGTTCGTAATAAACTAAAGGTTTTTCTAAAAAATCTGATTTAAATCGATCTTTGTTAACTAATATGTGTGTTACTTTATGTTTTGAGCAAAAGTCATTTAAATCTTTTTCATTATCAGAATAATATATTGTGAATAAATCTGTTAATCTTTGTTTTATTTTATTATAGTATTCTTTTCCAAAAGGTATATTTAATTCATCGTTTATTAGAACAGATCTTTTTGAATATAAGGGGATACAATCTAAATCTTTTGGGAAACCTGCAATTAAAGTGGTTTTTGGCAGAGTTTCAATATACTTGTAGATTTCTGGATTTTCGCATATTGTTAAGTCGCGTCTTAAATGAGGTAAAAATAAAATGAAAAATATTAAAGTAAAGATTAACTTTTTATTTAGGGATGCAAAGTTAAATATTTGGAGTTTATTTGAGATGTAGAAGATTAGAAATAAATAAACTGGGATTAGGTATCTGATTGATATATAAATTTTAAATAAGAGTGTAAATGACAAGAAGTATAAGATTAATCCTGATAGTGCAAAAAGTTTTATTTTGGAAGGTAGTTTAGTTTTTGTTTTTATAAAAATCGAAATTAGAGAAAGTAAGATCAGCAGTGCTATTGGGTTTTTTGTTAATGAAGTTTTTATACCTGTGTTATATTGGTTTATTAGGGTTAAATATCCTTTTAAAACTGGAATTTTTCCGTTTTCATTGAATTCTGACATTGAAAGTGCTTCTTTTAGGTTAAAAAATGTGCTGAAACCTTTATTTTTTGGCACTGAAATGTAAGTTATTATTAAGAAGCATAAAATTATTGCTAGTAAAAAATAAATGAAATTTTTTGATTTTAATTCACTTTTTAAATTTTTATTTAGAAACGTTAAAGCATAAGTTGTTAAAAGTATTAAAGTTAGAGGAGGGTAGAAGAATGAAGATATTATTATAGTTATTAAGGATGCTTTATTGTTGTTTTTTAAAAAGAAATAAAGAAATATAGCTGTTAATGGAAGGAAAAATGCTCTTGATAATCCACCTGAGAATAATTGTAATGTCCATGAAAAGAAAATGAAAATTATTGTTGAAATAAAAGCAATATCTTCCTTTAAGAATTGTTTTGAAATTAAATAAAAAAATATTAGGGAGATTATAAATAAGATTATTGGTAGTATTTTTGTTGCTAATTTAAAATCTATAATGTAATTGATTAAAGCATAAAAATACTGGATTGGTTTTGTTGTGCCTATGCCTGCTAATGCATGATCAGCTAATAAATCTTTTTGAAATAATTCCTTATCTTGAAATTTTGGGATTATAAATAAAGAGGCTCTTACATCATCATTTATTATATATTCTGAGGTAAATGCTATTGATTGTAATGCGATTGAGAAAATTAAGCCTATTATTATTAAAAGTGTTAAATTTTTCATTGTTAAAATACAGTTTAAGGGTTTTTAATAATTATGATTTACTCTATTGTAATTGTGGTTCCTGTATAGGTAATGGCGTAATTATAGATATTAATAACCAAATGTGAGAAAGTGGGAATTGTGTAATTATTAAGAATGTTTGAGCAATGTTATTAAATATTATAAACCCCAAAGCTATTGTGGTTATTACTAAACTACTTAAACTTATCTTAAAATCTTTCATCTAATTACCCCCATAACTGTCAAAGCAGTTAATACCATACTCATGATAAATCCTATGGCACTAATTACTCTGATTATTCTTAGTGTTCTTTGTACCCTTTTGTCTTTTAAGTTAATGTTTATCATATTTACTTTTTTCTGCTTTCGTATATTCATAAGTTAAGCTACTTAAAATAGTTTTCTATTAAAAATTTGTAAAAGCTAATGTAAAAATTGAAAATTTAACTACAATTATTAGAAAAATGGGCTTATTTTGTTGTTTATTATGAAAATTTTCTATATTTTTTGTAAAGTGCATAAAGCTTTAAAAATGTTCTTTTATTGTGATTATTATGAATAAATGGTCAAAAGTATTAATAGCTTTAATTGTTATTGTTAGCTTATTTAGATTTATCAATTTAGACGGCTCTGTAGGTCCTTATTGGCAGGGGCAGTTAAATAGTTATGTTGGATTGCAAATTGCTAATGGGGAAGTTCCTTATAAGGATTTTATTTTGGTTTATCCTCCTGTTGGGCATTATTTTATGGCTCTTTTTATGCTGATATTTGGGAAAAGTTTGTTAAGTACTTTTGTGTTAAATAATTTATTAGCTATTTTAAGTATAGTTTTAGTTTATTTTATTGCAAGGAAATTTTTTGATCAATTTACTTCTTTATTATGTGCTTTATTGTTTTCTTTGATGCCTGTATTTTCTGAGAATGGTTTATTTTTAGAATATTTTTCTGTTTTCTTTTTATTAATTGGAATTTATTTGTTCTTTATGGAGAGTAATATTGGTTTATTTTTTTCTGGGGTATTTTTTGCTTTGAGCTACTTTTCTAAACAGACTGCTGCGGTGTTAATGATTGGTGTTTTAGGTTATTTTTTAATGAAAAGAAAGTTTAAAGCTATTGGAATTTTTTTGAGTGGGCAGATTTTATTAAGTGCTTTGTTATTTTTTTATTTGTTTAAAGCTACTGGAAATTTGAATTTTTTAGATCAAATATTCTATCAAGTTTATAGTCCATTATCTAGACCAAATTATTTTGCTTCTGTGTTTTATGTTTTAAATTTTTTAATTCATCCATTGTACTTATTAGGTTTTGCTGGATGGTTTTATGGTGTGTTTAACTTTAATGAAAGAAATAATTTAGAGAGATTAAGTTTATTTTTAGTTGGGATATTTTTTGCTTTTGTTTTTTTAAGAGCGAATTTGATTAGTGATTATTTATTAATAATTGTGATGCCATTTGTGAATATTTTAAGTTTAAGGTTTTTTAATTTTAAAGATAATTTATGGAAATATTTTTTAGTTTTGATAATTGTTTATAGCTTTATTTTGGGACCTATGGCTGCTTTAGGGAAACAAATTGCTTATTTTCCTGAGAAGCATGATGAAATTGTTAAAGCCGCTGAGTATATTAAGTTGGTTACAAATTCTCAAGATAAAATTTTAGGAGATAATAATGCAGTAGCTTTTTATAGTGGAAGGGAGAAAGCTGGAAGGATTTATGACTCTTCAAGGGCTTATATGTATGCTAAGGTTAAGATTATAAGTGATCAGGATAAGATTAATGCGGTTAAAAATGAAAAACCTAAGATTGTTTATATTTATGATTCAAGGTATGATTTTTTAGAGAAAATGGATTTCTTTAATGAAATGTATGATAAGATAAATACTATTGGGGGTTATAGATTATATAAATTAAAATGACAACCTTTTTTTATAAAAGAAACCTTGGGGAAAGAAAAGGGCATATAGATGGAGTATTTGGAAGTGGGAGGGTAATGGAATGGATTAGAATTTTAATGAATAATAATTTTAGGGTTATTAAGAAAATGATTAGAGAGAATTGTGAGGATAAAGGAAGTATATTGGATATTGGTTGCGGGACTGGATATTTTTCTAGGTTATTTAAAACTGCTAAGTATATTGGTATAGATAATAGTGAAAGATATATTAGATTTGCAAATACAAAATATGGCGGAAAATTTTTTATTATGGATGCTAATAAGATGGGTTTTAAAAAGGAGAATTTTGATGTTGTTTTAATGATTTCTTTTTTACATCATTTAACGGATAATGAATTAAAAGGAATATTTAAGGATGTTAAAAGGGTTTTAAAGAAAAATGGTAAATTGATTATAATAGATCCTGTACCTGTTAATGAGCAAAGTAATTTTATCAGGAGATTTATTTTTAGTAAAGATCGTGGTTGTTGTGGAAGGAATAATGAGCAGATTAATAGATTATTGGAGAATTATTTTAAGATTGAAAAGTATGAAGTAAAGAATTCTTTAAGTTGTACTTTGCAGTTATTTATTTGTGCTAGATAATTTATGATATAACTAGGATAATGATCGAGTATATACTTACTTATTTTATTTCTTTAAAGCTTGTTAAATTTTATCAGCCAATCTCTAACTAATTTTTCTTTTTCTAAAGGATTCTTTCTTTCTAAATCTTCTGTTTTTAATTCTAGGATTTGTTGTTTTATTTCAAGTTTAAGTCCATTTTCATCTGATATTATCTTTGCACTACCTTCTTTCTCCTGAATTACCTTCACTATTTGTTTATGAAGTTCTTCTATTATGGTTTGAGGTTCTGATCTATAGATTTGGTCTAATTCACTAAGTTTCTCTTGTGTTTCTTTATATTGATTTTGCCAATCATTTAGCGCTTTATTATAGGCTACACTAATATCCTCCTTATACCCCTCCTCTTTTTGTGGGGTTAGGGGTAATGATGGGGGTAGTCCTATTATGCTAGTTACTTCTGGATCCCATTGATCTTGTTTAGTTGTTAATGAACTTGTTGGTATTTTTATTTTCGTACCCGGATCTATGTTTATTATTTGTGAAGTATCTTTTTCATCTGGATTACTAATGATGGTTATTGGTTTTTGTGACGCTATGTATGATTTAGTAGTTTCAATTGTGTTCATTACCAGAGGGGGTGAAGATGCAATTGTAATTGGTTTTGTAATTGGGCTGGGTGTAGGGATTTGTTGTTCTAGTTGTAACTTCATTGGTATTGTCTTACCTCTTGTACTTGTTGGTTTTAACCGTATTTGATTCATGGTCGTTTCTCTTTCGGTTATTTTTATAGGTTGGGCTTGTGCTGAAGGTTCTTCAACTTCTATAGGAAATAATCTTCTACGAATACTTTTACTAGTGCTTATACTGAGAAATTTATTTTCTGGGGTGTAAATAATATCAAATGATTTAATGCGTGTTAGACCTTGTTCTTTTTCTTTGGGATATTTTTTATCGAAATATTCTTCATATTTTTTAAAACTATCATAAATTGGTTTTTCAGTGTTTTCTAAACTGTCTAAAATTGATTCCATTCTATCTTTAGGTATTACTAAAATTTCTCCTCTAGGTATTGGCATTTGTCTTTTTTCCTTTGCTAATCTTTCAATAATATTTTCTCTTTCTATAAATGGAAGGGTTCTTCTTATTCTTAACTTGTCAATGCCTTCTCTTTCTATCTCTATATTTACTCCATCGATAATTTCAATTGGGGGTATTTCATAGTCTAAATTTTTTGTTTTTATCTTTAGAAATTTCTTTTTTCCTTTCTCTACAATCTCTATATTTTCTATAAGTTGAGGTTTGCCAGGTATCTCTCTGCCAGATGGGGCTCTATACCCTTTGATTCCTGTTAATAATTTATCGTCTATTTCAATTGTTGTAGGTTTTTTATATTGAGAAGGTAGTGTAAATGTTCTTTTTCCAAAAAATCCTTCTTCTACACCAACCCCCTCTTTAATAGGTTTTTCAAGTCTTACTTGGTTGTCTAATATTATTATTTTGCCTATTACTTGTTCTTGATCATCTTGATTTGCAGTAACCAAACTATTAAATATAAATAAGATTAAGAATATTATCGTTGATTTTCCTCTTTTTAGCATAAAAACTTAATAATTTTGATATATATATATATATATTACTGTTTTAATTTTCCAATTAAAAATCCTAAACCATAAGAGTAATGAATTAGAAGGAATATTAATGGAAATAAAGAAGG
>Ga0209541_10013541_pt1 | contig 12444 bp, 11 predicted proteins | sample RifCSPlowO2_01_FD_184027 | JGI IMG/M metagenome (GOLD analysis project Ga0209541, IMG submission 184027) | Groundwater microbial communities from Rifle, Colorado - Rifle CSP2_plank lowO2_0.1 (SPAdes) (version 2) | ecosystem: Environmental > Aquatic > Deep subsurface > Groundwater | place...
GACTTTTCACATTTTCAATCGATTACGCCAGAAGAATTGCGACAAATCGAAGAGCTGACGAATCAAAAGATTCGCGAAAATGCTGCAGTCGACACACAACACTCAACGATTAAAGATGCTAAAAAACAAGGTGCGATGGCGTTGTTTGGTGAAAAATATGGCGACAGAGTGCGCGTTGTGTCGATGGGCGATTTTTCAAAAGAATTATGCGGCGGGACGCATACTAAACGCACCGGTGATATTGGATTATTAAAAATTATATCCGAAAGCAGTATTGCTTCCGGTGTGCGACGTATTGAGGCGCTGACAGGTTCTTCCGCCTTAAATTATGTTCACATGCAATTACAAACGTTAAGTGATGTCGGGATGTTGTTTGGTGCGAGCGAACATGAATTGTTTGATCAAGTGAAACAATCGATTGAGCATAAACGCAAACTCGAAAAAATGTTGGCACAATTACAAGAAAAATTAGCACGTCAAAAAGGCGGTGATTTGCTGTCGATGGTTGAAGAGGTGAATGGTGTTAGTGTATTAGCTGCAGTGGTTGAAGGGGTGGATGCGAAACGGTTGCGAGATCTTTTGGATCAGCTCAAAGGGCAGCTGAAAACAGCCGTGATTCTGTTGGCAGCAGTTCAGGACGACCGGGTTTCATTGATTTCAGGGGTGACCTCGGATCTGACGAAGCGATTCCATGCCGGCAAATTGATGCAATTTGTTTCTGAACAGCTCGGCGGCAAGGGCGGTGGCCGGCCTGACATGGCTCAGGGTGGCGGAACCGATGCATCGCGTCTGGATATGGCTCTGAAATCTGTTAAATCGTGGGTGAAAGAGCAGGGATAGTGTAACTGCTATAAAAACACCCCAAATATCTTGACTTATTTTGCCGGCGTAGCATACTATTCCCGCTTGAATTTAAAGGAATAAGAGATAAGTCAAACAGGGAAAATCGAAAAAATCTTGAATATTTTTGATCTTTTTTTTGTCTCTTAAGATTTCCTTAAGAATTGTCTACTAAACTTTCAAATAGACGGCGAGAAAGCCAAAGCGATTTTGGCCGATTTGCGTCTTAAAAGGAAGCGGTTCATGGACTTTAGCATCACATGAAACGCGAATTAATTCTCAATAAATGAAGGAGATTGGGGATGCTTATTTTAACCAGACGTATCGGAGAAACCTTAGTCATCGGAGACGATGTTATGGTCACCGTTTTAGGCATCAAGGGGAATCAAGTCCGTATCGGTGTGAATGCGCCAAAGACGATCTCAGTTCATCGCGAAGAGATCTATAAACGTATTCAAGATGAAAAGAAACAAGAAAAAGAAACTGCTGAAAACGCCTAAATTTTTCTATTTTTTTTTCATTATCCCTTTTCTGCGAGCTTTTTTATTTATATTGGGACAATTTCCTACAACAAAATAATCTCCGCAGCTCTGAGCTGCGGGAAGCGAGTTATAGCAAGTGTTTTATGATGCGTGATTCTTGCAGCTCTGAGCTTGTGAAGGTGATTGAGGCGGCTAATCAGGATTATGTTCGTGTTCTAACACTTTTGTTGTTAGATGATTGGGCGGTGAATTTCTATTTGTGGGAAGATGAGTGGTATCCAGTCGGGATAATTGGAGATTTTCTTCTGTATTTAGATCACAAACATCAAAATGAGTTGTAAAGCCTAAGCGGCAATTTCTGTTGTGTAAGATTTTTAATGTATCTTCATTGTAACTTCCGAATGGATAACAAAAGGTGAAATCGAATTTATTTTTGTAAATTTGATTTAATAATTTTAGGGAGTCATCAATTTCTTGTTCTTGTTGCTTGGTTGGCAAATGCTCTAGCCATAAGTGATGGGCGCCGTGACCACCAATATGCATGTTTGCATCGATCATCTCGATTAAATGCGACTTATCCATGTAGATTTCGTTAGCAAAGCTTTTTTCATCTGAGGAAACATGGGTGCTAAATAATTTTTTAATGAGAGTCTCTCTGAGTTGAGCGGGTAGCGCATGTTGTAACATTCTTTTAATATAAATAACTTCTGGCGGATCCCATTCGTTGCCTTGCATGTGTATTGACTTATATTCTTCAACTGATTTTAAATGATGTTGCTTTTGATGATCCAAAATGAATGAATCAACCGCTTGCATTAAAATATTTTTATTTTTCACGCTTGCTAATATAAAATGAATTTTGTGTGTGTCTAACATTCTTTTATCTAAGATGCATTTTGTTGGCGGAAAAAAAGCGCCTTTTATTTTTCTTTTTAAGAGCTCTGGAAAAACATATTTGTAATGATCCATAAATCCGTCATCAAAGGTGAGTAAAACGGCGTTTTTAGGCAGTTTATGGTCGTCGATTAACTCATCAATGGTGATATAAGTGTAATATTTTTTTAAATAGTCTAATTGATGAAAAAATAAGTTTAATTCTAGACCTTTAATGTCTGGATAAGTGCTGTTTTTTATGGGTCTGACATAATGATACATGATTATTGTGAGCATGTTTCGCGTTCTCTTGTTTTTGTGGTGCTGGGTCTATCTTGATCGCTATCGCCTTTGAAAATGTAAAATGGTCTTGAGGGGCCTTTATATGCAAAGAGTATGTCGCTTTTTTGTTTCACAAAGGGTTCGAAATAATTTGGAATTATGACGGATTCATCAGTTTTTTTCAACCCCAGGCTTCCAAGTTCAGCTTCGTTTAACCCATAGGTTATTATGTCGATGTATTCGGCATTATAATTTTTTAAAATATTTATGAAATTTCCTTGGACGGAGTCAATCCCGGAAATGTCCCCGCAAAAATCAACGATTCTTAAGCAGCATGCGCCATCAATGTAGATAGGGCGTATAACAAAACAAGCTAAGAGATTATTATGATGAAATACACCGTAATAATGGTAATCGTATGTCGGATGGCGAGAATATTTATTTGTAAAATATTCCTTTGATTTTTTTGGATAGTATGAGAATTTTTTTTCATTTATAAGGTTTAAAGATTGTATTTTTCTTAATTGATAATTTTGATTAGGGGCCTCTTTTTCGTTGACGGCTGACTGGTCGATACGCATGATTTTATATTTTTTAATATCGGGGTTTTGTAAAAAGTAATGATCTAAGTGGCCAATGTTAAAGCCTAATGATTGGTATAATTTGCTTACTGTTTTGTTTATTCCAACGCTGATAATAGAATGTGGATTGATTTTTTGAGTTAGGTGGTTGAGTAGAGAGAGACCCAGTCCGCCCGTATTTTTTTTGTTTTCAACGACTTTCCATATGGTGAGCCAAATATTTTTTTCATTGTTGAGAGCGTGGTCATATTGAGCAGTAGGAATAAATCCCAGGACGGCATCAAAACAATCATCGTTTTTATTATATGCAACGACAAAATTATATCGTTTATTAGTGGTATCAAGATGCTGCCAATCGAGTAGTGGCTTATCAGTTGATAAAATATGGTTCTGTTTCCAATGATCATTGATGAAAGTGCTTAGTAAATCAACTTCATGAATTTTACAGAATCTTATTTCGTGAAGATTGCTCATTCGATGCCTTATTTAGGTTTCGATTATTGTTGCGCTCCAAGAATATCCCACGCCAAAGCCAACAAGCATTACTTTAGCGCCAGGGCTTAATTTTTTCTTTTCGATAAGGTTTGATAGTGCAATAGGAATACTTGCTGAAACTGTATTGCCGTGATTTCGCATATCAATGCAAAATTTATTTTCTGGTATACCAATTTTTTCTCTTAGGTGATCCAGCATGTATTTGTTTGCCTGATGAAAGACGAAATAATCGATATCTTCAATGGAGTGATTATACTTGCATAGCAAGGCGTCAATGGCCTTGGGAACTGATTTTATAGTGAAAAGGAAAATATCGGAACCATTCATAAAGATTTCTGCTGAATTTAAGGCGCCAGGGTTTCGGTGTGCTCCATTTTTGACAATGAAGTTGTTTTGCCCTGAGCCATCTGTCCCAAAAACAAATGGCCCAATTAAATGCTTCTTTGATTTTTTTGCGTCTATGAAAGTTGCTGCAGCGCCATCTCCAAAAATTGTTCTAACGCTAGTATTTTTGTCACTAATATATTTGCTATAAGTCTCAGCAGTAATCAACAGTACGTTTTTCACTTGCTCGGTTTCTATCAGGCCTTTTGCCAGAGATAGCCCATAAACAAAGCCGGAGCATCCTAAGTTATAATCTATTGCGCCTGTGGACGTTTGAATGCCGAGCCTTTCTTGTAATAAACAAGCAGTTGTGGGTAAGAAATAATCAGGGCTCTGTGTGCAGAATAAAATATAATCGATTTGGTCGGGTGAACAAACTTTTTTGTCAAATAATTTAATGGTGGCTCTTTCGGCTAAATCTAATGCGGTCTCATTTTTTTCGGCAATATGTCGTTTTTCAATGCCTGTTTTGTCTTTAATCTTATCAGGGGTCCAGTCATTTAAGTTCGCTGCTAATTCATTATTATCCAAAATATTTTTGGGCAGATAATATTCTATGCTTTTTATTTTGGCTTTTAACATAAAGTTCACCTGCTAAGAGAATAACCGCCATCAATGACAAAACAAGATCCCGTTGTCCATCGACTTGCATCAGATAATAAAAAAGCATTGATATTGGCGATATCGATTGTTTCGCCGAAACCAAGCAAATGTCGGTTTTCTAGCGTTTTTAATTGTTCTTTTCCCATTGCGGAAAACATTTTTTTGGTCATTTCTGTTTTTACAATTGCCGGGGCAATACAGTTAATTCTAATTCCATCTCTTGCGAGTTCGCTGGCTAACGATTTTGTTACTGCAATAATTGCGGCTTTGCTGGCAGCATAAACAGACATGCCGGGCTCGCCCATTAAGCCAGTGATGGAGGATATAAGGACAATGCTGGAGGGATTATTGAGCGCTTGATGTTTGCGTGTGGCCTGGATGAAGAGAATAGTTGATTTAATATTTGTCTGAAAAGTTAAGTCAATGGATTTTTCTTCAATAAAGCGAAGTGGTTCGGAAATTTGTATTCCTGCGCAATGTACAAGTCCGTCGAGTTTTCCTGTTCGATTCAGAATATTTTTTATGAAAGTGTTTATGTTAGAGCAATCGTTAAAATCAAATATTTCGCCGTAATGATCGGTTCCTTCTAATTTTTCTAAGGTTGAATCTAGTTGGGCTCGATTTCTTCCAGTTAAAATTAAGTTTGCGCCTAGGTTGCTTAGGAGAATTGCGGTTTCACGGCCAATACCAGATGAGGCGCCAGTGACAAGAATTATTTTGTTTTTTAAATTAATTAAATTTTGCATGCTGAAATTTTAATGAATAAATTATTAACAGTGTCGATTTCACGGAGATCATCTGTATTTAAGTGAATATTGAAGTTTTTATCTAGCATCGCGATTAAGCCGAGCATTGCTAGTGAGCTAAAGAGGGCCCCATCTTTTAAAGACTCAGTGCCGATAATTGTTCCGGGCGGGGATTCACAGATATCATCAATGAGTAAATAAAAGTTTTTTTTATTCATAATTATATTTTCTCCTAATATGTCAAAGAAGTCGATTCTGTCAAAGAAAGGGCATGTTTATTCATCAAGCGCACATTTGTGGGCGCAAGACTAAAAATCGGATACTAGAGGCTAATTGCTGGAATGTAAAGATTTGCAAAAAAAATGTAGGAGCAATTTAGAAATGTCACTTCTGTAAAAGTAACTATTCACCGCAAAATCTAAAACACGGAGAACGTTCAGATTTTGGATGATTTTGGGTGAAAAATCGATGAGAAAGCGGAGTGTACACGTTAGTACATGAGCATTTTGAAGAGATTTTTCGCCCAAAAGCGCCAAAATATGGACGTTCCTTGTTTGTGCTGAATAGTTACCTGTAAAAAACATATACAGTATCCCTTTGATAACAATAACGGACAAAGGGGGAAGAGATGAAGGAGACATATCAGATCATGAGTGGTCAAGAAATAGATCGATTAGAGGTGGTACAAAAGATGGATGCGAGCTTATTAAGCCGTCAAGCAGGGGCGCAACAATTGGGCTTGTCCGCACGACAAACCCTACGCCTTCAATAATCTATGCAGCTCTGAGCTGCGGGAAGCAAGTCATAGCAAGGGTTTTATGATGCGTGATTCTTGCAGCTCTGAGCTGCTTGCGTTTCAAACAGCGGAGATTTCTTACTTTAATCATTGGTTGTCGCTAATTCGTAAGGTATCATAGTGCCAGGCTTTGTGTTGACGCATCAAGGTGCACAGTAAATAAGCGCAAATAGTGATTTTTTTAAGAAGGTATTTTAAATGGAGTCAGGAGCTGTTTTTTGGATCACTGGACTTGCTGGTAGTGGCAAAAGCACTATAGCAAAATTCTTAAAAAAAAGGCTTGAAAAATCTGTTGCGGTGCTTTTATTAGATGGTGATGATTTACGTCAAGTATTTTCTCACGCTTTTACGTACAGTATGGAAAGTCGTTTTAAAGCAGCTCAATGTTATTCTCGTCTTTGTAAACTAGTCAGTGAACAAGGAATTGATGTCATTTGCCCTACAATTTCTCTTTTTCATGAAATTCATGCTTGGAATAAGCAGAATTTGAGAAATTACATTGAAATTTATCTTAATGTGCCTATTGATATTTTAGTGAAAGAAGGTAAGAGAGAATTCTATCAACAACAAGAAATAAAAGATAAGCACCAGGGTGTGGCGGGTATTGATTTTTTACCACAGTCCCCTAGTAACCCTGATATTATTATTAACAATAGAGAAGTTACCGCGGAACAAGCTGTCGAACAAATTCTCAATTTTTATTTTCAACGGTTAAAAACATTATGAGCACAGCTATCCTTAAAGGTGATTTTTCAGCCCTGGCAGAAAATTATGCTAAATATAGACCTGATTATGCACGACCTGTGCTTTCCGCTCTTATAGGGCTCATAAACAAACCTGCACAACAAATGTGTTTTGCTGATGTTGGAGCAGGAACCGGTATATGGACTAGAATGTTGGCCAGCATACCTTACACATCTGTAATAGCTGTAGAGCCTAATGATGCGATGTGTTGTCAAGGTATTGCGTCTAGTAGATCACTCTCCAATATTTCGTGGGTAAAAGGCTCAGCTGAAAAAACGCATTTAGAAAGTAATAGTTTGGATCTACTCACCATGGCCTCCTCGTTTCATTGGAGCGACTTTGAAACAACGATGAGTGAATTTCAGCGTGTACTTAAGCCCGGGGGATGGTTCGCTGCATTATGGAACCCGCGGCATATTGAGAATAATCCGCTCCTTCTGCAAATTGAAGCACATATTAGTAAGTTAGCTCCAAAAATAAGCCGAGTTTCTTCAGGAAAATCTGAGTTTGTTGAAACTTTATCGCATCGTTTTAATTCATTGCCTGCTTTTAATAATTTGACATATCTTGAATCGATGCATGATATTTCTTATACTAAAGCAGAATATATAGGTGTTTGGCTCTCTGTTAATGATATAAGGCATCAGATGGGCGAAGAAAAATTTACTGCATTTATTGATTTTCTGAATAATCAGCTCGCAGATGGGAAAATTATTAGATGTGCTTATCTTACGAGAATGTGGGCTATGCAAAAAAAATGACATCATTTATAGAGTATCAAACTGATAAAGTAGTGCAGCCATGTATTTTCAAAAGCAAGGCTGAAACTTTAGCAGATATTCAATTCAAAATAACGACTGCTTGCGTGTTACCGCTATTCTATTTTTCTCTCGCACAATGGCAAGCTGATCATAAAAAAATAATAAAGCAGCTAAGTCAACATGCTTGGTTTAATGAGGTTCTAATAGTTCGCAGTAGTGCACAAGATGAAGATAGAATATCTTCTTCTTTAGCCGGTCATTATAGTTCTGTTATTAATATTAAGGGTATCAGTCAATTAAAAGAAGCTGTGGCTATAGTCGCTGACTCATTAAACAATAGAAAAGATCAGATACTTATTCAACCATATTTACGTAATGTTAAACTGTCAGGTGTTGCTTTTAGTTATGATTTAAATACGCATGCTCCTTATTATGTAATTAATTATGATGATAAGACTACTCAAACTGACACCGTGACTGCTGGTAAAACAAACGATCTAAAGTGTTATATACATTACTATAAATATCCAGTAGTGAAAAATAATAAACTTTCGCAGGTGATACCACTCATTGATGAATTAAAAAAACTTTTTAATCATGAATATCTTGATATTGAGTTTGCCATTGACGCCAATAATCAGATTTATTTGTTTCAAGTCAGACCTTTAACACAGGTGCAAGATCTTCCTATTACTTATGTTGAACATCAAGAAGCTATAGAGCGCATTAGTATCAAATTAGCTCACTGTGCTCAAATTCATCCTTATTTGCATGGCAAAAAAACCTTATATGGTGTTATGCCTGATTGGAATCCTGCCGAAATTATAGGTATTCGTCCCAAGCCTCTTGCATTATCTTTATATAAAGAGCTGATAACTGATAGTATATGGGCCTATCAGCGCGATAACTATGGGTATCAACAATTGCGCAGCTTTCCCTTATTATTTGATTTTGAAGGATTACCCTATATTGATATAAGAGTAAGTTTTAATTCTTTTATTCCAAAAGAACTAACCCCCGCCATCGCTGAGCGTTTAGTCAATTTCTATTTAGATAAACTGAGCTCTAATCCTTATCTTCATGATAAATTAGAATTTGATATTGTCTACTCTTGTTATACGTTAGATTTAAGACAGCGATTACTGCTATTGGAAAAAGAAGGATTTGATAGAGAAGAGCAGACATTAATTTTCAATTCACTAAAAGATCTCACTGAAAGAATTGTTCATAGAGATACAGGCTTATGGAAAGAAGATGAAAAGAAAATTGCCGAACATATTAATCGCCAGAAAATTATATTGGCTAGCAATCTTGATGCTGTAGATAAGATATATTGGTTAATTGAAGATTGTAAACGATATGGCACGCTTCCATTTGCTGGTTTGGCTCGGGCCGGTTTTATTGCCGTACAAATTTTAAAATCACTTGTAGCAATTAATATTATTAATCAAACCCAATATGATCTTTTTATGAGTTCCGTCAATTCCATTAGTTCAAAAATGTTATGGGACAATGCTCATTTATCAAAAAGTGAATTTCTTGTAAAATACGGTCATCTTAGGCCTGGCACTTATGATATTTTATCTCCAAGATATGATGAGTCTCCCGATCTTTATTTTAATTGGTCACATTCAAACAATATACATACTGCAGAGAAACGTAATCCATTTAGTTTAACGATGAACCAATTAAAACAAATTCAAGATATTTTTGATAAAGATAAATTTAATCTTAATGTTATTGATTTATTTGAATTTATCAAATCAGCGATTGAATTGCGTGAGTATTCAAAGTTTATTTTCACAAAAAGCGTAAGTGAGGTGTTGAAGTTAATAGAAAAAATAGCGGGCTCTTATGGGATATCTAAAGATGAATGTGCTTATTTAAATATTAAAGATATTTTGCAATTGTACCAAACTAACCGCAACACCAATATCGTGCTACGCAGAAGTGTGTTGGCAGGGATTGATAACTATAAACTCACCAAAAGTATTCAATTACCAACTCTTATCGTTTCAGAAGAGGATGCTTGGGCGTTTACTGTGCTGGTAGAAAAGCCTAATTTTATTACTCAAAAAAAAGTTACAGCAGAAACTATAATTGTGGAAGAAGATTCTATCTCACTAGATAAAAAAATTGTGTTCATTCCAAGTGCTGATCCTGGTTTTGATTGGATATTTTCTCATGATATTGTAGGGGTAGTGACACAATATGGAGGGGTAAATTCGCATATGGCTATTCGGGCAAACGAATTAAGTATTCCTGCTATTATTGGAGCCGGATCCATGCTGTATAATCAATGGAAAAGTGCGGAAGTTTTACATATTGATTGTGCTAATTGCAGAGTAGAAAAAATAAGATGAGATGAAATAAATGTTAATAGCCGTATCACAAAGAAGTCTTACAGATACTCATTCCCTCTCCTATGACGCATTGGAGCTCTCCTGGTATGATTTTTTAGAAGCTTGCTCATTAGCTCCTCTGTTAATCCCTAATCACATAACACAAGCCGATTATTTGATCAATACTATTCAAGTAAAAGGTATTTTATTGACAGGTGGAAATAATCAGCCTCTGCGAGATCTGTTGGAGAAAAGCCTCATTGAATATGGAATATTACATCATCTTCCCATCATGGGGGTGTGTCATGGCATGCAAATAATTCAATCTTATTTTCATGTTTCATTAAGACCTGTGTCAAATCATATTGCAACTGAACAATCTATTTTTATTCATGGCCGAGAAAAAATAGTTAATAGTTATCATACTATAGGAACTGAAGAAACAGTTCCTGAGTTAGAAGTTTGGGCTCGAGCTGAAGATAATGTTGTCAAAGCAATTCAACATGTGAGTTTGCCTATTATAGGAATTATGTGGCATCCAGAAAGAAAGAATCCTTTTTCTGAAGAAGATATTGATTTATTTAAATGTTTTTTTAGGGAAGATTTATGACGCGAGCTATTATTCTAGCGGCAGGACGTGGTAGCCGCATGGGGTGTCTAACGCATGCTCACCCCAAGGGGCTTATTAAAGTAAAGGGTGCGCCATTAATTCAATACCCGATTACCGCACTAAGGGGAGCGGGGATAACAGATATCGGTATCGTATCTGGTTATAAAGCAGAAAAGCTTAAAAGCTTTGGGACCAGGCATTTTTTTAATCCACATTGGTCTGAAACCAATATGGTCTACTCATTGACTATGGCAAAAGAATGGTTAGAACAAGAAACCTGTATTGTTAGCTATTCCGATATTCTTTATTCTACCGATGCAGTTAAACGTTTGTTAGCGGCACCCGGTGATATTGTTATTACTTATGATCCGCATTGGCGTAAATTATGGGAAAAGCGTTTTGAAGATCCTTTATCCGATGCTGAAACATTCCAATTAGATGAAGATAGCTATTTAAAAGAGATTGGTTTACAACCTAAAACGATAACAGAGATACAGGGACAATATATGGGGTTATTGAAGATAACTCCTTTCGGTTGGCAAATAATTATAGATTATTTGAATTCACTTTCTTATGAAGAAATAGGAAATTTGAGCATGACTAGATTGTTAGGGAAGTTAATTGACAAAAAAATTTATGCGACTCCTATCAAAGATGAGTGGTATGAAATAGATAGTGAGACGGATTTAGTTGTTTATCAGTTCCATAGTACTATACTTAGGTAATAATTATAAAAAACGAGAAAAGGTATTTAAAATAATGGAGAAATTGAGCATGGGTGTCCGTAGATTTCAAATTGTTTCCCCACCATTTCCTTGTGGTGTAGCTTGGTTAAGCAATGTGCTGCTTGAATTAAATATTAAAACGACTCACTATGTATTTAGGGAAGATCATTGGCTTATTGATGAAACAGATGAAGATTCTTATAGAGTAAGCCCACGAGCGTATGACCATTTGAGATGGCATTTACCAGTATTGCTTGAGCGTAATAAATTTCGATTCTCTGAAACAATGGAAGTGATGTGGGAGCATAGATTGGATTTTGCGCGAAATATTTATCGTCCGACCATCCTTTTTATGCGTGATCCAAGGGACGCTATTTATTCACGTTATGTTAGAAATTATTCAAGTTTGCTAACATTTACCGAATATTTAAATAATGCAGATACGTGGCCAGATCATTTTCCTAATATGTTTGGTCTTCCACCCCCAGATACTATAGCGTTGTATTGTCTATTTTGGTTACAATTACGAAATAATATGTCGATATTATTTATTCGTTTAGAAGATAGTCGCTTAGATCCAGTAGGGATCACCCAGAAAGTTTTAAGTTTTTTGGGAGTTAGTAGAAATCTTGAAGAGATTAAAAGAGCTATTGAATCATCGTCTGTGGAGCGAGCAAAAGAATGCGTTAAAATCCTCATGGCGGAAACAGGTGGTAATGTTAATACTGCGAGGAAAGGGAAAATAAATGAATGGAAGGAGACTTATTCGAAAGAGCAATTAAAATATTTTAATACGCGTACACTTCGGCATTTATTAATTTCATTGAGGTATTCTCCCGCACGTTCTTGGTATATGCCCCGAGTAATAGTCAATTATTTTGATTGTATGGGAGCATGCTTATCTCGATTGCATGCTATTTTTTATAGAAAAGCAATTAAACTGAAAGCGGACTCTTGGGCAAAAGAAATATTTGGTGATCATCTTGTTAATAGTAAAGAAGCTAAACAGTCCGCAACTTTTTTCTGTAAATATTTAAGTAAATTTTTTACAGTACCAACGATTCGGGAAGCGGTAACTATTTCGGATTTCCCTAAAGAACCACAAATTGTTCAAGTCATGGAGAAATTCAATATAATTCACTATGTTGGAAGATATTTTGGTATTGCACAATCAGTAGGC
>Ga0209541_10013542_pt1 | contig 12444 bp, 20 predicted proteins | sample RifCSPlowO2_01_FD_184027 | JGI IMG/M metagenome (GOLD analysis project Ga0209541, IMG submission 184027) | Groundwater microbial communities from Rifle, Colorado - Rifle CSP2_plank lowO2_0.1 (SPAdes) (version 2) | ecosystem: Environmental > Aquatic > Deep subsurface > Groundwater | place...
CAGAAATCCGATCATTGATACTATGAGACCATATTCAAACCACCAAAGTCAAATTTTCCAGTTTCAAACTCGGGGAAGAGGGGTATACCATGATCGAGTTCGAGAATGAACTTGATAAAGCAGGACCATCTAATATCGTCATTGCTTTCCACGCGGCTACCGTCGACGGAGAGATCGGTAGAATAAAACTAAAATTGGCTCTTCTCGAAAGGGCTAGCCCCTCCACCTGTCTAGAAATCATGAGTAAGGAGACAGAAACTGCCTTGAAGCCGGTGATCAAATTGGTAGATTTCGCCAGAGACGCCAAACCCAGATTATTGGCGCGGGATTATCCTACCATGAAGGTGAAGGCCAACTGGGGTTTGGAAAAACTATATAGAATGTGGGGTCTTCCCCTTCCGGATGATGAAGAAGCGCTGACCAAAAGAATGCTACTATCCGGTCATGAGTGAGAGGCTGAGATCTTATGGGGAGCTTTCTGGGGTTGAAATTTTTCGTTACGAAGGAAGAGATGGTGGATCCGGTGTCATTTTCGCGGCGGAGGGGATGCTCATCACCGCACGTCATGTTGTCGATGAGCGGACGACTGATTTGCCAGGCTTTGAGTTTCTTCCGGAATATGACCCTCGAGAGATTGATATCGCCGTCGAACGAGATCCAAACATATGGGGGCCAAAACTGGGATATATTGACAAACTTTCCGTTCCAAACTGCTACTGTATCACCCCTAGTGTGGAAGTACCGGAGATGCTAGTCCGAGTGGCTGGCAGTCTGAAACCATTTTATGAACCGACTCTCTTGAGCCGATTTGTCCCGGAGGATGAGTCCAATTACGCCCTTTTTGTGGGCGGAACCAGTGGCAGCCCGATCATGTGTCAGGGAAAGATCATTGGCCTGATAAAGGGAAGCAGACCGGATAAGGGCATTGTGGTTGGTGTCTGCTTTAATCAGGCGGATTTGCGGGCCATATTGACTGAATTTCTGGGCTTGTCTTTCGAAAAAATCGAGCCTTAGTGGCCTCATGCAAATCTGTTTTGAATTGGATATATCATTAGGGTATGGTTGATAGCGCCGATCGCGAGAAAGCGGAGATGGGACAAAGAAAGGTCCCCTGGCAGGAGAGAATCATTGGTCCTATCCTGGCACTGGAACCTTTGCTTGACCACCCCGAGTTGTTTGGGAACGGAAGAGCCAGTGAGGAGGGCCTGAGACGCGCCTTAGAAAAAGATCACCCCGAAGCAGTTGAGTACGTGATAGAACGGTCAAGAAAGAGTGTGGAGGACGACGGGGCCAGTCCTTTCCGTGTTAATACGCTTACGACACTTTATGCGCCAGCTCTTCAGATCCTTTGGCCTCCGAAGACAGAGGCGACACTGGAGAGTGATGATTTCCGGGATTTCTGTGAAAAATGGCTTGGAGATCATCTCACTCCCGGAGAACGGCAGTCTTTGCTTCACCGTCTGATCGGTGTCAAAGCGATCATGGATGTCAAAAAGCAATTCAAGCGTGATAAAAATAGACCAAAGGTAAAAAGAGTGGAAGCACAACGGGTTTTTGATTTTGCCAAGCTGGCTGTTGCAATTATTGACGACTACATGAGCAGACCGGTTGACCAAGTGGAGGTAGAAAGATTGATCGACAGATGCAAGCAGAGGCTATCCGGTGAAAGAAAGACTATCTTTCATGAAAAGTTTCAAGAATTATGGAGACGGGCGGTGGCGACAAAGAGCGTGACGCTCGTGCTTGACCAACGTTAGATGGGGTATTGACTACTATATTTTTTGTCTATAAGATGTGGGTAATATTAACCCGTAGTTAATGATATGGAGCAAAAACTCAAGCACATATTAAAAGCCCTTAAGATCAACGAAGGACTGATCAGTTCCGTCATGGGCGGAGTCGTCGTTGTCATCATGGCCGCGATGATTTTTAACTACTTCAAATCGATAAACAAGAGCGGAACGATCACTGATGAGCCGGCAACCGATACGGCCGAACAACTTTCGAAAGCATTACCGGCTACCTATAAGGTGAAGAAGGGTGATGATCTTTGGCACATTTCTGAGAAGTACTATAACTCCGGCTATAACTACGTTGATATCATCAAGACCAATAAATTGGCCTCATCCGGCGTGATCCACGAGGGGAACGAGCTAACTATCCCCAAGGTCGAGGTGCGTTTGACCCCGAAGATGAAGGCCGAATTGGCCGCGAAAGAAAAGGCTGCCAAGGAAAAGGTGGCTGTGAAAACTGAGGTGAAGACCGGCAAAGTCACTATCGAGGGGGCGAAATACATCACCGTCAAGGGCGACTATCTCTGGTCGATCGCGGTTCGCGCCTATGGTGATGGCTATGCTTGGATCAAGATTTATAATGCCAACCAGAAGGTAATCGGCAATGACTCGAGTCTCCTCTACACCGGAGTAGAACTGACTCTCCCTCGATAGGAGCGGTGGGCTACTTCCGAAGCTGATAAAATATACCTATTGCCAGGGTAGCTCAGCAGGTAGAGCGGCGGTATCGTAAACCGCAGGCAGTGGGTTCGAGTCCCACCCCTGGCTCATTTCATTTCACAGTGACGGACTTGGCTAAGTTCCTGGGCATATCCGGGTCTAGGCCGCGGGCAAGGGCGAGATAATAGGCGAGGCACTGGGCGACCACGACATTAGGCAGAATCGTGGAATTGCCGGAATCGGGGACGGGGAGGTAAAAATCAAACATCGGGTTGGGTTTATGAGAAATGCCGATAATGAGACCGCCCCGGGCCTTCACCTCCATGGCGCCGGAAATGACATCGCGATACGTCTCGTCGTTGGGAGCGAAAACCAGACAAGGCGTATTTTGATTTACTAGGGCGATGACGCCGTGTTTCAGTTCCCCTGCCGCAAAGCCCTCGGCGTGGATGTAGCTGACTTCTTTGATTTTCAGGGCGGCTTCAAGGGCGGCCGGATAGCTGACTCCCCTACCCAAAATGAACATCGAATGACTATGCTTGAACTTGACGGCGAGTTTCTTCAGATATTTTTGGTATTTGAAGTCGAGGATCCGCCGAATCGCCCGGGTAGCCTGTTTGATCTCGATCACACCATGTGGCGTTTTCCGATTCATGGCATGGGCGGCAAGAAGCAGGATAGCGACCTTGGCCAGAAACGCTTTGGTGCTGGCCACTGCCTTCTCCGGACCGGCTGTAAGCAGAATGGTTTCGTCGGAGAGGCGGTCCAGCGAACTGCCTTTGACGTTGACCAGGCTAATAGCCTTGGCACCGCGGTCTTTGGCGAACTTGACACTTTGCAGGGTATCGATGGTCTCCCCGCTTTGGGAAAGGGCAATACAGAGGCTTCTGGTGTTGATAAAACCGTCATAGTAATAGAACTCCGAGCCAATGGCCGAATTGACTTGTTTGCCGGCGATACCAGCGAAGAGATACTGACCAGCAAGGGCGGCGTAACTGGCAGTGCCGCAGGCAACCATAAAAATATTTTTGGCTTTGGCGATGGCTTTTCCCAACTCACGCGCCTCTTTGACCTTTGACTCGGCGATATTGGTGAGAACCGAGGGCTGATCATAGATTTCCTTGAGCATAAAATGGGGAAAACCGGATTTGGATGCACTTTTGGCGGTCCAATTGATAGTCTGAACCACCGACTTGATCTCTTTGGCAGAGGTGTAGCTTTCGATTCGGATGACGTCGGGGGCAATCTTGGCAATCTGGCCGTCCTCGAGGAAAATGACTTGCTTGGTGTGTCCTAGCAAAGAAGCGACGTCGGAGGAGAGGAGGTTTTCTCCCGGCTTGACGCCGATGACCAGGGGTGAGCCGGTCTTGGCAGCGACCAGATAGGGAAAATCCTGATGCATCACCACAAAAGCATTGTAGCCCTCGGTCAGCCTGACCACTTTTTTGACGGCCAGGAAGAGATCCTTTTCGGTTTTGAGTTCTTTTTCGATCAGATGGGCGATGATTTCCGAGTCGGTTTCTCCGGCGAGTTCGTGGCCTTTTACCTTTTTCTCGAGGTCCTGGTAATTATCGACGATGCCGTTATGAATCAGGGCGAGTTTGCCGGTGCAATCGAAGTGGGGATGAGCATTCCCGATCGTCACACCACCGTGGGTTGCCCAGCGGGTATGGCCGATTCCCATCTTGCTTTTGGGAAGATTTGTCTTGGAGACCGCGATTCTCCCCGTCTGCTTTTGGGAGCGCAGCTTGCCCCCGCCTTTGACGGCGATGCCCCAGGAATCATAGCCGCGATACTCCAGTTTCTTTAGTCCGGAAAGGATTGTTTTGCCTGCGTCCTGATCATTGGTCGTGGCGAAGATACCACACATCCCCATAATAGTAGCACAGAAGATATTACTTCATCAGACGAGAGACTTCCTCGGCCATTTTCTTGCGGTACTCACAGTGCTCGCAGTTTGTTCCGGGACTTGGGATTTTGTCGGACATGAGGCATTCTTTCGCTTCAATCAGTTTGGCGTCGATCCAGCTGTCATCCCCCTGGTGCGTAATGATGGACATCTCGAATTCAAGCCGGCCATCGAATTTGTCGCGGTTTTTCAGAGCGTTGGCGAAAACAAAATAGCCGGTATTACAAACGTTGAAACCAAGGAGGCGGAAAAGGTGCTGGTAAAACTCCATCTGGCGCTTGTAGCCCTGCTTGTACTCGTCCTCCAGGGAGATCTCTTTGATCGTGCTGGTAGCCTTGTAGTCAACAATGATCAGTTCGCCGGAGTCGGATTCCCAGATGTCATCGATCATGCCGGTGAGGAGAAAATTTGATGACTGATGAATGGCGGAGGCACCTTTGAAGCGGGTCTCCGGAGTTTCACCGCGCCATTTGGGGAGGTCGGGGTGACTACTGGGCACAGCGCTAATGTGGTATTGCTTCATCAGTTCGTGAGACTGACCCGCCTGACGCAAGAGATCGAATTCGTTTTTCAGGAGGGTATCAACCGCGTTATTCAGAGTGAATCCAGGAATGCTAGGGCGACCGAGGCCATAATGCGCACCCATGTAGAAACAGCGGGGACATTCATAGAAAAGATCAAATTTCGAACGAGAGAGCTTGTAGGGATCCTTGGATTTGGGGTTAAAAAGATCCCGGGTTTTTTGGTAGTACTTGCCCATGGGATAAATTGTACTCTACAACCCCCCTTCTTCTAACCCCGGCAGATCCAGGCCCTTGATCGACGGCAAGGTCGAGCCGACGCTGCCCCGGAGTGAGCCGATGATGTTAGCGGTGCTGCCAACAAGACGGTTGACCTGAGCCTCACGGGTCTTCCAGAGCTTCTCGAAAGCGGCCCGTTCGCGGGCGATTTGGCTTTGCATGTCCTGGTAGACTTCGACGATCGCCTCGACCTGCTGGCCGAATTCGTGGCTGACGATGTAGTTGTAGAGGACCTCGGCTTTGCTACTTTTATTTTGGGAAACATATTTTTCCCGGGCGACGTCGATTAATTTTTGACGGAGCAACTCGGCGAGGACCAGATAGAGAGCGTAACTGACCACCCAAACACCATCAACCAGACCAATTCCGGTAGCGGCCTCCTCGGGAAGGACCGTCGAGACAATCACGGCGACATTTGCCTTTTCACTACGCAGATCGTCTTTTAACTTGGTGACCCACTCGGCCGACCAGGCTTTGGTCCGTTTGCTTTCCCAAAGAATTGTGCCACAAACGTTGCCAAGAGAGGTCTTGACCACCTGGCGGATATCCGCACCGCGAACTCCCTTACCTACCGGCTCGATCGCGTCATAGAGGAAACGAATCTTGAGAGTTTCTTCGAGGTCGAGCTCGGCGACTTCACCCTGGGTTTGCTGGCTGCCCTGATTTGCCTTTCGCTGGGCATCGTCGAGAGCCTTTTTGAGATCGTCAATGACTTTGTCCTTTTCCCGGTCGTGGAGTCGTTGGGAGTCGAGCATCTCGGTTTCGACCTTGAGGCGGATCTTCTCCCGCTCCGCATCGATCTGGCGTTGTTTGGTGAGTTCAAACTCACGCTCCTTTTCCTCCAGGGCTAGCTTTTGTTTCCGAAGTTCGAGTTCCAGTTCCTGGGATTCCACAAGCTTCTTTGATTTGCTTTGAAGCTCTTCTTTGAGAAGTTTGATTTCTTTACCACCCTCTTTTTCCAGCTTTTCCATCAACTCTCCCTCTTTGTCCTTGAGTTTTTTCTCGAACTCTTTTTCGAGTTTCTCCTGGATACTGTGACCCAGAGCTTCCTCGACCGGGATTTCGGATTTGCACTTGGGACAAATGATCGTCGGGGAAGTCATGCCCCAAGTATATCAGCGACTTGAATCCCTGATCTTGGCGATGTTTTCGCGGATCTGCCGCTTCACTTGATCACGAAGCTCAACTATTCCCGGCAGTAGGTCCGGACTAACGTGGTGGATATATATCTTGGCAAAGGGAACCTTTTCCATATTGAACTTCAGCTCGTAACTGCCACGCATGTTTTTGTGGATACTCAGGGTGGCGAGCTTCAGATCTTCGCTCATACCATTGAGGTATTTATCGATCACCGAAGAGAACTTGGTGATCAGACGAGCTTTATAGCGGTCAGTGAACTTGACGTTGCTGTCGACGAAGTCTATTTGCATTCTTTGACTTAACTGCTAATGATTTTATTGTACGGCAAGACGCAAGTGCTGGAAGTTTACAATGGGCTTGCACTTTTACGGAAAATTGCTGAAATTGGCCGATAGATACGGCCTAAGGGTAAGGTGAAACCCGTTCCACCGAACTGACTTTGCGGGCTTGCTCGATCATCTCCTGCCACCATTGTTTTAGGGAGGGACGAAAGCGAGGCTTTTTCCAGCTCCATATTGAGTCCGGGCAGGTTATCCCCCGCCAGATGGAGAAACAGTTTTTGCATTTCTTCCGCTTCCGTCCGGATAAATGGAGGATCGAGATCGCTGTTACCACCGGAAAAGATTACCAGTAATTTTCCTTCGGGGTGGGTCGCCGTAAAGTTCATGACGTGAGCGACCACCTTGTTCAGGTATGAGATATAGGTTGGGTCGTTGCCAAAATCAGTCGGCAGGCCGAAGCCGGGAACGATAAAGACATTCACGTCGTGATCATGCTACTGGTTCTAGCTTGCGCAGGAGGAGATCTTTTGACTGTCGTTTTCTTTGATGATCGTTACCATACTTTGGAACCCCTTGGCTTTGGAGGTACAGAAAAAAGCCTGACAAACTTTTGGCCGGTCGGCATGAATACCGCACTGGGTACCATCAAGATAGATGCAACTACCGTCGTCTTTTTTGGCCAGGAGATTGGCGCCACATTTTTTCGCTTCACCAAAATCAGCCATGAAACCATATTGCTCAAACACGGTCCTGTATTTCCCGGAAAGGTATTCCTCCCTACTTAGATTGATAAGAAAAAGTTTGCAGCAAAGACCGCAACCGTTACAAGAATTGGCCATTCGTCACTATACCACCTAGTCCTATTTTTTGAGGAAGGTCACCAGAACAGCGAGTGAAAGTACCAGAAGTGCAAGGAGTACTTTGGCGAATGGGGTGACTTCCCATTGGGAGGCTTTCTTTTTCTTCATATATTTAGAATACCATTTTTTGGAAAAATCAAGGAGATGGCCGCGGTTGGGCGATATTGGGCAAATTGCTATATATCCAAGCGAAGTAAACGGAAATGCCGTCTCGCTTGTATTCGACCCAGACTTCGTACGATCCCGGCACTTTGCCGAGGACCACATAGCCCAGCTTGAGGGTCTCGGGGCTGGGTTTTCCGTGGTAGTACTGGATCCGGTCGTCGTACCAATCCTCCCAGAACTTCGCCTTGAGAAGATCGTGGACCTCTTCTTTTCTCCTGAAGGCGTAAGCCTGGAGATCGTCGCTCATTGCGTCCAGGATCACACGCACCTGCTGACCCAACTGGTTGAGGGTCTCTGTATCTGGACCCGCTTCGTCTTTCAGACCCTGGAGAAGTTCTTTATACGAGCCGGCTTCTTTTCTCATGTGGGGTGCATTATACACCTCCTCCCCCAGTTCGCAACTACTCGCTCTATTCCACTTAAATATCCGGCAGTCCATAAAATATGGACATGCAACAACTAACCAAGATCATTCTCGCTTCAGAACTGTCTAAAAACGACACACCCCAGACTCAGATTGCCTCCCGGCTGGAGGTAAACCGGCTGCCAACAAAGACCATAGTCTGACTGAACTGATGAGAGCACTGGTGGAAAAGGGAAAACTGTCGAAGTTGACAATTTTTTATAACTCAAGAAAAAATGACAAAGCGCCCGAAAAAGAGATGGAAAATGCCTTTTCTCCGGATTTACCAACCAGGTATGTTGATATGAACTCACTTGATTCTGTCGGAGTCCACGACCTGTTTGTCAGGGGAGGCAAGGCCTCACAATACTATAACCATGGTGTCTATTTTGAGGAAACTCGGACGGCCAGAGTTTGGAGATTAAAATCCGGTGAGTGGGAGCTATAAGCGGCGATAAAGACGGTATGTTTCGGCAAATGCAGCAATCACATCAGCGGAGTGTTTGATCGGAGTTGACCCTCTTTTCATTTCTCTGAGGCTTTTTGAGATGAACGCAAGGGGGTTCTCAGTCTGAGCAAGTATTTCTGGGGAAATGTGGCTCATCACGTCGGTTTCTATTTGATCGAGTAACGCTTTATCCGCAGTGATCACTATCACGCCGTCGACCAAGGCTGCTCTGATTCCCGGTTTCATCTTGCCTTTCTCCTCGTTCCAGATGAATATGATTTCATGATTTCTCACCCCATTTCCAATTGCGGCCATAACCACGATTTCTTTCAGTTTTCCATAGGGCTCTACCTCAATGAGTTCACCTTTGTTTAGGGCGGGAAATAATTCCAAAAGTTCTCTGGTGTTCTCGTCCATCGGCAGCATTACTTCTTCTTCGTTTTCAGTTGCCATTTTCATATCTTAACACCGAGGCATCCAGTCACGCCGGCCCCAAATCAAATTCAACACCGGAAGTTAGGCCTTTCTCGGAAGCGAGTCGTAGGAAATTTTCGTGGCCGGTATAAAACTTCAGAGTCCCTAATTCCTGGCGGGAGATGAATCTGATCTCCTGACCTTCACGGCAGCCGACCTCCTGGACTTCGTCATACCAGGCCCAGAAAATGGTTCTTTCGACCTGAACGCCTCTCTCGGTAAAATAGATGTCTGAATTTAGAAGATGCAAATCCTCAGAATCAGCCAGATACCCCGTTTCCTCCCGGAGTTCTCTGACGCCGGTGAGTTCAAGTGTTTCATCGTTTTCGTCCCTCGCCCCACCAGTGACACACCAGGTGTCCGGGCCAAGGATCTCCGGCTTATTATCCCGATACTGGGCGAGGACGCAGCCACCGGGCCTTACCAATACGATACCGACAAACTGTCTCATTTGGGAGTGATTTTACCACTATCTCATAGTATGTTATAATAGCCTCATGATGTATCCGATGTGCCTCATCAGCTCTAAACCAGCCACCCGCAATATGGGTGTCGTTTTTGGTACCCCAATGGAGGCATAGAGAGATATTTTTCTTTTCTGACTGAGCCTCCGATCGGAGGCTTTTTTAATTCCCCTTTCGGAGTCTCACCCGGCCAAACAAGGCTATCTCATGAGTAGTTTCCGTTTGGTCGGGCACCTTAACCCACTACGTTCACAGGAGGTGAACAGTGTACGGAATGAACATGCTCGTCAGCCACAAAGGACTCACAGTTGCCTTGCGGCCTTTCTGCCGGGAGGACATCCCGGAACTGGTGAAACACTTTTCCTCGATGACCATCCACCGGGACACAAAAGGGATCTTCGGTCAAACACTTGAAAACGAAATCAAGTGGTTCGAGAAGAATATGGAGGATCCGAACAGCTGCATCTGGGCGATACAGCCTGAGGGAAGCGACCAGGCGATTGGCGTGACCGCCCTCCACCACATCAACGACCGGATGAATTCCTGCAGTAGCGGAATCGTCATCTGGCGCCAAGATTGGTGGCACAGGGGTGTGGCGACCGCTACCCACCTGGCGCGGACCATGTTCGCGGCGGACTACCTCAACCGCTTCATCATCCGAAGCTCCGTCCGGACCGAGAACCCTGGGTCGTATCTGGCGCTAGAGCGCGTCGGCTACACGATTTGGGGGACGGAACCGCGCGGTGTCCTCCGGGGTGGAAAGTGGCTCGATACTTACCATCTCGCCTGGCTGCACCCTGGACGAATCGGGGTACTTTATCCCGAGGGAGTACCGGAAATGTACACGGCCGGGGTGGAAAAAGCAGCGATCGCCCTCGAAACAGCACGGCGGGAAGTCATTTTCCCGTAAAACATATGGCCGGGTGTCATGAGCGCCCGGCTAGATTTTGATGCTGACGCGATCGCGATTGGTGATCTTTATCATCCCCGCCTCCTCCATTTCACGAAGGATTGATTTCGTCAGAGTACCATTGTCTTCCATCATCAGCGCCACGAAGTCGGAAAAATCCCGAACCGAGAGCAGTTTCCCCGGTTTTTCGGCGCGTCGCTTGCGTAAGGTCGTGACGATTAACTGGAGAAAGGGAGAATTGTCGAAGAAATGATAGTGGCCGAGGAGAAGGCGAACATCCTCCATTTCCTCATCGTCCAGACCATATTTGATGATGTCCCCCTCACCGGGAACCAACTTCTCCAGTTGATTCAGACGTTCGATTTCGGTTCTAACAGGATTTGTTGCGGCTTCAATGCGTTTTTTACTCATAAGTGAAAGTATCGTACTCCCGAGGCTGTATAATTTCAAGTTGTAAGCGGGATTAGTTAATCGGTATAACGATACCTTCCCAAGGTATAGTGACGGGTTCAATTCCCGTATCCCGCTCCAATAATGGATGTTATTTCTCCCGAATTTTTGACTTGATCTTCCTTATTTCCAAAACGCCAACCGCATTATCGAAACTGTCGATTCTGTTTTCTGGTCTAAAGCGTTTGCTCCAGCTCTCGGTGTCCGGGAAGAACCAGACATGGGTCAAATCGGCTTTGAGTCTGCTCTGGAAATATACAATTACCGGGAAATTTAAGGTCAGCTTCCCCTCCTGAGGTTCTTCTGTTCTCGCACCACTAGAAATAGCAGCAAAATTTTCTCTTTCTAAGAGTCCAATAAGCTCGCTCGAGCCTCTAAAGATGAAGCCCTTTATTCCCCTTGGTCTGAGTCGTTCTTGAATGAGTTGGGTAGTTATGAGGATCCAACCGACTTCGTCTTCAGTTTTTCCCGTTGTTGAAATCCTTTTCTTGATTAGTTTCCCGCCCTCTTCATGAATCAGGGTATCTTCGCTGGGTGGAATGCCGGAGCCAGTAAGGTGCATTATGGCTGAGTTGATAGTCTGATAGATACAGTCGTCTTTGCCGCCGGAGATCATCTCTACTCCCTCTGAAATTTGGAATTTTTTCGCTCCTACAGGGCGTTCGTCAGGCATGAGGCTATCTTATCACCAACGACGAGAACCATTCCCATCACCCGCTCCATTACTTTGCTTTTTCCAACCTGAAGCGAACATCTTCAGCACTTTCGGCTATTGGCTCACAGCTAAATAGCTCGCATTCCCAGACCAAATCACCCATGTCAAGGACTTCGTCGCCCGCTACCGGTTGGGGGGCTATCGGGACGGTCACCAAGATCACTCCGCCGGGCTTCAGCATCTTGTACATATTTAGCAAAGCCAGTTCTGGATAATGCGACCAGAAAAAGACACTATTCTGGGCAACAATAACGTCAAATCGTTCAAACAGATCATCTCCGGGTAACTCAACGGCCATCCCAACCAGTAGGTTATCAATTGCACCCATCCTCCCTGCTAGTACTTCGGGGTCATGATTTATCAGGGTCGTCATTGTAGTTGCAATCTGGCCTCTTCGTTTGAATCCCCGGGCGTATCTGTTCGTCCATTCCGTGGTTCCCCTTTCTAATAGAAATCCGTTACCACCACCTAGGTCGCATACCTCCAAGACTGGCCTAAGTGTAAAAAATGGTTGCTAAAATCGATGTTTTTTCCTGTTGAATCAGCGTTAATTGTGTGCTAAGTTTCTAAAATGAAATTAAGCACACCCTCAGAACTAGAACTACAAGATGTCCACATTGTGGAGGAAGGTCTAAAAAGCATGGTCAAAGAGACGGCCTAAAAAGATTCCGTTGTCTCGTTTGCGGCAAAACTTTTAATTGCAAAAAGAAGCAACTAAAGTCTACTAACGGTTTCGCTGAGTTTCACCATCTCGTCACTGGCGAAGTAAATCGCCAGAATCAACAACCCCGCGGCAGAGCAGCGGGGTATGAGAAGAGGGCATGGGCTTAATTCAGTAAACGCAGTTGGTTCTTGATTGTCATCGTCTTTCCTTGGTTGGATACATAGCGTTCTACCACTTTCCAGTTTCCCCGCTCGCTAACTGTGGCCAGGTAGAATCCGTCAGCCCAGAACTCACCTCCCCAGAGTTCT
>Ga0209541_10013543_pt1 | contig 12443 bp, 8 predicted proteins | sample RifCSPlowO2_01_FD_184027 | JGI IMG/M metagenome (GOLD analysis project Ga0209541, IMG submission 184027) | Groundwater microbial communities from Rifle, Colorado - Rifle CSP2_plank lowO2_0.1 (SPAdes) (version 2) | ecosystem: Environmental > Aquatic > Deep subsurface > Groundwater | place: Rifle...
TTCTGTCGCTTTTATTAAAATGTTTTCCATTATTTGTTTCATTTAGAAATTTTAGCACAAAATACCTAAATTAAATTCAAATTCAAAAGTAAATCTCCAAGGGAACTAAATTGTATTCATAATAATGAAAAAACTAAAAGTATATGTTGGGTGTTCATTGACACACGCAACCACTCAATATAAAGAGTTTATTATAGCTCTAAAAAATGAACTTCATAAAATTCTAAACGTTGAAATTTTGGAATTTATAGGACTTGAGGGATCAAATTCTGTTGGTGTATATAAACACGATATACATACTTGTGTTAAAGAATGTGATATCTTTATTGCAGAATGCTCAAATCCTTCTACCGGGTTAGGATATGAACTTGGTGTTTCTGTTGAACTTTGGAAAAAGCCAACATTAGCCGTGTGTAATGTTGACGCGAAAATAACTAGACTCGTTGAGGGGATAGCTTGTGAAATAAATCCTAATTTTGAGTATAGGACATATGTTAATTTAATAGAATTAGTTGATATATGCACCAAAAAGATAATATTGCTTCAGTCAAAGTGACTTTTAAAACAATACCTCATAATTCGAGGTATTTTTATTTTCTCTCTTTTTACTCTATAATCAACCTTATGCAGGACAAACAGGTACAAAAATTAATGCAAGAGGAAAAAATGAGGCAGAAAAATGTGATTAATCTAGTAGCTTCAGAAAATTATGTCTCCAAAGATGTTATGATGGCACTCGGCTCCGAATTGACCAATAAGTATGCAGAGGGGTACTCAAAATTCAGATACTATGGAGGCAATGAAGTGGTAGATAAACTAGACGATCTTTGTAGGGATAGAGCCTTGAAACTTTTTATAAAAAAACCCACAGAGAGAGAAAAATGGGGAGTAAATATTCAAGCATTGTCTGGCTCACCTGCAAACTTGGCTGTATATTTGGCACTGGTTCCATTGGGCGGAAAAATAATGGGGATGATGCTCGACCATGGTGGGCATCTTACTCATGGATTCAAAGCATCTGTGACAGGTAAATTGTGGAAGCAAGTGCCGTATGGAGCAGATAAAGATACTGAGGTGCTTGATTATAAAGAATTGAAAAAGATAGCAATAGCAAACAAGCCGGATATCATTGTTGCCGGATATACTGCATATCCGCGGATAGTGGACTGGAAAGCATTTCGAGATATCGCTGACTCATGTGGAGCATTATTCATGGTGGATATGTCTCATGTTAGTGGGCTCGTCGCAGGAGGTGCGTATCCGAGTCCATTCCCATATGCTGATGTAGTGACGACGACTGTGCACAAGACTCTCCGTGGTCCAAGGAGCGCATTGATATTTGCCAAAAAGGAATTGATATCAAAGATAGATAAAGCGGTTTTCCCGGGAATCCAGGGTGGACCGCATATGAACCAGATTGCCGGAGTCGCTGTGGCACTCAAAGAAGCGAGTACTACGATATTTAAAAAACATGCAAAGCAAACAGTAAAAAATGCTAAAGTGTTTGCAAAAGAACTGACCAAACTCGGCTGGAGATTAGTGTCGGGAGGGACGGATAGTCATTTAATATTGATCGATACTTGGATGCATGGGGCAGGCATCGGTGGTCGGGAGGCGAGTGACAGACTCGAAAAAGAGGGAATCATCGTCAACAAAAATACGATACCATTTGATACTAGAAGCCCAGTAGATCCATCAGGTATCCGTGTAGGCACCGCGGCGGAAACCACCATGGGTAAGACGGAAAAGGATTTTATAAAGATAGCTCAGAGGATGGATAAGATACTTAGAAAATAGGCACATAGAAACTAAAAGCGTCAATGAGTAATTTTATGTGTACCAATCCTTGTTTTCGCTCACACGAAAACAAGGCTTTTTTATTACCTATTTTATGTTAAAATCAAATTGTAAAAAAGATTATATTTATGAAGCTAAAGATTAAAAAACTTAAAGAAAATACCATTCTACCTAAATATGCTGGGGTTGGAGATGTTGGTTTAGATTTGTATTCCACAGAAGAAGTGACCCTAGCTCCAATGGAACATTATATATTTTTTCACGGTTTTGCTTTAGAGTTTCCTGATGGATATGGTGCTTTTGTGATGGATAAAGGTAGTATTTCAAAGATAGGATTGCATGTGCTTGGCGGTGTTTATGATGCTGGATACAGAGGTGAATACAATACGCATTTAGTAAATCTTTCTGATAAACCATACACGATTGAGCCGGGAGATAAAATATCACAATTAGTAATAAATCCAGTTACTATTGCAGAAATTGAGGAAACTGATACATTGAGTGAGTCAGCACGAGGGGAAGGAAGGTTTGGAAGTACTGGGAGGAAATAATATGAAAGAAAAAATACAAAAACTAATAGAAGATGCTTTAAAAAACCTAGGACTTGAGTCTGGGGGTTTCATTGTTGAACACCCAGAGGACCTTTCGCACGGGGACTATTCTTCAAATGTTGCAATGGTGTCTGCAAAAAAAGTTGGGATGAATCCAAGAGAATTGGCGAATAAGATTGTCAAAGAAATCTCCGCTAGGTCTGACCTAGCGGAGACTGACCTAGCGGAGATTGAAAAGGTTGAAATTGCAGGTCTGGGATTTATAAACTTTAAACTCTCAAGAGAATTTTTTAGTAATTCAGTCAAAGAAATAATTGAAAAGGAAGATGATTTTGGAAAAATAAATATTGGAGAAAATAAAAAAGTACTTGTGGAATATTCATCACCGAACATTGCGAAGCCTTTTACAGTTGGGCATTTGCGATCAACAATCATTGGAGACTCAATATGCAAAATACTAGAGTTCTCAGGATATACAGTGATACGAGACAACCACCTTGGTGACTGGGGTACACAATTTGGCAAGATGATCGTTGCGATACAAAAGTGGGGAGATCTAAAAGCATTAGATACTGATTCGAATCCGATCAAAACCCTTGTGGCTTTGTATGTGCGATTTCATAATGAAGCTGAAAAAGATATATCACTTGAAGACGAGGGCAGGGCATGGTTTACCAAACTTGAGCAAAAAGATCCAGAAGCGATAGTGATATGGAAAAAGTGCATTGAACTGTCGATCAAAGAATTTGAGAGAATATATGGCAGGCTCCGAGTCGCGCCTTTTGATACTATGCTTGGCGAGAGTTTTTTTGAGGACAAAATGGCGAGCGTGATAGAGGATGTAAAAAGTAAAAATATTGCAAATGATAGTGAAGGTGCTTATCTTGTATTTTTTCCCGAAGAAAAGAAAATACCACCACTTATGTTGCTCAAAAAAGACGGCTCGTCGCTTTATGGACTGCGAGATTTGGCAACTGATAAATACAGAGCAGAAACTTATGGTAGAGATTTGCTTGTGGTCAATGAAGTAGGAGCAGAGCAATCACTATATTTCCGACAGATATTTGAGGCAGAAGAAATGCTCGGATATTTTCCAAAAGCTCAGAGGATACACGTAGCTCACGGACTTTACAGATTTAAGGATGGCAAGATGAGTACAAGGAAAGGCGATGTTATTTGGCTCGAAGATATTATAAATGATGCGGTGAATAGAGCAAAAAAGATCAATGAAGCATCTGGTGATATTGTCGGCTTGGGAGCGATTAAGTTTAATGACCTCAAAAGAGAGCCTTCTAAGGATATTGTTTTCGACTGGGAAGAGATTATTAATATGCAGGGTGACTCATGTCCATATTTGCAGTATTCTTGTGCGAGAGCAAAGTCTGCTATTTTGAAAGGGGAGACCGAAGGATTGCAAAAATCTTTTGATAAAATTCCGGACGAAGTTTTTGAACTAGAAAAATTGTTATATATTTTCCCAGAGATAGTAATAAATTCCGCAAAAGAATTTTCACCGCATTATATCGCGACCTATCTCATAGAAATAGCTCGCGCATTCAGTTCATTTTATGGAGCAAATAAGATAGTTGATAAAGAAGACTTCACCTCCCTATACAAACTTGCTCTCACCGAAGCTTTCACTGTGGTTATGAAAAATGGACTCAATCTACTGGGAATAGAAGTTCCGGAGAAGATGTAAAAGGTGTCCAGTAAGGCGTTTTTTTTATTTTATGATAATATAAGTCTTATGGACAAAGATAAAACTGAGAAATCCAAGACAGCATTGCGCGAGGAAAAGATACTGGAATTTTGGAAGGAGAATGATATTTTTAATAAGACTCTCGAGAAAAAAGAAAACTCAAAAGGGGAGTTCATTTTTTGGGATGGACCTCCAACCGCAAACGGCAAGCCCGGCATACACCACCTTGAAGCTCGGGCTTTTAAAGATGCAATACCTAGGTATAAAACCATGCAAGGATTTCACGTCCGCAGAAAAGGTGGATGGGATACTCATGGATTACCAGTGGAACTCCAAGTAGAAAAGGAGCTCGGTTTGAAATCAAAAAAAGAAGTTGAACAGTATGGAGTAGTAGAGTTTAATAAAAAATGTAAAGAGAGTGTTTGGAAATATATTGATGAATGGGAAAGGTTTACAAACCGCATAGGATTTTGGGTAGACCATAAAAATCCATACGTAACTTATAAACCAGAATATATGGAGTCTGTTTGGAATGTAATTAAAAAAATATCAGAACAAGATTTGATATATAAGGACTATAAAATTTTGCCTTGGTGTCCACGATGTGGAACAGGATTATCTTCACATGAGCTTGGTCAGCCAGGTGCATATCAGGATGACAAAGATCTTTCGGTCGTCGCCAGATTTAAGATTTTAGATGAAAGATTTGAGAATACATATATTTTGGCGTGGACTACGACACCGTGGACACTCCCGGGTAATGTAGCTCTCGCTGTGGGGGAGGATATTGAATATGTAAAAATTTCTTTAAATGGAGAGTTTCTAATATTAGCAAAAGAAAGACTTTCTGTAGTAGAGGAGGAATATAAAATAATTTCTGAAATTAAAGGTAAAGAACTTATTGGTCTATCATATGAACCTCTATACGCCTTTATGTCTGAGCAAGTAGGAGATTCTCAAAAGGAAGCCATATCAAAAGCATATAAAATATATGGAGCTGGCTTTGTGACTACAACTGATGGTACTGGAGTGGTGCATACAGCGGTGATGTATGGTCAAGACGATTTTGAATTGGGAAATAAAATTGGTTTACCAAAATATCATATAGTAAATCTTGAAGGGAAGTTTGTTCCTGATACAGGATTTCTAGAAGGCAGATTTGTAAAAGATGAAGAAGTCGTGGTGGATATCATCAAGGATTTGGCACACAGAGGATTGCTTTTTAAAAAAGAAAAATATGAGCACTCATATCCGCATTGTTGGAGGTGTAATACTGCGCTTATATATTATGCGCGTGATTCTTGGTATATAAAAATGACTGAGGAAAAGATAAAAAAACAATTGATTGATGAGAATCAAAAGATTAATTGGGAGCCATCTTATATAAAAGAAGGAAGATTTGGTGAATGGTTGAAGGATATCAAAGACTGGGCAATATCTCGTGAGCGCTATTGGGGGACACCGTTACCGATATGGAGTACAGAATCTGGTAAGTTTGAATTTATTGGTTCTATAGATGGATTAAAAAAGAAAACAAAAAAGTCTGGAAATAAATATTTTGTGATGAGGCACGGGGAAACAGATGACAATATTTCTGGATTAGTTTCGTGTGATCCAAAGAAAAATGTACACTTAAACGAAAATGGTAAAAAACAAGTTTTAAAATCTATAGAAGATTTTAAAACTAAAAATATAGATATTATTTTTATGTCTGATTTTGTTAGAGCAAAAGATACCGCAGAAATTATTTCAGAGAAAATTGGAATTTCTAAAGAGAATATATTTATAGATGAAAGATTGAGGGAGATGCAAGTTATTTCATTTCAGGGTAAATTTTGGGAAGATTATCATAATAAATATTCAAAACTAGCAGAAAATTTTGAAGCAAAAAATGATGGAGATGAATCACATCAAGATCTGAAAAATAGGGTTGCAGAATTTCTATACGAAATAGAGGAAAACTATCAATATAAAAATATATTGATAGTTACACACGGTGGACCAGCGTGGTTACTTTTTGCTACTGCACTCGGTTGTGATGCACAAAAAACAATAGATATGGTAAAAGAGATTAATGGATTTCATTTTTTTAAAAATGCTGAAGTAAAAGAACTCGATTTCGTGTCGTTGCCTCACAACGAAAACTACGAACTAGATTTACACAAACCGTATATAGATAATATTAAGTTAATTTCAGTAGAAGGAGAAGAAATGACTCGCGTCAAAGAGGTAATGGATGTGTGGTTTGATTCTGGTGCTATGCCTTTTGCACAAGATCACTATCCTTTTGAAAATAAAGAATGGGTGGATCAAAAAGGCGTACCAGCAGATTTTATATCTGAAGGAATGGATCAAACTAGAGGATGGTTTTATACACTTCATGCGATATCTGTATTGATGGGTAAGGGGATAGCATATAAAAATGTTATTTGTCTTGGATTGATATTGGATGAGAAAGGTAAAAAAATGTCTAAGTCTATAGGCAACGTTGTAGATCCGTGGGTTATGGCAGATAAATATGGTGCGGATACTTTGCGACTGTGGATGTACTCAGTAAATCAACCCGGAGACTCAAAAAACTTTGACGAAAAGACAGTTATGGAACTCCACAGGCAAGTGTTTGGACTACTTTATAATGTATTGGCTTTTTATGAGCTTTATAGAGATAAAGATTTAGAAAAAGTTTCTTTGAAGGATTTTAATTCAAATAATATTTTAGATCAGTGGATATTGGCGCGATTAATATTGCTCACAGAAGTCATAACTACAAAATTAGATTCATATAAATTACTTGAGCCGGTTAGAGAAATTAAATCGTTTATAGATGATCTTTCGACTTGGTATGTTAGAAGGTCTAGAGAGCGATTAAAAGATGGAGACAAAGAAGCAAAACAAACTCTGTATTTGGTATTAAAAGGATTAATGAAACTTATTGCACCTTTTGTACCTTTTACTTCTGAGGATATCTGGCAGAAATTAAAAACTGAAAATGATATAGAGAGCATACATCTTTGTAGTTGGCCAGAAGTGATAAAAATGGATACTCAAATAATAGATGAAATGAGACGTGTTCGTGAAGTTGTCACGCTAGGACTTGATGCTCGTCAAAATGCGGGAATAAAAGTAAGACAACCGTTGAGTAGTTTAAAGGTAAAAGACTTTAAATTAAAAGTTGGATACTCTGAAATAATAAAAGATGAATTAAATATAAAAAATATAATTGAAGATTCAAGTATTAAAAATGAAGTACAATTTGATTTGGAAATAACCCCAGACCTCAAACTAGAAGGCGACTATCGTGAATTGTTGCGAGGTGTTCAAGACACTAGAAAAAAAATTGGATTAATGCCTGAAGACAAAGTTGTATTGATACTAGAAACAGATGAAAAAGGAAAAGAGATAATACAAAAATTTGAAACAGAATTCAAAAAGACAGCCGGTATTTCAGAAATAAAATTTGAAAAAAATGATGGAGATGAAATAAAAGTGAATGAGGTGGTATTTAAAATAACTATAATAAAATAAAGTATGTCGCATCATATATACCACACAGAGGGCATAGTGTTGTCTGGATACAATACGGGGGAGGCCAATAAATATGTTGCGGTGTTTACTCGTGAATTGGGTTTGGTGCGTGCGACAGTGCAGAGTATACGCAAATCAACTTCCAAACTTCGGTACTCACTTCAAAATTATTCTTTTGCAAAAGTTGATTTTGTGCGCGGTAGGGATGTCTGGAGGATTACAAATGCTATTCCACTTACACTTTTTGATAATGTATTAAAAGATTCAACCAAAGTTAAACTCGTAGCCAGAATAGTAATGCTTATAGAGAGACTATGTCACGGGGAGGAGCAGAATGTAATTTTATTTGATGAAGTATTGTCTGGTTTTAAAAAACTAGAAAAAATAGAGATGAACAATGAAGAATTGTTGGATTTTGAAACAATGTTAGTCGCAAAAATATTATTTCATTTAGGATACTGGAAAGGAGAAAAAGGCATAGAGAATATAGTTAATGATGTGTTAATAAACAGGAAAGAGATAATATGTAAAATTAATGAAGCACTAAAGGAGAGTCATCTGTAGTGAACTAAATATTGTGATATAATATAATTATTATGATTAATTCTGATCAAAACAATGGCAGGATAGAAGAACTTAAAAGGAAACTTTTTAGTAAAGATTCTAGACTCATACGACCACAAAAACATGGAACACTACACGATATATATTATCCAACATCTGGAAACTGGAAACATGACGAACTAAAGAAAAAAGAAGATCCAAAATTTATGGCAACAACACAAAACAAGACGTCTTTTTTTAAAAAGTTTTTTATTTTTTCTATCATATTTTTTATAATATCTGGTATTTTTGCTTTATATATGTTTTTTGGTGGTTCTCGTAATGTAACACTAGAAAATATAGATATATCTATATTGGGGAATACATTTTCTTCTGGGGGAGAGGATCTTCCATTACAAATAGAAATAGTTAATCGTAATTCAACTACACTTCAACTTGCAGATTTATTAATAGAGTATCCAAAAGGTTCTATAGATGGTACAGATATGGTTGTAATAAGAAAATCTCTTGGTGCTATCGGGCCGGGTAAATCAGTCCATGAAAATATAAAACTTATATTGTTTGGAGAACAAGGATCTACAAAGGATATTCACGCAAAACTAGAGTATAGACTTTCTGGCTCTAGTGCAATTTTTGTAAAGGAACAACAATATGCGGTATCTATTAGTTCTGCACCACTAGCATTGCTTGTAGACGCACCAATAACAGTTGTGTCTGGACAGTCAATCCAATTAAAAATAAAATCAGTTTTAAATTCTAAACAACCAGCAAAAAATATTCGCTTAACTGCAAATTATCCGATAGGTTTTATTTTTGAAAAAGCAGTCCCTGTGCCTACAGTAAACAATAATGTATGGGATATGGGGGATTTTACTCCAGGAATGGAAAAGGATATTTTAATACAAGGTATCTTAAGTGGACAAGATAATGAGGAGAGGTCTTTCCACATTTATAGCGGAGAAGAAAACAATAAAGACCCCTCAAAAATAGGAGTTATATATAATTCTTTTTTGCAAACGATGACCATTTCTCGTCCATTTATAGAAGCAAACTTAACGATAAATAATCAAGATAAAAATATATATTCTGTTTCAGGAAACAAAGACATAGATGCAGTTATCAATTGGTCCAATAATTTGCCAGTAGCCATAAGTGATGTGGAAATTACAGCACAATTTTCTGGAAATGCATTTGATAAGTCTTCGGTAAAATCTTATGGTGGATTTTATAATTCTTCTGCAAAAACAATGCTATGGGACAAAAATAATAATTCAGACTTTTCTTTGATACAACCAGGACAAGATGGCACGGTAACACTTTCGTTTAAATCTTTACCATTATTCAGCCAAGGTTTAATCTCTGAACCAGAAATCAAAATAGCTATAAGTATAAAAGGAAAAAAACCATTTGAATCAAATCAAATAGATGAAGTAAAAAATTTAATAGTGAAAACAATAAAAATAAATTCTGATTTCCAAATAGCTGGCAAGGCATTATATAATAGTGGACCATTTGCAAATACTGGACAAAATCCTCCAAAGTCTGAAGAACCAACAACATATACAATATCTTGGATATTAAAAAACTCATCCAATTTGATTTCCAGCGCGAAAGCTATCGCCAAACTTCCTTTGTGGGTTGCTTGGATTTCTCAAGTATCCCCAACTATGGAAAATGTAACATATAATGATGTGACGCGTGAAGTAACGTGGAATATTGGTTCAGTATATAAAGGCACTGGATTGACTAGTGCCAATAGGGAAGTATTTTTCCAGATAAAAGTAATTCCTTCTGATAGTCAGATAGGTCAGTATATAAATATTTTAGAGGCAGTATCTCTTTCTGGAACGGATGCTTTCACTGGAGATTCATTGGGATTAAATCGTGCATCTATAAATACACAACAGATAGACGGAGTATCAAATAGTAATGGAAATATTCAGCCATAGACTAATATGTTAAAATCGTTATACTAAACAGTATCGTAATAATTAAAACAAATATGAATGAAAAACACCAAAAAAATGAAGACTTGATGGAAAAGATAGTGTCGCTATGCAAGAGGCGGGGGTTTGTATATCCAAGCTCTGAGATATATGGCGGTTTTGCTGGCGTGTATGACTTTGGTCCTATGGGTGTAGAACTTGAAAATAATCTTAAGACACAATGGTGGAAATGGATGGTCCATAAGAGGCAAGATATAGTCGGATTAGATTCTAGTATTTTTATGAGCCCTCAAATTTGGGAAGCATCTGGTCATACAAAAGGATTTTCTGATCCAATGGCAGAATGCAAAGAATGTAATACTAGAATACGGGTAGATAAAGTACTATTAGATTTAGGAGTTGAAGCGGACGAAAAAATGTCAGAGGATGAAATAAATATGCTCTTTGATGAAAATAAAAAGAATATAAAGTGTCCAAATTGCAAAAAGCAGAATTTTTCAAAAGTTAAAAAATTTAATTTACTGGTAAAGTCCAACCTTGGAGATTTTACGGAGTCAAATTCTACACCATCATACTTGAGAGGAGAGACTTGTCAGGGAATATATGTGAACTTTAAAAACGTTATGGATTCTGTGCATATGAAATTACCTTTTGGTATTGCTCAAATAGGTAAGGCATTTAGGAATGAAATTTCTCCAAGACAATTTCTTTTTCGTGGACGTGAATTTGAACAAATGGAAATGCAGTATTTCACAAAACCAGAAGATGAGATGTCTGAATATGAAAAACTGAGAGAGTATAGATGGAAAGCAATTCTCAGTCTTGGTTTTAAAGAAGAGAATTTGAGATGGAAAAAACATGAAAATCTGGTTTTTTATGCAAAAGAAGCTTACGACGTCGAATATAAATATCCATGGGGATTTGATGAGATGGAAGGAGTACATGCACGTGGAAATTATGATTTGACCCAACATTCTATAGGATCCAAAAAAGATCTCGTATATCAAAATGAAGAAACGAACGAAAAAATTATTCCGCATATTATCGAATCATCTGGTGGCGTTGGGAGATTATTTTTTGCAATACTTTGTGATGCATACACTGAAGACGAAATGGGAGGAGAAAAGAGGGTGTATTTGAAATTAAAATCAAGTATCGCTCCGATTAAGGCTGCCGTTTTTCCTTTGTTAAAAAACAAACCAGAATTGGTAAAAAAAGCCAAAGAAGTATTTGATATGTTGAACGAAGAAATCCAACCTATATTATTTGACGACAATGGAAACATCGGTAAAAGATACCGCCGACAAGATGAAATAGGTACACCGTATTGTATAACGATAGACTTTGATACTCTTGGTGAAAATCCTGAGCATTTAAATACTGTCACTGTGCGAGATAGGGATACTGGGGAGCAGGAGAGAATAGCAATAAGTGAATTGATCCAAAAAATAAAGGCTTAATTGTGTTATAATACGCAATATGGCAGAAGATCACAGAAATATATGGGTTTCGGTCAGTGGGATGACATTTGTCAGACTATTTGGTTTGGGTATTTTGGCTTATATACTATTCTATTTACGCGACATGATACTTGTGCTTTTGACAGCCATCGTAATAGCTTCATTTATAAACTCTGGCGTTCAAAGACTAAATGCAAAACCAATATGGAGAAGCTTAGCAGTGGTGGGTATTTATTTTATATCTATCGCGGTATTCGCGGTGGCGTTTTATATATTTACTCCAATGCTTGTGAGGGAGATCCAAACAATATGGCCAATACTATCCCCATATATTTCTGATACAAACTTTTTCTCTGTATTAAATGATGATCAGTCTATGTGGACTACAAACATTGCAAACCTAGCTAACTATTCTTCTTTTTCAGAAATGATATCAGTCACAAAAGATTTTATCGCGGGGTCTTCTGCAGGATTGTTTAAATCATTATCTATAGCATTTAACGGCATATTGAATGTGGCGTTGATATTCGTGATATCTTTTTATTTATCTATTCAAAAGGATGGCATAGAAAACTTTTTGAGGATAGTAATACCAGAAAAACAAGAGAATTATGTAGTGGACTTGTGGCACCGTTCTCAGAAAAAGATTGCACTTTGGATACGTGGACAATTTTTGTTGGGTGTTATTTCAGGTATAATTATTTTTATAGGTCTATCTATTCTGGGAGTGCCTTATGCATTGTTATTGTCTATAATTGTCGCTCTTGCTGATTTAATACCTTTTGGAGTTACGCTTGCTGCTATACCAGCAGTAGCATTTGGATATGTAGGAGGAGGCATCTCAATGGCTTTGTTTGTGGCAGGATTATATATATTTGTTCAGAAATTTGAGAATTTTGTC
>Ga0209541_10013545_pt1 | contig 12440 bp, 17 predicted proteins | sample RifCSPlowO2_01_FD_184027 | JGI IMG/M metagenome (GOLD analysis project Ga0209541, IMG submission 184027) | Groundwater microbial communities from Rifle, Colorado - Rifle CSP2_plank lowO2_0.1 (SPAdes) (version 2) | ecosystem: Environmental > Aquatic > Deep subsurface > Groundwater | place...
TGGGAGAAAAGGTCCCGAGGATACTGAAGCTCAAGGAAGGCGCTACAGTAAAGGTTGAAGGCGATAAGATAGTCGTGGAAAGCGCAAGCAAGGAAACTGCTGGCCAGATAAGCGCTGATATCGAGCAGCTTACCCGCAGGACAGGGTATGACCTCAGGATTTTCCAGGACGGCATTTACATAATAGACAAGGATGGCAAGGAAATAAGGTAAGATGGACACAGAAAGATTGCTTGAGATAAGGAGAAAGATAAAGGCAAGAAAACCTGAGTTTATCAGGCAGGACTATCACAAAAAGCCGGGCTTAAAGAGAAAATGGAGAAAGCCGAAGGGCCTGCATTCAAAACTGAGGCTAAATAAAAGGGGCAAGTTCAAAAAAGTGTCCAAGGGCTACAGGAGCCCGAGGGAAGTTAGGGGCCTGCACAAGACAGGGCTTGAGGAAAGAAGAATCAACAACATAAAACAACTTGATGCTTTAGACCATAAAAAGCACGGGGTTATTATTTCATCCACCACAGGCAAAAAAAACAGGATTGGGATTTTAAAAAAATCAAAAGAGCTTGGGTTTAATGTATTGAACATCAGGAATCCGGAGGATTACATAAAAAATGCAGAGCAGGAAATGGCTGCGAAAAAGAAACCAAAGAAAGAGGAAAAGAAGGATGTAAAGGAAAAAGCAGCCAAGGAAGAGGAAAAGCTAGCTGGCAAAGCCGGAGAGGAAGGCAAGAAGGAAGAGGAGAAGAAGGAAAAGGACAAGCTGTTGACGAAGAGGGAAAGATAAGATGCAAATTAAAATACAAAAAAGGCTTGCTGCGCAGGTATTAAAGTGCTCAGAGAGCAATGTACGGCTCGATCCTAACAGGCTTGAAGAGATAAAAGAGGCAATAACAAAAGCTGATATTAAATCCCTGATAAAAGACAAGGCAATAATTGCAAAAAAGAGAATAGGGATATCAAAATACAGAATCAGGAAGAACCAGGCGCAAAAAAGCAAGGGGAGAAGAAAAGGCCCCGGATCAAGAAAGAGCGGGGTAAATGCTAGGATTTCCAAGAAAAGGAGGTGGGCAAACCACATAAGGACTCAAAGGTCTTTTTTGCAGAACCTGAGGGACAAGGATGCCATAGACAGGTCTGGTTACAGGTCCCTTTATATGAAGAGTAAAGGCGGCTTTTTCAGGAGCAAAAGGCACCTTAAGATATACATGGAGGAAAACGGTTTCATCAAAAAATGAAAAGAAGCAGCATTTATACAGTGGGATTCAGAAGAAAAAGAAAAAGCCTTACCAATTATAGGAAAAGGGTAAGGGTACTGTCATCAAAAAGGCCAAGGCTTGTCGTGAGGAAGTCATTAAAGAACATACAGGCATCTATAGCAGAGTACAATAAAAAAGGGGATATTATAAAGATTGCATCACATTCGCAGAACCTAAAAAAATTTGGCTGGGATTATAATACGGGAAATATTCCTGCCGCTTACCTTGTAGGTTATCTGCTTGGTAAAAAGGCAAAAAATGCTAAATTAGACCAGGTGATTTTTGATATAGGCCAAAGCAAGTCAGTGAAAGGCTCGAGGCTGTATGCTGTGCTTGCTGGAGCCTTGGATGCAGGATTAAGCATACCATGCAGCAAGGAAATGCTGCCAAGCAAAGAAAGGCTAAGTGGAACCCATATAGCAAGTTATGCTCAATCATTGAAAAAAGACGAGGCATTGCTCAAAAAACGGTTTAGTGCCTGTATAAAAAACAATATGGATCTTGCAAACATAAGTAAAAATTTTGAGCAGGTAAAAGGCAGCATAGATAAAAATTTTGGCAAAGGGTAAAAATGGCAGAAAAAGTAAAAGCAGAGGAACAGGAAGAATTGGTAGAAGAGGTAGTTATAGATAAAGTAGTGGAAAAGGCAGAGGAGAAGAGAGGAAGGCACCATGAATTCAATAAAGAAAGCTGGAATCCAAAAACCTCATTAGGAAAGAAGGTTAAGTCGGGGGAAATTGACAGCATAGATTATATACTGGACAACAGGCTTAACATACTTGAATACCAGATTACAGACATATTGATGCCTAACTTAAGCACTGATCTCTTGCTTATTGGCCAATCAAAAGGAAAATTTGGCGGAGGCCAAAGAAGGGTTTTCAGGCAGACGCAAAAGAAGACGAAGGAAGGCAACAAGCCAAGGTTTGGCACATTTGCGATTTTGGGGAATGAGGATGGCTATATAGGCATAGGCTATGGAAAAAGCAAAGAGACTGTTCCTGCAAGGGAAAAGGCCATAAGAAATGCAAAGATTGGCATAATTAAGATAACAAGGGGCTGCGGAAGCTGGCAGTGCGGCTGTAGGAATCCGCATAGCGTGCCTTTTACAGTCGAAGGCAAATGCGGCTCAGTAAAAATAAAGATTATACCTGCTCCAAGAGGCACGGGCCTGTGCATAGAAAGGGAGTGCAAAAAAATGCTGGCCATAGCCGGAATAAAGGATATATGGTCACAGACATCAGGACAGACGAGGACAAAAATCAATTTAATAAAAGCATGCTTTGGTGCGTTGAAGAAGCTTACGGAAATCAAGATAAAAAAAGAAACCTCAGACAGCCTTGGGGTTGTTGAAGGAAAAATAAATGCATGATTAAAATGCCAAAAGAAGAAAGCAAAGAAAAGAATGGGAAGATTGTAATTGTACGTGTTAGAGGAACTATCGACGCTAAAAATGATATTGATAGGACTCTTAATCAGCTTAGGCTGTACAAGAAAAACTATTGTGTCATTGTTCCTGGCAATGAGTCTTACGCTGGCATGGTAAATAAGGTCAATGATTATGTTACATGGGGAAACATAGACGAGGAAACCTACAATCTTTTGGTGGACGAAAAAGGGGAGGAATACAAAGGAAGGGTTTCAGATAAAAAAGAAAAAGTAAAATATAATCATTTCTTGACTGTTAAAGGAAAAAAGATAAAAAAAATTTTCCGGCTGAACAGCCCAAGGAAAGGCTATGGAAGAAAAGGCATAAAAACCCCATTTAACAAAGGCGGGGCTCTTGGCTACAGGGGAGAAAAAATTAATGACTTAATAAAAAGGATGGTATAACCAGGTAAAATGACAGTCAACAAAAGGAAGAAATCTAACAGGTACAGGGGCAGCAAGACTCACGGCTGCGGCTCTATGAAAAAGAGGAGAGGCGCGGGAAACAAGGGCGGCAGAGGAATGGCTGGTTCTGGAAAAAGGGCAGATTCAAAAAAGCCAAGTCTTTGGGGAGAGAGATATTTCGGCAAGTTCGGATTTAAGAGCAAAAGTACAACTGATATTAGGCCCTTAAATATAGAATACTTGGAAGCTAATATAGAAAAGCTTAGCAGGCAGAATGCTGCTGTAAAGGAAAATGGTGTTTATTCTGTTGACCTTAAAAAATTAGGCTTTAACAAGCTTTTGGGAAGCGGCAAAGTTTTAAATAAGTACAGGATAAAGGTTTCTTATGCCTCCAAAAAAGCCATTGAAAAGGTAAAGGGCAGTGGCGGAGAGGTAATCCTTACTGTAAACGCAGGCAAAGAACAATAAAATGTCCGTGTGGAAAACGATTTTAAACAACCTCCCGGAGGTAGAAGGCCCGTCCCAGAAGCATCTTTCTTTCAGGGAAAAGCTCAAGTGGACTCTTATTGTCCTTGTCATATTTTTTACTCTGGGATTGATGCCATTATTCGGCTTAGGTGTTAATGCCCTGCAGAGATTTGAAACATTATCTATAATTTTAGGAGCAGAGTTTGGAAGCATCATAAGCCTGGGGATAGGCCCGATAGTCACTGCATCAATTGTTTTGCAGCTCCTGAACGGCTCGGGAATTTTGAAGCTGGACCTTACCCAGTCAGAAGGGAAAAAAACATTTCAGGGATTGCAGAAGTTATTGTCTGCGTTCTTCATCATATTTGAGTCAGCAATATATGTGCTCATGGGTGGCATGGCTCCGGACCCAGCTTATGCAGGAACCCCATTATACGGCCAGCTCGAGCTTGTCCTTATATTCCAGCTTTTTTTAGGGGGCATTATGATATTGTTCATGGACGAGATTGTAAGCAAATGGGGCTTTGGCTCAGGAATTGGATTGTTTATAGCAGCAGGAGTAAGCAAAAGCATCTTTGTCCAGGCATTTAACTGGCTTCCAGGCCCTACAGGCTTGGCTGGGGTTACGTACTCTGCCGGCGCAATTCCAGCTTTATTCCAGAGCTTAGCGGCTGGCGACCCGACAACAGCAGGAATAATGATTGCTACTTTAGTATCTACTGTTGTTATATTTGCTATCGCTGTTTATGCCCAGGCAATGAAAGTGGAAATACCGTTATCATTTGGAATGGTCAGGGGCCATGGAGTAAGATGGCCGCTATCTTTCATCTACACCAGCGTTATTCCAGTTATTTTGGTATCAGCCTTAATCGCAAACTTCCAGCTGCTTGGAAGATTTTTGCAGAATGTAGGTACGCCATTTTTAGGAAGGTTCAGCGACATAACTGGGCAGCCTGTATCAGGATTTGTCTACTGGCTGCAGGGCCCAAACATTGTGAGAACCATTATTGAGCAGCATTCTCTTTTCATAGGAGGTGCTCCTTATATGCAGGCATTGGTTTACCTGACTTTTTTGATGCTTGGTGCTATGGTCTTCAGCATGTTTTGGGTGCAAACTGCGGGAATGGATGCAAGGAGCCAGGCAAAAAATATGATGGCTTCTGGGCTGCAGATACCTGGCTTTAGAAGAGACGAAAGGGTTTTGGAAAGGCTCCTTAACAGATACATATGGCCCTTAACTGTTATGGGCGGTTTAGCAATAGGCTTCTTATCCGGCTTTGCTGACATAACCGGAACTTTAAGCTCTGGAACTGGAATTTTGCTTGCAGTAATGATTATATACAGGCTTTATGAGGAAATCTCAAGGCAGCATATGATGGACATGAATCCTATGATGAGAAGATTTATCGGTGGTTAAAAGAGGTGTTTTGAATGGTTTTTGAGAGTGTGATAAATCCTGTTTTTGCCCCTTTTCTTAATTTGCCTACTTTGTGGGCTGTAATACTTCTTTCTTTTCTGATATCATTGATTATAACCTTAATCTACAAATACACTACTGACCAGAATCTGATGAAGAGCTTAAAGGATGAAATGAAGGAGCTGCAGAAAGAGATAAAAGAGCTGAAAAGCAGCCCGGAAAGGGCCAGGCAGGTCCAGAAAAAGATGATGCAGACAAACGGCAAGTACATGATGCAGTCAATGAAAAGCATGTTATATTCATTCATCCCGATTATTCTTATCTTCGGCTGGATGAATACCCATCTTGCTTATGATCCGATACTCCCTGGCCAGGAATTTGCAACAAAGGTGACTTTTGAAAAAGATGCCAAAGGCTTTATAGAGCTTAGCGTCCCTGAAGGAATAAAAGTCAATGGCAACACAAAAAAAGAGATTGAAGGTAATGAGGTTAAATGGCTTTTAAGCGGCAATAGGGGAGAATACCTGCTTGAGTATATAATAGACGGGAAAAAATATAATAAGGATGTCATTATAACTGAAAGCCTGTACAAAGACCCAATAAAGAAAGTAAACGACGGGACAGTAAAGACGATAGAGATTGAAAACAAAAAAAAGATGCTGATTAACCTTGGTTTCATGAAATTGGGGTGGTTGGGCACTTATATCATCTCCGCCATAATTTTCAGCATAATAATCAGGAAGATAATCAAGGTGTATTAAAAATTAGATATAACCAAATATTGCTATGGCTTGCATTCGTTTTTGCGTTTCTTTTAGCTGGATGCACGGCTTCAACAACGGGAGCAGATTATAGCGCTTTTGCAAAATGCCTGACAGAAAACAATGTCAAGATGTACGGTGCATTCTGGTGCCCTCACTGCCAGGCCCAGAAAGACATGTTCGGAAACGGCTGGGAGAATATAAACTATGTTGAATGCTCATTGCCTGACCGCTCCGGACAAACGCAGATATGCGAAGATGCCGGCATTAAAGCCTACCCGACTTGGGAATTTGCCGATGGAAAAAGGATAGAAGGAGAGCTTACATTTCTGCAGCTGGGACAGTTGAGCGGCTGCCATCTCTCGGAGTAAAATGGTTGTCAAAGTTTTTGTTCCGAAACTATTGTCAACATTAACGCTAATTAGCGATATAATACTTGCGATTTTGCTCGTTTATTTCCTTTATAGCGTTATTTTAAAAAATAGGATTAACTTCATTGAAAGTTTCTTGGAATTATTGAAAAAAAATGCTTTGGTTTTTGCATTCATTGTTGCCCTTACTGCCACATTGGGAAGCTTGTTCTATTCTGAAGTAATGGGGTATGAGCCATGCAAGCTTTGCTGGTTGCAAAGGATATTCATGTATCCGATGGTTTTCTTGTTTGGGATTGCATTGAGAAAGAATGACAAAAAAATAGCAGATTATGCCATCGTTCTAAGCATTATTGGGGCTTTTATTGCTATATACCATTATATCATCCAGATGACTAACTATAGCACGGCCTGTGGCATCAATTCCCAGACCCCATGCACAGTAAAATACACCCTTACATACGGCTATATAACGATACCGATGATGGCCCTGACTGCCTTCATGCTTATTATAATATTAATGTACTTGATTAAAAGCAAAAAGGATTAGCAGGTTCCTATTTTCTCGGCTTTTACGGAATTTTTTGGGCATATGTCAATTCCAGTACCAGTACCAGTTTTTACTTTCGGTATGAATTGTATATAGTTTATCTTGCCATAAGTGTTGAAGTCGTATTTTGCCCTGTCGTCTTCTACATTCAATAATTCTCCTGATTTTATTTCAAGATTGTCCAAATCCAGCAGCTTTGTCCCTTTATCTCCGACAATCCATATGCCCAATCCGGCTATATCAGCACTTCCTGAATTATCAAGGATGAAGTTGATAAATGCGCCTGAGCCTGAGCCAGAATAGCAAACCTCTCTCTCCCCGATATTCCTTATTGTTATAGCTGCTCCGGAGCATGAGTCTCCTGGCTTTGATATGTCAAGATTCTTTCCCCAGTTAAGAACGACAGAGCCTAAGGCTACTGCAAAAGAAATCAGCAGAACCGTCGCAATTAACGGGCTTACACCTCTTTTATTAAAAATCTTTGAGCCTGATGCCATTGTGCTAAAGCTTAGATGTGTTTGCTTTATATATAAAGATTTCTGATGAAAAGCTTTATAAATATTTTTCATTTCCTCTGGTAAATGCCGCAGCCGTATAAGAGATCAAGAAGCCTGAGAAGGGTATATGTAAAGGTTCCTGGAGGAAAGACTAAACTGCATTATAGGAAAAGGAAGCCGGGAAAGGCGGAATGCGGCAGTTGCGGAGCGGTTCTTAAAGGGACTTTAAGGGAAAGGCCCAATAAGATGAGCAATCTGCCAAAGACAAAGAAAAGGCCTGAACGGCCTTATGGCGGCGTTTTATGCAGCAGGTGCATGAGATTATTGATAATAGGAAAAGCGCGCTCAAAATAATTAAATTTTGATGATATTGTAAAAACAAAAAATATTGAAAAACAAGATAAATCTCCTATGCTGATGGCAACATAGCTTATGTTTTGGGGGGATTGGAGAGACAAGATGATTGAAATCGGAAGATTGTGTGTAAAAACCGCTGGCAGGGACGCTGGCTTAAAGTGCGTTATTATTGACATTCTTGACAATAAATTTGTGCTTATAGACGGAGAGACGAGAAGAAGGAAGTGTAATATACTTCATTTGGAGCCGTTGAAAGATGTTATCAAGGTAAAAAAGAATGCCTCCCATGAAGATATAAGGAAGGAGTTTGAAAAATTGGGCTTAAAGGCCCGTGACACAAAGCCAAAGCAGAAAACAGAAAGGCCGGTAAAGCAAAATAAGAGAGAATTGAAAGAAGAGCCGAAAAAGAAGAAAGCAGATGCAAAGAAAAAACCGGCAAAAAAGGAAAAGGAAACTGAAAGCGGCATAGAGGAAAAAATAGGCACATTAGAGGAAAAAAAGAAGCCAAAAAAATCCGCTAAAAATGCCAAGCAAGACAAAGGATAATTATTTTATAAATATAGTAAAGGACACAAATTTTTAGACATAAATATGTCCTTTACTTACACGCAAAAATGCCGTGCATTTTTGGTGTCCTGAAAATCTTCGGATTTTCATGATTACGAACGGACAACTATTGCTCAATAAATTTTGTTCGTGAGTATAGATTATAGTTCAAATGAAAAGAGCGGCTACTTGAGCAAGAAATTTCTGCCTTTCAGCGGATAAACTTCCAGCATTCTTTCTGGCAATTACCAGTATTCTGTTTTTTATAAATTTAGGCTTTACTGACTTATTGCTTTTTTTCAATGTAGAGGCTATATTTGCCGCTATCGTCAATAAGTCATTGGTATACCTATCAACAAAGATACCATTATCTTGCGTATACCTTTCTACCCCAATTAAAAATGAACCTAGTGCTCTCCCAAAATAGCCTGCATTATATTCTTGATTGGGACCGTTTTCCGCTTCGTTTATACATACAAGAGTCTGTTCCCAGCATTTTTGTACATTACCTTCTAACTTATATCCACGACGAAATCCTCTTAGAAAATGTTTAATTAATTTACCTTTTACTTTGCTGTCAGCATTTTTAAACATCTCAAGAAATTCCTTTTCCGCGGCAGCCTTGTCATGAGTGCCTGGCAATAATTCTCCCATAATTGCACTTTAAAACAATACATATTTATATATTTTGGTTTAAACTTGCAAAGAATAGAAAATTAATTTTATTTTTTATTTATTATCTCAAATAGCTCTGTCAAATTCAATTCAAAGGCCGCAACAGGGACTTCTAGGTTCCATCTTGACAAAACCTCCGGATGGATTTCCCCCATGTAGGCTATATCTTTTCCATTTGTGCTTACTCTCGCAACCCTTCCACCGATAAATGAATTGTGCTCCGTTTCTTTCACATCGTACTTTACATCAATGCTCCTGAGCAGATAATCAAGAGTTTGCCTTATCTCCGTATAGTCAGTTTTTTCAGAAGCTATTGCTGCTGCAAGCCTTTCATTTTCCCCAATATTGGTGTCAAAATCTGCGTTTTTCCTAAAAATCTTTCCTACGGTAAATATTTTTTGCGGGTACTCATGATGCTTGTTATTGCTTAATATTTCCATCAAAGAAGGAAGCACCCACGCCCTTAATCTGTCATAATCCGATGATATTGAATTAGCCAGCCCTATCAGCTCCAGTTTAGCATTCATTCTTTTATTCTGGAAATTTTCATTTGTCAGGTTATATGTGCTTGCTTCCAGCAATCCCAATCCGACAAGCAAATCAGAAACCTTCCTCTTGAAGATCTCAAATTTGTCTTCTTCAGCTATAGTTGCCACATGCGGTATTGTTTCTTTGAAATTCTCGTAGCCATAAGCTATTGCAATGTCTTCTGCTAAATCAACCTGGTGTATTATATCCGCCCTATAAGCAGGGATAAGGGCTTTTTTGCTGCTGTAGCCATAACCCATCCTCTCAAACAGATTTTTTATTTCACTTTCATTAAGATTTAACCCAAGCCATTTGTTTATGAAACTGATATCAACTTTTATCTCCTCAGGGCTTAAGTCAGGGGTGGCATATTTTTTATTGCCGTCTATTAAATCCATGGAATAAACCTTGCCGCCCATCTCATACAAAGCTACGACAATCATATTGAGGCATTTTTTTAAAACCTCAAAGTCAAAGCCAGAGCATTCTATGAAAACATCTGTTGTTTTTTCTGAGATTTTTCCTGTCTTATGCGAGTTTATTATGGGCGGCACAGACAAAACCTCATTGTTAGCATCCCTGAAGACAGGGAATTTTTTCTTTCTTTCCAGCAGATGCCCATATTCCTTTCCTGCAGGATGCTGCTTCAGTATCTGCAAAGCGTTTATTTCCCTTGCAAATTCTAATGGCTGAAATACAATAGCTTCCGGATTTTCTGCCTTGAATGTTATCGGCGTCTTTATCTTCTCATAAGGGTAGATTCCTATAGCAACTTTTTTCCTGTTCCTCCCATAGGTTATATGCAGCTTTTCCTGTATGTCTATAACTTCCTTTATTTTCTCATCATCAAAATGCAGATTTTTAACTATAGCGCATGCCGTATACGGCCTTACATCCTTGACTGACTTGTCAATTATGACTTTCTCATGTGAATGCTCAACCTTATAATGCTTCAATCCTGTTTTTGCTCCGATAAAAGAACTGAAAGCACGTGCAAAGCCCTGCACAGAAAGCATGTCTGGCCTGTTTGGGAAAACCTCCACAATAATCTCATTATCAGTTACATCTTCCATGTCCGTTCCCAAGTAGCTTATCCTGTCCTTTAATTTATTTGTTGGAAGTTTTTTACCTACATAATGTTCAAAGACTTTCCTGTTTATGTTTATGGTTGGCATTTTATTTTTTGGACCCTTGCCAATAAAATTTTTCCAAATCTCTCAGCTTAAATTTTTCATTTTTGTTTACAATTATCTCAGTATCCCCTCCAGAGACATCAAAAATTAACTCTCTGCATTTTCCGCATGGTGGAAGGATCGCTCCATCATCTGCAACCGCAACAATTGTTTTAATTTTCTGTTCGCCATGAGTTAACATAGAGCCTACTGAGGAATATTCTGCACAGATAGAACAAGGCTCACTTTTACAAATTATATCCACCCCTAAATATACGTTTCCACTATTGGCTATCAAAGCGGAGCCTGTGTCAATTTTATGACCTATGCTCCTTTTTTTAATTAATTCGGTGGCTTTTTCTATTAGATCTTTATCTTGTTTCGTCAATTTCATTTCATCCACAATTTTGCTTCTCTTAATTGCTTGATATCATTTTTGTAAATATCCCTGACATCAGTTATCTTGTAATATTCCATTATCGTCCTTTCCATGCCAAGACCCCACGCGAGTACAGGACATTCAAAGCCCAGCAATGGCTTTACAACTTCTGGCCTGAAAATTCCAGAACCTCCTAACTCAACCCACTGCTTTTTGCCAGGATGCCAAACATCAACTTCAGCAGAAGGCTCTGTATACGGGAAATGCGCGGGCCTTATCCTAACATCAGGAAACCCCATCTTTGCGAAAAACTCTTTCAGATATCCCTTAAGGTGCTTGAAGTTGGCATCAGGGTCAACCACAATCCCGTCTACCTGTATAAACTCAAATAATGATTTCCATGATAATGTTTCATTCCTGAATACCTTGCCGACTGAAAAAAACTTTGCAGACAGATCTTCTTTCTTCAGCTTTGCTATTGTTTGCGCTGACAATACTGTTGTATGGGTCCTCAGCAAATTCTCTTTTGCAACTTTCTCCGACCATCCATACTGCCAGCCCTTGCTTCCTGTCGTCCATCCGTTTTCGTGAGCAGCTTTTACCCTTTTCATGAGCTCAATGGGGATTTTTCCTTCTTTAGGGTCTTTGATGTAGAAAGTGTCCTGCATATCCCTTGCAGGATGGTCCTGCGGCACAAATAATGCATCCAAGTCCCAGAAGGATGTCTGCACATAATTTCCCTGCATTTCTTTAAATCCCATATCCATCCATATCTTCTTTATGTAATCTATTGCCTGATTTACAAAATGCCTTTTGCCGCCGGAGATGTTAGGCACATTAATGGCTACATCATAGCTCCTTATCTTCTTGTTTTTCCATGAGCCTGACCTGAGCATATCAGCTGTCAGCCTGTCCAAAATGTTTTTTTCCTCTATGCCGTGCTGGATTATTTTTTTCCCGAGCTCTGTTGGCTCTGCGCTTATTATCTTTATGATGCTGACCTTAAGCAGGCTTTTTCTCTTCCTTAGATTTTCAAAAGCAAGTCTTTCCTCGTCCCTCAAATCAGAAGTATTTATCGGAAACTCTTTTTTCAGCAGCTTTTCTTCTGTAAATCCTTTTTCAAGAAGTTTTTTCCCGTTTTCAGTTATTGAAACCTCTATGCCATTCCCTTTTCGCATGTCTATAGCTGCTTTGCCTTTTAGGACTCCAAGGCATACCCCCATTTCTTCATTGCTCAGGTTAGCCTTCTTTTTTATCTCTTCCAATGACATTTCATCTTTTATTGCCTGAAGGAATGCTTTTTCCGGAAGCCCTTTTTCCTTGTATTTTATTCCATTCTCATCCAAAGAAACCTGCTCCTGCAGTTTCTTGTCAATCCTTGCAAGCTTCTTATTCTGCAGCCACTGCAATGCCCTCATTACCTCGACTTTCTGCAACTTTGTTTTTTCAGCTATTTTATCAAAAGAATTAGTTTCTTTCAGTGTTGGTAGTACTTTTCTCTCCAGAGGATGCAAAGTTGCTATTGTTTTTTCTATTTCCATTATTGTTACTGAAATTCATACTATATTTAAAGTTTTATGTTCAGAATTGAAAGTGTGCTATCACGTTTTTAGTTCCTATTACAACAACCGCAC
>Ga0209541_10013547_pt1 | contig 12438 bp, 8 predicted proteins | sample RifCSPlowO2_01_FD_184027 | JGI IMG/M metagenome (GOLD analysis project Ga0209541, IMG submission 184027) | Groundwater microbial communities from Rifle, Colorado - Rifle CSP2_plank lowO2_0.1 (SPAdes) (version 2) | ecosystem: Environmental > Aquatic > Deep subsurface > Groundwater | place: Rifle...
TGAGTTAACTTCTTTAGAATTAATCTTTTGATATCCATAGCCTGTTGACAACTTTATGATAAAGCAAAAATTAAAAGTTGTCAACTAGTTGACAACTTTACAGGAAACGGACGAATTTATTGTTCTTGTCCACTAAAATATTTTTGGGCTCAATGGGCTCATCTGTGAGTTCAAACCCCATGATGATGATTTCTTCGCCCTTCTTGATCAAATGCGAAGCGGCGCCGTTCATGCAAACAATTCCGGAGCCGCGCTCGCCGACAACGACATAAGTTTCAAGGCGGGCGCCGGAAGTATTGCTCACAACCAGCGCTTTTTCGCCGGGCCAAAAACCGGCTTTTTTAACAAGTTCTTCGTCAATCGTAATACTGCCGACATATTTCAAATTGGCGTCGGTAACAATCGCCTTGTGAATTTTTGAGCGTAAAACAAATCTCATCATTATAATAAATTATTGCCGCTTTGCGGCATAATTAATCGCTCGGTCAAAATACAAGCAAGCTTGTATTCTTTCTTCGTTCATAATTATAGCAAAATCACGCTATTTTTCAATGGTACCGCCTTTAAAAATCTTTTATTATTTTTCTTACCTCGGCCGCCGATTCAGCGCCCATAAGACGCTCGCGAAGATTTTTTGCGCCGTCAAATCCCGCTATATACCCTTTAAAATATTTTTTAAGAGAATTAAAATTTTGGGGGTTGCCTATTTTATCAAAAGTTTCGGCGTGTTCAACAACAGAATCCAATCTTTCTCGGATATCGGGCGTCCGTTCGGAAAAAAACCACGGATTCTCTAAAACGCCCCTGCCGACCATAATGCCGTCTAATCCTGTTTTCTTCGCCATTTGGCGCGCCCGGGCAAGCGATTTTATGTCGCCATTTCCAAAAATTAAGGTCTCGGGCGAATAACGATCTCTGAACTTCATAATCTTTTGGGCCAATTCCCAATGCGCCGGAACCTTAACCGATTCATTTCTGGCGCGAAGATGCACCGTTAAAACAGCGATGTTTTCTTTTAAAAGAGCGGGGAGCCATTCGGCAATTTCATTTTTCGCATAGCCGATGCGGGTTTTCACGGAAACCGGAAGTTTTCCCGCTCCCCTCTTTACCGCCACGATAATCTGTTTTGCCAAATCGGGATTTTTAATTAGCGCCGCGCCGGCCCCTCTTTTTTCCACATCTTTATTGGGACAACCCATATTAATATCAATGCCGTCAAAACCGAGCTTTTTAATCAGTTCCGCCGTTTTTTCAAACAAATCCGGTTCTGTCCCGAAGATCTGGGCGACTATAGGACGCTCTGCCGGAGAAAACTTTAAAATTTTAAGAATGCTCTCCCTGCCCTTAGAAAACAAACCGTCCACGGAAACGAATTCCGTCCAAAAAACGTCGGGCCTGCCGAATTTCAAAAGCATGCGCCGGAAAGCCGCATCGGTGATATTTGACATGGGGGCCATCGTCATGATGGGCCTTCTTAATTTTTTCCAAAAACCTGATTGCATGACAGAGTCTTCCTTACAACTGGCACGAATTCCCAGCCGTTAGCTTCAATAATTTTTTTAAGCGGATCGCGGGCATAACCGACATCAAACTTATATTCGTATATTTTGCCTAAAGTTTTGTCCTCTTTTATGCCGTACTGAACCCCCCACGACTTTTTAAATAATATCCTGCCTTTAAAAAATTCTTCCCTGTAACGGACGCTTGGCGCCGAAATGCCGTCTGTGCCGACATGCCACTCAACATTGCCTAATTCCTCGTAATAACGCACTGTTTTGCGGTTATCGTCCAAGAGAATAAAGGCGCGGTAAGTTTTCGCCACTTTTTCTTTGGAAAAAATTCCGTACCATTTGGCGTCCGCAATTTTCCATTCAAGCAGAAAATCGGTTTCTTTGGCAGACATGATTTGGTAAGAAAGTTCCGGAGAATTAAGGGCGATAATTTTTTCTTTTAAGGCATCTTTGCCGATGGCCGAAGGAGTCTTTTTCTTTCCGCCCAAATACTGGAAGAATCCCATACCCCAAAGCATTGCCCAGATTGCCGCGCCAACTGCGATTAAGCCGAATATCGAAAATAAAAATTCTATTGATACCATACTAATTAAAAAGAGGTTGAGCCGTTGGGCTGATATCTCCAATGAAACCATAGTCGGTTAAACACTTCATCAATTAGTGATATTTCAATAATGCCGTACTTACCGTCTCTGGTTTTAATGGCATAAACATGACCCACCTCCGGATACTGATAGTCATCTTGGTTATCATATCCCGAGGTTGGAACGGCAGTGACATCATTTATAGATTTAGACCCTAAGTCTAATGCTCCGTTAACTGTATAAAGTGTATTAGGCGTCCAAAAGAAGTCCGATGTCATCATGTCGGCCCTACCTTGAGCGATGAAAGAAAAACCAACCATCTCTTCAGTTTCGCTTGGTACAGAGCTAGACCCAGACGGGAGAGTTGATTTTGATTGCACGGGGGTTTGTGCGGGAGGAGGAATTGGCTTTGTTTGTGGTTTAACGGTTTGAGTGGGGACAGTCGGCGGCGTTACTTTATCTGATGCTTTTTGACTTTCTCCAAAAGGAACATTAAATGCATCCGTGCTTTTTTCCTTCGGGATAACTTTTTCGACGACCGCTTGTTGTTCTTGCGGGGCCTGCGTTTCTTTTTTCTCTGATTCAACCACAGCCACAGCTATATCAAGAAAACGATAATATGCCTCAATAAAATCATTTCGCTTATTGATGCTTGACTGAAGCCCATAATCATTGCGAAGCCAGACTTCGCCGTATCCCAACTTTTCCAATTCAGGGCTATCCTGCCGGACCTTTTCTTCCGCCTCTGCGAGTTTCTGCTTATACTTTTCAGTCAAATCTTTCGGTGGCTTCGGCTTTGAAAGCAAACTCTTGAAATACGCCGAGTCCCCCGCCTGCCTGATTGGCAGCTCTTGCCCTTGATATTTAGCTGTCGCCTCCCCCGTAGATGCGTTCTCTTCTTCATTCAAAGCAAGCTCATTCTTTAAGTCATCAACCACGGTTTTCAAGGATTCACCGGTCTTTTTAACTTTCTGAAAAATATTATAGGCCGCCAGCGCTTTTTTATATTCTTCTGCGATAATTTTTTCTTCACCCGAGATCAAAGCGAGGTCGCCCTCGGCTTCGGCAAGCAGTTTTTTCATTCTAGTCACGCCGATGACGATTTCTTCCCAGTTATAGTCGCTGATACGTGACCTATAGTAACGGCCGGCCAAAACGCCGCTCTTGAATTCGGCATATTTTTCTCGTAAAGCGCCGATGTTTTCGGTGAGCGCAACAACCACGCCGTCAATGTCGCCGTAATCGGAATAGCCGTAGCTTAAAACGCCGGCATTATTTTTAATATAATTAACGAGGCTGTTATGCCGCTGTTCCAGAATTTCGTCGCTTTCTTTATTGATAAGTTTTTCATATTGCGAGATATATTTTTGGAAAAATTTTATTATTTTTTCGTCTTGATTCTTCTGGCTCTTGTACTGGCCGGACAAATCGGCGCCGGCGGAAGATTTGCCGAATATCCGGCTGAATACCCGCATGGCCGCACCGGGCGAAGGATTAATCGGCTTGTTATCCCACAATGATTGTGCAGTATATCCAAGCCGCTCCTTGAGAGAAGCTAACTCGCCGCTTTCCAACTGGAATCCGAATTTCCCGGTGATGCCGCCAGGATATGATTTCTTGTACTCATCGTTTAATTTTTGATATTCCTCAATTTTCCTCTGAATGAACATCCGGAGTGCGGCAAGATCGTCATGAAACGGCGAGTTGCCGTACGCCGCCGCAAGAACCTGTTGCTGTTCTTTTTTAACCTTGCTCAAATACTGATCATCAATATTGTTCTTAGTGATATTTTTCAACGACTCTCCGTCGGTGACCTCCGCACCGCTTATCGCCTCCAAGAAGCCCGCATAGGTGATTTTATTCTTTAAGACGCTTTCTTTGGCTTTTATAATATATTGCCTTGCCTGATCATATGTTCCGCGGGGACTTGCCGAAGCATCCGGCGGAATAATTTTTGTTTCTTGGCGAAAAAGTTCAATATTTTGCAAAACAAATATCCGTATGTCCTGTTGTGAGGCTCCTCTCAAAACGAGGTTAGCGAGCGCCTCTGCTGAAACGCTTGGCCATTTTAATTTAATATACGAAGCGATGGCTTTTTTCTTCATCGCTTTCTGATCATTTTTCGCATCGCCATCAGTAAGGCTTTCCAGCGCAGAAAGTTTATTGAAAATTCCCACCCAATCATTAAGCGATCCCATTGTCAGAATACCGGAATGTTTGCTTGCGCCCATCTTTCCGCCCCCGCCAAAAAGTTTTTCAAAAAATGTCGGCTCTCCCCAAATATCTTTAACATAGGATCCGCTCCCGCCGCTCCACCATATCTCCATTGCCGTCTCGTCGCCTTTATATGTTTTATATGTCCAATACCCGCGGTTAATGATTTCTTTTTCGGTGACAAGCAATACCTTATTGCCAAGCCAATTTCCCAGCGTCATCGCTCCGGAAATAAAATTCACGCCCTTGGCAATACCGGCGTATTCAGCCACCCCGGCAGCTCCCATATCAATACCGGCTTGGGTCATGGCCTGCATTGCATCAATCATGACAATGAGCGCTTCTCCGGCATCATCCTTTTGAAGCCGAGCAATGAAATCGCCATAACTTAAAGTCATTTTAAAAACCCCGTAAATCGCAGAATCGGCCCCAAACACATTCGCCAAGGCCTCAAGAGCGCCGGCATCATCCTGCATTTTAATAAGCGTCCCGGAGATCTTATCAGCCAAGACTGAATCGCCATCTTCAACAGATTGGGCGGAAACGAATTGGAAAGGATAAGCCAGGGGGCTTATTAGCGTCAGGGCAACAATAAAACGAAATATTTTTTGCATAGAGTTTTAATAAATTATTCCGGCGTTCTTACTTTTTACTTGATAAATTTATACCATTGGCTTAGTACTTCCTCTGCCGGCTTGCCACGAATGTTGTATTCTTTAGTTAATGGAAAATCATCGGGCCAATAAGTAAATGGATAGATTCCTGCGATATAAGAAGTTTCCGCAACATTTTTCATTATCGCCTCAAATCCCATTGCCTGCTCTTCCAGATCAAGTTCGTATTTATCGGAATAAGGTTCCCAAGGGGCGGTTGCTACATCATCAACTCCCGCTTTGCCGGTCAGCCCCCCGTCAATGCTCGGATAAGCAACTTGTTGAAGAATAATCGGTTTTTTGTATTTTTCGTATAACGGTTTTAATCTTAAATCAAAAATTCTTTTAACATTGGCATTTAATTCTTCCTGCGTTGGATTGTTTTTGCCGGTAAGACCAACCCACCAGTTAATGCCAATAAAATCGGCTTGTTCCATAAACGGCATACTATCTGTGTTCGGCCAGATGTCCGGGATATTACTGCCAATCTCTCCGCCGATGAAAAGACTGCGGCCAAACTTTCCCTTATAGACAGATTTTGCCTTGCTATAAATCGCTTCCAATCTCTCTTTGTAATCCACCGGCCTTTTGTCCGGCGATGCCGCTACTACTACCCAATCGCCGGTGATAACCAAATATTCAACATTATACTTATTCGCCTTATCTACAAAATACATGGTGTATTTTTCGTACTCACTAAACCAGATATCCCACCATTCTTTGGAAAAACTTGCCTTGCTGGTATCGGCGCAGCAAATCTGGGGCATCATATAAACCTTAAAGCCGTCTGCTTTCATCTTATTCAAATGAAAATCCAATTCATCATTAGAATAAGTATGGCCGAATCCTTCGGAAGTGATTATTGGCACAGGATTTACCTGTTTGTAATCCCACGGCGGAGCTATTTCAATCCATTGAAATCCTTTTTCCTTTAAACGCGCGTGAGTGCTGTTTAGTAAGTCAAAAAAGTTGCCCCACCAGAAGTCAACAAATAGCGCCCCCTTTTGATATTTTTCATTATTAACCCTTGAAGCAAATGCAACTTTCCCCGCATCTGTGGGGATTATCGGCATGACAAGTTCTCCTTTGGGAAGCCATCGCCATTTTTCAACAGTATCATTTATTTGCTTTGATTCCTTTTCAACTAAAACCTGGCGCGAAGCCATTTTTGAATCTGGTGAAAATTCCTCTGCTCCAACAAAACCCCAGTTATTACGCAAATATCTGTAGCTGATTTCTTTGTCTTTAAAATCTCTCAAGTCAGCTTTCAAATACCAGGTATTTCCGACTTTTTTCTCCATTTTTAAATTTCTTCCCCATTCGTTTAATCCCTCGCGAATTTGAAGATAAACTATTGTATAGTTTGGTGTATTTTCAGAAACTTGGACAGTAAAATCTATAGTAAAAGGGGCGGCGGGCTTGGTTGTGGGAATATCGGTTTCTGATTGATCTGAAGTCTCCGGGGAACCAGGAGAAGGAATTTGAAATTTGGGAATAGAAATTTTTGGTATTTTGATTTGATAACTACCCTCTTTGCACCACGGAGGCGTGAGCCAAGGACCTTGCGGCGGACAAACCTGAAAAATTGCCATTAATACGGAAAAAACAATCGGAACTCCTAAAGCAATGAATATGATTTTTTTCAACATGGGTTTATTTAAATTATATCAGATGGTAATTCTAACGACAAATCTGGCTGGCTCGAGGATTCCGGAGACGAAGCGTCTCGATCGGGCGGGCTTATTTTTGTAATTCTGCCATATTAACCGACCGCTTACTTAATTTTATCAATTCTTCGTCGTGAGAAACACAAATGATCGTAATGTCAGAATACTCTTCGCTTATTTCACTAATAATTTTTCTAACTTCTGTTGCGGCTTGAGAATCAAGACTAGCCGTTGGCTCATCAAGCAACATAATTTTTGCGCCTTTGATTAGGGTTCGTGCCACGCCAATTCTGACTTTTTCACCACCTGATAAATTCTTGACTTTCTCGTCAAGTTTTCCAATGAATTTTTCCAAATGCAAATCTTCCAACACTTTCTTTATTTTTTCATCATCCGCTTCTTCGCTAGACCACAGTAAAAGATTTTCACGCAAAGTCATTCCTTCAAAAATTTGCGGATTTTGGTTGCAGTAAGACATAATGGAATAAACAGATTCTTTTCCATATTTTTTAATTTTATCATTTTTAACCCCGCCTATTTCTATGCCTCCGCTGTCCGGTTTATACAAACTTACCAAATTACGCAACAGCGTTGATTTGCCTGCCCCAGAAGCACCGGCAATGGTTAAAAATTCTCCTTGTCTAATATCTAAATTTACGCCACGCAATATATTTTTATAACGCAAATTTTTAATAGAAATATCAAAGTTTTCTAATTCAGAAACAGGAACTCTATCTTTTTCTTTCTCACCCTCGGGTAAATCTAATTTTTCATATGCTCCTAAAATTTCATCCATGCGCTGGATATCTTGTATGTAGCGGGAAAATTGATTAAAATAAAGATTGACTAATTCTTGAACGGGTCTGTTCAATTGATTTGAATAAATAATATTTGATAAAACAGCTCCGCCTGAAATCATGCCTACTTCTTGAAGCGCCCCACCCATTCCCGCCGCCGCAACCGTTGAAATATCAAAAGGAATCATGCGTTTTAAACGCATTTTTGTTTCTTCAATGAATCTTTTCGTTCCGAGAGTGTCTTTCGTGTCCATTTGTTCTTTTACATGATGAGCAACAGAGGGCGTTTCGGGAGAAGTTTTTACTTCTTCAAAACCGCTTTTTATAGAACCGAGACGAGTGGCTATTTTTTCTCCTTCGCGTTTTTCTTTTTCATACATTGGCCAAATTTGATCATTTTGTTTTTTGGCAATTTTATACATTATTGGCAAACTTCCAATGCCAATCGCGCCAAGAGCGGGGTTGATTTTAGTTAAAAAAGCAAGCGACATTCCAATTCCGGCTAATGTTGGAGCAAATTTTGAAATAGTATCCTGCAAAATTCGCTCGGTTGAATTTTTACCTCTTTCTAATGTCGAAAAAATTTCTCCTAAAGATTTTTCATGGATAAATTCAAACTCTTGAAAAAATAACGAATTGGTTATTCGTTCATTGATTTGATGATTGATTTCGTTCATCACTTTCGCTAATTCAATATCTGTTTTTGCATCTATAATTTCTGATACTTTATTTAATCCAAAATATTCCAAAAATACAGCGACATTAAATTTATCTTGAGCCATTATGTTTTGGAACAACGAAGGAGCAAAGCTCTCTACGCCTTTAGACAATAAGTATCCAAGAGAAATTTTTGCGATAGTCCATTTTTTCTCGCCTAGTTTATATTCATTCCAAAGTCGTGAAATTGTTTCAACAAGAATTTTTGGCGAGTAGTTTTCATTCTCACCCTTATCAGACCTTAATAAATCTACCAAAATTTCAACTTCAATTTTGTCTAATGAGTAACGATTTTGTATATCCTTTACCAATTCGGATTTTTGTTTTTTTTGTTCTTTTTTATCGCTTTCATTAATCGTTTTGCCTTTATAAAAATCGGCAACATCTTTTTCAAGCGATTTTGTATTCATCACGCTACCGACAGAACCAAAAAGCAACCAGCATTGAGCGCGTAATTCTTCAGTATCATCTTCATTAAAACCTATTTCTTTTTTACTTTTTACTTCGCTGACTAAATTTTCAATCCAGCCTTCAATATCCCTGGAAGGTCCTTCATCGTTAATATTTATAAATTCTCTTCGGGAATGTTTTTCTGATTTCTTGGTTTTCTCATTAAAACTTTTCAGAATTTGCTTGTATTTAGCCATCAATTCAGGCGTGATAAGTTCGCCCAACAACTTTGTTTTTTCTTGTTCTTCTGCCGTTGGTTTTTCAATAGCCAACTTATCTTGAATTGATTGGCGCAAAGATAGCCAATGATCTTTTAGTGTCATCGGTTTTTGTGCTGCATCCTCATGCTCTTCGGCAGTAAGCGGTTTTGTTTCTACCGCTCCTTTCTTTTTCTCAATCTCTTCTTTAGTTGATTTAAAAAAATAACTTTCTTTCATAAGAATTTTCGTCGGAAAATTTTGTACGTTGCGAAGAGGGAGGGATTCGAACCCTCGATGGGGTTTTAAGTCCCCATAACAGGTTAGCAACCTGCCGCCTTCAGCCGCTCGGCCACCTCTTCGGACGTTTTTATTCTAACAGAATTTGATTTTTGGTCAATTTTGTGTTAAAAAAAATTATCGTCCCCGTAGTTTAATGGATAAAATGCGAGGTTGCGGACCTCGTGACTGCAGGTTCGATTCCTGCCGGGGACACCCTTCACATTAATTCAGGGTAAACTACATGGATTTAAGCGCTTCCATTCAGCAAATTTCCGGCATTGGTCCGGCCTTCCAAAGAAAACTGAAAAAACTTGGCATAAAAACGGCCGGAGATCTCATTTTTCACTTTCCTCATAGATATGAGGATTTTTCAAATACAACGCCGATCGCCAAAATCAACGTCAATGGCAATTGCTGTGTTGCGGGAAAAATCCTTGGGATTGAAAATACCATGACATGGAAAAGAAAAATGACCCTCACGCAAGCCGTAATCCAGGACAATTCGGGTGCCATAAAAGCAATCTGGTTCAACCAGCCATATTTGCCGAGAGTTTTGAAAAATGGCGATATGGTGTATTTAACCGGCAAAACAAGCTTGGGCAGAGAAGGACTGTATCTGTCCAACCCCGCCTATGAAAAAATCGGGGGGATTTCGCCGGTTTATCCGGAAACCGAAGGTCTTTCTTCCAAATGGTTAAGATATATCATAAAGCCGATTTTAACCGACCTGAAAAACACCCTCAAAGAACCTCTGCCTGAAAAAATAATCAGAGAGCGCGGCCTCCTCCCCTTTCAAGAAGCTATTTGGCAGATACATTTTCCCGACTCTTTAAATTCGGCCAAAAAAGCCAAAGAACGATTTTCTTTTGAGGAACTTTTTTTTATTGAGCTGTGGGTTTTAAGAGAAAGGGCCAAGCTGGCCGAAGAAAAAGCCGTTGCGGTGCCGATAAATCTGGAAAAATTGCAAACATTGGTGAAATCTCTGCCATTCAAGCTTACTGACGCCCAAAGAAAATCAGCTTGGCAAATTTTAAAAGACATGGAGAAACCGAGGCCTATGAACAGATTACTGGAAGGCGATGTCGGATCCGGCAAAACAGTGGTGGCGGCCTTAGCCATTCTCAATGTAATTAAGGCCGGCTATCAGGCGGTTTTGATGGCTCCCACGGAAATATTGGCCAAACAGCATTTCAAAACTATTTGGGATATGCTGAAAGATTTTAAAATGGACGTTGGCCTTCTAACTGGAAAAACCGACCTGTTTTATTCAAAAAAACTGAAAAACGACTCCATTGAAATATCCAGAAAAAAACTTCTGGAAAAAGCGGCGGATGGAAAGATTGATTTGATAATCGGCACCCATGCTTTAATCCAGGATAAAGTAAAATTCGGCAAACTGGCTTTGGTCATCGTTGACGAACAGCATCGTTTCGGCGTGGAGCAGCGCGCCAAGCTATGCAAGCCTTACAGACGCCCGACGTCTGTCTATTTGACAGACGTCGGGCGTCTGTCAGAAACTATCCCGCATTTACTTTCCATGACGGCAACGCCTATCCCCCGCACGCTGGCTTTAACCATTTACGGCGACCTGGACTTGTCCATAATTGACCAGATGCCTAAAGGCAGAAAAAAAATCATTACGAAAATAATTTCTCCCGAAGAAAGAAAAAAAACTTACGACTTTATCAGGAACGAAGCCAGAAACGGCAGACAATCTTTTGTCATTTGCCCGCGGATAGAAGAAGAGGGAAAATTGGAAATTAAATCCGTCAAAGCGGAGTACGAAAAACTTTCCAAAGAAATTTTTCCTGATTTGAGGGTGGCAATGCTTCACGGAAAAATGCCCGAATCAGAAAAAGAAAGAACCATGCGCGACTTCAGAAATAAAAAAACTGATATTTTAGTATCAACTTCGGTGGTGGAGGTGGGGGTGGACGTACCAAACGCTACCGTCATGGCTATCGAGGGCACCGACAGATTCGGGCTGGCCCAGCTTCATCAGTTCCGCGGCAGGGTCGGCAGGGCGCAATATCAGTCATATTGCTTTTTATTTACCGATTCTCCATCTCAAAAAACAAATCCGAGATTAAGAGCCATGATCACTGCCGACAACGGCTTTGAATTGGCGCAAAAAGATTTGGAAATTCGCGGACCGGGAGACTTTTCCGGTCAAAGGCAATGGGGCATCCCGGATTTAGTCATGGATTCTCTGGGGAACGCCTCCTTAGTATCCGAAACAAGAAACGCGGCTAAGGAAATTTTAACGCTTGATCCTTTATTAAAAAACTACCCCTCACTGCTGGAAAGATTGAACGGATTCAGGGAAAAAATCCACCTGGAGTGAAAAAGGGGCTAGCGAGATTGACAAAATTTTTAATCTCACTAACATTAAGACTGCCGATAGTTTCTTGAAAAATAAAATATGGGAGGCAAGCAAAATGTTTACTGCGCCGAGAGGGGGCGGATTAAACCGCAATGCGACCATGGAGCCTTGGGAAATTTTAGCGGAAAACAGGATTTTATATTTAACCGGCCCGATTGCCGGAGATAATTGCGGAGAAAGAGATTACGATCCCACTTCGCCTGAAGCAGTGAGCCAGTCAATGATTATTCTTGATTCCATCAATCACGGGCCGATAAAATTGATCATTGACAGTCCGGGAGGAACATTGCAGGACGGACTCAATTTCTACAATGTCATGCAATGCATAAATTCTCCGGTATACACAGTCGGCAAATGGTGCGCCAGCATGGCAGCTATCTTGTTCGCCGCCGGAGCCAAGGGACATCGCTATATTTATCCCTATGCCAGGATAATGCTCCACCCTCCTTATGGCCATTTTGAGGGAAATCCGGGAGAAGTAAAACGCCAGATAGCGGAATTCGAAAAAGATAAAAATGTTTTAGTGGATTTACTGATAAAGCATGGCTGCGCGAGGAAAAGGAAAACAATCCTGAAAGACATTGATAATGGATTCTATCTTTCAAATCAAGATGCCGTAGATTACGGCGTAGCGGACCACGTTATAACTCCCGCCATTCATCAAAAACTTTTTAGCGATCTGAAAATACATTCCTGGCCGGAAGTGCCGGCGACAACGAGGAAACGCGGACGATATGATAAATAAAAAATATAAAAAGGCTCCAAAAAAAATATGGAGCCTTTTTCTTTTAGCGAAGGCGGCCCCAACCGGATTTGAACCGGTGATCTTTTGGATGAAAACCAAATGTCCTAAACCAGGCTAGACGATGGGGCCATGAAGATTATATTTAATATCTTGTATTTAGTATTTAGCATGGAAATTGAAAAAAATCAAATCACGTAGTAAAATAAACGCAATGGAACCTGCGAAGGCCTACGATCCG
>Ga0209541_10013549_pt1 | contig 12437 bp, 9 predicted proteins | sample RifCSPlowO2_01_FD_184027 | JGI IMG/M metagenome (GOLD analysis project Ga0209541, IMG submission 184027) | Groundwater microbial communities from Rifle, Colorado - Rifle CSP2_plank lowO2_0.1 (SPAdes) (version 2) | ecosystem: Environmental > Aquatic > Deep subsurface > Groundwater | place: Rifle...
AGAAAAGATGACTCGCATGAGCCATCTTGAAAACGCAAAAATCATGCACGAAAACAAACAAAAATTATTCGCCGCCATCAAGAAATGCTAAACTGATTACATGCTCATCTTAGGATGGGAGAATACTGCATTAATCGAGACACAGTACCTTTTGCGCTTCAATCGCAAGGAAAAGCGGGATTTCTTTTCGAGCTTTGTCTTCCGCCGTCGCACGCGGCCCCCTCTCACTCTTCTTTCCCGAGCTCCATTCTTCAAGACGCCGCACGCAAAGACTTTGCTTGAAGAGAGCTTTTATGTACGTCTGTAGCGGCCGGTGAAAAGAAATTGTTTGTTCACCCGATTTCCTTCCGGGGTGCATATCAATCCTCATTTTCGTATTCGAGAGATATCGGTCAATGCGTCGGTACTGCACATGCGCCCTTTCATCAAAACCCCAAGAACTTTCTTTCGGAATGCGAAAGGCCGGGTGATTCAATATCATATATAGCTTGCCGCGCACAGTAAGCACTCTCGCGCATTCGACAAGAACCTCGTTCAAGTTCTCAATATTTTGAAGGGCGAGCACGACCGCTATCTTGTCTATGCTTTCGTTCTGAATGAAGTGGAGCGCGTGTGCCGGAGCGACATGATAGTCAATACTCTCCTTGAATCCTTGTTTCGCTTGCCCGTGCGAATTTTGTTTTGCAAGATTTGTTCGGGCGATATCAATAAGTTCTTTTGAAATATCCGCGGCAGTCACTTTTCCTCCTGCTTCGCAAAAAGCGCGCGCGAAAAATCCTTGCCCGCACGCAAGGTCAAGAATCCGCTCGCCCCTCTGTATCTCCATGAGTCGAAGAAGATTCGGCAAAATAAGACTCCGCTGATAGGAATCTTTGCTCTCTATCACTTCATCGTACCAGCGGGCGACGTTGCCCCAGGAGGTTGACTTCATTTTCTTTGTTTTTGGATTTCTTTCCTTTTTTGGAAACAGCATAAAAAAACGTGATGTTAAGAAACGGAGGGTGGGGGAGTTTCTCGGCTTACAGCCGCAGTACAGGTTTCCCATTTCCTCAAAGCAAAGCTTTTCGGAAATAAGGGAGAACCTTTTCGAATCCCACACGCATTGTGCGCAGGTACAATGCTACCCTCCGAAAATTATGTCGCTTCGCTCTTTGATTTTCGGTGCCTTTTGGTTAAAATCCGGACCTTTTTTGACGAAAATCCGGACTGCGAACTTTGACGCTCCGCCCCGCCGCCGCTCGCTAACGCTCGCCACCCAGCAAAAAAGTTTTCTCTACATTTTTTAATTTGCGCGCACCGATTTTTTTCTTCTAATGACCCGCCAGAGCTCCCTGCGCTCCGCGCGAGGGTAATGGCGGAACATACGATATGAAACGAGTAATGACCAGAACGGACATAGAAGCAAAGGATGGAATAGAGTTTTAGCAAAATTATGACGGCCGTCATAATTTTGCTAAATCGAAAGACCGAATAGTATTGGTATCATGCGTCAGCTAAGATTATTCAACCTATAACCACGCGCTCGGTTGGAGAAACGCCCTGCGCTTGCGCAGGGTAGTTTACTCGAAACTATATCTACTGTTACCTCTGCTTCGGCGAAGATGACTTTTGACAATATAGGTTATCATATGATAAGCTCTTCTGTGTATGGATAATAAGGCACAATATATAACCACGGCAGAACTGGCTAAAATGTTGGGGATTAGCCGTGTTGCAGCGGCCCAAAAGGTTACAAAACTCGTTAAAAAGGGCAAAATTTCGGCTGCGGAAAAGGGCAAGGGCTACATCATAGACAAGGATTCTCTGCCCGATGAAATAAAGGACGAAATAAGAAAACAGCAGGAAGAAACCGCCAAAAAAATCACCGAACTGGGTCTGTCTGCCGCACAGGTAGGCAAAAAAGCCGGCCACGATCTTGAGTTTGAAAAAGAGCTTTGGAAAGCCGCGGATAAGTTGCGCGGTAGCATTGATGTCTCTGAATACAAACACATTGTCTTGGGTCTTCTTTTCCTAAAATATGTTTCAGATTCCTACTATCAGCGGCGCTTGCAGTTGGAACAATGGACGAGCGATCCGAAAAACAGGGACTACTACATTAAAAACGAAGCGGACAGGACGCACATTGTGAATGACAAAGACCAATACAAGAGCGTCGGGATCTTCTATATTCCACTAAAATCCCGATGGGAGCAGTTGCGAAACCACGCGATGCATCACGACATTGGAAAGTACATTGATGAGGCAATGGAAGCGATTGAAAACGAGAACCCGAAGGAACTGAAAGGCGTATTGCCCAAGATTTTCACCAAAACGCATTTGGACTACCAAATTCTCGGGGAGCTGGTAAATATTTTTTCAAAAATTAAGTTTGACCATGACATAGACAAGGAGAAAGACATCCTCGGCCGAGTGTATGAATACTTTTTAGGGCAGTTCGCCTCCGCCGAAGGAAAAAGAGGCGGCGAGTTCTACACCCCTCGCTCCATTGTCCGTCTTTTGGTTGAAGTTTTGTCGCCGTATGAAAACGCGCGCGTCTTTGACCCGGCCTGCGGGAGCGGTGGGATGTTTGTGCAATCTAGCGAATTTCTGAAAATGCATCAAAAGGACCCGACCAAAATTTCTTTCTTCGGGCAAGAGAGTAATCCGACCACGCTTCGGCTTTGTAAAATGAACCTCGCTATTCGCGGAATTATCGGTCAGATGGAATGGGGCAATTCTTATTATGAGGACAAGTTTCCAGACCTTCGCGCAGACTTTGTGCTGGCAAATCCACCCTTCAATGCCGACTGGGAACCGGGCCGGCTTTCCGACAAAGACCCGCGTATAAAATTCGGCACGCCGCCGGGAAGCAACGCCAACTTTTTATGGATCCAACACTTCATTCACCACTTGGTGCCAAACGGAATGGCGGGCTTTGTGATGGCAAATGGGGCGCTTGCGGTAAGCGGCCGCGAAGGCGAAATACGGAAGAAAATCATTGAGGAAGATATGATTGATGTGATTATTGCCTGTCCGCCCAAGCTTTTTTACAATGTCGCGCTTCCGGTTTCACTTTGGTTCGTATCCAAAAACAAAAAGAACGGCAGATTCCGCGAACGTACCGGCGAGACGCTTTTTATAGACGCGCGAGAAACCTTTGAACAGATTTCCCGCAAGCAGGTTACATTCACCAAAGAGCAAATCAAAAAAATCGCTGGCACTGTTCGCACATGGCGCGGCGAGAGTGGCGCCGGAGAATACAAAGACGTTGCCGGTTTCTGTAAAGCAGTCAAAAAAGATGAAATTGCAAAAAATGGTTATGTCCTCACTCCGGGCCGCTTCGTAGGTGTTGCCGAGGAGGAAGACGACGGCGTGCCATTTGAGGAAAAGATGAGGAAGTTGAGCGGTGAGTTGAAAGAATCTTTTGAGGAAAACAAAGGGTTGGAAGAAAAGATAACCGCGAATTTACGCAAGTTCAATCATGGGAAAATTTAATTTCAAAGACCAACAGGATTTTGAAAAGGTGCGGACGGATGCCGAAGCGTTTTACACGACCGTAGAAAAAATTCGCTGTCCATACTTTGGGAGCGATGTCGCTTTTAACGCAAAAGGACTGCGGCATCTGAAGTTCAAAACAGACGGACAAGCGCGGCCGCACACAGATCAGTATAGTCGCCTGAAGCTTATTCGTTACGCGTCGGAAATTCTGAAACTCTCGCGAACAATGCAGGGTATTTGGTCAGTGCGGCGTTTTGAAGAACAAAAAACAAACAGCCGGTGGGAGCGAGTAATGAAAGATGTTGCGTACTACGAGTTCATAGCCGTTTTGGATTCGGTGCGCGTCAAAGTGATTGTGAAAGAAGTTGCGGGAGGAGAAAAGCACTTTTGGAGCGTGATTCCATTTTGGGGAATTGATAAAAATACCAGTAGGCGGATTTTACATGGTGGTAATCCTGAACATGATTAAACTAAAAAACGCCGCGCAAGGCGGTGTCTTTTAGCGGCGCTTGGTTACAGCTTGGATAGCCGTGACAGGGCCAAAGCCCTCCAAGCACCGGAGCTAGTGTAGCATACCAAGCGGTTGGTAGCAAGCCAAAAAGTGGAAAAGTGGAAATTATGCTGTGAAATAAAGGAAAAGTATGAAAAAAGACCAAAAAATAAACAAAAAACTTACGCCAAAGAATTATGAGCAAATGTGGGGCGAGGATGGTCCGTATTCGCAGGTTCGTTTATGCGAAGAGACAAGAATTTTGGACGACAGCGTAAGCCGCGTCTTTCTTGTTGTTGAGGCGGAAATAAACCCATTCACTTTTGAATATGCGCAGAAGCGCCGGGAAATGTTTATTGGCGATGAGCCAGTATTGCAACTTTTTGACCATGCTGAATATCGCGGAAAGTTTGGTTATGTTATTTCAGCTGGGGAAGTTGAACTCCGAGACGAAGAATCTAGAGCGTTTGCTCGGAAACAAGCCAGTATGGCAATTCAAACTATCATACGAATGCACGCATTTGTTATGGGTGAGTGCGGTTTGGGGCGTGATAATAAATATGGCATTGTGGAAGATAAGGTATCTCCATCCAACCATTTTGTTTGGAACGAGCAAACAGGGAGCGCGGAACCGGTTGATGATGGATTGTGGGATAACGAAACATTGATTGGCAGTCCGGCAGGAGTACGAAACAATAAGATGCGTTGCTTTGTTGTGCTTGCGTTTGACAAAAGCGCCGATTTCAGGAAATCATCGGCGGGCGCATTTGCCAAGACGCTTAAGAAAGTGTCCGAACGGTTTACCGTTGAAATTGAGGAAGCCGAGAGTTTTCAAGAATATGTTCTTATCACAGCGCTTGTCTCGTTTAACATCGCACCGGCGAGTTTTATTGAGGCAGTACTTGACGAGTGTAGTAAGATTGGAAAGAAACCGATGTTCCAAAAAGATTATTTTATTACCAATGTAAAAAGACCGACGCCGGAACAAATTATGTCATTTCTGGAGCAACTGCCGCTGGATAGGGATATCCAAATGCCGCTGTGACCAAGAAAGTTGCCCAAAAAGTAGAAATATGAAAATACGAGCAAAAATATGAAAAAAACAATAAAGGAAATAAAAAAGCGAACCGTTAATCCTCCGTGCGGATTGTGCGGCAAGTCAAAAAAACCGAGGTATAAGACGGAATGCTGCGGCAATTGGGTGTGTGGCGATGAAAGCGAATATGTGATGTTTTCATATTCGCGCGATATTTGTTCGCGCAATCACCGGCGGTTTACGCTATGCGGACACCACAATGTGGAAGAACATGAAGACGATTGGAGAACTTGCAAAAAGTGTCGCGAGGATTTTGAACACGAACTGGAAATGTATGTGTGGTATGGCATGAACGAATACAATTTTGAAAAGCTACCAAATCCGCCTGCTTTTAAGCCGACCTACTGCTCCAAATGTGGAGAAAGAATTATTTTGCCCGACGGCGGATACTCATCGCTCTGCGGAGTATATCGTTGCGATAATTGTCCTATAACGGAAAAAGAAAGGGGAGAAATTATTTTGGAATACAAAAGTAAATCTCAAGATAAATAACTCTGTGAGTATGACAAAAACAAAATCACAATCTAAAACTTGGCGGAAGGTGAGGTTGGGGGAATTTGCAAATATAAACCCAACGGTTCAGATTCAACGCGGCAAAGAGTATCCATTTTTGGATATGGCGGATGTCGCGCCGCTTTCTCGTACAACAAACTGGCAAAAGCGGAAAGTTTTCAAAGGTTCCGGGGCGAGATTCGAAGAAAACGACACTCTATTTGCTCGCATTACTCCTTGTTTAGAGAATGGGAAAATAACGCAAGCCCAAGAGTTAAAAAGTCCCGCTTTCGGATCAACCGAATTTTATGTACTGCGTGGCAAACAAGGAATATCTAACAGTGACTTTATTCATTATTTATCTCGCACATTTCGTATTCGAAAACTAGCCGAAGGAAGCATGGTTGGCGCTTCTGGTCGTCAGCGTGTAGAACGCGCTGCTTTTGAAAATATAGAGGTAGAAGTTCCAGAAAATCTAGAGACCCAAAAACGCATCGCGGATATTCTTTCCGCTTTTGATGACAAGATTGAGTTGAATAATAAAATCAGCAAAAATTTGGAAGCAACGGCGCAGGCGATTTTTAAGGAGTGGTTTGTAAATTTCAAATTCCCCGGCCACGAAAAAATAAAAATGGTTGATTCGGAATTAGGAAAAATTCCAGAGGGGTGGGAAGTGAAAAAGCTCGCGGATATAGTTGGCCTTGACAAGGGAATTTCTTATAAAGGATCGGGGCTAAATAAATCAGGAATGCCGATGATAAATCTTGGTTGTTTCATGCGTGGCGGCAAGTTCTCTTACGACAATCTGAAATATTATTCTGGCGATTACAAACCACGCCACATTGCCGAAATCGGAGACCTTCTTGTTTCTAATACCGACATCACTCAAGAAAGAGAAATTATTGGAAATCCAGTAATAGTTGAGGAGTGGCTGGGAAATAAAAAATATCTATTCACTCACCACATCTATATTCTTCGGCCAAAATCAGACTTGAATAAGACATTTCTCTATTATCTTTTGCGTCAATCCGCATTTCGCGCGCGGGTCATTGGAGCAGCAGCAGGCACAAATATTCTCGGACTATCAAAGGAAGCGATTTCGAGCTTTGAGATTATAATTCCTCCAGCGGAGTTAGTAGAGAAGTTTACTGCTATGGCTTCGCAGATTTTAGAAAAAATTTCCAGTATCAAACACGAAAACCAAAAATTATCTGCTCTCCGCGATTTGCTTTTGCCAAAGTTAATGAGCGGGGAGATAAAAATATGAACAAAGATTTTGACAAGTGGAATACAGAGAAGAAGCGGGCGCATACCGAAACGCCGCGTTTATATACCGTGCTGAGGTCTGGTGGTGCCGATTTGGTGTGAATATCGGTTCCGAACAAGATGGGAGCGGGGAACTATTTCTCCGCTCCGCTGTGATTCTCCGCGGTTTTGGCGCAGATACCTGTATGGCTGTGCCTCTTACCACCTCACCTCGCCGTCATCCGCTCCGCGTGCCTGTAGGAATAGTGCAGGTGGAAGAGGCATCAACGATTCTTTCGCAAATCCGCGTCGTTGATACACGGCGACTGGTGGAAAAGATCGGGTTTCTTAACAAAAAATCGTTCGGGCGGCTACGAAAAGCCGTCAGAACATTATTCTGACGGCTTTTCAGGTTTTCTCCCCCTTGCGGGGGTAAGGCCGAAGCCACTTGTTTTGCAAGGTTAGCAAACTAGCAGTGAAATGTCAAATACTAATGTGAATAACTATGACGCAAAAACTTAACGAAGACACATTAACCGAACAACCAGTCATAGAATGGCTCAAGGAGATGGGCTATGACTATGAGTTTGGGCCGGATTTGGCGCCGGGCCAAGTTTTGGGCGAGCGCGAAGATTTTCGCGAGGTTGTTTTGGTTGGGCGGCTGAAGCGCTCTATTCGTCGTCTCAATCCAGACTTGCCGGAAGCCGCGATTGATGATGCCGCGCGGAGTTTGAGATCCGAACACCCAAATTTGGAGATTGCCAACAAAGAAATTTATACAATGCTAACACAGGGAGTGCGGGTTAATTTTCACAGCGCGGACGGCGAAGATATTTGGCGGTTCGCAAAAATTATTGATTTTGAAAACCCGCAGAATAATGAATTTTTAGTTGTCAATCAATTCGCGATTCAGGGATTGGAAAAAGTTCGCCGGCCGGATGTTGTTATTTTTGTGAACGGAATCCCGCTTGCGATTTTTGAGCTCAAAAATCCCGCGCTTGAAAACGCGGCAATTTACACCGCCTATGAGCAACTGCGAGAATATAAAAAAGATATTCCTGAAATTTTCAAATACAATCAAATACTCGTTATCGGCGATCTGATTGAAGCAAAGCACGGCACAATTTCATCCTCTTGGGAGTGGTTTTCTCGCTGGAAGGGCGTTGAGAGTGAAAATGAGGCAATTTCCGACTTGTCCGCCGAAGCTTCAGCGAAGGCGGAGCTTGAGATTTTGACGCGAGGAATTTTTCACAAAATACGGCTTTTGGATATCGTCCGAAACTTTATTATTTTTGAGGCAGACGCCGAAAAGGACGCAAGTAAATACACAAAAAAGATGGCAATGTACCATCAGTACTTTGGCGTCAATAAGGCCGTTAACGAAACATTGCGCGCGACAAAGCCGAGAGGAAATAAAAAAATCGGTGTTTTTTGGCATACGCAAGGGTCGGGCAAGTCGCTTTCAATGGTTTTCTATACGAACAAGGCGAAGCAGTTGGAAGAATTGAAAAGTCCCACCTTTGTATTTTTGACTGATAGAAATGACCTTGACGGACAATTTTACAAAACATTTTTGAGGAGCGGCTATCCGAGCGCGAAGCAAGCGGAAAGTATAGCTGACTTGAAAGAAAGATTGCGCGAAGCGGCCGGCGAACTTATTTTTACTACAATTCAAAAATTTGATACCGAATACGAAGTTTTAAGTGAACGAGAAAATATTATCGCTATTGCGGATGAGGCGCACCGCTCGCAGTACGCGAAGTTTGCGGCGAATGTTCGGGTTGCCTTACCCAGCGCCTCTTTCATGGGTATTACCGGCACGCCGATAAGTTTACATAATCGCGAAACAAGGTTGGTATTCGGCGACCACATCAGCGAGTACAAGATAAACCAAGCGGTTGAAGATGGCGCTACCGTGCCGATTTATTACGAGGGGCGGCTTGTGCCTCTGCATTTGGCAAATCAGTTTATTGACGAAGAATTTGAGGATTTAATCGGTGAGATAGAGTTTGAGGCAAAGGAAATATATAAGCGTAAATGGGCGCGACTTGAGCAAGCCGTAAGCGCGAAAGATCGTTTGGAGCAGGTGGCAAAAGACATAATAGAACACTTCAACAATCGCGGTCTTGAGGGAAAAGGAATGATTGTAACCATTTCAAGAAAGACGGCCGTTGAGATGTATAAAATCATTTCAAAGATTGAAGACGCACCCGCCTGTGCCGACCTGCCTGCCGGCAAGACAGGGGCTTCGGCGGGCAGGCCGGAAGTCGCAGTTGTCATTTCAAAGCCGGAAGATTTTCCCGAACTTAAACAAAGCAGAGATACTAAAGAATTGGAAAAGAGATTTAAGAATCCCGACGATCCGCTGAAACTCGTGATTGTATGCGATATGTGGCTGACCGGTTTTGATGTCCCGGCGCTTCATACAATGTATATTGATAAGCCGCTTAAGAATCATACCTTGATGCAGGCAATCGCCCGCGTCAATAGAATTTTCAAGGATAAGCCCGGCGGCCTTATCGTTGATTACATTGGCGTTGCTGATGATTTGAAAAAAGCACTCTCCATTTATAGCTCTGGTATCCAAAAAGAGGCGATGGTGCCGATTGAAGAGATCATCGCCAAGATGATTGAAGAATATGACATAGTGCGGGCAATGTTTTCTGGAGTTGAATATAAGGAGTGGAAAAAATTGAAAGGCGCGGAGTTGGCGGGAGTTTTTCAAAAGGCGGTTAATACGATTATTACCAATGAAAGGAGCGGAATGGTTGACGATGAAAAGAAAAAGAGATTTGCCAAAGAGACGGAGTTACTGTCCCAGCTCTTCGCTTTTGCCATGCCGCACAGAGAAGCGAATGCGATACGAAACGAAGTAGAATTTTTCCAGAGCGTCAAAAGAGCGATTATCAAGCGAACCATTATCCGGGGAGATGTCATCGGCTTTGATGTTGAATCCGCCGTGCGGGAGCTTGTTTCCAAGGCCATATCCGCCGAGGGTGTCATTGATATTTTTGACATGAATGGCAAAGGAAGGCCGGATATTTCTATTTTTGACGAGAAGTTTCTGGAAGAAGTGAAGAATCTGAAGTATAAGAATCTTTCCGTGGATGTGCTTCGTAAACTCTTGAATGATGAATTGAGGGTGCGAACAAAAAAGAATTTGGTTCGCTATAAATCGCTCCTTGATATGCTGGAGGACATCATTGAAAAATACGAGAACAACATTATCAACTCCACGAAAGTCATTGAGAAACTTATTGAGTTGGCAAGGGAGATTAAAAAAGTTGAGAAGCTCAACGAGGATATTGGTTTGTCGGAGGAAGAAATGGCTTTTTACGACGCTATTTCCGCGGGGCGCAAGGCGGTCAACGGAAATGAAGAATTGAAGAAGTTGGTGCGAGAACTTGTCAAAATTATCAAGCGTGATTTGGCGATTGATTGGATGAACAATGATATAATCAAAGCGAGAGTCCGCGCGAATGTTAAATTGCTTTTGTTGCGAAAAGGATATAAAGCGGAGGAAAGCGAAAAGGTGTTAGATTTGATATACCGGCAAGCGTTTTCGCTGTATAGAGATTTTGTGCCAGCAATGACACCATAAATTGTATGCACGGCCGGACCCTGTAAGGGGTGGAGTTAAGTTTGCGTTGGGGATTGGTGTCTGGATTTGAGTTTTTGGGAGGCGACGAGGAGGAGGGTGATGAGAAGGAATCCTCCTGCGGTGAGCCAGGAGACATCATTACGATCTAAACAGGTTGGTAAATACCCACCACATGTAATAGGTGTAAAGGAAATTAAAAGTCCTGCAAGGATGAAATAAAGAGCAGTAAAGATTTTCCACCTATTAAACCGCTGGACTCTTGATAGGGAAAGAAAGACAAGAGACACAAACAAAGCCACTAGGTTCAGAAACAGTGGTTTACCTATTTCAGACGACAACAGTCTTATGCAATCGAATCTCTCGGTCGGCTCGCAAAGACCGAATATGACTGGCTCAGATATCACATAAGCTAAAATGGTAGCGGCCAAGACAATTAAAATTGTTTTTTTCATATTCATCTATTTCAAATTAGTTAATAATTCGTTAAGCATTGATATGATGGCGTTCAGGTCTTCCTCTGGAATCTTTTTGAAGTGGCCTTTGTGATGAGAAAGCTTCTTGATGGCCTGTTTGAGTTTCTTCTCCACATTCTTAATTTTACCCTTTTCAATGCCCTTTATCACCTTGTCAATCCACTTTATGAAGTACCTTTCAATCTTCGGGGGCAAATCAAGGGAATAGACAAATAGCTTGAGCGAATTGAGGAAAAGAATGGGGTTAAATGCGTCGCTTGGCTCCAAGGTGAAGTCAGTATCGCCATCGCCGTCGGAATCAAGTTTAATAACCGTGGTAGTCGCGTCCGGCAGAACTTCCACCTCGGCTATCGTAAGCGGGGTTACGGGTAAGTCAGTAAAAGTAGTTGTTGTAGCGGAGCCGTCTTCGGAGAATTCTTTTTTCTCAAATGTAAATGTGCCGTAGCCGGTGCCGTTCATCACAATCCTATATGTGCCGCTCCCGTCCAAACCAACAGTTTTCCCTTCCCCAAATTCTTTGTAGTAACTGTTGGGGATTTTTTCCTCAAAGAAAATCAAATCAGAATCGGGAATCGGACTTGGTATCAGACCAGTGTGTAAATTAGCAGAGTCGTAGGCGTCTATGGTGATGGGAGAAAAGACCGACAAAGTAAGTCTTCCATCTTCTCCATCCAGCGACGGTTTTGATGTGGTTATATGGTTAGGTAATACGTTAGATTCGGTAACCATGTTGCGTAAGAAATTTTGTATAGAAACTGCTCCCAAAATATTAGAATGTTTTCTATTTCTCAAATCAGACACCGAATCATCTTCATTGTAATCAAAGATGTTAAAGAAATAATCTGTACCAGAACTACTAACAACACTTGGATATACCACCACGCTATCGCCCTCCACTGTATTTATTTCCTCTCGTTCCAATTCATACTCACTGCAGAAGATTGGGCAGTCGCGTTTGGCATCGTAGCGGATGCCTTTTGGGGTGTCCAAACCCCAACCGGCGATTTCCACGACTTTGATGTGCGGGGGAGGGAGGTAGGCATCAGCCGCCGCGTGGAAACTTTCTGCCGAATCGAGGAGAGCGGGGTTTAAAATGTTTGGTGTCGCGTTGTCGCCAAAGGCAGGGTCGCTTCGGCCATCAAGAATCGCGAGGAAAAATTGTCCAAGTTCCGCGAAGGAAGAAATGTCGGGCGCGTAGGCGCCGAAGTTTGCCGCACTCGTAATGTCATCGCTAAATGTCATCACCGGGTCGGACACAACATCAAAATATCTCGCCGAAGGAAGCAGCGCGTACGCACCCGGGAGATTTTCAGCGAAAACCCGCGCCGTCTGTTTGTTGAGGAAAAACCCGCCGAGCATGTGCTCGCCGTCGCCATGAAGCATGGCGGCGATGGCGGACGGTGTGCCAAGTTGCGGCGCGGCAACCATGATGACACGGTCAATCTTGTCTACTAAATCCGTTACGCCAAGAGTTTTGAGCGCTTCAAGGCGGGCGAGGAGCGACTTTGCGACGAGCCCGCCGTTTGAGTGCGTTACAAGCGTTACCTTACCATTTTGCGAAAC
>Ga0209541_10013550_pt1 | contig 12436 bp, 5 predicted proteins | sample RifCSPlowO2_01_FD_184027 | JGI IMG/M metagenome (GOLD analysis project Ga0209541, IMG submission 184027) | Groundwater microbial communities from Rifle, Colorado - Rifle CSP2_plank lowO2_0.1 (SPAdes) (version 2) | ecosystem: Environmental > Aquatic > Deep subsurface > Groundwater | place: Rifle...
AGCCGAAGGCCAGGTGTAGCGGATTCCATTTAAAGAAGTGATTCCGGAAATAGAGGCTGCTCCTCCGAATGAGACGGTTCCTCTGACTTCAAGGTCGCCTGAAATGAGCAAGTCGTTTGATGCTGAGATGTAGTTTGCGTGGCCGGTGGTTGAGGTGCCGAACCTTGAATATGCCGCAGAAGCCACAGAACTGCCGCCGGCCTGAAACGAGCCCGAGGCGATCAATCTGCCGCCCTGCTCAACTAACAGCAAGCGCGAGCCGTCACTGTTCTGGATTTCAAAGTAATCATTTGAGCTTTGATCAGTGGCCACGCCTTTTAGCGTCAGTTTGGTGAAGTTATACGATGCCTCGGGCGCATCGGCAGTTTGGAGGAATACGGGAAAATTGAATTTAAATCTTTTGTTCGTCGAGTCCCAGGCAATGGCAGCGTTTACACTCGGGTTTCCTCTTTCAAAGGTTACTGATTCATCTTCAGCGTCACTGGTGGCATTGTCGGAGTTTATCGTGAAATCGCTGGCCACTGTTCCGGAAATAGATGATGAGGCGGCAGTAAGATTTGTGATATCCGCGCTGTCAACGTAAATCTTGCGCCAGCGGTTGGTTGTCGAACCGATATCGTAGATATTCGTGAACGGAATTAAATTGCTGGTGACAGATGAATTGACAATCAGGACGTTGGTGTTGGTCGTGCCGAGCGAGACATTGCCGTCAAACGCCGCTGAACCATTGACTTCAAGGTCGCCGGAAACAAGAACGTCATTTGTGGTTGTTATGTAGTTTGAATGGCTCGTCGTGTCAGTTCCAAACCTCGAATAGGCCACGCTCGAATAGCCCCCGACTTGCAATGTGTTTCCGGTGAGGAAGTATGACGCTGAAGCCGTGCCCTGAACTTCAAATGTTGTAGCAGGAGTCGTTGTTAAAACGCCGATCCGGTTATTCGTCGCATCAAGGGAAAGCGTGCTGGTGTCGAATGACAAACCGTTGACTCCGCCTGACAGGGTAAAATTAGTATCATTGGCGAATGTCCAAGCATCGGCATTGGCGGTTAACGTATCTCCTGAGGCATCGCCCAAAGTGGTGTTGCCGCTTGTGGTCAGCGAGCCGTTCAGGGTCGTCGAACCATTGACAGTCAGGCCGGTGCCGACAATGGCTTGGGCGTTGAGGCCTTTGGATATTAAGAGAGACCCGGCAAAGGAGTTGCTTGCCGTTCCTGATGAAACGAATTCTTTGGAGACGGTCAGGTCTCCGGTGAAGGAATGGGAAGCAGAAGTGTCGGCGATGAAGCGGCCGGAGATTTGGAGGTTTGAGGAGATTGAAGCTTTGTCGCCGAAGGAGACGTTGCCAGAGATTGAGGCCGTGCCGCCGACTTCCAGAGTATTGTTTATGGTATTGCCGGCATTGATGCCGAATAGAGGAGAGGAGCCGGTCAGTTCAAAATTGCCCGAGAGACTGGCGTTTGAGTCAAAGAAAGCGGCGCCGTCGATTTCAAGGTCGCCGGAGACGAGAAGGTCGCTGGCCGCAGTCAGAAAACTGCCGTAGCCGGTGGTATTTGTTCCGAACCGGCTGTAAGCGGCAGATGAGTATCCGCCGACCTGCAAAGTGTTACCGGTTAAGAGATAAGATGCCGAGGCCGTACCCTGAACTTCGAAAACGGCAGTTAAGTCCTGGGTTCTTATCCCGACTCGGCCATTGGTTGAGTCAACGTAGAATTTATTTGCGCCGATTTCAAAGTTGCCGGAGACCGAAACATTTCCTCCGAATTCCGTGTTTCCCGTGCCGTTGACAAGAAGCTGGCCGGAAATACTGGCTGTGCCGGCAACTTCTAAGGCGGTTTCAAGAGAAGTAGTGTTAATGCCGACTCGGTTGTCTGTCGGATTAACGTAAAATGTGCCGGAATCAACGTTCAGGCTTCTGGCAATCTGGGCGTCTCCGGTAACATCAAGCAGGTTTGATGCTTTGACCGTTTCGCTGTCGGTGGTGGCCGGATTTGATATTGTTACTCCCTGACGGCCGCCGTCGCCTACAGGCACCACAATGGTCGGCGTGTAAGAGAATCGGTTATTGACCGAGGAAAGAGCCAGCTCTATGCCTTTAAATCTGTTTTCTCCTTCTTTAAGATATTGTTCAACTGACAGAAGCCTTGTCTCCACATTATAAGGCAGAGTCATAATTCTTCTTTCGGTCACTATCTGTTTTTCTTCCCCGATCTGGGTAATTATTTCTTTCTCTTTGACCAAAAGTACTTTTTTCAGACTTTCTTCAATCAGCTGTTTATTTCCGGAAACTTCAAGCTTGGCTTCTTCAAGTTGTTTCCTTAATTCTTTTATTTGATTTTCGAACCCAGCCGTATCCCGGATTTCTGATTTAAATAATCTGCCAAGCACGTTTGAAATGGGGGAGAGGATCGGGGAAAGATACCGGTCAAAGATGCTGGCGGATTGGAGGCGGGAGAGCGTCTGGAAATCATACAGGACTAAATCAACTTCATCCTTCAGACTTTCAAAGTTCAGGAATTTCTTGCCGCCGAATGCGAAAGTCAGCTGGTTTTCGTCGTAAGCCAGTTTGAAGCGCGGGACCATGACTTCGGTCAATTCCCGGCTGAGTTTTTTAAGGCTTTCTTTCAGATTTTCGTCTTTGGCGGAAGCGAAGATTGAAGAAGCGGCTAAGAAAACAAAAATGCCCAGAAGAGTAAATTTCAACCCTGTTTTAAAAGCAGTACTGAAATTTACCCTCCCGGGCATCCATTCTCCCTTTTTTGGGGGGATCCTGTCGGATATTCGTAAAGAGCTGGAAGGTGCTACAAGGTTTTTAGCGGCAATTTCTTTTTTAACCCTTTTGGCGTCTTCCTGATAAGCGATTAAGGATGTTTTTGTTGCCTGCCAACGGCCGTTTTGTTCGCGAATGGCATCAACTTTCCCCTGGCGGCAGAGGCGGCTTATATGGTCAATCGCATAGCCAAACTCTTCGGCCAGTTCGCTTATCGGAATGAATTGCTCAAAGGTGTTTTTTTTGTTGCCGTCAAAACCCGACAAATCATTGCATCCAAATCTTTACTGAACACCCGACATTCCGACATATTTGGTTTTTAAAGTATATGTCGTCTTGTATATAAATTATCTTATTTATTGAGAGGATGAGTCAATAGGTTTCTGTTGATAAGTTTTAAGCTGGTTTTTAACCCAATATCAGGTCAATATCGGGGCATTAGGAGACTCTATTTTTTATTTGCTTTAGCCGACATTTTTTGGAGGTAAGAATAGCTTATTTCAAGTTTTTTGTTTTTTTTGAGTCGATTTTTGATTTCAGAGGGCCTTAGGTCTTTTTTTATTAAATTTTTTATGTATCTTTTCACTTTTTGATTTACTTTAAGATGAACATTATTCGGTTTTTTTGATTGATTTATTAATCCTTTCTTATGATACTTTATATACCTTTTTAACCATTTATAATATGTTTGTCTTGAGATTCCGAAATAGCGGCAAGTCTTGGAAATATTTTTTGACTTCTTGAAATGTTTAAACCACCTGATCCTTAATTTTATCTGTTTCTGTTTTTGCGCAGTTTGTGCAATTTTCTTTGATAATGATTTATTCATAGTTGGTTATTTGATTATATTGATTATCAGTTGATTTAAGTGTCAGCGATGTCTCTATCTTTTATAGGCCGACAAATAAAGCTAAATAAGGTAATTGTCGTATAAATTATTGCACCTAAAATATCCATTGCCAAGTCATTTACTGTGTCGTTCAAGTCCCCCATACAGCAGGTAATGCCATAATTATTATAAAGGTAGTCGCCTAAAAAGACGGTGGCTAAATATTCTGAAAATTCCCAGAAAACTCCGATAAAGACCGTTGCTCCGACGATTATAAGCAATTTCTTGATTTTTCGGCCGGTCATATATTCTTTTAAATAGCCATAAAAAAACATCGCTACGAAAAAACCGCCGAAGAAATGCAAAACTATATCGTAGAAGTAAAAACGATAGGATCCTATGTAAAAACCAAGTAAATCAACTAAAAAAACCAGAATTAGAAATAGAATTGCCAGTCGCATAATAAGAATATACTATTTATTGATATATGGCGGACAGATTTAATTTAACCAAAATCGAGGAAAAAATTCAAAAGCTCTGGGAGGCGAACGATATCTTGGAGAAAAGTCTGGCTTTTAGGCGGGGCAGAAAAAAATTTGTTTTCTACGAAGGGCCTCCGACTGCCAACGGTCTGCCCCATATCGGCCATTTTCTGATTAGGGCCTTCAAGGATTTATTCGTCCGCTATAAAACGATGGCTGGTTTTTTTGTTGTCCGTAAAGCCGGCTGGGACACCCACGGCCTGCCGGTTGAAATAGAAGTTGAAAAAGAGTTGGGGCTTAAAAACAAAAAAGAGGTGAAAAAATATGGCATTGCCAGATTCAACAAAAAAGCGAAAGAATCAGTCTGGCGATACAAGGCCGAATGGGAAAAATTTTCAAAGCGGATCGGATTCTGGCTGGATTTCAAAAATCCCTACATCACTTATGCCAATGATTATATAGAGACGCTTTGGCATGTAATCAGCCGGTTCGATAAGAAAAAATTTTTATACAAAGGCCATAAAGTTCTGCCTTGGTGCCCTCGATGCGGAACCGCCCTTTCGAGCCACGAAGTCGCCCAAGGCTATGAAAGCATAACCGAAGCTTCGGTTTATGTGAAATTCAGAGTTAAAAGCGAAAAGTTTAAAAGTTTAAAGTTTAAAGACACATATATTCTTTCTTGGACAACAACGGTTTGGACGCTTCCCGGGAATGTGGCTCTGGCCGTCGGCGATGATATTGATTATGTAGTGGTCTCTAAAAACGGAGAAAACTATATTTTAGCGAAAGACCTTGCGGAAAAGGTGATGGAGAAGCCGTATGAATTAGTCAGGGAAGTAAAAGGAAAAGATTTAATCGGTTTGGAATATGAGCCGTTGTTTAGAGTTCAAAGTTTAGAATCAGACAAATCTTACAAAATTTATCCGGCTGATTTTGTTTCAACCGAAGACGGAACCGGCGTAGTTCATACCGCGGTAATGTACGGGGAGGAAGATTATCAGCTGGGCGAAAAAATCGGCTTGCCAAAGCATCACACTGTTGACGAAGAAGGCAGGTTTACCGACGATGTCCCGGAACCCCGAAGTAGAGCCTCCGGCTCACTACGGGGCAAGTTTGCCGGCCGGTTCGTAAAAGATGCTGAAAAGGACATCATTGCTTACTTAAAAGAGAAAAATCTTCTGTTTAAAGTCGAGCCCTACGCCCATGAGTATCCATTTTGCTGGAGATGCAAAACGCCTCTTCTTTATTACGCCGCCGATTCTTGGTTTGTCAAAACTACGGCCGTCAGGAAGCAATTGATCGCCAACAACAAAAAAATAAACTGGGTTCCGGAATATATCAAAGAAGGCCGGTTCGGCCAATGGCTGAGCGAAATAAAGGATTGGGCTTTCTCGCGAGACCGTTTTTGGGGTACTCCCTTGCCTGTTTGGCAATGCGGAAAGTGCAGGATTGTTTCAGTAATCGCTTCCCTGAAAGAATTGGAGAAGAGCCGCTACCGGAAACCAAACAGGTATTTTGTCCTGCGCCATACCGAAAGCGGGAAAAATAATTTTAAGGGCCGTGAGATAAACAGCACCAAATTGGAAAGCGACAAATACGACTTGACCGAAAAAGGCATTGAAGAGGCCAAGCGGGCGGCCGGAAAACTGGAAAACAAAAAAATTGATTTAGTATTCACTTCTCCTTTTTTGAGGACAAAAAGAACGGCTCAGATTGTTGCCGATGAGCTTGGACTTGAGATTAAAATAGACGGCCGGCTTAAAGAGCTTGATCACGGCAGCGTTTGCGAAGGCAGGGATTATTATGCCTGCATTCCGAAAGAGGAGTACCCGCATAAAGATTTTAACGCCAAATTCGGGCTGGACGGGGAAAGCCGCAACGAGGTCAGAAAAAGGATTTTTTCTTTTGTGAAAGAACTTGAAGAAAGATATGAAGGGGAAAATATTTTAATCGTCAGCCACGGCGATCCTTTGTGGCTGATGGAGGGGATCTCAGAAAATTTAAGCGAAGAAGAGTTATTTTTAGAAAAAGAAAAACAATTACTTGGAGTCAAAAATGGAAAACTGAAAATGCTTAAATTGGGCGAGTCAAAAATTTTGATTTTTGCCAATTATCCGCGGGATGAATTCGGCAATCTTGATTTGCACCGGCCCTACATAGACGAAGTGTTTCTCAAATGTTCCGGTTGCGGCGGAAAAATGCAGCGGGTTCCGGAAGTGGCGGATGTCTGGTTTGATTCTGGGGCGATGCCTTTTGCCCAGAGCCATTGGCCTTTTGAAAAAGAAAAACCTGATTTCCCCGCTGATTTCATAACCGAAGGCGTTGACCAGACCCGCGGCTGGTTTTACACCCTTTTGGCGGTTTCGACCCTCTTGGGTTTCGGCCCGCCTTACAAGAATGTAATATCTTTAGGCCATGTTTTGGATAAAGACGGGAAAAAAATGTCCAAGTCGCTTGGCAATGTGGTAACGCCTGATTATGTAATTGAGAAATTCGGGGTTGATGCCGTCCGGTGGTGGTTCTATAAAGTCAATCCGGCCGGCGAGCCGAAAATTTTCAGGGAAGAGGAATTGAAAGAGACAAGTAAAGGATTCATCAGGGCGATTACGAATTCTTTGAGGTTTTGGCAGTTGTATTCAGACAGTATCAAATATCAAACATCAAATATCAAAATTATAATTCAAAAATCAAAATTAAGTTTGTTGGATGTTTGGTTATTGTCGCGGTGGAATAATTTGGTTGTTTCGGTTGCCGACTCGCTGGATAAATACGATGCGACCACGGCCAGCCGCGAAATTGAAAAATTCGTTATTGAGGATTTATCCAATTGGTGGATCAGAAGAAGCCGGGAAAAATTCCAGCTGGAAGCCGCTGCCCCCCAGAAAGATTTATTGAGATTTGTTCTGTTTGAACTGACCAAATTAATTGCGCCTTTCACCCCGTTTTTGGCAGAATATCTTCACAAAGAATTGCACCAAGGGGCAAAATCAGAAAATATAACCGTGCATTTTCTTGACTGGCCGAAAGCCGATAAAAAACTGATTGATAAGAAACTTGAGGAAGAAATGGAATCAGTCAGAGAAATTGTCAGTTTGGGTTTGGCGGCAAGGAAAGAAAACAACATTAAAGTCAGGCAGCCGTTAGCTTCGCTTAAAGTTTCCGGCCCGATTTTTAAAATTTCAGAAAGATTACAGGACTTAATAAAAGAAGAGGTGAACGTGAAGAGCGTAGAGTTTAAAAGTTTGAAGTCTAAAGAAGCCGGCAAAGAGAAGCTGTCGGTTGTTTTAGACACCGAAATTTCACCGGCTTTGCGGGCCGGGGGCTGGGTTCGGGAATTCGTCAGAATGGTTCAAGACGCAAGGCGCGACGCCGGTTATGATTTTAATCAGAAAATCAACGCCTTTTGGTTTTCCGAAGACGACTCCATGACCGAAGCCATAAAAAGAGAAGGGGTTTTCATAAAACAAAAAACTGTTTTAAAGGAATTCAACCAGATTCGCCATAACCCGGAATTTGTTTATGACGTTGAAAAAGAACAGGAATTAGAGCCGGGCCGGAAAATTTGGTTGGGACTGAAAAAGTGATAAGATTAATATCATATGAGGAAACGGATAATCATAGGTCTATTGGTTTTATTGATTCTTGGAACGGCTGTTTTTGTGTTGTATCAAAGCAGATTCAAAGAAGGTCAGGTCGTTTTGGGTCTTGAAGCGCCCGAAAGAGCTTCAAGCGGCGAGGAAGTAGAGTATAAGGTCATTATTGAAAACAGGAATAATTTTAATTTAATCGGCGCCAGATTGTCTTTTTTTTACGCCAACGATTCGATTCCTCTAAGCGAAGACGGCCGGCCGCTTGATTCGTTGGTCAATCGTTTTGATTTAGGCGTTTTTGAAAGCAGAAGCAAAAAAGAATTTTTATTCAGGGCGTTAATTAGCGGAGAAAAGGGCGAGATAAAAAAAACAAAGGTCAATTTCACCTATTCTCCTTCTAATTTCCGCTCCGTTTTCCAAAAAAGCGAGGAAGCGGCAACGACCATTTCAAAAATTTCAATCCCTCTCATTTTGAGCGCGCCGCCAAACGTGCTCTCCGGCCAAAAAATCCAGGTTTCTTTGGATTTAAGGAATGAAACGGAAAACGACTTTGAAAACTTGGAGGTAGCCCTTTCTTATCCTGACGGTTTCAATTTTATAAAGGCGGCGCCTTCGGCCAGCCAAGGCAACAATGTTTTCAGCCTCGCTTCGCTAAAGGCCGGGGAAGGCACAAGGGTTATGGTTGAAGGCGAAATTTCCGGTTTTGAAAAAGAAGGCAAAAAATTTACGGCTGTGCTGAAAAAGAAAATAGCCGGCCGATTTTTTGATTTTCAGAAAGCTCAGGTTCTGCTCTTGATTTCATCGCCGCTAATCACCGCCGATGTCCTGGTAAACGACTCGAAAGATTACATTGCCAAAGTCGGAGACAGATTAAAATATATAATCAGAATTTCGAATAATTCCAATAATAATTTTTCAGCTTTGGAATTAACCGCCAAATTAGAAGGCCAGATGTTTGATTTCTCCGGTTTAAAAACCAATGGTTTTTTCGACCAGAATACCAAAACAATTTTGTGGAATGCGGCGGTTGAACCGCTGCTGGCTAATTTATCGCCCAATCAAAGCGGCGAAGTTTCATTCGAAATCGGCTTAAGGCGTGATTTTCCGAAAGTCTTTGCCAAAAATTATTATTTGAAGGTAAGCTCCCTGATTCAGACTTCTTCCGTTCCGCCTGATTTCGATTTGGATAAAATTTCTGCTTCGGCCGATTTAGTCAGCAGGATACATTCAAAGACCGATTTCACTTCGAGGGCTTTTTACAATGATTCGGTTTTCCCGAATTCCGGACCGGTTCCTCCGAAAGTTGGCCAAAAAACCACTTATACGATACATTGGAAAATAGTTAATGAGGGTAATGATTTGACCAACGTAAGAATCGTTTCTTCGCTTTTGCCGGGCATAAGCTGGGAAGATAAAATTAAAATAACGCCAATGCAGTCAGATTTGGATTATGACCCTGATACCGGAAGAGTTTCTTGGGTTATTCCAACCGTGCCGGCCGGAACCGGAGCAGTTTCGCCGGTTTTTGAGGCGGTATTTCAGGTGGGAATTACGCCGAGTCTGAATCAGGTCGGGCAAGCCCCGGAAATTTTGAAAGAGGCTGTCCTTGAAGCGGTTGATAATTTCACCAAAGAAAATATTAATCTAAGCCAGCCGCCAATTAATACTCAGGCGGTCAGTGATTCGCCGGGGACGGTCCAGCCATGAGATAAAGTTTAAAAGTTTCAGAGTTTAAAAATGGAGAAAAAACTTGAAAAAATCGTATCGCTTACCAAACGCAGGGGTTTTGTTTTCCCCGGCTCGGAGATTTACGGGGGGTTGAGCGGGTTTTACGATTACGGACCGCTTGGGGCGGAACTTAAATTCAATATTAAACAGGAATGGTGGAAAGAAATTGTCCAGAATAGAGACGATGTTGTCGGTTTGAGCTCTGCCATAATAATGAATCCCAAAGTTTGGGAAGCATCCGGTCATTTAGGCGAAGGATTTGCTGATTTACTTATTGAATGCAAAAAATGCCACAAACGTTATAAAGCTGATGAAGATGAAATAAAAGTTTGTGAAAATTGTGGTTCCAAAGAATTTACAGAGCCGCGCAGATTCAATATCTTATTTAAAACTTTCATTGGTCCAGTAGAAGATTCAGCTTCAACTGCTTATTTAAGAGGTGAAACAACTCCCGGAATTATAGTTAATTTTAAAAATATTATTGATTCAACCGGAATAAAAATTCCTTTTGGCATTGCTCAAGTCGGCAAATCTTTTCGAAATGAAATTAATCCAAAGGATTTTATTTTCCGAACGCGTGAATTTGAACAAATGGAGCTGGAATATTTTGTTAAGCCGCAGGATGCCGATAAATATTTTAATGAATGGGTTGATTTAAGAATGGACTGGTATAAAAAACTTGGCCTTAAAAATATCCGCAAAAGAGAACAATCCAAAGAAGAAAGAGCCCATTATTCAAACGCGACAGCTGATATCGAATACGAATTTCCGTTCGGTTGGAAAGAGATTGAAGGCATAGCTAATCGGGGAGATTTCGATTTAAAAAATCATTCAAAATATTCTGGCGAAGATTTATCTTACACCGGCGAGTCAGGTGAAAAATTCGTTCCTTATATCATTGAACCTTCAGCCGGGCCTGAAAGATTAATGCTGGCATTTTTATGTGAAGCTTATAATGAAGAAAAAGATAGAGTAGTTTTAAAACTTAATCCAAAACTTGCACCGGTAAAAGTTGCAGTCTTCCCTTTGCTGGCAAATAAGCCTGAACTTGTTAAAAAAGCAAAAGAAACCCTGAATTTATTAAAAAGAGATTCTGTAATAGGCACAGGAGCAATTATTGATTTATCGATCGAAGAGAAATTAGAGGCTAAGAATGGATTTTATAATTTAACAGTTTCAGGCGTTAGAGGTTCTATATTTTCTAAAGTTGCTTGGGACGACCGGGGGAATATCGGGAAAAGATATTACTCGCAGGACGAAATCGGGACGCCTTGGTGCGTAACAATAGATTATCAAACTTTGGAAGATAATACGGTTACAATCCGGGACCGCGATACGACTGAACAGGAAAGAATAAAAGTTGAAAATTTAAAAAATCATTTTCAGGAAAAATTAAAATAAATGGATCACGATTTTTTGCTTCATCAATACGAAAACGGTCTCCGCTTGGTGGTGGTGCCGATGAAAAGCACTCAGACGGCGACGGTTTTGGTTTTGGTCGGTACCGGCTCCCGTTATGAAACCAAGGAGATAAACGGCATCTCCCATTTTCTGGAGCATATGATGTTCAAGGGCACGACCAAGAGGCCGAAATTTCTCCAGATTGCCAAAGAACTTGATTCAATCGGCGCCCAGTACAATGCTTTTACTTCCAAGGAATACACCGGCTATTGGGCCAAGGCGAGCTCTGAACATTGCGATTTGATTCTGGATGTGATTTCGGACATTTTTCTTAATTCCAGATTTGACGAAAAAGAAATCCAGAAAGAAAGGGGCGTGATAATAGAAGAAATGAATATGTATTTGGATTTGCCGCCCCGCTATGTCGGCGATTTATACGAGGAACTTCTTTACGGCGACCAGCCGTCGGGCTGGAAAGTCATCGGCGAGAAAGATACGGTTTCAAAATTGAGCCAGAAGGATTTTGTAAGTTATTTCAATACTCACTATCTGGCCGAAAATACGGTGGTTGCCGTGGCCGGGAACGTGGATAAAGAAAAAATAAAAGAAAAAGTCGGTGATTTATTCAGGGAAGCGAGAGAGGGCAAAAAGGTAACCAGGCAATCGGTGTTTGAATCCCAAAGCAAGCCGGAGACCCGGCTTCATTACAAAAAAACCGATCAGACCCATTTTGTTTTGGGAGTTCGCGCTTTTGACATGTTTTCTCCGAAATCGGAAGCGGCCGAAGTTTTAAGCACTGTTTTGGGCGGCGGAATGAGCTCGCGCCTGTTTGTGGAAGTCAGGGAGAAACAGGGCTTGGCTTATTACGTTAAAGCCGGCGCCGATGCCTATACTGATCATGGCTTTCTGGCTACTCAGGCGGGCATTGATAACAGCCGGGTTGAAAAAGCCATTCGGATTGTTTTGAAAGAATACAAAAAAATAAGGGATAAACCCGTTCCAAAAAACGAAATCAAAAAAACAAAAGAATACATTAAAGGCCATTTGGCCATAGAATTGGAATCATCCGATTCGGTTGCCACTTTTTTTGCCAGCGAATGGCTGTTGAAAAACGAAACTTTGACACCCAAGGAAAAACTTGATAAAATAATGAAAGTTACGGTCGAAGACATCCGCGAGGCAGCCAGCGAAATTTTTAGACCGGAGAAACTCAATCTTGCCCTGATCGGTCCATTCGAAGAAAAGGGAAAATTCGAGAAAATTTTGGAAATATGACGAACGAACGCCAATTGTTTGATATCTCAACCGCCGCCATTTTTAAATTCGTAATAATCGTTTTGTTTTTTATTTTGCTTTATCAGGTCCGGCAGGTTATTTTTATTCTTTTTTTCGCAATAATAATTGCGTCAGCAGTCAATCCTTTCGGCAACTGGCTTGACCGCAGAAGAATTCCGCGCCTTCTGGGAATTTTACTTTTGTATCTGACCATATTCCTGCTGGTGGTTTTCACTCTTACTTTGGTTATTCCGTTTTTCTCGCAGGAAGTCGGCCAGCTTACCGAAGATCTGCCGAGATTCATTGCTAAAATTACCGCGTCTCTCGAAACAATCAAAAATGAATCCGGCAGCTTTGACATAAT
>Ga0209541_10013552_pt1 | contig 12436 bp, 13 predicted proteins | sample RifCSPlowO2_01_FD_184027 | JGI IMG/M metagenome (GOLD analysis project Ga0209541, IMG submission 184027) | Groundwater microbial communities from Rifle, Colorado - Rifle CSP2_plank lowO2_0.1 (SPAdes) (version 2) | ecosystem: Environmental > Aquatic > Deep subsurface > Groundwater | place...
CTGCCGCAGTATGTAATGCGCGACGGCAAGAAGTCGTGGATGATAACGGGCGGCGTGACTGAGGCAGCCTGCGATTACTTCTCACTTAATGGCGACCACGTCCATTTTCTCGAAGGTCCCCCACGCACGCTGGAGTCGAGGAACCCAAGAGTGTCGCTTACGCTGAAAATTGCGGAGGCCGGTCAGGAGACTCGCGATGTCAGCGTCGCACCCGACAAGATCCGAATTATCATCGTGAACACGATATTACAAAACGACGACGTCCTGGGGCCACCCACTGCGATTCTCTCGCCGCCCCAAAGCAATACGTCGTACACCTGGACCATCCGCCTTACCCAAGCGCAGATGAACGAGGCGACTCTGTGCCTTCTGCCTCCGCGAACCAACACTGCGCCGAGGAGATAAAATCATGAACGAATCTACAGGCAGGGCTCTTGCAAAGCAAATTATGTGGATGTCGATTTGTTTCCTCGCGGGGGCATTAATAGTTTATGGGGGGCTCTGGATGTCACGCAACGTTTTCACTCCTGACCCAACCACAAATTCTTTCAAAACAAGGCTTGGAGTAGACAACGGCACAAACCCAGTCGCTTATCATTTGCCCTGGCGAGACGGTAACACACTTGTGTATCGAACTCAGGATCTGGAGGATGTTCGGGCTGCTATCGATGGGCAAATCACAACTGCGCAAAACCAAGTGATGATACTGTCAGGAACCGGCAACACCGGGTTACCCATGGTCGTTACCTACCGCGGCCTTTCATCAATCAAATCTAAGGTTAGTGAGGTCGTGAGGGCCGGGGAAATCATAGGAACATTCGGAGCAAACAGCACCCCGCGCGCGATGGAACAAGAGGTCCTAAAAGTTGAAGTCACTATAGGCAACAAACCACTACCCCCGCCGGAAGGCTTACGACAATGGCCTTACCGCTAATCCACAAAAACAATAGGACTGAGCAGATTCCACTGCTCACCGCTTCGATCCTTCGGGATTGAAGCGGTTTTTTTTACAAACTATTCTCCTATTCGTACGAATTAGACTACCTATCTTCCGAAAAATTCAAATGCCCCAGTACAAATATCATACCGGGGCATTTTCTTCATACTCCTCGCCAATGATTCGAAGGACAAAATATTCACATGACCACTCGCCCTGCAGAGATCGATGAAACCGCTCGTAACGCTCATCGGCGAACCGGCAAATTGGAAGCATTTCCTTCCATTTTTGATCCGACATAAATGAGTCCTTCATGTGCTCAATTATCCATAGCTCCAGATCGTGCCTTTCGTTCATTGCTTGCATTCGGATAGCGAATTTTTTCTTTTCTGTCCTCTCGTGCAAATAATATGCACAGAATATGACTGCAAAGAGAAATATCATTGGCTCCTCCTTGCCTGGAGGCTAACAGATTCCTAGTTTGCAGTCGAGACTCTTCAAAATAAACGGCTCAACGCGCATTGAGCCGTTTAATTTTCGCTCTCCCGGTGTATAATATTTCTATGAACAAATACGCCCTCGGCATTGTTCTCGCTATCCTCATAGTCCTTATCGGGATTTGGTACTTCCGGCAATACCGCCGCCCGGACACCAGCGGCGAGGTGACGCCGCGCCCGCAGGTTGACGAGACCCAAACTATCCCCTATTAATTCGGTTGCAAAGACCGCGGTTTTGCGCTAAATTCAACTCATATGGAAACAACATCCCCAGTTATGCAAAAATCGAAAGCCGGGCCGCGCGACGTGTTTTTGCATCTGTTCGCGATTTTCACTCTGTACTTTGCCGCGATCCGTTTCGGCATGCTGATTTTCCGGTATATCGACATCGGCATTCCTGACCCTCTGCAGGGCAGCGATTACTATTCGCTGACCTACGCGTACAATTCCATTCGCCTATCCATCGCCTCGCTTATCGTGGTTTTCCCCGCTTATTTGTGGGTGACGCGCTACCTCAACAAAATCTACTCGGCTTCTCCGGAAAAATTCAATCTGTGGACCCGCAAGTGGCTCATCTATCTGACGCTCTTTCTCGCCGCCGTGACCATCATCATTGACCTCGTCACCCTCGTCTACGAGTTCCTCGGCGGAGACCTAACTCTGCCGTTTGTGCTGAAGATCGCTACGGTGCTGTTTATCGCCGCATCGATATTTTCTTACTACTTGTGGGATTTGCGAAGGAGCAAGGAGCAGTCATGAAATATTTTACTTACTTTATCATAACCGTTGTCACGGCCGCGGTGATCGCTGGATTTTTCGTAGTCGGTTCGCCGCAGGAACAGCGCCTCCGTCGTTTTGATGAGCGCCGGGTTCAGGACCTGCAGGACATACAATGGCGCATCGTCAACTACTGGCAAAATAAACAGGCTCTCCCCCCGGACCTCAACGCGCTGCGCGACGACATAAGCGGATTCGTCTCACCGGTTGATCCGGAGACCTCCCAGAACTATACCTACGAGATAACCGGGGCACTGAGTTTCCGGCTGTGTTCGACTTTCAATTTCAGCAACACTAGCGGCACAGACCAATCCGGTTCAGTCTCACGGGCACCGATTCCAGCAGAGCCCTACGGCAAACCGCTCGGAGTAGTAGACAACTGGAGTCATCCGGAAGGCCAGCACTGCTACGAGCGCACTATTGACCCCCAACTCTACCCGCCCACCCAAAAAACGACTTGATCTGGGTTCTCGATAACGTACGATCCCTGCAAGACGTCCCGACTCGCTAAGTGCGTCGGGACGCTTTAGGAATTGAGAAACTCTACCTCTGGGCATCACTCCGGCCCCGATCGATCGCTGGGGCCGGGTCCGGGAGAAGCTCGCCAAAATTTCTCTTGGATCGGAGAAGAGCGCCAAATGGCAAAAATCCGCTTCAACAGTTCGAACGCTCAAATACCTCAAGACCCGGGGTTATACTTTACTAGCGCTCGAACAAAGCCGGTTCGCTATCCCCTACTTTCGCTTTCGTCCGAAACCAAACGCGAAGCTCGCGGTGGTCGCCGGCAATGAGGTTCGTGGCCTGGCGAAACCAGTCCTCAAAATCTGCGACAAGATCCTGAAAATTCCGATGGAGGGCGCGAAGGAGTCCCTCAATGTCACGGTTGCTCTGGCCATTGTTAGTTTTCATCTACGATATACAAAAAAATAGCGACCGGTCTCACCGTCGTTGAGACCTCGAGCGAAGTCGAGGGGGAAACAATCACTTGGAATTTCAGATTGCTTCGTCGCTTCACTGCTTCACTCCTCGCAAAGACACTGAGGGCTTATCCACAGAAAACTTTGACAATTCCGCGTATTTATCGTTAAATGAACGCATGAAACAAAAAGTTGCCACATCCCTAGCAGCGGGCGCCATAATTTTATTGCCGCTGTTTTGTTTTGCCCAAGACAACGCTACTACGACACCGAACGAGACGCGCCGCCGTGAGGCCGAGGAGCGGATGCAGCAGCGCCAGGAAGAAGTTGAGGATCGTCGCGAGGAATTTCAACAGCAGATGGAAGAGCGCCGGGAGCTGGTAAAAGACCGGGCCGAGGAAGCTCGCGAAAATTTGCGGGAACGCCTGCAAAATATCCGCGACACTCGCAAGAAGGCAGCGCTGGAGCGCATCAACGAACAGCTGGGCCGCCTCAACGAGCGGGTTCTCGAGCACCTATCCAACATACTCGATCGGCTGGAGAACATTCTCGAGCGCATCGCCGAGCGCGCCGAGCGCGCGGAAGAAAATGGGCGGGACGTGAGCGCGGTCAGGGCGGCGATTGAAGATGCGGAGGACGCAATCCAGGCAGCGCGCGACGCCATCGCGGCTCAGCAGGGTCAAACGTACGAGCTCGACATCAGCACCGAAGAAACACTGCGGCCGGATGTCGGCGCCACGAGGAAAGAACTGCATGACGACTTGCGGGCGGTGCGCGAAGTGGTCAAGGCCGCTCATGACGCGGTCCGCGACGCTGCTGTCGCGCTGGCGCACAGCATGGGCCTCGGGGACGACGAAGAGGATGAGCAGGAACAGGAAGAAGAAAACGAACAGGATAATGAGGAGAACGAATAAATGACGCATCGATTTTTATTGCTCGCCGCAATACTGGTAGTCGCCGGTATCCTGGTCGCGCTTTTCTGGCAGTTTCAAGCCGCCCCCGCCCCGGAACTGGCGAATACGCCAGCCGACCAGCAGCAAAGCAGCACGGCTTCGCAAACTGATGAGACTGACCCAGCGGTTCTGAACGCTGAAATCGAGGCCATTGACCTCGGCGACCTTGACGCGGAATTCAAGACAATTGACGCGGACATCAACAGTCTCTGATCCGTGGAATCGAAAAACTTTTTTGTTCTCTCCTCCATTGCCGGAGGAGTTTATTATTGTCAGGCTCCCCGTGTTGTCAAAACGGCGAAATGCCGCTAGAATGAGGCATATTAAGTTATTAATCTAAGCCAAATGTCAGCCACCAACTTCGCGATCCTCTCCTCGTTAGTCGCAATCATTTACGGCGCCTATCTTTCCTTCCGGATAACAAAAAAGCCTTCCGGCTCCGAGGAGATGCGTGCCATCGCGCGGGCGATCCAGGAAGGAGCGAACGCGTATTTGAAGAGACAGTACAAAGCCGTCGCGGTCGTCGCTGCCGTTTTGTTTATCATCATCTGGCTCGCTTTAGGTCCCACTACAGCCGTGGGCTTCCTGATCGGAGCCGTCGCCTCGGCGCTCGCCGGATTTGTAGGCATGGGAGTGGCGGTGAGGGCGAATGTGCGCACCGCGGAAGCCGCCAAGAGCGGCTTGGCGCCAGCGCTCAGTATCGCTTTCAAAGGCGGAGCGGTAACCGGTCTACTGGTCGTTGGTTTAGCGCTACTTTCTGTCGCCGGCTTTTACGCAGTTACCGGTGACCTCAAGGCCCTCATCGGGCTTGGGTTTGGCGGCTCACTCATATCTGTCTTCGCCAGGCTCGGCGGAGGCATATTTACCAAAGGCGCCGATGTCGGCGCTGATTTGGTGGGGAAAATTGAGGCGGGAATCCCGGAAGACGATCCGCGGAACCCCGCGGTCATCGCGGATAACGTGGGCGACAACGTCGGGGATGACGCTGGGATGGCGGCCGACCTTTTTGAAACTTACGCGGTTACGGCGATCGCGGCGATGATTTTGGGGAGCTTGGTTTTTCCGGATTCACCAAACGCAGTAATTTTACCTCTCGTCATCGGCGGGGTGGCAGTTATCGCTTCAATATTTGGAACTTTTTTTGTCAGGCTCGGCAAGAGCCAATCCATAATGGGCGCGCTGTACAAGGGAATGATTGCCGCGAGTGTCCTGGCTCTAGCCGGTTTTTGGTTTGTGGCCGACCGAGTTGCCGGCACAATCGCCCTTGGCGATTGGGAAATTATTTCGGGCACGGAGCTTGGCTTTGGGGAGTTGTTCTACCCGATGCTGATCGGTATCGCGGTTACGGCTCTGATAGTGCTCACGACCGAATACTACACTTCCAAAAAGTTCCGCCCAGTGCGTTCGATTGCCCATTCGTCTGAAACTGGGCATGGAACCAACATCATCACGGGCCTGTCAGTTGGAATGGAAGCGACATTTCTGCCCGTGCTGGTAATCATTGCCGGGATTTTGGGCGCTTACGCCCTCACTGACCTCTACGGGGTCGCGCTCGCCGTGATGAGCATGCTCGGGATGGCCGGGATCGTCGTCGCCATCGACGCCTTCGGACCGATCACTGACAACGCGGGCGGTATCGCGGAAATGGCGCATCTCCCGGATTCCGTACGCAAAGTCACAGACGCGCTCGACGCCGTCGGCAACACCACCAAGGCCGTCACCAAGGGCTACGCCATCGGCTCTGCCGGACTTGCCGCTCTCGTGCTCTTCGGCGCTTACACGCAAGAACTCGAAGCGCTTGGCGAGAAGATTGTATTTGAGCTCTCGGATGTGAGCGTTCTAGTTGGACTGCTTTTGGGCGCCGCTCTCCCCTACCTTTTCGGCTCCATTGCGATGAAAGCGGTCGGCAAAGCCGGCGGCGCGATCGTCGAAGAAGTGCGTCGGCAATTTCGGGAAATCAAAGGCATCATGGATGGAACTGGTAAACCAGACTACGCCCGGGCCGTGGACATCGTCACCAAGGCGGCGATTCGGGAGATGATTGTGCCAGCGCTTATCCCTGTTCTCGCCCCCATAATCGTCGGGTTTGTTCTCGGCCCCAAGGCCTTGGGCGGCCTGCTGGTCGGCTCCATAATTACCGGCTTGTTCGTTGCTATCTCTATGACTTCCGGGGGCGCCGCGTGGGACAACGCGAAGAAATACATCGAAGAGGGAAACCTCGGCGGCAAGGGCTCCCCGGCTCACGCCGCGGCTATCACCGGCGACACGGTTGGCGATCCCTACAAAGACACAGCCGGCCCGGCGATAAACCCAATGATCAAGATCATGAACATCGTCGCGCTTCTGATCGCGAGATTTTTGGTTTAGAAACGCTGTTCAAACTCAAGAGCCTCGGGCGTTCGCCTGAGGCTCTTTTTGTATGCATGTGGCTACGAATCTTTCGGAGATCGGTTTCCATCTTTCTCCTGCTCTACTTCGTTCGGAGATTCGATTTCTCGTACCTCATACGTAACCCCCGTTCCCATGCGAACTCGTGCCAGTACATCTGTACTGCCTTCAACGGGTCCGGATAAACGAAATGGAAATTCATCAAGTGGCTTTGCGCCCAAGTCCTCCCAGTCTCCTGCGCCCACTTTCCGAAACAAATGTCTCGCCATCTCCCCTCCTTGTTTTCTCGACTTTGCTACTCGATTATAGCACTTCCCAAAACTGTATCACCCTCGTAAAACACGACAATCTGTCCCGGAGCCGCGGCGAATTGCGGCTCTTTGAATTCGACTCTCGCCCCCTCCCCTTGCCCCTCCCACCGGTGGAGGGGAATTTTTTTCAAAGGTATTCCTCCCCCCTTTGTGGGGGAGGAAAGGAGAGGGGGGAAAATCTCACATTCCTGGTCTGGCTGCTGATAGCGAATTTTCGCAGAACATCTAAGCGGTAATTCCGGCTGTTCCCCGATCCAGTGAACTTTGGAAACCGATACGGATTTTGAATATAAACTTGGAGGCCCTTCGACCGTTTCGGCAAGCTCAAGGTGGTGAGTAAATCGAACCACAGGCTCAGGGACTAAAGACTTTGGGGCGACCACTAGCCGGTTCTTTACAATATCTTTTTGCACTACGTAATACGGCGTGCCGCCGCCAACCCCAATACCCTCGCGCTGGCCGATTGTGTAATACGCGGCACCGCGGTGCTGACCGATGACTTGCCCAGTAGTCGTAACTATCTCCCCCACCCTCTCCGGGATTCGCTGTTTGAGAAACTCGCGAAGGTTGATGTGACCGATGAAACAGACCCCCTGGGAGTCTTTTTTTTCTGCGTTCGGAAGGCCAAAATTCCGCGCCAGTTCGCGTACTTGGGTCTTGGTGTATTCCCCGATCGGGAAAAGGGTCTTGGAGAGTTGTTCTTGATTGAGCTCGCAAAGAAAATACGATTGGTCTTTTTTGAGATCCACTCCCTTGAGAAGTTGGTACCCGACATCGCCTCCCCCCCACCTTTCCTCCCCCACCAGTGGGGAGGAATTGAAGGAGGGGGACTCCTGGATTCCAGATTCAGGATTCAAGATTCTGACTCGGGCGTAGTGGCCGGTCGCGATGTAATCAAACCCGAGCTCCAGGGCTTTCTGTAAAAACAGGCCAAATTTTATCTCCTTGTTGCACATAATGTCCGGGTTTGGCGTGCGGCCTGCCGCGTACTCGGCAAAAAAATATTCTATGACCCTGTCAGCGTATTCTTTCTCGAAATTGAAACTGCGAAACTCGATGCTCAATTTTTCGCAAACCGCCTGCGCGTCGGCCATGTCTTGCCGCCACGGGCATTCCGCCGCAACCACTCCCGCCCACGACTCCTCGGAGAAATTTTTCATATATGCGCCCGCTACAAAAAAACCTTGCTTTTTGAGCAAGGCCGCCGCGACTGACGAATCAACTCCGCCGGACATTGCGACCAAGACCCTTTTTTTTTGTGCCAAAGCCCTAATCATTGAAATGTGCAAATTTCAAGTCTGATGTGATTCCTACCTCACCTTCCGCTTCCTCTCCGATATCGGAGAGGAATGAGGCGAGGTAAAGAACTCAAAACATTCTACTGCTCTTTCTTCCCAAAATCAAACCGCAGGGTTTTGGCGACCTTCGTCGCCGCCTCTTCCTGCTTCTTGCGCTGTTCCTCCGCGACCTTGTCCCAGACCGGGTTCTCTTTCGGCGCCTGGGGTCTCGCGGGGCTTGGGGTTGCGGCGTTTCCGGTCTCCGCGGGTTGTGGGGCCTGCGCCGGGGGTGACTGTTGTTTTTCCGCGGTAGGCAATGGCGGACTCTGACCGACGAAAATCACACCGCCACGCTCCCCTTCTTCTTCCTCCTCGCTCAAATCCTGCTTCGCCGCCTCCGCGTGATACTCCTGCCCCATCCAGCGCGTAATTTTTTCCTCGATACTGGCCCGTTCCCGCCCAAAGCGCTCGCGCGAAACACGAATGATTTTTTCCGCGTTCCCGGTCTTGTCCGCAAGCGGGGGGAGGGTTGTCGCCGAGAAGGGCCTGGAGGCGACTCCATTTATCATCAGCTTCAGGTAGATATGGTATTTACTCAAGTTCACCAAATCATTCATCTCAAAAACCGGCTCGAATTCCGGCTCCAGTGCCTCGGCGTCTGTGGCTCCAACGCGGAACACGATGATCGTGCCGACGTTGCCGAAAACCGCGGCCGCCACTTCCTCCTCCAGCTGTTCGATGTACTGGTGCGCGATGGTGAGGTTGAGGCGGTATTTCCGAGCTTCGGAGAGAATCGTCGCGAATGACTCAGTCGCGAAATTTTGAAATTCGTCCACGTAAAGATAGAAATCCTTACGCTCTTCCTCGAGAATATCCACCCGGCTCATCGCGGCCAGCTGGAGACGAGTGATAAGCATCGCGCCCAAAAGAGCGGAGCTGTCCTCGCCGATGCGGCCCTTGGCCAGGTTCACGAGCAGGATCTTGCGGTTGTCCATGATGTCGCGCAAATCTATCGTACTTTTCGTCTGGCCGACGATGTTGCGGATCATCGCCGAAGAAAGAAACTGTCCGACCTTGTTTTGGATCGGCGCGATGGCTTCGTTGCGGAACCGGTCGTTATAGTTGGCGAATTCGTCCACCCAGAACGATTTGACCACCGGGTCGCGGATATTGTCTACGATTTTTTTTCGAAATTTCTTGTCAACCAGCATCCGGGCGATGCCGAGCATCGTGTTGCCCGGGGTGTCGAGAAGCGCGAGGATAGTATTGTTGAGGATGTACTCCATTCGCGCGCTCCAAACGTTTTCCCAGATCTTCGTGAACACCCCCATCAGTCCCGAAGCCACCAAATGTTTATATTTCGGGTCAACGGCTTCGAGCGGATTGAAAGCGATCGGATAGTCGAGATCGGCCGGATTGAAATAAACGACGTCATTGACGCGGTTGGTCGGGATGTAGTTGAGGATTTTTTCCACTGACTCGCCGTGCGGGTCAACGAAGGCGACGCCGTGCCCCGCCAAAATATCCTGGACAATCATGTTCTCGATCATCGTGGTTTTGCCCATGCCGGTTTTACCGATGACATAAACGTGACGGCGGCGGTCGTCCTTCCGAATACCAAACGACACTTCCTTGTGGCGGAAGTTTGTCTTAGCAAAAACATTGATGTGCTCGGTGGCGGTGTTCATACGACTATCGGCAATTCCGGCGGCGGCTGGACTTTGGTCACGTCGACCCTCTCAATGCGCGGGACAGTAACCTCAGACTGCGGGAAGTGTAATATGGTGGCGATTTCCTCGGTGCACAAGTAAAAAGACGGGGCGCCATGGAAAAAAAAGCGACGGCGCATCGAGCTCCAGAACTTTGCCTTGCGGAAGTTGTTGCGCAAATTCACAATTGGTTTTTCCCACTCCCGGAACAACCACCAATGTGGCTTCGTCCAGCGCTTCGTATCCGGTTTGAGGGAGTTCACATCGGAGCCGCGCAAACTTTTGAAAGCGCCGATGATCGGACTATACACCGGCCCCGGATTGTATTTTTCCTTTGGCGCGATGTACATGCACCGGATCTTCACCTTATAGCTGAGCTTCGAGAGTTTATTTTCTACCGCGGAAATCACGTCCTTTTCTCCCTCGGTCAAGTGCAGCATCAGGCTCGGCGGTTCTTCGCGCACCGTCTGCTTGCGCGCTCCGCCGACGGCCGGCGTCGGCCGAATGATGATGTCCAAAAAAGGACCGATTAAGGCACCCAGTACCTCGAGGAACCAGTTCTTGCCGTGTTTTTTGGGTACGCCTTTGAGATCCTCGACCAGCTTGTAGCCCTTTTTTTTCCAATCTTCGCTCCAGGGCCGGAAAATGTACTGAATGATGAACATTTCGTAAGGCGAAAGTTTGGTGAGCTCCTCCCAAATGCCGGTCACCGGATCGATAAATGTCTCTGCCGTCGAATGCTCGAAATCCATATAGGTGCGGAATGGGTAGGCGTTGTCTTTCGGCATGATGAGGCTGAACGCATATATGTCGAAGCCCTCCAGATCCGTGTAGTGGGGCGGGAGTTTCTGAAAGTAATCCTCGGCCTCCGATATTTCCGCGTCCGGGAATTGCGCGTAAATCGCAGACTCCAAAGTATCGCGATGCTTCTTCTGAATCTTCACGAAGTTATTGATCGAACCGCCAATGCTGACTATCTCCCAAGTGAACCACATATCGATGCGGCCCTCAAAATAAATCTCCCCGGGCTCGTACGTTGAGTGTACGGCGTGCAACTGGTTGAAAATCTGCTCAAACGCCAACGGGCTTTTCTCGTTCTCCTTTGGCGCTACGATGCGAAGGAACACCCACTCCTGCTTATGGTACCAGTCCATCTGGATGTAATCTATATACAGCTTGTAAAACATGTAAACAAGCGCCCACAATACAAGGATCCAGCCGCCTTTCAGCAGGACAAGATTGACGAGGCGAAAAAGCTCCCCGAGGTCACTAAACATTTGCGTATTTATTGTCTTCCGTTTTGAGGAACAACTTGCGGTTCGAGAGCCCGACAATGACCGTGTTCCTTTTCACCAGCCGCTGCTTCATGACCCGCGACACGATTTCGTCTCGCGAAAGCGGGCTGCCGGCCTCACGAAGCACGGATGCAATGACGTCCGCGACGACGCCCTTGCTATATCCCCATTTTTTCAAAGCGTAGATACCGCGTCCCACGAGCACAAATCGCTCGTCCTTGATAAGCTCGTTATGCACAGTCTCCTTGTGCGCCGTCCTCCGGTCAAAGCTCTGCTTGTTTATCATCTCAGCGATCTTCGCGTAATGCTCCGGCTTGTCATGGTGAAGCAGCACCAGATACGCCTTGTCCCCGATGTCCCGCGGGCGGATTTCCGGCCAAGCCGTGAGGCCCCAATCACCGAAACTGTTTTTCGCAATAGCATGGGAGAGCGACAGGTAGTTCTCCAAAACTTCGTCCGCCATCGCACTAAAATCGTCGCCCTCTTTGCGGATTGCGCCGAGAACGGTCTCCGCTTTTTGCGGCTTCCCCGCTTGCTCAAAAAACTTCCGCGCAACGTCGCAAACCCGGCCGAGCATATCCCAGTCCAGCCCCGCTACGTGCCAAGCACGACGATACATCTCGTTTCCTTCAAAAAGATTGAACCGCGGGATGATCTGGAGTATAAAAAGCACCGAGCGCCGGTTCACCTCGCTGTTGTTGGCGACTAGGAGTGAATCTAGCAAACTATCCTCCCGCATAATCTCGCCGTGGTCCTCGATAATCTGAAACATCAGATCGACCGCGCTCCTCAAATGGGCGGCCAACGTAGCTGACTCGAGTTTGTGGAGGGACTCCTTCTCGATTTGCCTTACCCGTTCGCGGGTCAGGCTCATCTTCTTGCCAATCTGCTCTAGGGTCTGCTCGGCCCCGTCCTCCAGGCCGTAACGAGCAAGCACGACTTGCTTCTCCCGCGGTTTTAGCACGCCCAGATATTCGTTTACAAACCCCTGCGGGTTGAAAGAACGCAGGGTGGCGCTTTGCTGGGAGTAACTAACCGTATCGAGAATACCGCTTCCCTGGCCGGCCGGGTCGCCGTTTGGCTCGGTTTTGTTGTCTGATGTCAGAAACATAAAAGAGGCGTGAAAAATTCGCCTCTAGTATATCATAATTGCCCGATCTTGTCAAATTCTCCTCCTCCGCTAAAAGCTTCGGAAGGACTTATGGAAGCTGGGCATTCACGTCTACCCGACTCTCGCCCTTCCGAAATCCGAAGGATGAAGGAGGGTCAAATTCCGCTACGGCGGTGCCAAAGGTAAAGTATGGGGCTAGCGATGAAAATCGAAGAGTAAGTTCCGAAAACCACGCCGATGAGCAACGCCAAGACACAGAAAAAA
>Ga0209541_10013555_pt1 | contig 12435 bp, 10 predicted proteins | sample RifCSPlowO2_01_FD_184027 | JGI IMG/M metagenome (GOLD analysis project Ga0209541, IMG submission 184027) | Groundwater microbial communities from Rifle, Colorado - Rifle CSP2_plank lowO2_0.1 (SPAdes) (version 2) | ecosystem: Environmental > Aquatic > Deep subsurface > Groundwater | place...
GCTTCTTCTTGGGATTTTCCGGCGTGGCATAGAGCTTGTCCTTCGCCCATCTCTCCTGCCACTTTTTTTCGATTTTTCGGTGGTCGTATTTGGTCATTTCAGTTCGGCGATAATTTTTTTCTGTAAAACTGGATTTGCGGCAACAAGACTTTCAGAATTCCACTTATAAGGCTTCCCGAAAAAATCCGTAACCTTGCCGCCAGCTGCCTCAATGATCGTAGCACCGCCCGCGTAGTCCCAGGGAGAAAGATAGGTTGACACGCATGCATCGTAGCGACCCGCAGCAACATAACAAAGGGCTAGGGCAGCACTACCGACATTCACCGGCCATTGCCTATGCTCGGCAAGCATATTAAACATCTTCTTTATTTCCTTATTAGTTGAACGAGCCGACCCTGGCTGGAAGGATACACTTAGGAAATCAAGACTAGTGGCCTGTACAAGTTGAATCTTTTGCCCGTTAAGGGTCGCCTCGTGGCCCTCTTTACCGAAGAATATCTCGTCATCCATCGGGTCATAAACGGCCCCGTATTCCAGTTTATTGTTTCGGACAAAAGCTAAGCTTACTGCAAATCCGGCCGCACCCTTACTGAAAGGCACTGTTCCATCCAGGGGATCAACAACCCAAAAGTGGTCCTTCTTGATGATGTGACCTGACTCTTCACTGAGGATTCCATGGTTTGGATATTTCTTACGGATACGCTGGATGATAAATTTTTCTGCCAGCAAATCATACTTAGTAACCCAGCTCCATTTCTCGCCGTTTTTATACCGAACTTTAAACTTCGTTCGAAACCCACCCCGCAAAATCGCCCCTGCGCCTTTAGCTAAATTTTTGATAAATGCTTCCACTTCTGAATAATTAATTATCTAAATCTTATACAAATCCCGCGCGTTTTGCGTTGTCGTTTCCTCTACCTCTTCTTTTTCTACACCTTTTATCTCCGCGATTTTCTCCGCGACGAACTCCACATAACTCGGCTCGTTGCGTTTGCCCCGGTTCGGCACCGGCGTAAGATACGGCGAGTCGGTCTCGAGGAGGGTCATATCGAGCGGTAAATTTTTCACCACTTCCTCGCTGCGTCCAGTTTTGTCAAAAGTGATGATACCGTTCAATGCTATATAAAAACCCAAATCCAGAAATCTGCTCGCTTGCTCCCATGTCCCGGTAAACGAATGGATCTCTCCGGTGCCCCGGTAATATTCCTTCAAGATCAGAAAAAGATCATCATATGCATCCCGGCAGTGGATCATCACCGGCTTCTGTACCTCCTGCGCCAAAACCAAATGCTGTTTCAGGACATCCTCCTGTACTTTCTTGACCTCCGCGGGGTCCACACCCGGCGGCATGCGGTAATAATCCAGTCCAAATTCGCCAATGCCTACGACCTTCACCGAACGCGTAATCAAATCGCGGTACGTGTCGGTGCTGAATTCTTCACCGCGAGCGTTGAAACTCGTTTCCTCCTCATCCACGTGGTGCTCGAACAAATGTATCGGATGGAGACCCACGGCGGCATAAACTCCATCGCCATACTCCTCCGCGAGCTCAATGGCCTTGCGGCTGGTTTCAAACTGCGTGCCGACATTTATAAGCCAAGTTTCTTGCTCAAGCGAACGCGTGATAACCTCATCTGCATCCTCGTGAAAGGCCTGGAAGTTTATATGTGAATGGGTATCTATTAATTTTGGGGTCATTTTTCCAACCTCGGGAATAACGGCTCTGGCTTCTCGATTTTTTCCGCCGACAAAGCGCGACGGATCGTGTCCGCTGTATCGGGCATAAAGGGCGCCAATTTCTTGGCAATTTCGTTGAGCAAGGCGGCAAGGTTTGATATCACTTCCTCAAAAAGTTTGCGGTCGCGCTTGGCGGACTCCCAGGGCTTAGTTTCGTCAATGTACTTATTCGCCCAAGCGATCTCTTCCCAAATTCGCGATAGCGCTTCGTTAAACCTCAAGTCTCGTATGAGCTCATCCGTGTCATCGAGGCTCTTCGGGCTTTTAACCACGTCGGGCAGCACTCCGTCCAAATTCTGCGCGATGAGGGTCGCGAGTCTGGAGAACAAATTGCCGAGCCCATTGGCAAGATCGCCCTCGTAGCGAGCATCTAGCTTTTCCATGGAAAAATCCCCATCCTGCCCAAATGGTATCTCGCGCAAGAGAAAATACCGCACCGGGTCTGGTCCGAATTTTGCAACCAAGTCATTAGGGTCAATGATATTGCCAAGAGATTTGCTGATCTTTTGACCACCGATCGTGAAAAAACCGTGGGCAAAAACTTTTTTCGGCCACGGAAGACCGACGGCGTGAAGTAGTGCCGGCCAGATAATGCAATGAAACCGTGTGATATCTTTACCAACGACATGCACATCGGCCGGCCAGAATTTTTTATACTTTTCCCCGTTTGGATATCCAAGCGCGGAAATATAGTTGAGGAGCGCGTCCACCCAAACATATACGGTCTGTGTCTCGTCCCAGGGCAGTCTGATGCCCCACTTCACGTTTGGGCGGCTGATGGCAACGTCCTCTAGTCTTTGTTTCAAAAAAGAAAGGATTTCATTCTGGCGGAAGTCTGGCGCAATCTGGAACTCTCCGCTGGTGATTTTTTCCCGCAAGATGTCCTGATAGTCCGACAGTTTGAAAAACCAATTTTTCTCTTTTAATTTCTCCGGCTTGGTTTTGTGATCAGGACATTTCCCCGAAGGATCAAGTTCCGATTCTTTCAAGAAAGCTTCGTGGCCAATGCAGTACAATCCCTCATACACGCCTTCGTAAATCTTTCCGGATTTCTTTAGGTTCTCGAGAAACTCTACCACCACTTTTTCGTGACGGTCCTCGGTCGTGCGGATAAAATCGTCCGGAGCGATCCCGAGGGAATTCCAGGCAAAAGAAAATTTTGCGGAAATTTCGTGGGTGAAATCCTCCGGGGTTTTCCCCGCCTCTTTGGCCGCCCTTTCGATCTTGGAGCCATGCTCATCAGTACCGGTCAAAAAAAACGTCGGTACCCCGGCGTAACGGTAAAATCGTGCTAAAACATCGGCCGCAATCGTCGGATACGCCGAACCGATATGCGGCTTGTCGTTTACGTAATAGATAGGCGTTGTGATATAGAATTTTTCCATATTGTTGATTTCCATTTACCCGCCTACATTTCCTGTCGAAATTTTGGCGGGTAATAAAATAAGAGCCCTTTGGCCCTTGATTATAGCAGTTTTTGCCCTTTTTGACCAACCGAGTTTTAGCTCTTGTGATCCCTCATTTCTCTGAAGTCATCGAGAAAAACCTGGATCGCGGAAACCACGGGGACCGCGAGGAGCATCCCAACTATTCCGGCGAGTTTGAAACCCACCAATACGGCGACCAAAATGACCACTGGATTCGCGCCAATCGTCCGGCCCATGATCTTCGGCACCAAAACGTAGTTCTCGACTTGCTGGACCACTAGGTATAACAGACCGGTGAAAAGAGCCAAAGGCGGGGCTTGGACGAAAGCCACGAAGACCGCCGGGATGGCTGAAAGAATCGGCCCGAGGTAAGGAACGATCTCCAGGAGTCCCGCGAGCAGCGCGAGGGCGAGCGCAGAACGCACGCCCAGCACAGAAAGCCCGATATAAGTGAAGAGGAATATGAAACCGGAGAGTATGAGCTGTCCGAGTAGCCAGCGGGCAATCTTGTTCTGGATCTTATCCGTGAGCGCGGTGCTGTAGGCCTGGTGCTTGAAGGGGACCAGAGACTTGATGAAGTTCTTCAGCCCCGACTCTGAAGAGATTAGGTAAAAAGAAATTGCGAGGACCGAGACGACTTGAATGATCCCGGAGAAAACCCCGATCGTGGTCTGGAAAAAATTTGCTGTCACATTGGCAAAATTCCGGCCGAGAGAAGACAGCCCTTCGATGATCCCGAGTTGATCCATGACCCGGCTCAGGTTGGACGTTTGGTCCTGGAGCTCTTCGCGGAGTCCCTCGAGTCGGCCTCCCAGCTGAGCGAACTGCTGAACAATGGGTGGGATGAGGAAATAAATTACCGAAACGAACAGTGAAACGAAAATCAGATATACCAAGATGACGGACAGTCCCCGAGGGAACTTCGCTTTCCGGTAGAGCCAGTCCACAAGCGGGTCCATGGCCGAGGCGAGAACGATGGAGATGAGCATCACGAGCAGAATATCGCGGACAACATACAAAGCGAGGACGAGCAACGCGAAAAGCACAATCTTGATGAGAGCCATCGTTGAGATATTTACGGTGATTTTTTGCGGTTCCGCCATACCCGGTTGTAGAAGTTTGCTAGTTAAATTTGGAACTAATTATTTGGATAATATGCTCGTTATTCGAGTTGCGCGGGAGAAAATGTCGATGGGCCGCTTTGCGGCCAAGTAAACTTTCACTACCGGGCCATACCCGAATTATATACTAGTTATCCGTAATTGTTAAAGCCAATAGGAGGCCACCGCTCAGACCGCTTCACATCAAAAGCAGTTTCAGAAGTTTCGCCTCTGGAAATTTAGGGCCGATGACGGAGAGATTCATCTTCTTGTTTTGGAACACGTCCTGCGCGACCTTCCTGACGGACGCGGCAGAAACCGCGTCAATACGCTTCATCAAGATCTGGGGCTCGAGGATCTCTTTCCGAAATGCTACCTGTTCCAAATACCATCCAAGTTTCGCCTCGTGGGCCTCGAGTGACAAAGTCAGCGTTCCTTTGAGATACTCTTTGGCCTTGTTGAGTTCCCGCGGCGGGATCGGCTCGTTCTTTATTTTGCGAAGCTCCCGGGTGAGCGTCTTCACTACGTCCTCAAGCTTATCAACCCGAACTCCCGCCTGAATGACAAAATTACCGGTATCCTGATAGCTCCCTGGCGTCGCCCGGACATAGTAAGCCCAGCCCTGCCGCTCGCGGATCTCGGTGAAGAGCCTCGAGCTCATGCCTCCGCCGAGAATGGTTGCCAGGATCATTTGGGGGATGTCGCGCGGATCGTTGTGGTCGTAAGAGCGGAAACCCAAAGCAAGATGATATTGTTCGGTTTTTTTCGGCTCGACTTTCACCGCCGTTTGGGTCTGCCGGTACTTAGCGCGTTCCCAGGCCGGAAAGTTTCCGTCCGGGAGTGCGTCCCAATATTCCCGGACCATTTTGTCCAAAAGTTTTTCATCATAAGCTCCAGTGACCGCGATGATCAGGTTCTTCGGCTTGTAATACGTGCCGACATAGTCGAGGATGTCCTGCCGGCTTATCTTTCGGATGACGTCACGCGTTCCGGCGATGTTCCGCCCCAGCGGGTGGCGCGGCCACATCACCTCTTCCAAAACATCCTCGACATGGCGCATGGGCGTATCCTCGTACATGTTGATCTCCTCGATGATGACGCCCTTCTCCCGCTCGATCTCCTCTGCCGCGAAAATCGGATTTTTGAGCATGTCGCTTAAGACTTCGAAAATAAATTTCTGGTGTTTCTTGGCGGCCTTGATGTAATACTGTGTGTGCTCCTTGCCCGTGTTGGCATTGTACTCCGCGCCAATGGCATCGAGGGCGTGGCTCAATTTCTGGGCAGTAGGATACGCCCGCGAACCTTTGAAAAACAAATGCTCGAGGAAATGCGAGATCCCGTTCACGCGTTTGTCCTCGCTCCGCGAGCCGACTTTTACAAATATGTCAACGAGCACCGACTGCGCGCTCGGGATAGGGACTTTGAGGACCGTCAGCCCGTTTTTGAGAGTTTCTTTTTTGTACACTTAGATGATCATACTTTTTAGATCTTTGGGGATCTTGGAAAAAATCTGAGGCCCCTCCCCTACCCGCACCATATCCTCGATCCGTACGCCGCCCCATCCCTCAATATATATCCCCGGCTCTACCGTGACAATCATGCCAAAGCGGAGTGTATCCTCCGAGTCTTTGGAAAAATTCGGCAATTCGTGTATCTGCAGCCCCACCCCGTGTCCGGTATTGTGGGTAAATTGCTTCCCGTACCCTTCTGCTGTGATGTATCCCCTTGCCGCCGCATCCACCGAATGGGCTTTTACTCCGGCACGGATCGCGGCGATCGCCAGTGCCTGAGCTTCCATGACCGTATTGTAAACTTCTGCCTGTTTTTTATTGGGCTTGCCGATGAACAATGTCCTCGAGAAGTCCGAGTGATACCCTCTAACCAGTACGCCGAAGTCCAGGAGCAAAAAATTGTTTCTGCCAATCCTCTGGTTGCCGGAAAGATGATGGGGAGCGGCCGCGTTCGCTCCAAATGCCACTATAGAATCAAAAGCCGAGCCATCGGCGCCCAACTTCTTTGCCATCCTTTCAATCTCCTGTGCAACCTGGGCTTCGGTTTTTCCTGGTTTGATAAATTTCAGCAAGTGCCGGAAAATCCGATCAACTATCTCCTGCCCCTTGCGGATGTTTGCTAACTCTTCTGGGGATTTAACAGCGCGAATATTCTCAACGATGTCACGCGTCGGTAAATATCCGCTCCCAAGTTTTTTCAGCCACCCAAGTTCACGAAGAGTGATCGCATCCTCCACAGCAATTTTGCGAAACTTAGAGAGGACCGGCTTGAGAGTTTTTAAATTTCTCACTGGCAGGGTTGTTTCGCGCCGCGCACGGATCGTGTAACGCTCGTCAACGAACACAACTGATTTATTTCTTGCAATCAGCAGAACACCGTGTGATCCGGTAAAACCGGATAGATATTGGCGGTTAATCTTGGTCAAAACTAAAAAAGCCCCCAATCGATCTTCTTTCATCCGTTTCCGCAAAACTTTGATGCGTGAACTCTTCGCCATGTGCAACCAGTCAAATTTCTAAATCCTAATTTCTAATTCCTAAACAATTTCCAAACCCTAATTCCCAAACTTAGAAATTAGGTCAATTAGGTTAATTAGAGATTCACCCAAGTTGGTCCTTTAAGTAATCTTTTAGCTCGCTGATCGCGACTCTCTCCTGCTTCATAGTGTCGCGGTCGCGGACCGTGACTTTTTTGTCCTCAAGAGAATCAAAATCAAAAGTGACACAAAAAGGCGTGCCGGTTTCGTCCTGCCGCCGATAACGCTTGCCGATCGATGCTGTTTCATCGTACTGACACATGAATTCTTTCTGCAACTCATGATAAATATCGCGGGTCGGCCGCGTCAGCTCGTCCTTGCGAGAAAGGGGCAAGATCGCCGCTTTGATCGGAGCGATGGCTTTGGGCAGTCTCAGTACAACCTCTTCCTCTTTGACGCTTTCGGTGGTAGTGGACCGTCCGCCCTCTACTTCCTCGTAACACGACAATAAAACAGCCAGCGCGGTCCGCTCTACGCCGAGCGAAGGTTCTATCACGTGAGGAACATATTTATCATTCGTTTCCGGATCACGGTACTCCAGATCCTTGCCCGAGTGTTTTTGATGCGCCGACAAATCAAAATCGGTTCGATACGCGAGCCCGTAGAGTTCCTTCTGACCGAACGGGTATTCAAATTCTACGTCCACCGTTCGCTTGCTGTAGTGCGCGCGCTCATTATCGGGGACATCGACATATTTCACTTTTTTTTCGTCAATCCCGACTGCTTTTATCCAGCGCTTCATCTCCGCAAGCCATTGATCGAACGATTTCTTCCAGTCTTTTTCACGGATGAAGTATTCAATCTCCATCTGCTCGAACTCGCGGGTCCGAAAAATAAAGTTGCCGGGGGTAATCTCGTTGCGGAAAGCTTTGCCAATCTGGGCAACTCCGAACGGAATTTTCATGCGGGAAGTTTCCAAGATTTGTTTGAAATCCACAAAAATCGCTTGCGCGGTCTCGGGACGCAAATAAACAGCATTTTCCCCGGTCTCAACTGGACCGAGGTTGGTTTTGAACATCAGATTGAACTGCTTCTGCTCGGCAAATTCTTTGCCGCCGCAATTAGGACAAATTTTACTTATCTCATCAGCTCGAAGCCGCTGGTGACATTTTTTGCATTCTACGAGAGGATCGCTGAAATTCTGCAGATGCCCGCTCGCTTCCCAAACCTTTGTATTCATGATGATATTCGCGTCGAGACCAACCATGTCCTCGCGCTCCTGGACGAACATCTTCCACCAAAGTTTTTTGATGTTGTTCTTGAGTTCCACGCCAAGCGGGCCGAAATCATAAGAGTTCGCGAGCCCGCCGTAAATTTCAGAACCGGGGAAAATAAACCCACGGCGCTTCGCTAAGTTGACGATTTTCTCCAATGAGATACTCATGTTCTATATTTTATAATTTTCCATCAATTCTGCCAAACTATCAAATTCTATGGCCCGGCGGATTTTTTCCATGAAGTCGAGATAAAACCGCAGATTGTGCATCGTGGCCAGGCGGATCCCAAGCGGCTCCTTGGCCTGGAACAGGTGCCGGATGTAAGCGCGGTTATGATGCGTGCAGCCGTAACAGGAGCACGTATTGTCGGCAGGGGTGAAATCCTCTTCGAATTGCTTCTTCGTGATATCGATCACTTCGTACCCGCCGCTTTTGCGATTGATGAAAAACTGGCCATGGCGGCCATTGCGGGTTGGCAGGACGCAATCGAAAGTATCAACGCCGAGACTCACGGCCCTGAGGATCTGCTCCGGATATCCAACCCCGAGCAGGTGTCGCGGCTTCTCCTCCTCCAAATCCGGAATCGTGAAGCCCAAAACTTTGTACATAGTCTCCGCGTCCTCCCCGACCGCCAGACCGCCGATGGCATACCCCTCAAAACCGATTTTCTGAAGTTCTCTAGCTGACTTCTGGCGCAGTTCTTCCGAATCCCCGCCCTGAACGATACCGAAGAGATGCTGGTTCGGATTTATACTATTGTCTTTGATCTTCTCAAAATGGGTTTTTGCCCGTGCGGCCCAACGCAAAGTCAACTCCAAAGATTTCTTTATTCTGTTTTTTCCGGCAGGTAGACCGGGAACATCGTCGAGCACCAGCGCAATGTCTGAACCCAAATTTGACTGGATTTGTATGGAGACTTCCGGACTCAAGATATGGGATGACCCGTCCAGTTCATTCCGGAATTCCACGCCGGCCTCTGAAATTTCCTTTAGCACAGGCACTGGATCGGCGGAAACCAAATTATGCTCCCCCTCTTTCCTTTTCTCTCCTAAAGAAAAAACCTGAAAACCTCCGGAGTCGGTAAAAATCGGCCCGTCCCAGCCGATAAACTTGTGAAGTCCCCCGGCTCTGTGGATGAGAGCGTCTCCCGGCCTGAGCCATAGATGATAGGTATTCGCCAAAATCATCTCCGCTCCCCAAAACTTGAGCTCCTCGGCGGTGACTGATTTAACGCTGCCCTTAGTACCGATGGGCAAATACGCCGGGGTATGAACTTGCCCATGCGCGGTTTGCATCAAACCGAGACGGGCGCGGCTCTTTTCATCTTTCTTTTTAACCTCAAAAAAAATCATAGGGAGGTAAACGGACTTAAACACCGCGAAGAGGCGTCTAGTAGTATAGATATCCACTGAAATCTTGTCCAAGTGTCAAATGGGCCTTGACTTTATTGCCCCCGGGTCTAGTCTGAAAGTAGCCTAGGCGCAAAGGCTGACGCGCTCCTGCCGAAAACGAGTCGGGAGTACGGGCCAAGAGAGAAAATAAAAGCGGTTCTTTACAAACACTCGTAAGTGCGAACAACTACCCACCGACCTGAATGCATCGGCATGCGAAATTCGGCAGCAAAAGTCGAGATTGATGAAAAAGAGTGTTCGTAGCGAGTCATAAGCCGCGTAGAAGCGAGGCATTGGCCTGGCAACGGTTCTCAATTAACACCAATCTAGTGAACAAGGAGCCGAAAACCCCGGTATAATCCGTCTGTATACAGAGCGGAATGGTACCGGGGTTTTCTTATGCCAGATCACTGCATCAATGACGCGGTCCACCGAAGCCTCGGTGCGGCCCGCCGTGCGGACGCCCGCCGGGCCTATGCCCCGGTCCTCCGGGTCGCGGAGGACGAGGACGAAACTCTTGCGGTTGGTTCTCCGCGCCGGGCAGCAAGGCCTTCCTGGAAAGATTGATACGTCCGAGTTCGTCGATGTTGATGACTTTGACCGGAACTACATCACCGATTTTCACGACATCGGTCACTTGCTCGACGTGATGCGGCTCCAACTCGGAAATGTGGATGAGCCCCTCCTGTCCAGGGAGGATCTCGGCGAAAGCTCCGAAATCGAGAATGCGAGTTATCGTACCCTGAAATACTTCGCCCGTCTGCACCTCGCGGATAAGATTCTTTATCCAGTCAACGGCCTTGGCAGAGGCCTCGGCGTTTATCGAAGTGACCATCACCGTGCCGTCATCCTCGATATCGATCTTCACTCCTGTTTCTGCAATGATACCGTTGATAACCTTCCCCCCAGGGCCAATGACCTCGCGAATTTTATCAGGATTGATTTTGAAAGACACGATACGCGGGGCATAGGGGGACATCTCCGCGCGCGGCGCGGCGATTGCCTGCAGCATTTTATCCAATATGGTAAGGCGTCCGTTTTTTGCGGTCGCAAGGGCGTCGCTGAGGATCTCTCTCGTCAGACCTTTGACCTTGATGTCGAGCTGGAGAGCAGTGATGCCTTTTTTTGTGCCCGCAACTTTGAAATCCATGTGTCCATTCCCGTCTTCCAGCCCAAGGATATCGGTGAGGACTTTGTATTTCCCGCTCTCTTTATCCAGCACCAAACCCATGGCTATCCCGGCCACCGGGGACTCGATGGGTATGCCGGCATCCATGAGGGCCAGTGTCGAGCCGCAAGTTGAGGCCATGGAAGTCGAGCCATTGGAGGACAGCACCTCGGAAACAAGACGTAGCGTGTAGGGAAATATTTCTCTGGGCGGGATCATTGGCAGGAGAGCGCGCTCCGCGAGTGCGCCGTGGCCGATCTCCCGACGACCGGGAGAACGAAGCGGTTTGACTTCCCCGGAGGCAAATCCGGGCATGTTGTAATGATGCATATATCGTTTCTTCCGCTCTTCTTCGGTGTCGAGGTCCTCGAGAAGTTGTTCGTCCCCAGGGCCGCCCAAGGTAACGGTGGTGAGCACCTGCGTCTCCCCGCGGCGAAAAAGACCGCTGCCATGCACTCGCGGTAACAAACCGACTTCGCAGGTGATAGTGCGAATTTCATCTAGACCGCGACCGTCGACGCGCTGCCCTTTCTCCAATACGGCCTTCTGCACAAGTTTCTTCATGGTCAGGTCGAGAACATAGTAAGCGTCGCGTTTGAGCTCGTCGTTTCCGCCAGAGACTTCCGTGACCACTTTTTCCCGGAACGCAGACAGTTTCGCATCACGTTCAGCCAAGTTCGGGACGAACAAACAAGCGCTATATTCACCATCGTATGCGGCGATTTTGGAGACAACTTCCTCGTTCGGGGCAAAAAGCGAGATCTCCCGCTTCGGCTTGCTTCCTGTTTTAGCCGCCAGCGACTTTATGACTTCTAGAACTTTCGCTATTTCCACTTGAGCAAATGCGCAACCGGCGATGATATCCTCCTCGCTCACTTCCTTCGCTCCGGCTTCCACCATGATAATGTGGTCACCGGTCCCGGAAACGATGAGGTCAATGTCGCTACTGCCATTTTCAATTGAGGCAAAGGAAGGATTTAAAACAAACTTGCCCTCAACTCGACCGACGCGCACGCCGGCAATCGGACCGTCCCATGGAATATCCGAAACAGCTACGGCGGCGGATGCCGCAGTGAGACCCAAAACGTCTGGGTCGTTCTCCCCGTCGACGGAAAGTACCGTAACTACGACTTGAATATCGAGACGGATCCGGCTATCGAACATCGGACGCAGACTACGATCTATGACGCGACCCGAAAGAATGGCTTCGTCAGTGGGACGTCCTTCTCTTTTGACCCACCGGCTGCCTTTGATCTTGCCGGCGGCATAGAGTTTTTCTTCGTAATCAACCAAAAGCGGAAGGTAATCTATACCTTCCCGGGGCTTGTCGCCCATCACCACTGTAGCCATCACCATCGTGTCACCGACGCGGATGACTACCGAACCGGAGGATTGCGGGGCGAATTTGCCCGAAGACAAAATCCAAGACTTGCCCCCGATATCGGCGGTTACCGAATATTCATTTGTACCCATTGTGCCGTTTTATTTCTGGCGGCAAGACGTTCCTGAGAAATAGGAGCGATTCTTTTTTGCATCGCTTTTACCTCTCAACAACGAAGCTTCCCGGAGAAATTATATTATTTAATTTTAAAAGCCTTAAAAATGTTTAGTGCTTGAGCTTCAGCCTCTCGGCGAGCTTCTCGTGACGCTTCTTATCCTCATCCTTGAGGTAGCGGAGCAACCGGCGGCGATTACCGACCATTTTGAGAAGGCCGCGGCGGGAGTGGTTGTCCTTTTTATGTTCCTGCAGGTGTTCGGAAACTCGCTCGATCTCCTCGCTCAAGATAGCTATCTGCACTTCCGGTGAGCCAGTGTCACCCTTGTGTGTCTGAAATTTCTTTATGATG
>Ga0209541_10013557_pt1 | contig 12433 bp, 10 predicted proteins | sample RifCSPlowO2_01_FD_184027 | JGI IMG/M metagenome (GOLD analysis project Ga0209541, IMG submission 184027) | Groundwater microbial communities from Rifle, Colorado - Rifle CSP2_plank lowO2_0.1 (SPAdes) (version 2) | ecosystem: Environmental > Aquatic > Deep subsurface > Groundwater | place...
TTGTGGCTCTTAATGCATTTGGGTGCTGAAAAATCCTGTACTGCCTTTTATGCAGCTCAAAGCCGGAAAAGTCAATGCCAAGATAGCATGTGTTTTTGAATATATAAACAAAAAAGATAATATCGGGATTGTTAAGGTCAACCTTTTGCCTGTATTTTTTTGCTCTTTTGATATGGTTTATTATGAGCTCTCCTGTTCTGGAGCATACCTCTTCATTAGACAAATCATCATTATCAATTTTTTTGGATGAGACTCTGAATGTTGTTTTTTTATTAAGCCATTTGCCAAAATCTATCTTTTCAATATGTTTTTTGATATCTTCAAAGAGCTCATTGTTGTTAAAATCAAAACAATCAAATAAAAAAAGAATCTTTTCTGCTGACTGGGCTTTATAGCATAAAAGGCATAAGTCCTCAGGCTTCTTTGGCTCAAAGATAACGCATGATTCCTTAACCTGTGTTTTTGCCTTAACCAGCTCTTTGATTTCCAGTGCTGTTATATCTTCTATCCCTTTTGATGTTATTGCAATTGCTTTCATAGGAAAAGAAGATAACAGTTGATTATTTAAAGATTTAGATTAATTGAGATATATTATGCGCAAATATTTTACACAATTGATTGTTCGCTTTTTTGTATTCTGCTCGGTTTAATATTTATCAATGGTGCGCAAACATCTTCCACAATTAGTTGTGCGTGGGTTTGCGCCCAATTATGTTTATTTTAAATTTTTATAAACAAAAAAGATTATTTATTATTGTGCACAACCACATTCACAAATTGTTGTGCTCTTAATTATGAACCATTGAATTGATCTTTAATGATTATTATTTTAACCTTTGCCTGCTCGCCTTGTGTCTCACCAGAAAATTGTATGATGCGCCTATTCCTTTACGCTCTTTGCTGCTGCAACAACCTTGTCGTTCTCCTCTAATCTCATTATCCTTGCCCCTTGCGTGTTTCTTCCAATAACAGATATGTATTTTGCAGGAATCCTTATCGTTATCCCGTTTTTTGTTATAAACATAATGTCATCGTCATCAGTTACTGATTTTACTGAAACAACATTGCCGTTTCTTTCTGAGCAGATTATGTTTATAACTCCGGTTCCGCCTCGGTTTGTTATCCTATAGTCAGGCGCCATTGTCCTTTTGCCATAGCCGTTTTCTGTCACTGTAAGCAATGTGTCTTCATCAGAGGCAGCAACCATGCCAATAACATCATCATCTCTCAGCCTGATGCCCCTTACGCCCATTCCTGACCTGCCTATTGGCCTTACATCTGCCTCGTCAAACCTTACTGCCATCCCTTTTTTTGTTGCAAGCATTATCCTCATTTTTCCGTCTGTCAACAAGACATTAACTAAGCTGTCATCATCAGCAAGGTTAACTGCTATTATGCCGCCTTTTCTTGGGTTTGAATATGCATTAAGGTTTGTTTTCTTGACTATGCCTTTTTTGGTTGCCATAACAAGATAATGCTGGTCATCAAAGCTTTTTACAGGGACAAATGCAGTCACCTTCTCATTACTTTCAAGGTTAAGCAGGTTTACTATTGCCTTGCCCTGGGCCTGCCTTGAGGCTTCTGGTATGCTATAAACCTTAAGCCAGTAAACCCTTCCCTTGTTTGTAAAAAAGAGTATGTATGAGTGCGTGCTTGCTATGAAAAGGTCATCAACAAAATCCTCATCCTTTGTTTCAGCTGCTATAACACCTTTTCCGCCGCGCTTCTGCTGCTTGTAAAGCGAAAGCGATGTTCTTTTAATGTAGCCTGAGTTTGTCTTTGTTATTACCATTGTCTCTTCTTTTACAAGGTCTTCCATATCAGGCTCTGTTGTCTCAATATCAATAATCCTGCTTCTTCTTTTGTCAGCGTATTTCTGCTTAAGCTCCAGAAGCTCGCTCTTTATTATCTCAAGGATTTTTTGCTCAGATGCTAGTATTGAGTTGAATTCATCAATAAGCTTCAATAAGCCTGTATGCTCGGTTTTTGTGCTCTCCTGCTCAAGGCTTGTAAGTCTCTGCAACTTCATATCAAGAATGGCATTTGCCTGCTCCTGGCTGATAGAGAGCATGGAAACAAGGCTTTTTCTTGCATCCTCTGCTGAATTGCTTTCCTTTAGAAGCTTTATAACACTGTCTATGGCATTTAATGCCTTTATTATGCCCTCAAGTATATGGGCTTTTTCCTTTGCTTTTCTCAGGTCAAACTCTATCCTTTTTCTTACTATGCTGCGCCTGTGGTCAATGTAATGCTGTATAAGCTCCTTCAAAGTTAGTATTTTTGGCTCGTTGTTTACCAATGCAAGCATTATAACCCCAAAGGTTTCCTGCATCCTTGAGTGCTTGTAAATCTGGTTTAAGACAACATCGTGGTTTGCGTCTTTCTTCAGCTCAATAACAATCCTTATGCCTTCCCTGTCTGACTCGTCCCTTAAGTCAGAGATTCCAATAATCTTTTTGTCCCTTATAAGATCAGCTATCTGCTCTATCATCTCTGACTTGTTAACCATATAGGGTATTTCTGTTACAATAATATTATTGCCTTCTGGCTTTGTGTCTGCCCTTACCGCTATCTTGCCTTTTCCTGTTGCATATGTGCTTACTATGCCGTTTCTTCCGCATATTAATGCGCCAGTAGGAAAATCCGGGCCTTTTATGTGATGCATTAATTCATTTATTTTGATTTCAGGATTGCCTATCTGGGCAATAATCCCGTCAACAATCTCTGCCATATTATGCGGCGGGATGTTTGTTGCCATTCCCACTGCTATTCCAGAAGAGCCGTTAAGCAGGAGATTCGGGATTTTTGATGGCAAAACTGTTGGCTCCTTGAGGCTTTCATCAAAATTTGGAATAAATTTTACTGTCTCTTTATCAATATCCTGCAGCATCTCCTCTGCCAGCCTGTTTAAGCGGCATTCTGTATATCGCATTGCAGCAGGCGCATCTCCATCAATAGAGCCAAAATTACCCTGGCCCTGCACCAAGGGGTACCTTAAAGAGAAATCCTGCGCCATCCTGACTAACGCGTCATAAACAGCCATGTCGCCATGAGGGTGGTATTTTCCAAGCACTTCTCCAACAATCCTTGCTGATTTCTTGAAAGGCTTGCTGTGCAGCATGCCCATGTCGCTCATTGCAAAAAGAATCCTCCTATGCACTGGCTTGAGGCCGTCCCTGACGTCAGGCAATGCCCTTCCAACAATAACAGACATGGAATAATTTAGATAGCTCTGCTTCATCTCATCTTCTATAACCCTGGAGATGACCCTTGGTTTCTGGGTTATTTCCTGGCTATTTTTCTGGCTAGCTTCTTCCATTTTTTGAAGAAAAATACGATTATTTGTGAATTAGGGATGTTGTTTTATTTATAAGTGTTTCGGTTGAATTTTTGCTTTATAATGGCTATAAAGGCAGAATTCGAATTTAGGAGCTCTTTATTATTGCGCTTCTTACCAGAAAGCTTTTGCCGCAATAAACGCACCTTTTTCTCTTATTTGCCAGAATAGGACTTTTGCTTTGGTATTTCATCTGGTTCCTGCATTTTGGGCATAATAAAGTGAACATTTTGTATAATTCCTGGTTTTTTGCTCTTTAGCAGATTTGGTGAGCGGTTTATCAATTGCGCACAAGTATTTTTCACAATTGATTGTATATTTGGTTTCTATTCAATAAGTTTAATTCTTGTCAATGGTGCACAAATATCTTTTGCAATCAGTTGTGCACTTTTTTGTGTTTTGCTCAGTTTAATTTTTACCATTGGTGCACTCTCGCATTCACAATTAGTTGTGCACTAAGTTGTGCTCAATTATTTTTATTATTCTTTTTAATTAACAATAAAAAAATAATAATTATTGTGCACAACTCCATACGCAAATTGTTGTGCTCGTAATTGTGAACCATTGGTTTAATCTTCGGGTAAATTAATATGATATTCAAATTGAAGATTAAACCTACGAACGTTAGTGAGTATGAATTGATTTTTAATGATTATTATTTTAACCCTTGCCTGCACACCTCGCGTTTATGTGGTTATTAATTCTCTTTCTCTTTTATTCCTTCTCTTCTTCCTGATTTTCTTTCTTTTTATCTTTTTCTTCTTCTGCCTCTTCCGGCTCATTGCCTTTTCCGCTAAGAAGCTCCTCAACTCTTTTGTCAACCTCTGAATCCTGCGCAGGAAGCTCTTGTTTTTCCTCTTCATCCTCGCTTAAAATGTCCTTTACCAGCTTCTGGACTTTTTCTTCCCCTTCCTCTGCTTCTTCTTCGTATGGCGATTCTGGCTGCTCTTCATCTGCTTCTGCCTCTTTTGGCGCTTCTTCGATTTCTTCCGGCTCCTGCTCAATCTCGTCAATGACATCAAGCTTTCCAATTTTTTCATCTATTATTTCTGTTTTTGGCTGCTCTTCCGGCTCTTCATAAACCTCAAGCCTTTCCTTGCTTCCATTTTCGGCTATTAAATCAATTTCAGGCTCTCCCTGCCCGGCTGCTTTTTTCATCTCCTCTTCTTTCTTTTTTGCATCTTCCATTTCTTTTCTTCTTTCTTCCTTCAGCCTCTTTATTTCAGCCTCTTTTTCCTCAATTGCATTGGCAATGCCCTCAAATGTGCTGAATGTCTCTTTCAGCCTGTCTGGAGGCAGGTTAAAATAATCAAAGAATTTCTGGGAAAGCTTTATCAGCTTTGTCCTGCCGTGCTTCTGCCTTGTTATATATCCCATCTGCTCGAGCTCATTCAGATGGTCGTATGCCTTGTTAGTCCTTATTTTGATGAGGTCAGACTGCTTTATGGGATATTTGAATGCTATAACCGCAAGGGTTTCCATAAGCGTTTTGCTAAGCTCTGTCTGAGTCACTATTTTCTGCACAAGCGGCAGAAAAGGCTCGCGAACAGTTAGTTTCCAGAAATCGCCTTCGTCAAAAATCATAAGGCTTGATGTTGAGTTTTCATACTCCTTTTTGAGCTCGCCCAATGCTTGTTTTGCTTCTTCATGGCTTGACTTGCACAGCGCCGATATCTCGTCAATGCCCATTCTTCTCCCTGATGAGAACAAAAGGGCCTCTATCTTCTTTTTCAGTTCTGTCATTTTACACTAAAGAATATTCTTCCCCCTCTTTTTTTATTTTTTTCTCTTCAGCAAGCTTTTTAAGAAAAGCCGAAAGGTCGTTTTCCTGGATTCCTGTAAACTTTGATATGTCTTTCATGTCCATGCTCTTGAGCTTTAAAAGCGTGGTTATATAATTCTCAAAAGACTTCGCAATGTTTCTCTTGAGAAAATCGTTCTCCATCCTCAGCTTTTTTGCGACCATATCAACTGTATGCAGCTTTGCCTGCAGGTCATTTATAAAATTTGATATGTCTATATTCTTCAGCAGAAATTCCTCTGGCTTTATAATCTCAACAGAAGAAGGCATGTAGTCAAAGCAGAAGCCTATAAGGGCAGGTATGCCCTTAACAACCATCTCAAACTCTGAAAACACTGCCCAAAGTTCGTCCTTGCTTTCCGGCTCTGAAAATTTCTCTTTGAGAACAAGGAAATTTCCGTCTTCCCTTATTTTCTGGATATAATCCTTTATTGTCTTCTCAATATGCTCTTTTGGCTTGCCGAGCATTTCAAGTATGACCCTGCAACGAACATAATCAGATTTTTTTTCACTCATTTCCAGAATGATAACACGCAGCAATTTAAAAAGATTATGATAGTTTTTTCCATATCAAAACAGCAGAGAGTATTGCAAACAAGGTTATTGTAAATGCTGGGATAAGATTCCTTGTTTTTTCTGTTGTTGAATAAAAAACGGTTTTTGGGTATTTCTTTGCCTCAAGGCTTGTTTCTTTGCCTTCTGAGCTGCTCTGGAAAGATTGCTGTGTTGACGCTTCAGAAGGGCCTGTCACCCTGATTTCCCTTGTCAGCTGCCTTACTGTCTTCTGGCTGTCCTTGATTATATTTACCTTAAGCTTATAATCTCCTGGCTCTGCTCCAGTCACTTTATTTCTTAACGTTACTATTTCCTCTTTGCCGGGCTCTATCAAAAGCTCTATCTTATTTTCTTCTGAGCTTCTGCAATAGCATTTGCTGCCCCTGTAAACATAGCTCCACAATGCTGCCTTGTGCTCTTCATCATCCTCATTTTTAAGGCTAACCTGCACTGAAAATTCCTCTTCAGGAGATATTTCACTGGGCGCATCTGTTATCAGATAGATGAATGAGCCTGATGTTGTTTCCTTTGTTTTTTCTATTTCTGTTTTTTCGCACAAATCCTTGGTTATGCCTTCTATGTCAATGCTTTTAGAATCTTTTTGCCCGAGCCCCTCTAAAACAAAAAAATATCTGCCGTCATCATAGCCATAATCGCAGTTTGGCTTAAGCTGCACCGGCAAAGTCAGGATATATTTCATGTATTTCTGGTAAATGCTTATGCTGGTTTCCTTGCTTATCCTGTTTTTATTGCTGTCCTCTGCCCATAATGATATGCTGCTTTTTGATGTGTCGCCTTTGTAGATTTCTATTCTTGCGTTTATGCTCTGGCCAAAGCTTGCCTTGTTGTCTGAGCCAAGATATATCTCTTTTATTCTCAGGCTGGAATTCTTTTGCGAATGGGAAAATTCGGGGCTTGCGCTTTTTATTATCACTATTTTTTCTGCATAGTTGTCTGATAATTCAGAGTCATTGCAAAGGGCATGGAGATTATTTTTTATCATCAAAACCAAGTCCTGCTCGCTGATTTCGGGAGAATATGATTTCTGGTTTGTGTTTGATGTGTTTGTTCTTTCTTTTATGACATTCCCAAACAGGTCTTCTATCCAATACTCGATAAGATAAGGAAATGACTCGTTGCTGAGGTTATTGTAAAATTTTATTGACTCATTGTCCCAATAGATTTCTTTGAATGTTGTTATGCTTATTGAAACGTTGCAGGGCAAAGATGATGTGTCTATTGCGCTTACTTCCTTGCAGTCTTCATCATTCAGCTTGTTTGAATCATTTGCTGTTGACGAGATTATTGCGCCGCATAATGTATAGTTTCCAGACTGGTTGAATATCATGCTGCCTGTATCAGCATAGCCGCTGCAGCCAATTTCCTTTGAAAAGATATCTTGTTTTATCAGCTCGCTGACCTTTGATACATTGTAAAAGACAGTTATGTTATCCTTTGCGCTGCAGTCAGCCTTATTGATGAGTTTTATGTCAAAAAGCTGGCTGTATTCTTCTCCAACATAGAGCATATCACTCAGCCTTGCAGTAAGCTCTATATCCACTGATGTTTTGTTTTTTTCTGGCTCCTGGCTTGCTGCATTTTCATAGCCGGGAGTTGGAGCAGCAGAATGCCATGTCCCGTTTATTAGCTGGAGGGAGTTTCCATCTCCTTTTGCATAACCAAGATTTACAAGATAAGTATAGTCAAAAATTTGTTCATAAGCCCCATTTGATAAATTGATTAAATCTCCTGAATTGCCCAAACCCGAAGAACTGCACATATACTTTAAATCAATATGAAAAGCTATGGAGTTTTTATCAACATTAAAATTATCATAAACGTCTGTGCCACTTGTTGAACCAGTTCCTCCATCTGTGATTATAACATAACTGGTTGGTTGGATAATGAAACCTGTATTTAAATAAATATCAAGATCAGTATGATTTATATATCCAGGAAGTAGCTCACTATTACAAATCTTCCATCCAGACAAATTGATATTATAAGAATTATTGTTGTATAATTCAATCCACTCATTATAATAATCACTACCTTGTGAAGTGGAAGGATCGTGCATCACCTCATTAATTCTGAAAGAAAGCGCTGTATTTGGCAAAAGAAATAAGAAGAGTACAAAAATAAATAATTGTTTCATATTACCCCCAAAAGGCAGGTAATCTAAGAATTGTATATAAATATTGCTGCCTGTCTGCTTGTTTACTTGCTACTGCACTTTTCAGTAAGATACTCTGATCCTGCTGTTGTGTCTACAATGTGCTCATTAGAATACTCTATCCTGCCGTGCCTTGCTGTCTGGTTAAACCCTACTCTTAACAGGAATGCCCTGTCTTTTTCGATGTAGAAGTCGCCAATCCCCTTGCATCCAAATTCCCCTTCGCCGCATATAGTAAAATAAACATATTTTGTCAAAAGGCCTGCAATGTTATGCCTTTCTGCATAAGCAGTGTCTTCTTCCCTTGCCTGGAAAAAGACATTGTATGGGATTGTGCCGACCTTAAATAATACAGCGCCTCCGTTAACGCCGCTGATGCATGCCGGCTTTACAGTAACTACCTCTATTACTGTGCCTGCCTCGTTAGTCATTTTTGGGGCTGTTGCCAGCGGCTTTGGCTTTTCGCAGTCATCAATATTCTGGACAACCCGCTTGTTTGGGCAGATATAGTTAGTTATTGTGTTTGTGATGTTCTGGTATTTTATTGTTGACGGGCATTTTGAGCAGTCAAGGCTGCAGGCGGGGCATTCCGGCGCTGCGGGGCATTTCTCCTCTGCGCCAGGGCATTTTTTTGTGAGCTTGAAAACAAGGGCAGATGCAGCTATAATAAGGATTATGAGCAGAGCTATTATGAATTTATGGCCCGAGTCATAAGAAGAATATGTTTTTATCCTTAACAATTTAACTGCCTCTTTTTGGTTTATCTTTTATATTTTGTTTTTATTATATAAATCTATTGTTTTATCCAATCGTTTTTACAATAGCGGCAATGCTCTCATCAGGGTCCGGAAGGGTGTTTCTCAGCTCAAACCTTATCTTGTTGCTCTTGTCTGCTATGTATATGTTTATGCCCTTGCTTACCTGCATCCAGTTCTCGCTGTCAACAATCTCGCCGGTTGATATGAAGAATTTTGGCTCTTCTTTTAAAACCTCTGATGACCATACATCATACACCTTTACTGCTATTGTTGGCATTATCCTTGTGTCCTTTTTGTTGATGATAGTGTAATTAATTTTTGAGAGCCTTGCAGAGCTGTTGCCCTCAAAAGAATAGTCAAGCCTGTCTATTGAGAAAGTTACATCATTGTCCGTTATGACGTCGGCTGATGATATGTCTGGATAGTTTGCCTTGCATTCGTCCTCAGAAGTAACCAGGCGGCCGTCTTTGCATTTGTAATATATCATATTTTGAGTTACATTGATGTACTCTACCTTAGTTGGGCATTCTGGGCAGCATGATGAGCAGTTTTGTGGTTCGGGGCATGTTATATTTGCCGCAACAGGCTCAGGCGCCTTTTGTTTAAGCATGTACCATGAGCCAAAAAAAACAGCAAGCAGCAGCATCAAAAGAATAAGGAGGTTTATTCCAAATTTTTTTAGCAGCACCTGCCATATGCCCTTGAAAAGGTTTCCAACGCCCTGGAAGATGTAGCCAAAACTCTGCCCAAAGGAAACATCCTCTTTTTCCTTTTCGCCGCCAAATTTCGGGTCTTCCTCAAATATGTCCCTTTCCATATTTAGTTATTATTCCGCAGTAAATGTGTATATAAATTTTTCTTTTTATTTCCAGACTCCGGGTATGAGCTCACCGCAAAAAGGGCATTTCCCATTCTTAATCCTGTTTTCACAAACCGAAAAATAGCTGCGCTCCACCAGCATTTCCCTGCATTTTGGGCAAAATGTGTTCGAGCCGCTGCTGGTGCTTACGTTGCCATTATAAACATAATTGATGCCAATCTTTTCTGCAATGGCCTTTGCTTTTAGAAGCGACCCTGCAGGCGTTGGAGGCAGGCCAGACAGTTGATAGCACGGATAAAACCCGGTGAAATGGAGCGGATAGCCAATGCCTAAATTCTGCTTAATCCATCTGCACATCTCTTCTATTTCTTTTGGGTTGTCATTTAGGGTGGGGATTATCAGATTGGTTATTTCAAACCAAACTTTTTTCTCTTTTAGTATTTTAAGGGTAGTCTGGACTGGCTCAAGCCATGCTGTTGTAATCTTTCTGTAAAAGGAATCGCTGCCTTTTAAATCAATATTTGCCGCATCCATATATCTGCACCATTCGAGCAGGGGCTCTTCATTAATAAACCCGTTGCTCACAATAACATTCCTTATGCCTTTTTTTCTTGCTATTTTTGCTGTGTCAAGAGCATATTCATAAAAGACTGCAGGCTCGTTATAGGTGTATGATATGCTTTTGCAGTTGTTTTTTATCGCCTCTTCAACAACCTCTTCTGGCTCAAGCTCTTGTGTTTTGTATTGCCCTGGCTTTGCCTGCGAAATCTGCCAGTTCTGGCAATGCTTGCATCTAAGATTGCAGCCTACTGTGCCTATTGAAAATGATTCAGTTCCAGGAAGAAAATGATACAATGGCTTTTTTTCTATTGGGTCTATTCCAACAGAAACAGGCTTTGCGTAAACCAGTGAATAAAGTTTGCTGCTTATGTTTTTTCTTACGCCGCAAAAACCAACCTGGCTTTCCTTTATACTGCAGTTTCTAGGGCAGAGCATGCATTGGACATTATTTCTTATTTTTTTATAATAAAGCGCTTCCTTCATAAGGCTATAATCTGGTTTTAGGTATTAAAAGGTTATCGCTTTTTTTGGAAGAATTTTAAGTAGACAATCGGCAAAATGCCAATTGTGTTAAGTATGAGAATTGCAATAAACCATTTCAGATGGTTATTTCTTGCGGATTTCCATAGCCCCATGCCTTTCCAGATGGCTTCCCATATAACCAAAGGGATCAGCCAAACTAAGATTGTCGCAGTGGGCGCCATAATAAATGTGAGGGATAGATTTATTTAAATAATTTGTGATGATAAAAACTGAGTACACCAATGATTAATCGCAGAATGAAAACACACGAGCACTATCTTAGGATACTAACAAAAGTTTAATAAGGGATGTCGGATATAATAGAGCAGTTAAAAAAGGGTGGGGCTAAAAGTGGATTTTTTAAAGTTCTTGAAAGGCAAAGGCAAAGCAAAAATTGCAGATGGTGAGCTGGACGTTCCGCCGGCGCCTCCGTCAATTGGCGGAGAAGATTTCGCATTAGAGCCAGCAGGAGAGGCATTGCCAGATCTGCCTGAGCTTCCAGAGCTGCCGCAAATAGAGGAAGAGCAGGAGGATATATTCAAGGCTCCCAGGATAGAGCTAAGAGATGATAGCGATTTGGGAATACCTTTTGCAGCGCCAGAAAAATATGAGCCAGAGATCCCTGAAAAACCTGTTTCAGAGGAAATCAGACCCTACGCTGAGGCCAAGCACAAGGAAAGTCCTGCAAAGCCGATATATATCCAGTTTAGCAGGTACAGGCAGGTACTGGAGGATATTGAGCTCATAAAAGGCAATTTCAATAATTTTGAGAGGATGTCCTTAAGGCTAGGCGAGATAAAAGATGAAAAGGAAAAAAGGTTTGCGAAGTGGAATGACCAGTTTAAAGATATACAAAAAAAGCTTTTATTTATTGATAAAGCATTGTTTGCAAAATAGGTGAGAACATGGCAGAAGCTCAGGTTTTTGTGAAGATTGATGGATACAAGGATGTAGTGGATATAGTAGGAATGATAAGGCACAAGATTGATGAGGCAAAGAAAACGCTAAGCAGGATACACGAGCTGAAGAGCGAGGAAGACTCGGAGCTTGGCGCATGGAGCAAGTCTATCGGCGAAATAGAAAGAAAGATTGATATGATAGACAGGTCATTGTTTGAGCCGCAGAATCTTTAAACAATGAAATTCCACTCATTCGTTTAAAATCGAAGATTTTTAACGTGTTCAGGAATGTTCCATTCCTGACATTTAATGAGTGGGATGAATTATGCTCAAAAACCATTTACTATGAGCATAACACAAGTACATACCGCCAGTCTTTGACTGGTGGTTTTTGACAAAAGAGGGTTTAAAGTGAAAGAAAAAGAAGATGTTTATTTTGTAGGCCTAAAAGAGCCAAACAGCCTTAGAAGGAATATTCTTGAGTCAACAAGAGATATTGTTGATGCTATGAAAAAATTTGAAAGGTTCAAGCGCGTGAGGGAGCAAAAAGCAGCTGAGATTGAAAGGGTTAAGGCTGATATCAGTGAGATTTCAAAGCTTGTTGCAAGGCTTAAGCTAAGGCTGCCAAAAACAAAATTAAAGGTTAAGCTGCCTAAGCATGAAAAAGCTCATGAGAAAAAGAGAGCTGTTAACAAGAAAGAGACCGAGAAGCCTAAAAAGAAGGAAATGACTGAGTTGGATAAGTTAGAGTCAGAATTAAGCGCGATAGAAAGCAAATTAAAAAGCATCAGTTAATTCTATTTTGTATGTTTATAAGCACGCATGATATTATGCAAAAATATCTACGCTAAAAGCTGCGCGATTAGTTGTGCTTTAATCGGTTTAAATTTTGTCAAGAACTGCGGACTAATGTCAGAAATCAAAGATTTATAAAAAATCCAAAGGATTTTTTATGACCTAAAAATTCAAAGAATTTTTAGATTTCTGAGCACATTAGAAATTCTTCA
>Ga0209541_10013559_pt1 | contig 12432 bp, 14 predicted proteins | sample RifCSPlowO2_01_FD_184027 | JGI IMG/M metagenome (GOLD analysis project Ga0209541, IMG submission 184027) | Groundwater microbial communities from Rifle, Colorado - Rifle CSP2_plank lowO2_0.1 (SPAdes) (version 2) | ecosystem: Environmental > Aquatic > Deep subsurface > Groundwater | place...
GTTGTTTTTATGAATGATATTGCGTCGCTTGGGCGAGTGGTGGATGAGATTTTAACGCTAGGTCCCGAGTCCTTGGAGACCTACGACGATAAAACGATGAAACTCGCAGTACGGTTCTTTCCGGATTTTTTGAAAAATAAAGGATTGAAGGGTATGGCTCGATTTCTTTGGAGCTTTCTGCCGGAATTCAAAATGCTGCTCCGCGGCGGTTTTCCTAAGCTGGCCATTCTGGCAGAGTTTGCCGGCAACGAAGAAAGAATCTTGGCCGAAAAATGTCGACAGCTGGAAAAACTGATGCAGAAATTCAAATTGAAAGTTTATATTACCACAAACGAAGCGGAAGCCGGCAAGTATTGGGACATCCGTCGGGAAAGTTTTGCTCTTTTACGCAAGCACATTAAGGGCAAACGTACTGCGCCGTTCATCGACGACATTATTGTGCGCCCAGAATTTTTGCCGAAATTTTTACCGGAATTGAACGCTCTACTGAATCCATATAAAGACAAACTGGTTTACACGTTGGCCGGACACGCTGGTGACGGCAACTTTCATGTTATTCCGCTGATGGATTTTCGGCATTCGGATACGGCTAAAATTATTCTGGAGGTTTCCGAAAAAGTTTTTGACCTAGTGCTTCGCTATCACGGTTCCATTACCGCCGAACATAACGACGGATTGATGCGGACGCCCTATCTTTCTAAAATGTATGGAGAGCAGATGATAGAAATTTTCACGCAAATAAAAAGAACTTTCGACCCGCAAAATATTTTCAATCCCGGCAAAAAAATCGCTGTCGAAAAACCCGGGGGCCCGCCAGGGGAACGGGCCGGTACGAAGGAATATATTGCCACCCATCTCGCCATCGAGCACGATGCGGTGCACAAATCTTGAGTCGGTTGCAAATTCCTAATTTTTTGTGTATGCTGTTTTCATGTTGACAATTACCGCAAAGACGCGCATTCCAGAAACCGAATTAGGCGCCTTGAGGAAATCCGGAGAAATACCGGCTGTTTTTTACGGCGCGGGCCAGACCACCACTTCAATTTCTGTATCCATGATTGATTTTAAAAAAATCTGGCGCGCGGCAGGGGAATCTTCCGCGGTTAAGGTTCAGACACCCAAAAAGGAAATTAACGCCTTGATTCACGATGTGCAAGTGGATCCAGTAACTGAAGAGCCGATCCACGTAGATTTTCTGGCTATTGATATGACCAAGAAAATCCAGGTTAAGATACAGTTGGTTTTCCAGGGTGTTTCCGAGGCAGTTAAAAATGGTTTAGGTAATTTGGTAAAAGTGTTGTACGAATTGGAAGTTGAGGCCTTGCCGGCTGACCTACCGCACGATTTGCAAGCGGATTTATCTAAGCTGGCGGTTTTGAATGATCAGATTTTTGTTTCCGACATAAAATTACCAACGGGCGTGACGGTTCTGAATCATCCAACGGACGTGATCGCATCCATCGTGGCGCAAGTAGAAGAAAAAGAAGAAGCGCCAGAACCGGTTGATTTGTCGGCGATTGAAGTGGAAAAGAAAGGCAAGCAAGAAGAGGAGGGTGGAGAAAGTGAAACTGAACCGGCGCCGAAAGAAGAAAAAACCGAAGAGAAAAAATAATATATGTTATAATATAAACTATGGGACAAAGAACCATAGTTTTTGTTTTACTAGCAACGTTTTTTCTCGCTGGATTGGGTGGGTCCGGGGAATTAACCCGTGCCGCGCTTGATTGCTTAACTTTAACCAGTTCTTCCAGTAAAGCGGATAAGGATTATTGTCGGAACGAACTGGCGCAGATAGAGGCCCAACTGGCTGACCTATTGGCGAAACAGGCAGAACAGCAAAAAAAGACCGGCACACTCAAGGGCGATGTGGAATATCTCCAGAGCCAAATCAACGCTCTGAAAACAAAAATCAAAGCGCGGGCGTTGGTGATTTCTCAGTTGCAAGTGGACATTGCGGAAAAAAACACCGAGATCAAGTCATTATCGGCGAAAATTACACGAGAGCATGAGTCCCTGGCGCAGCTTCTCCGAAATACCAACGAGTTTGACGATGGCACTATTATCCACTTATTACTTTCCGACGAAAGCATTTCTACTTTTTATAGCGACCTAGAATCTTATGCCGCTATCAAGCAAGCAGTCAAAGAATCGGTAGACGACATTCGCGGCATTAAAACAAAGACCGAGGCAGTCAAGCAGGATTTGGAAAAAAAACACGATGCAGAAACGGACGCGAAAGCCGAATTAGAAAGTGCCCAGAAAAAAGTAGCCGTGAGTGAAACGGAAAAGAAACAGCTTCTTGCCATTTCCCAACAGACCGAAGCCGCTTATCAAAAATTAGCGGCTGAAAAAAAGGCCAGAGCGGACAGAATTCGCGCGGCACTTTTTCCTTTAGCTGGTATTTCCACAAAAATTGATTTCGGCACCGCGCTGATATATGCGCAAGAAGCCCAAAAATTAACCGCTATTGATCCAGCTTTTCTGTTGGCGATTTTGACGCAAGAAAGCAATCTTGGTTCTAATGTCGGACAATGTTATTTAACGAATCAAACTACCGGAGCGGGAGTTGGAAAAAATACCGGAACGCCTTTCGCGAATGTAATGAAACCGATGGGTTTACCGGGAAGAAAAGGCGATGTGGAAGATTTTTTAAGAATAACTTCCAAGTTAGGTTTAGCCTGGAACCAAACTGCCGTTTCATGTCCGATCGCGGGAGTGGCGGGATATGGCGGAGCGATGGGGCCGGCGCAATTTATACCTACCACTTGGACTTTATTTGAGAATCGCCTAAAAAATTTATTAGGACACGACGCCAACCCTTGGGCGCCAAAAGATGCCTTTTTTGCATCCGCGATGTATTTAACAGATTTAGGCGCAGTCGGCAATAGCGCCAGTGCCCAACATAAAGCCGCTTGTAGATATTATGGTTCCGGGGGCGCAACTTGTTCTTACAGTAATAGCGTAATGGGGTTGAAGGTGAAAATCCAGGCGGACATAGATTTGCTTTAGTAAAAAAAGCATGTTAATATCGTCTGCGTAATGACCCATTCGAATAACTCAGGGTCATAGTGAGCGAAGTCGAACTATGAGAAAAGAAATCCATCCGAAATATAATTTACAAACTAAAGCCACCTGTGCTTGCGGGGCGGTTTTTTTGGTCGGTTCTACAGTTCCAGAAATTCACATGGAAATTTGCAGCCAGTGCCATCCTTTCTATACCGGCAACGAAAAAATAATGGATACCGCCGGTCGCGTAGAACGCTTTAAAAAGCGCCTAGCCCGTACGTCTACGGCCAAGGGAGCTTCCGCCACCACCAAAGTAAAAGCTAAGCCTCGCCCGTAGGCCTCGCCCGTCGGGCTATGGCCGAGGGAAATAAAATGGATTGGCAAGAGTGGAAAAAAAGTCAAAAAAACGAGAAAGCTGAGGAGTTTCCGAACGAAATTGTGCTGGAAGTGCGGGCCGGCGCCGGCGGCGACGAAGCGTCGCTTTTTGCTTGGGAACTGGCGCATATGTATGAGAAATTTGCGGAAGCCCAAAATTGGCAATGGAAAGTAAATTATGAATCAAAAAGCGATTTAAACGGCTACAAAGAGGCGAGTTTTGAAATAAAGGGTCAGAGTGTTTACAAAAAAATGCGCCACGAAACCGGCGTGCATCGGGTTCAGCGCGTGCCGGCCACCGAGAAGAACGGCCGGGTGCATACCTCTACCGCGTCGGTGGCAGTTTTGCCGATTCGTCGGAAAGTTAATTTTGAAATCAATCCGGCAGATATTGAACTGGAATATTCTCGCTCCGGCGGCAAGGGCGGGCAAAATGTCAATAAAGTAGAAACGGCTGTGCGGGTTATTCACAAGCCGACCGGTCTGGATGTGCGTTCCACCAATGAACGGAGTCAGTTGGCGAATCGCGAGAAAGCGATGATGATTTTAACTAACAAACTGCAACAATTGGAAGAAGAAAAAGAAGCTACGAAGCATGCGGATATTCGCAAAGGCCAAATCGGTACTGGCGATCGTTCTGAAAAAATTCGCACCTATAATTTCCCGCAAGACCGCATCACCGACCATCGTATCAAAAAATCCTGGCATAATTTACCGAAAATCATGGAAGGGGATATCAGTAATATCATTGCCGATATTGAATCTGGGGTGGTGGGGGAGGAGGAAGAAGAATAATTGCTTTACATTTTTAAATATGGTATGCTAGCACTCGTAGTTTCTCCTAGCCTTTTGTTCGAAATGCGCGATAGAGTTTCTACTCTGCCCCCTGGGGCAGAAATTATTAGGTAGTTTTTGTCCGTTTTTTCCCCGCTCGTGGCGGGGCAAGTAAAAAACGGGAAAAAGTATTAGATGGCTACAAAGCTATATGTAGGGGGACTCCCTTACAGCACTACCGAAGACGCTCTACGTGAGCACTTCGCACAAGCCGGAGAAGTTGTCTCCGCGGTGATTATTATGGACAAAATGTCCGGTCGTTCAAAAGGTTTCGGATTCGTGGAAATGGCATCTGACGAAGACGCCCAAAAGGCAATCTCGATGTTCAATGACCAAGATTTCGGCGGCAGGAAGCTGACCGTCAACGAAGCTCGTCCAATGGAAGCCCGACCTCCTCGTTCCGGCGGCAACGGCGGCTACGGTGGTGGTGGACGCAGAGAATACTAAACTCTTAAGCCAACGATAAAAACAAAAAGCACCCCTTGTGGGTGCTTTTTGCGTTGTGAGCGTGGATGGGATCGAACCATCGGCCTCTGTCTTATCAGGACAGCGTTCTACCACTGAACTACACGCTCAAACAAAACATAAACAATAACAGCTTCTACCACTGCCTCGCCCATAGGCCTCGCCCGTCGGGCTATGGCCAAGGGCTACGGCCGAGGGAACTACACGCTCAATCCAAAAAACTATAACAAACATTTAATAAATTTACAAACCGCCGGAAGTTTGAGTTTAGAGCGAGGAAAGAGTAGAATTTAAAAATGAATCAAGAAGTACCTCCGGAAAACATGCAAAGGATTCCACTTAAAGAGAGAAATCTTATTCAGTATTTTGTGACTAAAGCCATTTTTGGAGATAGGCCGGACAACATAAGCAAAGAAGAATGGGGCACTAAAACCTCTGACTGGTACTTAAAAAACGGGGAAACTATTAGCGATATCATAGACAACACCAATAACAAAAACATCAGAGATTTGATTATGACAGGCAAATATCAAGAAGCCTCGGATCTCGTTATAGAAATGCTGGATGAAAATGAAAAAGCTCTCGCCGCTTAAACCCCATTAGATGTTTTTGAAAGTTGAGTTTGGGATGGAGAAGGAGTAGAATGCCGAAATGGAAACAATTGATTATAAGGAAATAATTAAAAAATACTCCTGGATAGTTAAGCGTGAACAGGATTGCATTTTAAGTCCAGACAGTGATGGACTTCTTTGTGGTCTTTTAATGTCACACTATCTAGGTTGGAAAATTCGTGGATTTTATGATGGGAAGATTCTTGTTGTTGAAGAAGAGATAAACCCACAAGAATGTGTTTTTTTAGACATGGAAATATTTCGTTCAAGTATTCGTAGTGTTGGACAACATATGGTCATGTATGACAAAAATAATTTACCACCTAATTGGAATAATTTTAGTAATTGCATTTCAGCAAATAATTTAAGGAATTACGATTTTAAAAATAACTTCAAGTTAAAATATCCTCTTGGGACGATTCATCTATTGCTTACGATTCTTGGTCAAAGTAAAAATATTTCTATTTTAAAGCATGCAGTAAGTGCACTTTTATATACTGACGGAACTTTTAAAAATCAATTTAACTATCCTGAAAATTGCTTGAGTTGGCTTGATTTTTTGGGTGCAAGTAAAGGAAATAACCCTCTTCAAAAAATATTTTTAGACCCACATTATTCTACATATGAATTAATGGTGGAACTGAAAGATTTTTTTTTAAAAATTAATGTTATTGGCGGAGGAAAACGTGGCGGTGATAAAATAAAAATTTCTGACTCTAAGGGCAATATAATAAACATTGATCCAACTACTCGTCAACTAAAAACAGAAACTAAAGTTCAGGCTGAGGCGTTTTTGAGTATGCTTGCAGATAAAACAGGATGGGTTTTTCAATCTCCAAATTGGTCATGGGGTCCATATAATATTATGAAATTTAAAAAAAGTAGAACAAAACCAGGCAAGGCGCGATATAATGATTTACTTCTCAAAAATCCTTTATCATTAGCAATTATAAGTGGACAAAGTATTGAATATACGTTAGACGAAAACAAAATACTCTAAAGTAATTTTTTTTGTGTTGGGCCACATTCTTCCTTTATGCGTTTTTCTGCGATTTTACAATACTCTGGCGCTATATCTATACCTATATATTTATACCCCAGGTTTTTTGCTGCGACAATCGTTGTGCCACTTCCGACAAATGGATCAAGCACAACTCCGTTTTTCGGCGCAAAACAACTTATAAAATCATACGGAAGTTTATTTGGGAAAGTAGCCGGATGTTCATGTTTCAGACGGCTTCCGTCGCCGGCGGTGAGATATTCCCAGATAGTTCCGCGGCATTTTGTTAGATTTATTTTGATTGAACGAGTTGCGATACGAATACCATTTGTGAGTCGTGTTCCTCCGCCGGTCATTGTCTTGCCGCCATGTTTTGAGGGAATTTTTAAGTGTTCTTTGTTGAAATATTGAGGACGTTCACCCTTTAAAAATATTGGCACATATTCATGATCAACACGAAAACGTTTGTTCCACCATGCTCCCTCTGCGCCGTATTTTCTATAAATTACCGTTTCGAAAAGTTTAAAACCAAAACTATCACACCAATCAACAATAGTGCGGAAAGAGGTGAGTGTCTTTCCGAAATTTTTTGTCTGATCTTGAATTACCATAACAGCAACACCGCCGTCTTTCAGAACTCGATATATTTCTCTACCTGCTGCGTGTAGATCCAGGGCAAACCCCTTATAGTCACGAACAGCATCATATGGCGGGGAAGTGATCACAATATCCACCGAGTTGGAAGGGAATTTTTTCATTACCTCTACTGCATCTCCGCAAATAATTTTATTTAGTGGAAGTTCTGCGTATTTGGCAACCTGAATCTCTGGCTTAATTTCTTCATGTGCGGTATTCGTCACAATTTCTGCCATCGTCTTCAGTACCCGGATAGAGTATTTTTTACCTTTTTGTTTTACTAGATAACCTTTTCTATTTAAATAATCGACGTGCTGAAAAATAGTAGGAACAGATCGGCTGAAATGGTCAGCTACATTACTCAAAGCAGGGGAGTAATTATTTTTCTGCTGAAATTTTTTTACATAGTCTAGTACTTCAGCTTGTTTTTTTGTAAGTTGTTTATTTAACATGTTTATCCACTTGACACATATTTATATCATAAATTATAATACCTAAAGATAACCTAAACAAGTCGAGTTATCCACAATTAATAATAAGACTATATAATAAGTATTATGGCAAATTATCACGTTACAAATCCGAAAGGATTAGCAGGTTGGAAAGTATTAAAAGAGGGGGCAGATCGCTCAGCTATTATTACAAAAACCCAAAAAGAAATTGAGATTATTGAAAAATAATTTATGAATATACATCAACTAATAATAAAAAATGTTAGAAGCTTTGGTGAATCAACCCCCATTACTTTTGAGAACGGTCTCAATATGTTTATCGGGCCAAATGCTGGCGGTAAAAGTAATCTATTAGACATTCTTAATGTTGTTTTAAACAATTTTTTTGTGAAGAATTGGAGGATCATCGAAGAATATACAACCTTGAACACCTTAAAAAGACGTTATTTTCAAGAAGAAAATATATTTAATCCGGTTGAATTACTAGATAGGCATGCGAAAAAAATAAACGAGGATCAGGAAATTCTAATTTCTTTTATCGTAGAGAAAGAAGATATCTTAAATATAAGAAATATTTTATCATCAGAAGAAAAATTAAAAAAATTCGAGAAAGATAAATTTGATAGTACACTACTCCAAGACCTCTTTCTGAAAAATTCCAATCGGTCTTTATTGGATACACTGGAAGGAAAAGAAATAACCTTTCAAATTAAAAATTGGGTACTTAGTATCACAAATTTGAACGGAGAGGATTCTGAAATTATTTCTACCGTTCTTCAGTATTTAAATACTTTTGAATTTCTTCAACTACTTATTGCAGAATTTAATTCAGAGAACGAGGAGAAAATTTCTAGTTTGTATCCGCCATTCTGTTACTTTTCACCCTATCGAATTCCACAGATTCAAGCTCTTGTGGCAAGAGTTGCCGAAGTTGATTTTTATCAGCTAAAAGCCACTTATAAACGGAGTAATTCAAGGGAGATATCAACAATCTTAGAACTAGCAACTCATTATTTTGCTCGTAAACTAAGAACTTACCACGAAAATTTTTCGAAATTTAACAACGATGAAGAAGTTAAATTGGTTAAAGCTTATATAGCAATCCTGGGCTACAAGGATTTTTCCTTTAAGGAAATAGATCGCTACAAAAATCGATATCAACTTGTTATTACAAAAATGAATGGGGAGGAGATGGATTTAACGCGCGCCAGTTCTGGCGAAAAGGAGATATTTAATTTACTTCTTGGTGTTTTTGCTTTGAATATTAAGAATGGCGTAGTGATGATAGATGAACCCGAGTTACATTTACATCCAAGATGGCAAGCGGTTTTATTGGATCTTTTTTATAAATTCTCAGAAGAAAGAGGTATTCAGTGGTTTATTGTGACGCACTCGTCTCATTTTATTAACCCAAAAAGTATTAAAAACACATTGAGAGTGTTTCGCGACGAAAGTGGTTATAGCAGGGTCATAAAACCCTCTGCCTTTAGTGAAACTGAACAAGATCTCGTTATGATGGCTAATCTTACTCACGGCACAAAAATCTTTTTTGCTGACAGGGTAATTTTTGTCGAGGGGATAGTCGATAGAATAATTTTTAACGCAGTATTAGAAAAAGTACAGGCAGAAAATGACAGCCAGCAAATTATCGAAATTTTAGATGTCCAGCAACTTGGAGGGTTCCAGAAAAATCAAGTGTTTCTAGATAAATGGTCGCTAAAGTCATTCATTGTTGCTGACAAAGATAAACAAAGTACCTTAAATGTAAGCAGCGCTTTTTTCCTGCAAAATGGAGAAATAGAAAATTATTTTCAACCAGTAGTCAAAAAAACAAAGTACGATATTGAAGATGCTATTAAAATTGCAAAGAATATATTAGACAAAAGTATAGATGTGCCACTAGAAATAAAAGAATATTTCCAGCAGATTGTATGATAATGAATATATTCCACCTAACAAACCCCAATAGTAGAGCCAATCCCACTAAGCGACACGGAAAACTCAATTAAATTTTAAAAACCCCAGCAAGAATCATAACCCCCACACCCCCGCCGGAACCCGCCAGTCCGCATACGTATTTAAATACGTCTAACTCATTTTCCATATGGGCTAATTCGTACGAATGGTAGAATAGTTTCTTTCCCACAACTCTCTATGGTCTAATTCGTACGAATGGTAGAATACTTTTGTCTTAAAGTATGCGTATATGTTAAAATAACTTTATGGAAATAAACAGACCAAAATCCAAGCAACCAATCCCAGAAAACGCAAAAAAGGTTTTTGGCGGAGCGCTTTTTGATGTTTACCAATGGGAACAAGAACTTTTTGATGGAACAACAACTCTTTTTGAAAAATTAAAACGTCCCGATACCGTTGTGATATTTCCAGTTTTAGACGACGGGAAAATTATACTTACAGAACAAGAACAACCAGGTAAGGAACCTTTTATCGGGACGACTGGCGGACGAGTTGATGAGGGTGAGGATATTTTAGAAGCGGCGAAACGCGAACTACTTGAAGAAAGTGGCTATAAAGCTTCGGAGTTTATTCTTTGGGACGCTCAACATCCAACTTCTAAAATTGATTGGGTTGTTTATACTTTTATCGCCAAAGGACTTAAAAAAGTTGCGGACATGAATCTCGACGCTGGTGAAAAGATAAATCTCAAGCTAGTTGATCTTGATGAATTTATTGAAATTGCAATAAATAAAAATTTTGTTGAAAAAGAAATTATTCCAAAACTTTACGAGGCGAAACTTCACCCCGAAAAGAAAGAGGAACTTAAAAAGTTATTTAATCCAAAATTTTAATATGAAAACAATTTTAGTTGATGCTGTAGATGCTTTTGTTATAGAAACCGAAAATGGTTTCAAGATTTTTGAGCCAATGCAAAAAATACTTGATGAGTTTCCGAATACCAAAATAATTCTCACTGGTGCAAATGATGAGCAGTTTAAGAAATTTGGATTGGACAAAATGCCATACGAGGTTTTTTCACTCAAGCATGACCCAGAAAAAACCAATCCCGAATACTACAAAAAAATGCTTAAGCATTTTAATTTAACATCCGAGGATGTGGTTTATTTTGAACACGACTCAGACGCAGTAAAAAGTGCTCAATCGGTTGGTATTAAAACTCATTTTTGGGATAATGAAAAAAGACCACTTCAAGAACTAGCAATTTTTTTAAAACAAACTACATAAAAGAGAGCCTCGCTCGCATCCTTCTCGTCCTTGCGCTCGCCAAGAATCATAACCCCCACACCCCCGCCGGAACCCGCCAGAATGACCTTATCGTCCCAGTGAAATTCATTTAAATTTTTCTCACCCCATTTTTCTAACCCCCAAACCCCAACGGCTAATTCGCGCGAATGGTAGAATAGTTTCTTTCCCACAACTCTCTATGGTCTAATTCGTTCGAATGGTAGAATAGTTATTCACGATTGCTTTTCCACAACCCCTCTATGGTCTAATTCGTACGAATGGTAGAATAGTCGCATGAGAGAATATGAAAAAATTTTAAAGGCGCTCGCGAATAAAAGACGCCTGCAAATCATCAAATTTTTAAAAGAAAAAAAAGAGGCAAGTGTCGGTGAAATAGCCGATCACATCAAACTTTCTTTCAAGGCGACTTCCAAGCATCTCACTGTTTTATCTGGAGCCGACCTTGTCGAAAAAGAACAGCGCAGTCTGTCCTGTTATTATTCGCTCGCGCCTAAACTATTACCAATGGCCCGCGCCGTAATCTCGATTGTCTAATTCGCGCGAATAGGAGAATAGTTTTTTTAAGGTGTGTGTATGTGCTAAAATAAAATTATGAAAACGAAGACACAATTTATAATCGGAGCGTTTGGGATAATTTTCGATGAACAGAAACGAATTTTGCTTGTACATAGACGAGATTATGATTTGTGGAATTTACCGGGTGGGGAATTAGAGGATTTTGAATCTCCTACGAATGCAGTTAAAAGAGAAGTAAAAGAAGAAACTGGTTTGGAAGTTGAAATTTCTAGATTACTGGGTGTTTATAATAAAGAGAATAAAAACAGTATAACTTTTACTTTTTTATGTAAAGTTGTGGGAGGAAAAATAACTTTAAATGACGAGGCGGAAAGAATTGAATATTTTGAAATTGATAAACTGCCAGAAAATACGGTACCAAAGCACGTGGAGAGAATAAAAGATGCCCTCTTGGATCAGAATGAAATTATTTTCAAAACTCAAACCGGCAAATCAGCCATTGAACTTGTTAATGATGGTAAATTATAGAAATTTATTGAGAGTTTGCATACTTTCTAGCTTTAATTTATAATACTTTAAAGCCAAAACGGCTTTGTTTTTACGGTGGAGAACAACAACAATAAAATGGGAGGCCCGTGGTGGGCGCCGGGGGTGAAACTAGTCGGCGATGTGTCCGCGTGGATTATCGTGCCAATTGTTGGCGCGCTGGTCTTGGGAAAATTTTTAGACCAGCGTTTCGGCACCGAACCGGTTATGTTTTTTGTTCTAGCCGGACTGGGATTTTTAATTACCGGTTATGGAATTTTTAAAGTTGTAAGAAATTATATGAAAAAATTGCAAAAATAGATAAAAATTAACTACGAGCTTAACGCCACATAAAATTATATGGAAGAAATATCTCACGAAATTACATTGTTTGCCGAGCCAATAGGGCATTGGGGAAACTTTACTCTAACTAACGCCTTGCTGACCAGTTGGCTGGCAGTTGCAATTCTCGTCATTCTAGCCTTTGTTTTGCGTTTCCGAATTAAAGAAGTTCCAGACAAACTGCAGAATGTTTTTGAAATCGCGGTGGATGGCGCGTTGTCGCTCTGTGACCAGGTGACCAATAATCGGGCGCTCTCGCTTAAAATTTTTCCATATGCCATTTCGGTTTTCTTTTTAATCTTGGTGAATAACTGGCTGGGCATAATGCCCTTGGGAGGTTTAGGTATTATAGAGCAGGGAGACCACGGTTTGACTTTTATTCCGTTTTTAAGAGGAGGCACAGCCGACTTAAATACTACTTTGGCTTTTGCCGTTATGGCTGTTC
>Ga0209541_10013561_pt1 | contig 12429 bp, 11 predicted proteins | sample RifCSPlowO2_01_FD_184027 | JGI IMG/M metagenome (GOLD analysis project Ga0209541, IMG submission 184027) | Groundwater microbial communities from Rifle, Colorado - Rifle CSP2_plank lowO2_0.1 (SPAdes) (version 2) | ecosystem: Environmental > Aquatic > Deep subsurface > Groundwater | place...
GGTTGGGGCAAAATATGCTGTGGCTACCAGTAGCGGCACTACTGCCCTCCATCTAGGCGTTGTCGCTTCCGGGATCACTGACGGTGATGAAGTTATTACTACTCCTTTTTCTTTTGTCGCCTCGACCAACTGTTTATTGTATGAACGGGCCAAGCCCGTCTTTGTCGATATTGACCCAAACACTTTTAATCTTGATGTTAATAAAATCGAAGCGGCCATTACTCCAAAAACTAAAGCCATTTTAGGGGTGGATATTTTTGGCTACCCGGCCGAGTGGGATACTCTGATTACCATTGCCAAAAAGCACAACCTTAAAATTATTGAAGACGCCGCCGAAGCCCTGGGGGCAGAATATAAAGGTAAAAAACTTGGCAGTTTAGGCCATCCGACAGTCTTTGCTTTTTATCCCAACAAACAAATGACTACCGGTGAAGGCGGCATGATTGTGACTAACGATGAAGATCAATATCACTACCTGAAAGGTTTAGCTAACCAAGGCCGGGGCAAGGATATGCAGTGGCTGACCCACGAATATTTAGGCTACAATTACCGGTTAACTGAACTAGCCGCTGCTCTGGGCCGGGTTCAACTTAAAAAGCTTAATCAATTCTTAGCCAAACGCAATCAGATCGCGGATTGGTATGGTCAACAACTAAGCCAAATTAAGGGTGTTAATCTGGTTAAAGTCAATGATAAAGACCATATCAGAAGTTGGTTTGTCTACATCATCAGACTCGATGCTAAATACGATCGGGATGCCATCATTAATAAATTAATTGATCAAGGAATCCCGGCCAAAGCTTATTTACCCTCAATTCATTTACAACCCTACATGAAAACCTACGGCTATAAAAAGGGCGACTTCCCTGTCAGCGAAGCCATGTCGGCCTCGACGCTAGCTTTGCCCTTTTATACCGGTATGAGTGAGACCGACGTCATCCAGGTTTGTCAAACCCTAGGCAAAGTCTTAAAATAGCCTTATGACTCACCCTAAAATTGACGGTAAGACAGTTTTGGTCACCGGCGGTGCCGGCTCAATTGGTTCGGAATTAGTCAGTAAACTTTTAAACGATTATCAACCCAAACAGGTAAGAATTTTTGATAACAACGAAATGGGCTTGTTTACCTTTACCCGCACCTACCATCAAAACAAAAAGGCCAGATTTTTATTAGGGGACATCAGAGATAAAGATCGGGTAAGTTGGGCACTAAAAGACGTTGACACGGTTTTCCACGCGGCCGCCTTAAAACACGTTGAGTTAAATGAGTACTCCCCCTTTGAATCGGTCAAAACCAACGTTATCGGCACCCAGAATGTGCTCGAAGCCGCTTTATCCAATCAAATCGAAACCTTTATTAATATTTCCACCGACAAAGCCGCTAATCCCACCAGCACCATGGGTGCCTCCAAATTATTGGCTGAAAGATTAACCGTGGGCATGGATTACTTTAAAGGCTTAAGTAAAACTGTTTTTGCCAGCGTCAGATTCGGCAATGTTTTAAACTCTTCCGGTTCGGTGGTGCCGATTTTTATGGATCAAATTAAATCCGGCGGGCCGGTGACAATTACCGACAAAAGAATGGTGCGATACTTTATGACCATTCCCGATGCCGTCAACCTCATTTTTAAAGCCGTCTCTGTGGCTGTCGGCGGAGAAATCTTTATTTTGAAAATGCCGGCATTAAAAATTTGGGACTTAGCCGAGGTAATGACAGAAAAATATGGCAGCGGTAAAATTGAACTTAAAGAAACCGGCAAGAAACCAGGCGAAAAACTCTACGAGAAAATTGTTACCAGAACTGAAGCGGAACAAACCCTGGAATTAAAAGACATGTATGTCATTCCCCTGTCGATTGACTATCCCAGCCTTGCCGAAGACGTCGTCAAAAAAAGCCATGATTATTATCGCCAAATGGGTGGCAAGCCTGTACCCAATGAAGGGGTCAAGCCGGAAAAATTAATGAGCAAAAGTGAAATTTCCCAGTTATTGACCGTTGCTTTAGGCAATTAAAGTGAAGTTTGTAGTTGTCGGCTTGGGTTCGATCGGTCAGCGCCACCAAAAAAATTTAGAACACTTAGGTCACCAAGTAGTCCCCGTCCACAGCCAGGATAATCTGGAACAAATCATTAGCAATGAAAAACCCAACGGCCTTTTAGTTTGTACCCCGACTAGCAAACATCTCCAACCGGCTTTGACCGCGCTGGCCGCAGACCTACCGGTATTTATCGAAAAACCCCTGTCACACAATCTTGACGGCGTCAACGAACTCAAGGGCAAAATCCTCGTCGGCTACTGCCTAAGGTTTGACCAGTCTTTAAGACAATTCAAAGCCAAAATCGACAACTTAGACAAAAACCAGATTAAATCGGTTAGTATTGTCTGCCAGAGCTGGCTGCCAGACTGGCATCCCGGCAGAGACTACACCCAAAGCTATTCGTCTAAAAAAGAATTAGGCGGCGGGGTCTTGTTAGATTTATCCCACGAAATCGATTACGCCCTCTGGTTTTTTGGATCGGTCAAAAAGATTGAGGCTAAACTCAAACAATCACCGGAATTAAATATTGCCACTGAAGCGATTGCTGATTTAAACTTAGAATTTGAGTCGGGGGTAAAAGCCGACATTCATCTTTCCTATGCCAGCCGACAATCGGCCCGTTTTTGCGAAGTGATGACTGGAACTGAAACGCTGCGCTGGGATTTTGTTGTCAATAACGACATGTATATTGCCGAAATGAAACACTTTATCAATGTCGCTGTCGGCAGACAACAACCCCTAATTACCGTTGCCGACGGCCGCCAGGTTCTAGAAGTTATTGAAACTGCTAAAATAGGTTAATCATGATCTTAGGCGTAATACCGGCCCGCAGCGGGTCTAAATCGATTAAAGACAAAAATATTAGGCCTCTAAATGGTCAACCTTTGATCTTCTGGTCGATTAAGACCGGACTGGCCTGCAAGTCAATTGATAAATTGATCGTTTCTACTGACAGCGCCATGTACGCTGATATTGCCAAAAAATTCGGCGCTGAAGTTTTGATGCGGCCGGATGACTTGGCGACTGATGACTCGCCGATGATTCCGGTTTTACAGCACGCGTTGAAAACCTATCCAGAAACAGAAACCTTAGTTTTACTTGACCCAACTTCGCCCCTTCGTCTAGTGGACGACATCAATGCCTGCCTGGAAAAATTAAAACTGCCGGAGACAGATTCGGTAGTGACAGTCTGTGAGGCCGAACACAATCCTTATTATGTGATGGCCGGCGTTGAGGGTGATTATCTGAAATACCCCTTGGTTAAACCGGCAACCGAAATTCATCGGCGCCAGGACGCGCCTAAAGTTTACCGGCTTAATGCTTGCGTTTATGCGATTAAAAGACCGATACTTGAAGCAGGCAAGATCTTTACCGACAAAACCCGGGTGATGGAAATGCCTCAGGTGAGATCGAGCCACATTGATCATGAAGTCGATTATTTATACGCCGAGTTTTTATTAAAGGAGGGTCATGTCCAGCTCGACTTTTAACTTAACCGACAAAGTGGTGGTGATTACCGGCGGGGCCGGGATCCAGGGTCCAGAGCACGCTAAGGCATTCAGGGCCGAAGGCGCCAAAGTGATTGTCACCGATATTAACGGCGGTGACTTAAAACTGGACGTGACTGATAAAAATTCAATTGATGGTGCGGTGAAAAAAATAATCGCCGATCAGGGCCAGATTGACGTCTGGATCAACAATCACGGCGCTACCGGCAAACAAGCGGTAACTGATTGGAATCAGATCATTAAAGTAAATTTAACCGGCACTTACCTTTGCTGCCTGGCTGCGGCCGAAGTCATGCGTGAGGGTGGGTCGATTATTAACTTAGCTTCTATTTACGGCTTGGTTGGGCCGGATTTTTCCCTTTATCCTAAAGCCGAATACGCCGGTAAACCTATGGGCGTTCCGGCCGCTTATTCTGCCTCCAAAGGAGGAGTGATTAGCCTCACCCGTCACCTAGCCTCACAATTCGCCGACAAAAAAATCCGGGTCAACTGCGTTACACCCGGAGGTATTTTTGATAAACAGTCAAATGATTTTGTTAAAGCTTATAGCGCCAAAGTTCCTCTTAGCCGGATGGCTAACCGCAATGAGATTTCCGGGGCGCTTTTATATTTAGCTTCGGATTTATCTAGCTACGTCACCGGCACCAATATTATCGTTGACGGCGGCCTGACCGCCCGGGCATGACCTGGCTGGCAACTCTTAGCTGGTTTTTGGTCGGTCTTTACGGAGTGTTTTACAACATCAGCTATATTGACGAGGCCAAGTATTTAATCAAGGGCTGGTTGATGACCACCGGTCAAATCGGCTACTATTCCACTCCTGAGTTTTTCTACCAGCATATGCCCGGGGGTTTACTCTGGTTTGGATTGGGGCAAAAGTTGTTTGGGCCAAACTTGCTGGTTGCCCGCCTCCAATCTTTAGCTTTAAGCGGTTTAATCTTCTGGCTGACTTTCACCCTGACCAAAACCATTCTCGGGAAAACTGCCGGAAAATTAGGCCTATTGGTTCTATCATTAATGCCGGTCGTGTGCCTTTATTATTCTTCAGCCGTACCCCAAGCCTTAGTGATTACAACCTTGCTCCTGGCCTTTATCGCTCTGGCTAAACGAAAATATTTGTGGTCTTCTTTCTGGTTTACTTTAGTCCTAATCGTTAGGGAAAATTTTATTTTCACCTTAGGACTATATTTATTATTTTTGATTTGGCAGCTAAAAAACGTCAAGGAAATCGGTAAAAATTTGGCAGTGATAGCCGTAACACTTTTAATCTTTATTCTGCCTGGCTGGCCGGGGATTTTAACTATGTTTTCCTTATTCCCTGGTCTTAAAACTCTTTTGGATTTACCTAAAATTGCCCAAGACCCAGACGTAATTCATCAGGTTTTTGATTTACCCTTATATTTCACAGCTATAAAGGAATTTGTCGGAATTTATCTAAGCTTTTTGCTAAGCTTTTTATGGGCTTTAATAAAAATACGTCAGGTTAAACTGCCGGAGTTTAAACTGAGGCTTTTGTATTTCTTATTGGCTGTAGCTGGATTTAATTTCTTCGCACATGTCTGGGGAGCGTTTAACTCTTCACCCAGAGCCATCGTTAGTTATATGGCTTATATCGGCCCCTTGCTGGCGGTAATTACGGCAGTACTAATCAGTAATTTTAAGCAATCATGGCTTAAGGTTTACCCTGTACTGCTAGTCATCGCCCTAATAAGCATCAAGTTTGCCAGTATTCCGGGAGGGTTAAAGCAACCGACTCACTTGCAGCAAATTAATAATTCTGTTTCCGAGGTCAAACAACTTACTGCCGGCAAAGATAAGATTATCTGGCTGGCAGAACCAATTACTCTTTACTTATCCGGAAAAATTTCCTATTACCCTTTAATTAACCACACCAACTTCTTCCGTTCATCAACGGACACTCAAGCGGTAAGGAGATTGGGGTTTTGGAATCAGGAAATCATGAAGGGTTGGCTTAATGAAGCAGACTTGGTGGTGGTTGACGCCAACCGGTTAGCCTTTTTGGAGCAAAAAAGCCCGGAGGGTAAAAGCACGGCTACAATGATTAGAACGACGCTTGAAGATAATTTCACACTGGTTACTCCAAACAATTATATCTGGCCTGGCAATTTAAGTTTTTATTTACCCAAAAGCATCGCCACCACTTTTTGAGACGCTTCACCTTTAGAAAAATGGATATATTGTTGAGCAATTTTTTTATCTTCATCTAATTGTTTAATCGTTTTCGGGTGATTGTGATCTACCAAAATCTTTAACCACTTGGCTGCCTGGATTTGGTCATGAACCTGGATCGGGGCTTTAGCGCTAAGAATCGGCAGGAAAATGCCGTAATCCTTCTTAAAAGGATTGATTATTAATACCGGCCGGGTAAGCATGATTGCTTCAAAGATGGTAAACGACCAGGTTTGGATAACTACGCTCGAGGCGTGAAGTAAATCCATTAAACTTAATTTGTGGTTATCGCTGACAACCACATCTTTGATTCCCCAGGATTTTAATTCTTCCAGCACCCGGTAGCGTTTTTCTGTCGGGTGGGGCTTAATCACTAAGGCTACTTCAGGATTAACTTTGGCGGCAGCAACGGCCATTTTGACATAGGCTTCTTTTTCCTCCCTGGGAATCATCCAGGTGGGCCGAAAAGAGATTAGCAATGCCAGCTTTTTGTCCTCCGAAATGCCCAATTTCTGGAAGACTTTTTTTCGGTCCAATTTAAGTTCTTCAGGATTGACATTTTCCGCCACCAGATCGCCGGCAACTTCAATTTTTTTTGGATTTAGGCCGATCCGCACCAGCTGTTTTTTAATATACGGTCCGACCACGGCTATTTTGTCGGCCAGATCATAAGGGTTAATTTCAGTAAAGTCCAAAATTGTGTTCGGCGAAGCCAAGACCGAAGGCGCTTTTGATCGTTTGGCCAATCCGGCTAAAGTTAATTCTGTAAAACGAACATCAGATACTACCACTACCCCCTTCGGTTTCAACTCCCTGAATAATTCTTTACCGGCAGCCAAATACAATTGTCCCAGTAAAAGCGACTTTTTAATCATCGGTTCAGCCGCCTCCAAGGTGATTTGATAAAACAAATCTTCAAGATTCTTTGCTTGGCCACCGACCGACCGATTAAACTCAAGGTTTTTGGGTTCAAAGCCGTCGGGTAAAAAACTGGCCAAGTAAGTGTGTTTGGCGCCGCTAAAATACAAATTATTGAGAGACACCGCCAAATTGTTAATGTCGGTAACCAGCAGCGGTTTTTCGCCCAGGGATTCCAGGCGCCGGTAAAGCGGCATCAGGCTTTTTAAGTGACGATAAAAATCAGCGCTTAATAAAACTGACCGCTGCCTTATCGCCGGATTGATTTTTGGCAAGCGACTCTGCCCTAAGAAAGCATCCAGTTTTAATTGATACTCGCGGTTTAAAAGCCATTTTTGTAAGCTTTTTTGGAGCCAGCTGAAACTGAATAAGGTTAATTTTGTCAGGGGAATTTTTCTCTGTCGGGTAACCAAAGCCGCGGTTTCTTCGTGAACCGATTGGCCTAGAACAAAAACTCTGTCGGGCCTAATCTTATCGATTAGCTCACTGTAAAGATCAGCATAAATAAAATAATGGTAAGCCAGATAGATTGTTAGCTTGGTAATAAATAAATTGGTCAATTCGGGTTGATTGATAGTTTTGGCCAGTCGTTTGGTCGCTGCCCAGTACTGCTGTCTGTTTTTAGCGTAGTTAATAGTTGATAATTCGTTGCCGTAGTAGAAATAATCTTTATTGGTAAAGCCAATGTCGTTGGAAGTTAAAACTACCACTTTATAAAACAGCCTTAAGCCTAAGATCGCCAAGTTTAATCTTAATTTAAGCCAGGCGATATAAAGACGGCTGTAGGTTTTTCCCAAAATTCTGGTCAGGCCCTGGATTTTCACCACATCTTCAGTAATAATCAATGCAGTTCGCCTCATGTAAAGGCATTATAACCTATGCTGACTGTCAGAATTATTCCTAAACTTGAAGTCAAAAACGAAAACTTAATTAAAGGGATTCATTTGGAGGGTTTAAGGATTGTCGGTAAACCGCAGCTCGCGGCTCTAAAATACGCCGCCGATGGCGCTGACGAGTTAATTTACATAGATTTGGTGGCCAGTTTGTATCAGCGGGACAACTGGCTTAACATTGTTAAACGAACCGCCGAGCAAATTTACATTCCTTTAACCGTCGGCGGCGGGATTAAATCGGTTGATGATGCCCGGTTGTTTTTACGGGCCGGAGCGGATAAAGTTGCCATCAATACGGCAATTATTAAAAACACTAAACTAGTCACCGCTGTTGCCAGAAAATTCGGTTCGCAAGCAATGGTGGCTTCGCTCGAGGTTCAAAAAAAACTTGACGGCAGTTATGAAATCTATACCGACAGTGGCCGGACGCCGACCGGAGTTAACCCCATACCTTGGGCCAAAGAAGTGGAAAAATTGGGAGCCGGAGAGATATTGTTAACCTTTATTCATCAAGACGGCACTTATCAAGGATATGATCTGGATTTGTTAACAAAAATTTCCTCGGCAGCAAAAATCCCGGTTATTGCCAGCGGCGGGGGCGGATCGATTGATGATTTGATTGCCGCTGTAACTTTAGGGAAAGCCGACGCTTTAGCCATTGCCTCTTTGCTCCACTTTAATAAATTAAATATTGGCGAAATTAAGCAGGGCTTAAAAAAAGCCAAAATTCCGGTACGCTTATGAGTAATAAAATCGCTTTAATTGATTACGGCTTGGGCAATTTGTTTTCCGTTGCCCGGGCGCTAACTTTTGCCAAAGCGGACTGGTTTTTTGCTAATAAACCAGGTGAACTGAAGCGGGCAGATAAACTGGTTTTGCCCGGCGTTGGCGCTTTTGCTGACGGGATGAAAGGTCTAAAAGCCAAAAAACTGGATAAGGCTATCAAGGCAGAGGTTGACAAAAACAAACCCATTCTAGGCATTTGCCTGGGAATGCAGTTAATGGTTACCACCGGTCACGAATTCGGCACTCACCCCGGCCTTGATTTAATCCCCGGCATTGTTGAAAAAATGAGCAGTCGCGCCAAGCTGCCGCAAATTGGCTGGAACGAAGTTAAACTAATAAAACCAAAATTACCGTTACTAAAAGGGGTCAAAGACAATGACTGGTTTTATTTTGTTCATTCCTATGTTGTCCGACCCAAAGACAAAACCACGATTGCTGCCACCACTAATTACGGCGGCGATGTTTTCTGCTCGGTGGTCAAGTATAATCACGTCCTGGGCACTCAGTTCCATCCGGAAAAAAGCGGCGCGTCAGGCTTAAAAATCTATGCCAATTTCGTCAACCAAATCTAAAACTGGCTTGCCTCGCCGGCAGGCAGGCATGTTTGGCCTCCCTTTGGAGGTAAAGTTCTGCCGCCGCTGCGTCATCAGTAACCAAAGACCATCATCCGTAGTCGAACATAAAAGTAAAACCCTCGACAAGAAACCGACTATTCACTTTGACAAAGACGGGGTCTGCGACGCTTGCCGCTGGGCAGAAATGAAGCATAAAACCGTTGACTGGAAAGCCCGGGAAAAGGAATTGTTAAAACTTTTAGACCGGCATCGGAGTAAAGATGGCTCTTATGATGTCTTAGTCCCCGGTTCCGGCGGCAAAGATTCAATTTTTGCCGCCCACGTCTTAAAGTATAAATACGGCATGCACCCGCTAACTGTAACCTGGGCGCCGCATATTTATACTGAAGTCGGTTGGCGCAACCTTCAGCACTGGATTCATTCTGGATTTGATAACTATCTCTTTTCCCCTAACGGCAAAGTTCACCGCCAATTAACCCATCTAGCCTTTCTTAATTTATGCCATCCTTTCCAACCGTTTATTTTCGGCCAGAAAAACTTTGCTGCCAGAATGGCGGTCAAGTTTAATATCCCTTTGGTGTTTTACGGCGAAAATGAGGCCGAATACGGCAATAAACTAAAGGCTAATTTTTCCCCTTTTAGACAATGGCCGCAAATTGATGAGGATAAGCTTTACTTTGGCGGAGTTAGCATGAAGAATTTGCCCAAACACGGCGTTACCCTGGCCGATCTGGAACCTTATCTGTTTCCTAAAGAAAAAGACTTAAAAAAAGTCGGGGTAGAAATCAGGTACTTGGGTTATTACTTAAAATGGATCCCCCAGGAAATGTATTACTATGCGGTTGAACACGCCGGCTTTGAGGCCAATCCTTACGGCCGGACCGAAGGGACATATTCTAAATACAATTCTTTGGACGATCGGATCGATGGTTTTCACTACTTCACCACTTATATAAAGTTTGGCTTGGGCCGGGCCAGTTATGACGCCGCCCAGGAAATAAGAAGCGGTCACATGACCCGGGAAGAGGGTGTGGCTTTAGTTAAACGTTATGACGGCGAATTTCCCCAGCGCTGGTTTAAAGAAATCCTTGATTACATGATGATTAGTCAAAAGCAATTCTGGCAAACTATTGATAAATTCCGGCCGCCCCATTTGTGGGAGAAGAAAAAAGGCCACTGGCAGCTTAAACACGCCGTCTGGATGAAAAAAGTTTAAGACTTAGAGCGGTTTTGAAGTAATTGATAAACATCGGCAATAACCTTGACTTACTCACCCCATAGCGGCGCTTACCATAAACCACCGCCACTTCACCGACTTTTAACCCTTGCTGCTGAGCGTGAAATAAAAGCCGCATACAGTAATCGCCATAACCCCTAAAAATTGATTTTAACGGAAACTTTTTCAAGCTTTTGGTTTTAACCGCTACAAAACCACTTAGACTTTCACTCACCGAGAGATTCAAAATTAATTTATTGACCATCCAGTTACCTAACTTGGAACCTAAAAATTGAATCGGGCCGGCCTCAGATAAAGGCATGCCGCCGCCACTTATATATCTTGAACCGATGACTAAGTCTAAATTGTCTCTCGACAAAGCTTTTAACAATCTAGGAATATCTTTAGGCTGATGATTGAAATCCGTGTCCATTAAAACTACAATTTTGCCGCTTGAGCGTTTTATGCCAGTTAAAATTGCAGTTGCCAGACCTTTTTGTTTAGGGCGAACCAAAAGTTTAACTGAGTAACGACCGATCAAACGCTTAACAATTGAGGCCGTCCCGTCAGGACTGTTATCGTCAACCACGACTATTTCCAGATTATAATCTTTTTTAGGTAGTTGCCGATGAATTGCTTTAATCAACTCACTAATGTTTCCTGCCTCGTTGTAAGTCGGCAGAATTATTGACAACTTCAAAGCCATGACTAAAAGTAATCGAAATTCAGATTAAAGGCAATAGAAATCGTAATTATCAATAACAGTCCGTAAAACAACCATTTGTTTTTTTGGATTGACCCCAGCCATTTAACGGCAAAATAAATCAGCACCGGAATGGCATATAAAACATAGGAAGCTTTAATTGTGTCGCCTTTGTAAACATTAGGAAACTGAATGTTGGTGTAAAAGAAAAACAAAAATGCCCAGATGAAAAACAGCGCCAAAAAGTTTTCGCTGATTTGCTGATAAGTGGCTCGCCTCTGCCAAATGCTTAAAATTAGTTTCTTTATAGCCGCAAACAGGCCAATAATTAAAATCAGCGTAGGAATCAGATTAATTCGGTTTTGCCAGGCTAACACCTTCAAGCGCTCAGCAGAAATCTTGACTTTATTGGTGCTGTCTTTAAATTTTATTTGCTCCTCGGCGGACAGCGGGTAGCGCCGGTGGCGGTAATAATTCCAGTAATCACCCCAAAAGGTGGAATAAAAAATCGGAATAAACCGATTGGGGAATCTTTCCCTTATCGGTGTTTTCATCATCGTTCTAAAAAAGGTGTCTAAGTAAAAACTTCTGGGCTGTCTTTGAAAAAACGGCACCCGGTAAAGCTCGGCCACATTTTCGCCGCTGTCAAAAACTCCCTGGTCACGGTAGAAATAATAATATTGACCGCCAATGGCTAAAGTAATCACCGTAAACACCAGATTATAGATAAGCATTTGTTTAAAGCTAATTTTTTTAAACCACCAAAGCAAAATTATTCCTAAGCCTAAACTTAAAAGTAACGAGCCGGACATAATCCGCAAGGAAAAAATTATTCCGCCGAAAATCCCCAGCCATAAAAATTTAATTAAATTAGGCTTGGGTAAAACGAATTTGACAAAATACCAAACAATAAATGAACCAACAATTAGTGACGGCGTCTCGATGTTGTACATCGGCGCCATTTTCATAATCACCGGCAAAGACAACAACCAAACAAGAAAAAACCAGCCCAAATTAGGCTTTTTCCGGTTGAGAATAGTAAAAATATCGTACCAAAGATAACCAATTACCGGCATTAATAAAGCGATTAAAATCTGCCAGGACTTTAAGGCATCAAGAAAATTTCCGGCAAACACAGGGCTGAATAATTGGGCCAATTTGCCCGATAGGAAATAAAACAAGGGTGGGTTATAAGATTCTGGCGTATCTAGGGGTGTCGGGATCCTTTTTTCAAAAATCAAGATTTTTGTATAAAACTGATGGATACCGGCATCATAGCCAGAATGAGGCGAATAAAACCAGGCATTGTGAATAAAAAACAAACCAAACAAGCCTAAAATTAACAATAGCAGCCACTTAGTTTTAGTCATGAGCTGATTATATGATAAGATTTCGCTTATGAAAACTAAGAAGTTGTCTGATACACAGGCGGCTCATCTGGAATTTATCAAAGAACCGATGGCTGATTATTACAATCATCCGCTCATTGGCATTCCTTCCCGGCTGCGGGTGAAAAAAATTTTTAAAGAATTAGGCAATATCAAAGGCAAAAAACTTTTAGACGTCGGCTGTGAAGCCGGCTTTATTACCCTCAAACTCGCTC
>Ga0209541_10013563_pt1 | contig 12428 bp, 17 predicted proteins | sample RifCSPlowO2_01_FD_184027 | JGI IMG/M metagenome (GOLD analysis project Ga0209541, IMG submission 184027) | Groundwater microbial communities from Rifle, Colorado - Rifle CSP2_plank lowO2_0.1 (SPAdes) (version 2) | ecosystem: Environmental > Aquatic > Deep subsurface > Groundwater | place...
ATTTAGTGTGTTTGCTATTGGTGCTGAAAAAGTTAAAAGTGAAACCGAGTTTGTGAAGGAAAGTGGAAATTATAAAATAAGTAAGAAAGGTGTTTTGAGCCTTATTGGTTTGATTTTATTAATTACTTTTTTTGTTATTTTTTTGAAGAGAAAAAGGAAAAAATTTATTAGAAAGAATTTTGGTAAAAAGAAAAACAAATTAAATTTTGTAATTTTTCCGGTTTTAGTTTTATTATTTTTATTTGTAGTTATTCAACGGAAAAGAGAGACTTACTTTTTTGATAAAATCTTTAATTTTTTTAAACAATTTTTTGGCTTTTCAGGAAATACCGAGGTTATTACTACTGGATTTTATAATTTAAATGATGTAGGCGGTTTCTTATTTAGTGAGTTTATGTTGTTATTCTTTGTTTTAATTGTAATTATAATATATCTTATTTATTCAAAAAATAAATAAATTTCACCTAATTGCTTTTCTATAACCTTGCATGAAAGCTGCTTCTTCTGGTGAGATTTCTTCGTTTTCTAATAATCTTTGTATTGTTCTTTTTGAATAAAAATTCATTTAAACCACCTCCCCGAAGTCTTTTTAGAAAAACTTTCATTAAAAATTGTTGTTGTGTTGTTTAATGGTAATTTTAAAAGTTGTTCGTGCAATAGTTTTTCTATTGTTTTATTGCTTAGATCCATTTTATTCACCTCCTTTAATCTATTAATTTTTAATGCGGGTCGGTTTATAAGTGCTGCGTGTTGGTGTTGCAAGTGATGCAAATGGAAGGATTGCATCCTTTTTGAACCTGTAAGAGGGGTTGCACCCCCCTCCAAACTTGATAAAACCTCTTTTAACCCAAATAATTACTATTATTCAACTTATATCAGAATTCTGTAAGTTTCTTTTCATAGCTTACAATATTAAATTTACCTTCTTTTCCACCCGTAATCTTTTTTAAAGATATTTGAGAGGCATTTTCTAGTTTTTTTAGTTTTGTATGAAATGTCCTATAACTTAAATCACCATTATTTGTTTTGTAAATTTCATATAAATCTATTATTTTTATTTCTGGATTTTGTTTTATTAATCCTAAGATTTGTTTTTCTTCTTTTTCTAGTTCATCAGTGTCTTTTGTTTTGAATACTGCCAATTTTTTGATAGCTTCTTTTACATTTTCTGGATTGATCTTTTTTGAGGATTGGTTTTCTGCTAGTGTTGCTGATTCTTTTAATAAAAATAAACCCGTTCTTATATCTTGCAATTCAAAAGTTTTTTGTACTATTTCTTCAAAAAGAGATTTTTCTATAATATTTGGTACAAGAGAGTGTTCGACTCTTTGTTTTAGGATACCTCGTGTTTCTTCTAAATTATATGGTTTAAATTCTACTAATTCTGGCGTTAATCTTGATTTTATTCGTTGATCTAGTATGTTTAGAAATGAATTTTCGTTTGTTATTAGGATTATTGTTTTTTTGTAAATATCTTCTAATAGTGTGTAAATTATGTCTATTGACTTTATTTTATCTATCTCGTCAAAACAGAATACCACTGCTTTTTTATTTAGAATCTTTGCTAGTATTTTTAATAGTTCTTCTGAGTTTTTATTTTGTGTGAATTTGTAATCTAATTGTTCACAAATTTCTAAAACGATTTTATATGTTGTTTCTTTTTTCCAACAATTTATGTATATTGGGATGATATCTTCTGTTTCTTCTTCTAAATCTCTGAAGATATATTTGATTGTTGCTGTTTTTCCTATTCCGGGTGTTCCGGTTATTATAATGTTTTTTCCATTTCTTCTTTGAAATAGTGGTTTAATGCAAGAAGCGATATAGTGTTGTTGGTTTTCTCTATGCGGTAGAAGTTTTGGTATGGAATCAAAATCTAAAAATATTGGATTTATAAATAAAGATTCATTTGCATTTAACATATTTTTAAATAGAGACATACAATTAAAAAGTTGAATGAGAATATAAAATTTATTGTTTTATAATTCCTGTATCCCTTCTTTTGTTAGTGCAACAATCCTTATACCTACACCCAATTGTAATAAAGCAGATAATATGGCCATATGTTCTTTTCCTGTTCCTGAGGCCATGTTTAGGGCTATTTCTGTACATTTAATTTTATCTTTTAATTTCTCTTTTATTTCATCTCTTAATTCTATCATTGGTTTTCTTGAATCTACTATTATAAATTCACTTGGTTTTTGCTGTGAGAAGTTTTCTTTTCCAAAATCGTTTGTTATTAGAAATATTCTTTCCCAATCTTGATCTTGTATTAATCTAGAGACGTGACCCCATGTTCCTTTTCCTGTTGATAAACAAGCTATTAATTCTGTCATAAGGTTTTTTTATTGCTTTAGTATTTAAATCTTTTTAGTAACTTTTATAAGGTTGTGATAATTATTTTTTTTAATGATAACCTATAATCCTATACCTATCCTATCAATTTTTGGTTTTAAGATTTATACCTGGGGCATTTTTTTTGCTTTAAGTTTTTTAATTTCTACTTTTTTTGCTTCTAATTATGCAAAGAAAAAAGGAAAAAACCCGGAAGTTGTTTATGGTGTTGCTTTTTACAGTTTAATGGGTGGTATTGTTGGTGCAAGATTATTGTATGTTGTTTTAAATTTTAACCAGTTCAATAGTCTTTTTGATGTTGTTAATTTGACACAGGGTGGTTTGGTTTCTTATGGTGGGTTATTAGGGGCAGTTGTTTCTTTGTATTTATATTTTAAAAGAAATAAATTAAATTTTTTAGAGTATTTTAATTTATTAGCACCTTACGTGGCTTTGGGTTTTGCTATTGCAAGAGTTGGCTGTTTTTTGAATTGGGATGATTTTGGTGTTGAAAGTAATTTGCCCTGGGCTGTTAAGGTTGATTTTGGAAGACACCCTACACAACTTTATCATACCTTTTTTGATTTGATTATATTTTTCGTTTTATTAAAATTAAGGAAGAGTGAGAAGTATAATAAAAATCTCTTCTTTATCTTTTTAATATTATATGGTATTTTTAGGATTTTTGTAGATTTTTTTAGGGATTATGGAGAGGGTAATTTAAGATTATTATCACAAGGATCAAGTGTTTTAATAATTTTGGTTTCTTTATATTTTATTAGAAAGAATAAAAAGATAAATTTATAGTGTATATAATAGTAAAGCTTTTATATCCCTGCCTTTAATTTAGGTCATTATGGAAGAAAACCACGATTCTAATAAATCCGAGAAAAAAAGTATAAAGATGGATAGTTGGAAAATTTCTACTGCTGTTTTGGCCATTTTATTAATTATTAGTGTAATTACTGGGGGTTTTAAATTTTCTTTAGGATCTAAAGGTTCAATAGACAATACTATTAATTTTATTAATAAGGAATTGTTAAGAGGTGGTAGCGAGGCTACTTTAGATGGTTATGAAGATTTAGGTGGTGTGTATAAACTTAATCTTGTTATTAGTGCCGGTAATTTAAGTCAAAAACTTGAATCTTATGTTACTAAGGATGGAAGAGTTTTCTTCCCTTCTGGAATTACTTTAGAAGAATTAAAACCCGTTTTAAGCGATAAGCCTAAGATTGATTTATTTGTTATGTCACAGTGTCCTTATGGTGTTTTAGCTGAACAGAGTTTTGAACCTGTTTTAAATTTATTTAAGGATAAAATAGATTTTAATTTGTATTTTATAGCTAATGAAGTTAATGATAAATTTAATAGTTTACACGGTCAACTGGAAGTTGACGAAGATATAAGACAAGTTTGTGCTATGAAATATTATCCTGATAAGTATTATAATTATATTCTCTGTGTTGATAAAGATTATAAGAATGCAGGAACAGTGTGGGAGAAGTGTGCTACTGATAATGGATTAGATAAAGAAAAGATTAAAGGGTGTTGGCAGGGTAATGAGGGCAAGGAATTATTAAGGAAGAACATTGAAGTAGGCAATAAATTAGGAGTTAGTGGAAGCCCTACAATTTATATGAATGGTATTACTTATGGCGGCGGTAGAGCTACTAATGATTTAAAAGAAGGAATTTGTAATTTCTTTAAAAGTAAACCAAAAGAATGTGAAGAAAATCTTAATGTTGGGAGTGTAAGCAGTGTTCCTGCTGGCAGTTGTTTATAAGGTCTTTTAACCAAAATAATCCAATTCTTTTTGTTGTTTTTTGTTTATAACAGTTTTACTTTGCTGTAATAAAGATTTTAGTTTCTTTTCGAATTCTTCTGCTTTTTTAATTAGTGGTTTATAATCAACTTTTAATCCTAATATTTTATCTAGGGTTTCTATTAATTTTGCTGCTGCCCTACTATCCGGCATTTCAGAATGAGTTTCTACAAATATCGAAGTATAAGGCACTTTTTTTGCGTTGAGCATTAAAGCGGCTGTTACACCTATTGCAACACCTTCTTTTAACTGTTTAATTTGTTCTGATTTTTCTAGTTGTTTTGTTCTTTTTAGATTACTTGTGTAGTAATAAGTTTGCGGTGTTGTTAATGTGTTGTTTGAAGCTATACCCTCTAAATTAATTATTTCTTTTGCACTAACTTTTTTAGCTAGTTCTACTATTGCTTCTGAAAGATCCCATTCTACATCTTTTATGTTACTTAGAGCGTTTATTATTATTATGTTATTTTTTTTATCATAATAAATTTCTAAAGGTTCTACTACTTTACCTTGGTGTATTGCAATTACTGGTTGTATTTTTTTACAATTCATTCTGCCTATGGATTTAGCATTTAAATGTTCTATAAGAAAACCTGCTGCAATTGTTCCGACAAGACCAACGCCTGGAAACCCACCAATTATTGTTGGATTTTTTGGAATCTTTTCAAGTTCAATTTGCATAGTTAAAAAATGATTGTTTAATTTATAAAGTTTATGGTTCGATTGTATAGGAAAAAGTTAATATATTGTTGTAATATATGTGTTAAAACATATAAAAACCAAAAATATTTAAACATTACTCATTTTCTTTTGTATTTAATCTAGATAAAATGGCAAAAAAAACTATATCTAAAGATATCCCTTTGGCTGAACTTACCTTAAGAAGGTATGAAAAGCCGTATAAAATGGGAAAGAGAGAATTAATGAAGAAATTATGTTTAAGTGTTGGTTTATTACAACCAGGAGATTCTAGGGATGTAATTGTTGATATATTGTATGTTATGTATAACTCTAAAAAGTCATTAGGTAGTGAAGAGATTAGAACTCTTGTCATAAATAATAGGAAAAAATCAAAATTGGAATTAAGAGGCGTTGCTAGTTCTAATGTTAGAAGGCAATTAAAAAGACTAAGAGACTTATTCTTGGTTGAGAAAATAAAAAATGATTATAGAATTGCCGAAAATGAAAAATTATTACGTATATTTGAAGAAAAAATTGAAAAATATTATTTGAATAGTATCGTTGATAGAGTTAAAGAGTATTTTGAAGCTGTCAAATAGAACCTTTTTGCAAGCAAAAACGTTCACGAAAGAAACTTGCTTAGAAAAAAGGTTCACGAAAAAGAAAGGGTTTCACCTTTTTCAAACCCGGCAAGCTTTCAAATTCAACTCTAAAAATCATAAAATTTATAAATACTTGTTTTTTATATATATTGATGCGTAAATTAAGCATATTTTTAATTGTATTCCTTTTTATGATTATGACAGTTAGTGCTGTTGATTTTAGTTTGAATTTAGGAGAGAAAGTAGAGTATGGGAGAAGAGACATAAAATTTGTTAGTATTGGTACAAAAGGTTCTGCTATTATAGAAGTAGATGATATGGGTTTTGTTCTGAAAAAAAATTCTTTTATGGATGCTTATGGGTTAAAAGTTACATTAATTAGTTCTACTTATTTATCAACTATTGAGGGAAGCAATATTATAATCAGTGTTGAACCATTAAACACAAATTGTTTAGAAAGTAATCAGTGTGAATTGGATGGGTATTGTTATGATAGGGGAAGTGTAGTTGATGTTGATGGAGTATTATCTTATTGTGATGTTAATTGGTTAAATCAAAAAGCGTTAGATGAAGAGTGTGTTGAGGACTATGAGTGTTTGAGTAATGTTTGTAGTGGTGTTTGTAGGAATAAAGATAATGCTATAACTGGGGGAACTGTTGATAGTGTTGGTGTTAAAGACAATAGAGTTATTGGTTTATTAATGATGTTAATTGTTGTTTTTTTGCTTTATTATTTTTTAAAAAAGAAAGATTTTAAATAATTTATAATTATTCATTATAACTGATGAATAGAAACTTTTTTACTTGGTTGGTTGTTTTTGTCTTAGTTGGATTTCTTGTTAGTGCTGTTGATATGTCTGTTATTTTAGATAAAGGTGAGAGCGTTGTTATTAAAGACAAAAATGTCAGTCTTGTGGATTCTTTGAATGATAAAATTTTGATTTGTGTTAATGGAGAAAAAAAGATAATTGAAGAGGGTCTGAGTAAAAGGGTTAATGATGTTTTAATAGAAGTTAAAAAAGCAAATTTTGAAGAAGTTAGTTTAAAATTAAGTTATAGGTGTGGAAATTGTTTATGTGATGATTGTTCTAATGAGGTTTGTTTTGCTGAGTGTAAGAGTGATGTAGATTGTGATGATAAAGACGGGAATAGTATTGACGTTTGTGAAGAGAAAAAGTGTGTACATAAAATTTCCAATGAAAAGGGCGGTTTTGTTGTTTTAGAAAAAGAGTGTTTAATTGATAGTGAATGCAGTGATGGTAATGTGAGTACTAAGGATTTTTGTTTTAATGAGAAATGTTTTCATGGTGTTGGTGAGGAAATTAGTGAAAGAACAAAATATAGTTTTTTTGCACTAATATTTGTTCTAATTTTGATTATTATTTTGATGGTTGTTTATTTTAAAACTAGAAAGAGAAGACACCATCATTTTAGAAAGTATAATTAATTTATATTTATATCTTGTTTCCCTCTTCTCACATCAAATTTATTTGGTTCTGGATCCACATGTAATGGGATTTTTAATGTATTGACAATCTGTGTTCCGATAGAATGTGCTACTTTTTGAAGTGTTGGATGGACAAACCGTGAGTCCCTAAGTTCTACCATATAAATAGTTGCAGGTAAATTTCCTGTAAATCGATTAGATGTATTATAACCCATTGGTAGTAAGTATTGTGTTTCTTCTTGTGAAACACTCAATTCTTTGATACTCTGATTTATTGATTCTAAATGTTCTGTTAATTTAGATCTTATTTCTCCAGGGAAATTTTCTGTGTACCATCGGTTAAATCCCAAATCATTCGTGAGTAAAGGCATTCTTTGATTTATTGCCCTGTGTCTTTGAATATCTCTAAAAGAGCCGAAGTCTAATTGGAACTGTACATCAATAGTTCCTATTTGTGACAAGTATTTTGGCAGTTCTGTTTTTGTAGGTCTTTCTTTGAATAACTTCTTGTATTTTTCTAACTCGTGTATGTCAATATTACTGAAATTCACAATGGGTTCCTCAGGCGATTTTGGGTCATGATAGAAATAATTTTCTGCAATAATCTCTTGATACTCTTCTGTTTCGGGGTATTTTTTGTGCCCAAAAGAGTTTGGATGGTGTTTTTTTAATACTTCTTCTAATCCTTCAGCTATTCCCCTTACTTCTGATAATGAATGGTGCCTTAAAAAAAGAATTCTGTCTGCTGCTTGTCTTAAATTAGTGTGCCATGCAAGGTTTGTTGATGCTCCTGAAGGAAGCAGACTTCTTGTTATATCAAATGCTCGTGCATTGATTGCTTTACTATAAACAGAATCTTTTTCATCTTTTTCTCGAGGATGTTCTTTTCTTAAGTATGCCCTTGTTGGTTCTTGTGCAGCAAGGTAGAATTGTCGTTGCAATTCCAATATCTCTTCTCCTTTTGATGTGTGTGTTGGGTCAATGAATGGTTGTCTAGAAAAATCAACATATCTAGTAGAAGCTTCTTGTCCAGAATAAAGAGGAGTGTCTTGTATTGCTTTTGCTGCAAGCATGGATACTCCCTCTATGAAGGCAGTAGTGGTTCCACAATCTCCAATAGATTTATGTCCGTAACCAACATAAAAATTTTCCATAAAGTTTGCTTTTCCTTTCTCTTCTAATATTCCAAGATGACTTTTAAGTCCTCCTGTGGAACGTGAATGTAATGCCTGTAACATGGCTTCTGATTCAGCGTTAATAACAGCTCCAGTATCAAGAATAATAACTTCTCCACCACTTTTGAGACTGATACTTGTATGTTGTAAGTCAGAAAGTTTTTTTGTCATATATTTAGAAAAATAGTTTTATATTTAAAGATATATTTAATTGAATATATATTTGCATAATAGCCTTATCTTGCAATTTCAAGTTTTGAAAATTTACAGTTAAATTTATAAAGGAGTTGTTGTTTTTATAAGAAATCCCGTAAAAACTACCGTTGAGTAGGAGGGTTTCATGGATAAAAAACAGGTTTTAGAAATTATTGGAAAGGTAAGAGAGAATTCTAAGAAGAGAAATTTTAAACAGAAATTTGACCTTGTTTTTAATCTAAAAGACTTGGATTTAAAAAAGGCTGAGAATAATATTAATTCCTTTACTATATTGCCATATTCTATTAAGGGCAAAAAAATAAAAGTTTGTGCTTTAATTGATAAAACTTTGGTTAGTTCTGCAAAAGATGTTTTTGATAAGATAATTATCTCTGATGATTTTGATAAAATCGGTAAAAAAGAAATTAAAAAATTGGGCAAGGAGTATGATTTCTTTGTTGCTCAGGGTGATGTAATGAGCAAGGTTGCTAGTATTTTTGGTAAAGCCTTGGGTCCGTATGGAAAAATGCCCAGTCCTAAACTTGGTTGTGTTATTGGTTTAAATTCTGATTTAAAAAGTTTGTATACAAAATTACAAAAAACGATTCTTTTGAATAATAAAAAGCAGATGAGTATTAAATGTATTATTGGTAGTGAGGATATGAATGATAGTGAAATATGTGAGAATGTACTTGCTGTTTATAATTCTTTAACGCACGAATCTCATTTAGAGAACAGACACTTAAAAAGCGTTATTTTAAAATTAACTATGGGTCAACCAGAGTATATCAAAGAAGATGGAAAATAAAAAAGAAATACCTGTTTGGAAAAAGGAAAAAGTAAATGAATTAAAGAAATTATTCGATGAGTATTCTATAATTGGAATAGTTGACGTTACTGGTTTGCCTACTTTACAACTTCAGAGAATGAAACAACAATTAAAAGGCAAGATTAACTTAGTGATGACACGAAAGAGATTAATTCGATTAGCATTAGAAGGATCAGATAAAGAGAGTTTAATTCAGTATTTAAAAAATATGCCTGCCTTGTTATTCAGTAATGAAAGCGCATTTAAATTGTATAAAATTTTGAAAAAAAGTAAGAGTAGTGCACCTGCAAGGGCTGGACAGATTGCTAATAAAGATATTGTGATTCCGGCTGGACCTACATCTTTTCCACCTGGACCTATTATTGGTGAATTTGGTAAAATTGGAATAATTACTTCTGTTGAAAATGGAAAAGTTACTGTTACTAAAGATAAGGTTTTGGTTAGAGATGGTGGAGTAATTAGTAATGATATAGCTGATGTTTTAAGCAAGTTAGGAATAGAACCAATGGAAGTTGGATTGAATTTAATGGTTGTTTATGAAAAGGGTGAAATATTAACTAAAGATATTTTAGATGTTGATGAAGATAAGTATATTGATGATATTAGAAGTTGTAGTAGAGATTCATTGAGTTTAGCATTGTATATTGGTTATGCTAACAAAGAGACTATTAATTTATTAATTAAGAAAGCATTTTTGGATGCTAAATCAATTGCTTTTAGCAAAGAAATATTATCTGATTTAAACCTTAAGGATTTACTTTTTAAAGCTGAAAAACAATCTGAAGCTTTGATGAATAAAATGAGTTAATATTCAAAAACTAATAATTGGGAGGTAAAAATGGAATACATATACGCAGGTATGCTTTTATATAAAGCTGGCAAGGAAATAAATGAAGCAAATGTTAAAAAAGTTTTAGAAGCAGCTGGTGTTAAAGTTGATGAAGGCAGAGTTAAAGCTTTGGTTGCTGCTTTAGACGGTGTTGATATTGATAAAGAGATCAAAGAAGCCAGTGTTATGAGTGGTTCTGTCTCAGCTAGTGTAAAAGAAACCAAAGAAGTGAAAGAAGATAAGAAAGTAGAGAAAAAAGATGATAAAGAAGCTGCTGCTGGTTTAGGTGCTTTATTTGGTTAATTTTTCATTTTGAATATGGATAGGAAAGATTTAATTAGTAAGGTTGATGAATTAAGAAGAGATGTAACTAGTTTAAAAAGCAAATTAAATGAAGTGAGTATTAAGAAAGAGAACCAATTTAATACTAAAGAAGAGTTGAAAAAACAAGTTTCTGAATTAATCAGCAAAATAAAAATTTTGAAGAAAAGCAAAGAAACTTTTAATTTAAAAATAAGGGTCTTAAAAAAAGAAAGAGATGATTATAATAAAAAAGTTAAAGAGTTAGCATCTCAAATTAGAAAGTTAAATGAAGAAAAAAAAGACTTGTTTAAAAAACAAAAAATTAAAATAGACCCATTAAAAATAAAAAAACAAATTGAAGAGCTTGAATTAAAAGTAGAGACAGAGGCTTTAAATTTAGACAGAGAGAAGAAAGTAATGGATAGAATAAGACAATTAAAGAAAGTTTATTCTGAGTGCGGTGTTGTTAGTGCTTTAGATAATAGTATAGAGAATTTATCTGCTGAATTAAAAGGAATAAGAGATAAAGCCAAGAAAAGCCACAAGGAAATACAAGAAATTGCAAAAGAAAATAGAAAGGTTTATGACGATCTAATTCTGTTTTCTAAAGAGATTGATAAGATTAATAAAGAACAAGAACAAGCTTTTGATAATTTTTTGAAATTTAAAAAAGAATTCTCAGAAGTTAATGATGATTTAAAGAAAAAATTGGATAGTATTGCTTTGTTAAAAAGTCAATTGGGTGATAATAGAAAGGAAGAAGAAAGGAATAAAGAGTTTATTAAGAAAAAAACACTAGCGAAATTGAGCAAGGCTGTTGAAGAGAAAATAAAAAGCAAGAAAAAATTAACTACTGAGGATTTATTAGCTTACCAACAGAGCGGTTAATATGAATTTAATAGATTTTGTATTACATATAGACAAGTATTTGTATCTTATTGTTCAGGATTATGGGATTTTAAGTTATCTTATTCTTTTTTTTATTGTATTTTGTGAAACAGGATTAGTTATTACACCCTTTTTACCTGGAGATTCTTTGTTATTTGTAGCTGGAACTCTTGCTGCAAATGGAATATTAAACTTGTTTTTTTTATTTCTTGTTTTTGTGATAGCAGCAATATTGGGAGATACGGTTAATTATTGGATTGGCAATTATTTTGGTGAACAAGTATTTTTGAGATTTATTAATAAAGATTATATTGAAAAGACTAAAGAATTTTATAAGAAGCATGGTGGAAAAACAATCATTATAGCAAGATTTATTCCTATAATAAGAACATTTGCTCCTTTCATTGCTGGAATTGGCAATATGAATTATTTAAGATTTTTAATCTTTAATGTTATTGGTGCAATTGTCTGGGTGGGCATTTTTGTTTTTGGTGGTTATTATTTTGGAGGAATTTCTTTTGTTCAGGAAAATTTAAGTTTTGTTTTATTGGGGATTATTCTCGTTTCTTTAATATTTCCTTTAGTTGAGTATTTTAGACACAGAACTAGTTTTTCTTGATTAAATATTTATAATCATCTATTAATGGAATAGATTTTATCTTGTATTTTTTTATTAAGAAGATCCATACAAAAGCAACATAAATAGATGCTACAAATTTCCAAAAGAATAAATGGATAGTATTGAATAAATAAATATTTTTGTAAACCCAAAGTAAAATTAAAATAGAAATTCTTATCAAATTAGCTACTAAAATTAGTAAAGAACCTATTAAAAATAATTTTATTGTTGTTTTTATTGTTAAATCTTTTGTTAACAGAATTAAAACTGCTAGTAAGATATAAGCTGTTATTGCTATACATGCTGGAATTAAATTGAATTCTGTGTTGTTTATTATTATTGAGGAATTTTTTAATGTTGTATTAAATGGTAAAAATATTAAAAATAATGAGTAGAGTGTTATTGGTTTTATTATTAAATATAAGAAGTTTGTTAGAGTGAAGATTAAAATTAGAGTTAATCTTAGGATTAATGAGTATTGATACTTCATAAATTTTTATAAGATTGCATTATTTATATTAATTTCTATGAAAGATTTATATATTGGTGTTTAATTTTTAGATTTATGAAGAAATGGCGTTTTTTTATTGTTGTTTTTATTGTAGGTCTTATTTTTAGTGAAGAAGTTTTGAAATTTGTCGTTTCACATAGAATAAAGAGTTTGGACCTATTTTTTATTTTTTCGGGAAATTTTTGGATTGAGT
>Ga0209541_10013566_pt1 | contig 12427 bp, 18 predicted proteins | sample RifCSPlowO2_01_FD_184027 | JGI IMG/M metagenome (GOLD analysis project Ga0209541, IMG submission 184027) | Groundwater microbial communities from Rifle, Colorado - Rifle CSP2_plank lowO2_0.1 (SPAdes) (version 2) | ecosystem: Environmental > Aquatic > Deep subsurface > Groundwater | place...
CAACCTTCCAAGATAAAACCTTACATCATCATACTTTGCAGTATAAACAGGCTCAGAAGGTTTCAAAAAATGCTCAGATAAATATTCTCTTATGGCCTCTGTGCTATACTGCCAATATAACCCTATTGTTCTTCCTGCTGTCTTGCTATACTCTTCTTTTAAAGTTATTTTATAATATGGACTGTTGGCATTAGGCTCTTCTATATCTTCTTTTCTGATATTAAGAAATTCTTCTATTCTGCAACCAGCATCAAATAGAACAGCAACAAGAAATCTCTGTTTACTATCCTTACAACCTTTATACAATTTTATTACATCCTGCTCTTTAATATAATCAGGAGTTTTCTGTTTTACAGAAGTATCAATCCAATTAGTCAGCTCAACAAATTTTGAGGGATTATCCCTTAACTTCCATTTCAGATAAATCTTCAATGTTTTCTTGAAATCACATTTTGTATTTTCAGAGTAAGGCTTTCCATTTCTTGGATTTCTTATTTTATTAGAGCTTAAATCCTTCTCAAAAGTCTCCATATCTTTTAGAGTTATCTTATCTAATGATTTTTTGAAGTAATACCAAGCAGGTCTTAAATTTTCAATATATTTCAAAAGTCTGCTATTTCCTATTTTCTTTCTTAAATTTATTTTTCCTAATTCTGCTAATCTCAAGAATTCAATCATATCCTTTTTATCTTCTTTTGGAATATTATTATCTTTAAGAAAACTTTCTTTTCTTACATCAAGATTTGCGTTATGAATTTTTATCTTAACATAATCCATAGAAATAGCATAGTTTTGCCTTCTTATAAGGTTTTCGGGATACGATATAAAACATACTATGCCCCGTCCGAGATTCGAACTCGGGTCTCGGCCTTTCTTCTTTCCTTTTTTGGTAAAGCTTTTTCCCAAAAAGGTTTAACGAAAGGGCCGCATCTTAGACCGGGCTAGACTAACGGGGCTTTAGACTAAAAACTTGAATTTATATTTATAATAGTTTCTATCGTTAATTTTATAAAGAAAATTACATAAAATAGTTTATTCCCCACTTAGCTCAACGGTGGAGCATCTGGCTGTAGATAAAAGTCACTGTTTGACCTTATGCATTAAATGCTAGGAATGAAAAGCAGACAGCGGAACCCGGAAGGTAATTCAATTACCCGGGATAGGTTGCTGGTTCGATTCCGGCAGTGGGGAATTTTTTTAAAGATGAGAAAAGTATACATAATTCATGGCTGGGAAGGAAGTCCCAAAGAGCCAATGCATCAATGGGTGAAGAATGAATTAGAGAAGAAAGGATTTTTTATTGTTGTTCCAAGAATGCCAAATCCTGAAAAACCTGAGATTGATTCTTGGGTTAACAAATTATTTGAAATTGTTGACACAAATGAAGAAACTTACTTTATAGGCCATAGCATTGGATGCCAAGCAGTTTTAAGGTATTTAGAAAGACTAGAAAAAAGTGTTGATGGCGTTGTGTTAATTGCTCCATGGATGCATTTGGATGAAAAAACAATTGAAGAGGAAGGAGAAGAAATAATAGAAATGGCTAAACCTTGGATTGAGACTCCAATTAATTTCAAAAAAATAAAATCAAATGTAAAAAACCAAATTGTCTGCATATTCTCTGATAATGACTGTTATGTTCCATTAAGCAATGTTGCTTTATTCAAAGAAAAATTAAATGCAAAAATAATAGTTAAACACAATAAATTCCACTTTGATAAGGCTAATAATATCACCGAGAACAAGACTGCAGTTTCTGAATTATTAAATTTTAAAAAATAAAAAATAATTAGTCAAAGTCATCATAGTCAGGCTCTTCAAATTCATCTTCATCATCTGGCTCTTCTGAGAAGTCATCCTCTTGCGAGTTTTTCATATCAACCACCCCATAGGATTTTTGTAAGCTTCTTATTTATATATTTTATTATTCAGATTGTTTTGTCTAAGAAAGGTTTTTATATAAGTTAGTTAATAAAGTTCAATTATGAAAAAGAGGTTGATTTTAGCATATCTTATGCTTGCTATATTTGGTGCATCTCTCGTTGATGCAGCTGTTGTTTTTAATAATGATTTTAGGACTTACAATATAGGAGATACTGTAAGTGTAGAAGGATATATTGAATCAACACAGAGCATAAGGAATATTTTCAGGCTCTACCTCGAATGTGGAAGTTCTGTACAGATATTGGCAAGAACAATAAGTGTGGATGCAAATAGAAAATATTTATTCAGTGAGGATATAATCTTGCCTGTTGGAAACAAAGGACAGTGCAACTTTAAGGCAACATTTAGTGGGGAAACTCAAACATCACAGAAATTTGAAATTACAGACAGTTTAAAGGGAGATATATTCCTAAACAAAAAAAGTTTTAAATTAGGTGAGTCTTTAGAAATCGAAGGTGATATTCTATATCTTGATAATGATAAGGTTAATGGTGTTGGAATATTTTCATTAATACAGCAAGGCTCTCCTGAAAGTTACTTTGCAGATACATTCAATATTGAAGATGGAAGTTTAACATACACAACAAATCTTGAGAACTTGCCCCCAAAAGGTTACCAAGTAATCGTTGAGACTTATGATTCATATGAAAATTTCAAAAAATTTGATTTAGGCGTTATAGAGGTAAGTGATAAGTTATCTGTAAATTCATACATTGACAAAAAAGATTATTTACCTGGAGAAAGTTTTACTGTTAATTTAAAAGTCAATGAAAATTCAAGGGAATTCAGAGTAAAATTTGATTTTGAAGGTCAGGCAACTGAACAAATTTTTGAAGGTACTGATTTTAGCTATCAAATAAAAACAAAGGAAAACATAAAATCAGGATTGCATACTGCAAATATTAAAGTAAGCGATAATTTTGGTAATTATTATGAATCAAACCTTGAACTAAATATTGTTCCTGTTCCAAAAAAATTAGAAGTTAACCTGGACAAAAGTGATTATTTGCCTGAAGAAAAAGTAGAAATATCTGGCGCAATATATGATCAAGGAGATGAGCTTTATGAAGAGGGTGTTATCACTATAAGAGTCTTAGATGCCAAAGAGAATGAAAAAACAAGTACGCAGATAAATTCTGGTAGCACTTATACATTAGAACTAGAAAAATACATTACTCCAGGAGCATATACTGTTACTGCTGAGGGCTCTGGTTTCAAGAAAGAAATAATATTCAATGTGAAAGAATTGGAAAAAATAGATGTTTATTATGAGGGAAATAGATTAAAAATTCTTAATGAAGGAAATACTGAAATAAGCGATAGTTTCCTTGTTTATCTTGATGATAAAGCAATCACTAATTTTAATCTCAAGATAAAACCTGCTGAAATAAAAGATTATGATTTGAGGACTTTCGCAAATGAAAATAAAGTGTATAATCTAAAAATAAATTTCAAAGGTCAGGATATTGAAGTTGGAGATGTTTTGATAATGGATGACAGACCAATTTCAAGCAAGATAACTGGTGCAGTTGTTGGAGGAGGAGACTTTGTAATTTATGCATTATTGTTATTAATAGTAGTTTTGGTTGTACTATTTGTATTTTATAACCCTGGCAAAAGAAAACTGCAATATGAGAGGGATATGGGATATAAAGAAGGTCAGCAAAAATTAAGAAAAGTAAGGGAAGATAAAATAGTAAAAAAAACTATAGGCAACAAGAGATTTGGAAAGGAAATGAACAAGGATGATGTTGAAGATTTCAAGAAGTCATTTGTTAACAGAGTAAAGGAATAAATATTATATCTTTTTCTTCTTCAATTTCTTTTATATTATTAAAATATTTTTTTAGTAATTTTCTAAATTGGACCAACCTTTTTGATCTCTTCAGGAAAGTGATGCATATGTTGCTGTTTTTTGAAACTCTTATCATTTCTTTCAGTGCTTTCTCCATATTTTTTATGTTATGAAAAACTGTTACTGAGATTACTGTGTTGAATGACTTATCTTTGAATGGAAGCTTTTCCGCATCCCCATAAATAAGATTTTTTGCCCCTTGTTTTATCATCTCTTTGCAATTATCTATTCCTACTGACTTAATTTTGAAGAAATTTGTAGAAATTCCAGTGCCACATCCAACATCTAATAAAGGAGGAATTATTTTTATGTTTTCTTTTATTATTCCTAATTTATTTAACTGCTCATCTCTGTAGAGTTCGTTGTAGCTTTTTGAGATATGACTGTACATCTTCTTGTTTGAAATAATATCTTAACCAATATAAAGGTTTTCCATTATGGTCATCATTTATCAGAAAATAAAGATTTGGATAGTCTGTATGATTTATTTTTCTTTCTCTTAAATTTATTCTTAAGTCCTGAAATTTTATATTTCTTGAGATGTTATCAATGCTGGTTAAATCCTGATATAATTGGTTTTTAAGACTGCTGGGATAATCTGTTTCTGCATTTGCCAGATTAAATGATAAAAGCAATGATGTCAAAGTCAACCTGAGGTTCATAGTAATATTTATATAATTAGATAAATTTTAAAGATTATGCATAATATTGTGAAGTTCTTTTTTGAAGCTGGTCAATTGCAAAGAGTTCATAGGAGTGGTTGGTGGCTTATCGGAATAAAAAATCCAGAGACTGTTTCTGATCATGTATATAGGACATGTATTGTGGCATATGTGTTAGCTAAACTTGAGAAAGTTGATGAGAATAAAGTATTGAAAATGAGTTTAATGCATGATATTCATGAAACAAGACTGAATGACTTGCATAAAGTTGGGCATAAGTATATAGATTTCAGGAGCGCTGAGGATTTGGCATTTAAGGATCAGATTAAATTACTGCCTGATAATATATCAAAAGAAATATCAAAATTATTTGAAGAAAATGGAAAAGATAAAACAAAGGAAGGAGTTGTTGTCAGAGATGCTGATTTACTTGATAATGCACTATCTGCAAAAGAATATTTACATATGGGATATAAAGATGCACAAAATTGGCTTGATAATATAAAGAAAGCATTGAAGACCGAATCTGCAAAGAAACTATTTGAAATAATTGTCAAATCTAATCCTAATGAATGGTGGTATGACCTAAAAAAGGCTGAAAGATGATTCTTGGAAAAGAGGAAATACTTAAAGAAGCAAAAAAAGGCAATTTGAAGATAGAACCATTTAATTCAAATAATATCAAAGGAAGTTCTATTGATTTGACTCTTGACAATAAGTTCAGGGTTTTTTACAGGGATGTTGAAAGCGATGACTACAAGAGATATAGCAAGTTAATAACTAAAAATGAAGTTATTCTTGAGCCTGGAGATTTTATTTTAGGAATTACCAAAGAAAAAATAACCTTAAAGAGTCTATGCGGATGGCTTCAGGGAAGAAGCACTTATGCAAGAATTGGTCTGGGAATCCATGTCACGGCTAATTTCATACATCCAGGAGTGAGCAACAAACAAGTTCTTGAAATTAAAAACTTGAACAATTACAAGATTAAAATTAAATCAGGAATGAGAATATGCCAGTTAATAGTTGAAAGAGTTGAAGGGAAATATATCATTGAAAGCAAGTTCAAGAATCAGGTTAGCTTATAGTTTGATTTCCTTTTTTATAATTAATTTCTTTGTTAAAATTGGATTCCAAATGTATGTAATCTTTCCTTCCTTATCAAAAGCAATTTTGTTTATACTTTCTAAGTAATCAAGAATAACCAAGAATGTTTGCATCATAACTTTTTTTGGCAGATTTCTCCATATCCAATTTTTTTTGTATTTGCCACTATACTTCTCAATTGTTCTTTCCACCATTAATATTGTTTTTAAGGTTGGGCTGTGCATCATTTTTACCTTATATTATACAAATTAGTACTATATAAATATATATGTATACATTACTATTTTAATTTATTTCTTATTTCACAAGCCTGGCAAATCTCTTTAGAAGAAAATACAATAAGAAATTTTATGGAAGAAACAGGTATTAGTTATTAAATGTTAATTTTATTATTTCTTCAGTATTAATTATTTTCACTCTACTTTGCATCTTCAATTTTTTATCATTTGACCATATAACTGAATTATCAAAAGCAAGAGCGGTTGCTATAAATAATGCATCATAAACATCAATATCTTTTATTATTTTTATTGCTTCTTCACGATGAGACATTATAACTTCATTAGGAATTATAGTTATATATTTTAACAATATTTTTAATAAATCTCTGTAATCTTTTATATTAAGTTTAGATTTTAATAAAATTTCTTCTTCATTATTTCTAATCTCTTGAAAGAGGTATTCTGGAGCAACGAGCTGTTCTTTGCATTGCACAATTAACTCTCTTGTAAATCCATCTTTTATTATTGCAGAAACTAATATATTTGAATCAATAATTATAATCATATTACAATTCTAAGAATTTTTTGGACGCACTTCTTTTTATTTTATCTGCTAATTCTTCTGCATCTTTAACTGTTAATCTATTTTTAGAAGCTATTTTGTTCATTAGTTCAAGATCGTGAACTCTTTGTTCTATTGCTTTTCTAGCTACTTCACTCCATTTTATATCATCAAAATGCTTCATCTTATTGTGAAGCTCTTCTGGTATTGCCAAAGTCATATTTACCATTTTATGCCTCCTAGTTTAATAAGTATAATAAGTAAATACCCTTATATAAATATTTCTATTTTAATTTATTTCTTATTTCACAAGCCTGGCAAATCTCTTTAGAACTTGGTTCTCGGCATTGTTTGCATGACTTAATTTCTTTATCATTTTTGTATTTTTCCTTCAAGGAGGGAAGTATTTCAATAAATGAATTTATTATTGAATGCTTTGTTCCATGATATTTCTGCTCAAAATTATTGATAAAATTTCTGACTTCTATCCTATAGGCTTGGGTGTTATTTGGACATTCACAGAAGGGTATGTTAAAATTTTTCAAGTAAGCATATGTGGTTGTCTCTTTTTCTGTAATTAAATAAAAAGGTTTTATTCTTCTCACAAATTTTTCATTGTCTTTTATTCCAGTTATTGGACCTAACCTGGCTGAAACTTCCTGGTTGCTCCTAAACTGATTCATAAGTATTGTCTGAACTTCATCATCAAGATTGTGGCCTGTTGCTAATTTGTCAAATTCCAATTTTATTGAGTATTTATTAAGGAGATATCTCCTAAAAACTCCGCATATAGAGCAGGGTTTAATATTTATTTTTTTTAGCATCTGATCAAGAGTATATCCAAATTCATCTTTGTATGAAATTATTGTTAATTTAATTCCTAATTCTTTGCAGAATCTTTTTGCATCCTTTATTGTCTTGTCTCTATAACCCTTAATTCCTTCATCCACAAGCAAAGCTTCTATCTTGAACCTTCTTTTTTCTTTTATTTTGTTTAATAGGTATAACAAAGATAATGAATCTTTTCCTCCGGAAACAGCAACACCTATCTTTTCATTAGGTTCTATCAATTTAAACTGTGATATTGTTCTATTGAATTTTCTTTCAAAATACCTGAAGAAGCATGACTTGCATAAACCTTTAGTGCTGTTTGAAAGGATTATTACAGGATTTAACTCACATTGCTTGCACATTTATCCACCTGATATAACACTTAAGAATTTTATTTCATCAGAATCTTTTAACTTTTCATTTCTTGGAGTTAATTTATTATTTTTCACTATTATCACTTCTTCCTTGTTTATTTTAAATTTTTTTATTATTTCATCTATGTCCTTTGCTTTAACATTAATTTTTTTATTTTCCTTTTCTATAAAAACTTTAACCATTTTTTTACTTCCTCTTCATTTGTATCCTCAAATATTATATAACCGTTGCCATTTATCACAATCCTGTTTTTATCATTTATCACCAGGATATTATTATTTTTCAGCAGAGTTTTATATTTTTTTGACAGCATATTTAAATCCAGCTTTTTGTTCAGGTTAACTGAGTAATTATTCCTGCATAATTTTATTACCTGAATTTTCTTTCTTTTTTCAGGTTTTATTTTTATTTTGTCAAAAGTGTTCTTCCATATGTTGAACCTTATCAAATCCTTTTCATGCTCTTCATTCAATAAAATTTTTATTGCCTGTGTTGCTGCTATTGAAGCTGTCATGAAAGAAGTTGTGTTCAGTATTCCGTGCTCATCACACGAATCTAGCGAGATTCTTGACTGGTATAAATCAGACAAGGAATTTTTTACCACATAAACAAGACCTATTGTTTTCAAAGCTGCCGTATGAATCCATATTTTTTTGTTATAACAATATGAATCTATAAGGAATCTTGTTTCCAGATTATCAGTGCAGTCTATTATTAAATCTGAGTCAAGTATTTTTAAATTTGATGAATTAAGCTTTTTTGTTGTAATATTTATTTTTATTTCCTTGTTTATTTTTTTTAAATATTCATCCAAAGCTTTTGTCTTGTATTTTCCTATGTCTTTTCTTGAATATATTTGTGAATTTAAATTTTCAATTGAAACTTTGTCAAAGTCTATAAGATTAAGATTAATTCCATTTTTAGCCAGGAGAAATGCTGTGAAACTTCCTAGGGAGCCTAGACCAACTATTGAGATTGTTTTTTTCCTTAATTTTTCTATATCTATTATATTTCTTATTCTTTGGTATTGCATGAAAATAAAAAAGAATTTTGTTTTATAAGATTTATTGTTGAACCCTGTTTGACAATTCTTCAATTTTTTCTTCAACTAACCTTGTATGCTCATCCAATTCATCTGGTGTGGCATATCTTCCATCAATCTTAACTTGTAATTTAAGACTTATCCCACAATTTGAATAATCAATTGCGATTCTTGCTGTTCTTGTAAGATTTTCTGTGAAATAAATTGCACATGGCTCACTGCACTCCATCTCCCTAATCAAAGCATATTCTATCATTTTTAAAATAAAAAAATTAAGAGTTTATTAACTCCTCAAATGCACTCAATGGCTGTGCTCCTTCCAATAGCTTACCATTCACGAAAAATGCAGGTGTTCCTGTAACTCCATAATTTATTCCATCTTGCATGTCTTTTTTTACTTCATCTTCATATTTTCCTGAATCAAGACATGAATCAAATTGATTAGTATCTAAACCAAGATTAAACGCATATTTTTTCAAGTCATTTACAGTCAATGCATTCTGATTTTTGAATATCAAATCATGATATTCCCAGAACTTATTCTGCTCATCTGCACATTCTGAAGCTTCTGCAGCTTTTTGAGCATACTGATGTATTTGAACTAATGGAAAATCTCTAAAAACTATTTTTACAAGTCCAGTATCTATATATTTTGATTTTAAATCAGGAAATGTCTCTTCTGCAAACTTCCCGCAAAATGGGCATTGAAAATCTGAGAACTCAACTATTGTAATAGGTGCATTTTCATTCCCTAAAAAAGGATCATCATCTGCTGAAACTTCTGCAACTCCTGTTGATGATTGTGTATTATCATTTACAACTTCTCCTGTCAAAGGTATTGCACTTGGAAACAATAATTTTCCATCTGGTGAAATATAAATTTCTCCCGGCTGACCATTTATGTTAATAGTGGCTTTTATCATGCCATTTGTTTTTTCTGAATTAATCAATGTTGCTTCTGTCCCCTGAAGCAAATTTCCATTTATGTAACCAACTGCATTCCCAGTTATTTTTGTTGTTGATCCACTATAATTGAAAACATTAAAAATAGCTAGAATAAACAGCAAAGCGAATACAATAGTAGTTATTTGCCATAAATTTATTTTCTTTTTTTCTTCCATGATATAAACCTCCTGCGATAAACTATGATAACTTAAAGTTTAAAAATGTTACTGGACAATTATTTACTGAACAATCCCCATAACCCAAAAAATATCAATGCAACCGTCCACCAGTTTATTCCCCAGTCAAATATCTTTAAATCAGCTAATAGATATAAAACGCCTGAGATTAAAACAACCCAAGAAAGCCATCCTGGAAAATTTTTTGCCATAATAAACCACCTCATTGATTAGATAATTATATTAATATAAAAATCTTGCCTTTATCATGGAATTCAAGAAATCGTTCATAGAAAGGTATGAAAAACTCACAGATATAAAAGAGTTTAAAGAATACTGCTCAAGAAACTTAAGAAAATCAATAAGAGTTAATACATTAAAAATTTCAGTCAAAGAATTTTTAGATAGAACTGACTTAAGTCTTGATAAAATTGAATGGTGCAATGAAGGTTTTTTTGTAAAAGACAGAGTTACATTGGGCAATTTAAATGATCATTTCTTGGGCCATTTTTATGTGCAGGAGGCTTCTTCAATGTTACCCCCTTTAACCCTTGATATTAAAGATAAAATATTAGATATGTGCGCTGCCCCTGGAAGCAAGACGGGACAAATAGCCGCAATGATGAAAAATAAAGGATTATTAATTGCCAATGATTTTGATTATATAAGATTAAAAGCTCTTGACATTAATTTACAAAGATTGGGAGTCACTAATACTGTCATAACAAACATGAAAGGCTATTTCATAAAAGAAAAATTTGATTCAATATTATTGGACGCTCCATGCTCTGGAACTGGAACAATAAGAAAGTCACCAAGAACTTTAGAAATATACAATACAAGAATGATAAAGAAATTAAGTGCTGACCAAAAAGGATTGATTAACAATGCATTTAGCATACTTAACAAAAACGGAAGCCTTGTTTATTCAACTTGTAGCCTTGAACCTGAAGAGAATGAAGGTGTGATTGATTTTTTATTAAGCAAGTATGAAAATGCAAAAGTTGAAAAAATAAAATTAAATGGATTGAAGACAAGTGATGCAATTCTGAATTTTGAAGATGAAAAATATAATAAAGAAATAAAAAACGCTTTAAGAATATGGCCTCAAGACAATAACACTGATGGTTTTTTCTTATGTAAAATAAGAAAGTTATGAACTAAAAAAATCAATTGCTTTTTTTACTCTTTCATACAAACTTTTTTTATCCTGAATGTTGATTAGACATAATTTTTTACTATCATAGCCTAGATGAGATAAATGAGTATATTCTTCAGTATCAACAAGAACTACCCGTGGTTTATTTCCAATCATATATTTTTCTCTTTTGTCCCCTGTTATTAAAGGATCATTTGGAAATAAAATTCTACTTTTCTCACTAGGTTCAATTTCACCAGTATAATATTTATTTTGAGTTTTAAAAGAATTTGCAATAATTTCCAGTCTTATTCCGTGTAATTTCAAGAAATTTAATGGAGTGTTATAATCAAGTGGGATAGTGCCTGCATTAAGCCAGTATGCTAAATAATCTCCAGAATCTCTTGTTATTACTGGAATCGTTATTTCTTTTTTACCTAATTCTTTTTTAATATATTCAACAAAATTTATAAAATCTGCATTAATCTTAAATGGATTTGGATTAACTGCAAGTTTTTCAAATTCCCCAACAGGCACTCTTTTTATTAATGAGACTTTTTTTCTAATAATCTCTTCTTCATTAACTTTTGAATTTAATATTAATTCATAACCTCTTAATACTCCCAGCCAGATAATTCTTGGAAGAGTTATTGGATTTCTATAAGCAAAAACAGCTCCAGTATATGCTGTCTTAAGAAAAGTTGATCTTACTATAACTCCATTAAAATCTGATATTATTGGTGAATTTGTTACTCTTTCAATTAAATCTTTCATTAGTTCAAACTAACACAAAAATTTAAAAAGTGTGGGCTTGCGGGGATTCGAACCCCGGACCTCTGGTTTTCCTAGATATTGTGCCAGAAGCAGCCATATAAGACTTGCACAGCTTTAGCTTCAGTGCTCTAGCCAGGCTAAGCTACAAGCCCTTGGATTAACAGTAAAAATAAGTATATTTAAAGATTATGTAAACTTAAACTTTGTAGATTTCAGGTTCATAATAACCATTACTATTCTTACAGAAAATAATTGAATGGCATCGAGAGCCAGGTTTTCCTTTTGTAATAATAACATAATTTTTATCAAGGGAGATATCTCTGTCTTTATCATCTCCATTCCATTCTGCTAATTTTGTTGCTCTAAAAGATTTAATTTTTTCTTCTGTCAGACTAGAATCATTTAATAATGTGCCAATTGAAGATAGTTGTTTAGAAATATGCATTGGAATCACCACTCATAATTCTATTTCAATCATAAAAAGATTTATAAATGTTATTTCTCAGATTTATCTTATAATATTTTGGAGGTACTCAAAATGGCTGAGGTCGTTAAGGAATTGCAAGACAAGGCTTATGAAGCTATTGAACTAGCTAAAAAGTCAGGTAAGATAAAGAAAGGAACTAATGAGGTGACTAAAGCAGTGGAAAGAGGAAATGCAAAGCTGGTAATAGTTGCCAACAATATAAATCCCAGGGAAGTTATAATGCACATAGAACCTTTATGCAAGGAAAAAGATATTCCTTACGTTCTGGTTGAGAGCAAAGAAGATTTAGGTGCAGCGGCTGGCTTGCC
>Ga0209541_10013568_pt1 | contig 12425 bp, 13 predicted proteins | sample RifCSPlowO2_01_FD_184027 | JGI IMG/M metagenome (GOLD analysis project Ga0209541, IMG submission 184027) | Groundwater microbial communities from Rifle, Colorado - Rifle CSP2_plank lowO2_0.1 (SPAdes) (version 2) | ecosystem: Environmental > Aquatic > Deep subsurface > Groundwater | place...
TCCATAGGAGAAGACTGAACAAGATTACATTAGCTATAGTAAAAAATATAATAAACACTTTAGAAGACTGCCATACATTTCTTAGTGGCAACTTGGACAAGAAAACTATCAGAAGAACTAAACCTAACATACATAATATACTCTTTTTTGAATTGGTTAAAAAGACTAGCAAACTTAAGCCAACTAACCATGCTATTTTTGTTCTTGGGTCAAGCTTATGGACTATAGAGTTTCTATAAATATAATCATAAAATTGCATATTCTTTCTCTTGCTTTAGTATATTTAAAGGTATATCAACTAACTAGGCTTATTGAAACTCTTTAATCAAACCAAACATTTAAATACTACCAAATAATAGGTAATCTATTACCAAATAATAGGTACTATGTTAACCAAACAACAATTACACATATTATCAGTATTTCAAAAGGACCTTTTTGCTAGTTTGACGTTTAAGCAAATTAAGCAGCAAAGCAGACAAAAATCAAACAATATAGTACAAATAGCCTTACAAGAGTTCAAGAATCAAGATCTCATCAAAACAAAAAAAACAGGAAATGTTACTACTTATTCTTTGAATCTTACTGCTCATTTAACATTATCTTATCTTAATCTTCTTAATGCACTTGCAATCAACAAGAGCAAGATACCTGTACGAATATTAGATGCTCTTCAAGATAGAATTTTCAAGCATACTGAGCTCTTTATCTTACTAGTTTTTGGGAGCTATGCAAAACATAAAGCAACTGAAAAATCTGATTTGGATATTGCTGTAATTGTAGAATCTGAACAGACAAAAAAAGAGATTACTCCCTATCTAGAAACAATAAAAAGAAGAGAGGCTACCCCTATTGATTATCACATTTTTACAAGGATTGAATTTTTAGAGATGCTAAAAGCAGATTTTGAGAATCTTGGAAAACAAATATTTAAAAGTAGCATTGTTTATTATGGATATATTCCTTATTGCAATCTGATAAAGGAAAGAAAAAATGAATGATGAAACCGCATTATATTTACAAAGAGCGGAAAATGAACTTGTAGTCGCTCAGATGCTTTTTGAAATCTCTAGCAATTCTCAACTCCAAAAAGAACAGTTTAAGCTGGAAAAAGAGTTTACATTTTACAGTAGTGTAATCAGCCATTCTTATTATTGTATCTTCTATTCCGCTAAGGCAATACTCCTTGAAGTTGGAATAAAGACAGAAGCACCAGAAGTGCACAAGAAAACTCTTGAAGCCTTTGAGAGCTATCAGGTTAAAACAGGAAAACTTGATGTGGAACTGCTCAGAATTTATCAGAAGATGGTGGTAAGAGCGGAAGAGCTATTAGATATCTTTTCAAAAGAAAAAGGAAAGAGAGGAAGATTCACCTATCAAAAATTACCACAGGCAAACCGAGAACCAGCCAAGGAATCATTTGATAACGCCTCGTTCTTTTTTAAGAATATCAACAAAGTACTAAGAAAGTAAGGATAGGAATTAAAGAGAACATCTTTACTCCAACGTAAGGGTTTCACCGTTTTTCATCTGGTGGACTTCTCTCTTATTGTACCCCATTTCAATAGCTAATTCTGCTGCTGGAGCAGTAAGCTTATGATGACCATGCGAAGGGATAACGTGCTGAGGGTTGAGCATATTGATTAGATCTCTGATATCCTCCCGAGAACCGTGGCCTGAGACGTGAATGTCCTTGTAAATACGAACACCGAACTTCCTCAATTTTTCCTCCATCCTTGCCCTGTTGGTGATGTTTGGCTCCACAGGAATGGTCCTATTGGAAAAGATCATGGTGTCTTCCTGATTGAAATAGAAAGGATAGATATTGTTGAGCATTTTGCTTAATACTGAATTAGGCTCTCCTTGACCGCCAGTGCAGATAATGAGATAGTCATTTAATCCCTCTTTTTCCATCTTCACTAATTTTTTCTTGACCTTGTCTGCACCTGAAACTATTTCTGCTTCTTTGGAATAATTTACAATATTTACTTTTTCTGCTGCTGAGGCATACTTCTGCATGCTGCTTCCCAGTATGACTACTTTTCTGTTTAATTTCTGTCCAAAATCTATGATGCTTCTGAGACGAGCTATATGGGATGCAAAACAACTAATAATCATAGGGTTGTTGTGATTTTCCGTGCCTAACATGACATCTTTTAACATTTCACGCGCTACTTTTTCACTTGGAGTTTTTTGCGCTGCTCCAGAATATAAAGAATCTACGATAACTGCGCGAACATTCTCTTCCTTCCCCAACTGCTTGAGCCTTTCATAATCTGGTTTCTTCCCAATAATAGGGTCATTATCGAATTTGAAATCATTGGTGTACACTACGACTCCTTGCGGCGTGTGGACTGCAATAATGGCTGTCTGCGGTGTTGAATGCGTGACGTTGATCAACTCGATTTTAATGTTTTTTGACGCTTTATAGATAGAACCTGTATTTAAAGGAAGATATTTATTCTTGAGGGGCAATCCCTCATTATAAGCCATATTTTTCAACACTTCTAGAGTAAATGGTGTACCAATGACTGACGCATTATATCTTGGAGCTAAATAAGGAACTGCACCTGTGTGATCGAGATGCGCATGACTACAAGCAATAGCCTTAACATTATTTCTCCATGAATTAAGCATAGTGTCATCAGGAATTGCACCCATGCGCTTCATCTGATCAGGGGACAATGATGAACGATCATGACCTTCTTCCTCGAAATCTACAATAACTGGCAAGTAAAAACCCATATCGAGAAGTACAGCTTCGTCTCCTATTTTTACAGCAGACATATTTTTTCCTACTTCGCTATAACCGCCTACTGCAGCAACCTTGAAGTCCATTAGAAACTCCTCTTTGTCAATTTTTTTACTACAATTAATAAGATCATGAGACTGAGAATGTATCCACCAAGGATATATAATGTTTGTGTAAAGAGCGAGACAGGCACATTGAAGAGCAGTATTTTATTCAAGAGCGTCTCTCCCATAAAGAAAGGATTAAATGACGCAATTTTCCTTATCAGCGCAGGCAATGTTTCAATGGGCAAAATGCTTGACGAGAAAAAGAGGAAGATAAATCCCAAGGATATTGTTGCTATGGTTCCTGTTTCCTCTGACTTGAAGATACTTCCGATAACCATACCCAATAGGATGAACACTGTTGTTATCAATACCAATACAAGCATCATTCCTCCAATGGTTGCAATTAAATATTCTTTGAAAAAATAAAAAGCCACACCGAAAATGACTGCTAATTGCAGAAATATAACTATCATATTTGTAACAAAATTGCTGAAGAGGAATGTCAAGTAGGACGTTGGAGTAATATAATTTTTGAGATATACCTTGCCTATCTTCTCCTTGATCTCTAATGTTGAAGCGAGCATCAGGCTTACAAACATGACAATAAGAATCATCAGAGTAGGGAATACATAATTTAATTGTATTTTTTCAGAAACCACTGTTTCTATCTTAGTCGACAATGGAGAGACTATTCTGCCTACGTTCGTAGTTTTTATTTTTTTAACCTCTGTGTTAATATTCTTGATGCTCTTGTCGATAGTGTTGAGATAACTCAAGTCACTTCTTAATGTTGTCTTGATGTTGCCTGAAGTTAACACTGCCTGGTCGCGTACAGCAACCAACTCCTTGAACTGAGCATCAATATTCTGCAATTCTTTTTTTATCAGCTCTACTGCAGTTTTAACTTCCTCAGTTCCTGTTGCATTTGTTTCTGCAATCTCTTCAAACGTGTCTAATCCTTGAAGATCTGGCGTAAACTCTAAATTTACGTCTTGAAGCTGCTTAACTAAAGTGTTCAGCCTATTGTTCATATCCTCATTGTCAACAGACAGCGACTGCACCAAACTATTTTTGTCCGTTACTTCTTTATCTATGTTGTCAACCGTGTCTAGGATACTTTTAGTTAACTGTGTGCTAATCTCCTTTGTTTTTGTACCTATTACTGTGTTCAATGCGTCTAAAACCATGTAAACTAGGTTCATACGCGAATTATCCACGTAGAAAACAATGTCTCCCCCATCTTTTAATGAAACATCCGCAGGAAAAACAGCACAGACATGAACAATACCTCTTTTAACGCCTTCTTCACAGGCTTGTTGCGATTCTATTTTTTCCACAGTAAACTTTTTCTTCCCCAGCTCATCAATCAATGAATTGCTTAATGTATTATAGGATGGAGAGTATGTCCCGATACGAACACCATAAACATTTGCAGTATTAAATGCCGCCCCGATCAACATAATCAATAACAATGGACCCAATATGATAATGAGTGCAGAACTCTTAGTTCTTGTTAACAGCTTGAAATTTTTCCCAATAATTGCCAGTATTTTGCTCATTTTTTCTTCGTTAGGGCTTTGAACACTTCCGACAACCCTGGTTTTTTAATATCTGCATAGATTAACCGCTCCTGATCATTTTCAATGATGTGTAGAATCATATGCAATGTTTTTTCTGCTTCTCCTGTGTACACAATGAGCTTGTTCTCTTCCTTTTCATAGTCCTTGAGATTCGCGAACTGAATAATGCGATCATAATTGCCTGATGCGACCTCCACATGAATCTCCTCTTGTTTACCATACAGTTTTCTCAAATCATCGGCTGAGCCTATATGCCTGATTTCTCTTTCATGAAGCACCGCTATGATATCGCAGAGATTTTCTACATCCTCCAATAAATGCGATGTAATAATAACTGTTGTTCCCTGCTTGTTAATCTTCTTGATCACATTGACAATGTCCCTTCTCAAAGAGGGATCAAGGTCTTCTGTTGGCTCATCCAGGATAAGTATTCTTGGCCTATGCACCATAGAGCAAGCTAAATCCAATCTTCTCTGCATACCTCCTGAGAGATTCTGCGCCAGGACATTTTTCTTTTCTTCAAGCTCAACAAACTGCAAAATTTCTTTTATATTCACTATCAATTCCTTATGATGCATTCCATATAAAACTCCAAAATACTTCATGTTTTCCTTAACTGTCAGCTTTTGATAGAAAGAACTATCCTGGCTTGTATATCCAAACTCCCTCTTTATTGCCCTCGCTATCTTCTCGATTTTTTTTCCCTGATAGAAAATATTTCCACTATTCGGCTTGTAAAAACCAAGCATAGTCTTAAGCAGAGTTGTTTTTCCAGAACCGTTAATACCTATAATCCCTATGATCTTACCTTCAGGGATATCCAGATTCACATTATCGAGAACTATACGGTCTTTAAACTTCTTGGTAAGACTTTTTACCTCTATTATGCCCATATCTTTCATTGAGTTTTCCAGTCTTTTAAACTTACTGGTGAACAACAAAAGAAAGCAGCTGGTTTACTTTTAGATATTTAGAGGCATTGGCAGGACATTCGAGAATATACTGGGCTTTTCTTGGAGGAGCAGCATACCACGTAAAGGGCTTGATATTCCTTACTATATGGATTATTTTTTTTCTCTTATCCAGCCACACCGCATCTATAGGAAAGAAAACAAACAACATGTCTATAGCGAACAAATTCTCCCTAGCGGAGGAAAGCAATAATGCCTGATTCTTTTTTAGTGGTCTGGAGAAGCGAAGACCTTTCGCAAGCAACAAAGCGCTTGTATATACTTTAGCTTTAAACAAAATATTCTTTTTTTTTCTAACAATGATTGATATCATTATTACTCTATTTGCGTTGTTAGCCTGCCAACACGCTGATGCAAGATTTGTGATCCTTTTTCTCTATAAATAATTATAATGTCTTGATTAAATTTATCTCCTACTTGTGTTGGAAGAGGTGTAGAACGAGTACAGTCCATATTCTGACATATACAAGGATTAGGGAGGAAAGTTACAGGATCTGCTCCACAGATAGTAATTGCGATCAAACTTGATGCACTCCCAGAGGTACAACAATTCTCGCGGACATGACCAGAAACTGTGAGATCGCAATTCAAGCCCACTTCTCCAGTCAATGGATTCGCATCTTTATTAGATCTCAAAGATCTTAAACTTCCATCCATGAATATCTGGTAATCGGGCAAGGGAAATGGTAATGCTATATTTCCAGCCATTCCCCCACATACTTCACTTCCCGTTGTTGGCTGTTTCTTATCAACATAGATCGCAAAAACATCTAGATTTCTTCCCATCCCATTTCTTACATTAATATAAATACTTTTATCTGCTGCTGTTGCTTTGAAGTCCTCACATGCCAATCCAGGGCCTAAGACACATTGCTGCGGCAAGAATTTACTTGGATTCAATACTCCGAAGAACGCTAATGCACCAATCGCAATTAATACGACTAGCAACGCCCAACCATAGGTCATCAAGAACTCCATGGCTGCCTGACCTCTGTTTTTCATATCTAACACTTTTTTTCTTTGCAAACATTATTCTTAAACTTATGTATGTACTCTAAAATGATAAAAACAAAACTTAGAAAACGATGAAAAAAGAAAAAAAAGAAACAACTAAGCTTCAACACCAACTACTAATTGACCTACTTTAGCATGACTTATATTGTTTGATCCAGAGCCTATAATATAACCGATTTGCAAGTCTCCTTTTAATTTACTTCCTAAAATCAAGTCACTAGATGCAGTACAGTCAAGTGTGAATGTAGCTGATGCACCATCATTTAAAGTAGCGTTCGTACCAGTTGTCTGAGTAAACGCACCATCACATGAAGGGTTGCTGTTAAGTAAATTTAGACTAACTGAATTCAAATTATCGCCTAGCCCATTTTGGATAACTATTGTAATTACATCATCGCTTGCTGCGGCTTTGAAGTCATTACATGCAAATCCTGGCGTTAACGTACATGAGTTTGGCAAGAATTTACTTGGATTCAATACTCCGAAGAATGCTAATGCACCAATCGCAATTAATACGACCAGCAACGCCCAACCATAGGTCATCAAGAACTCCATGGCTGCCTGACCTTTTTTCTGTATCATCAGACCACCTCTAGTTTTTATTTGCTTGAACATTGATAGATTTTCAACGTGCCAGTAGTATATAAAGTTTGCTTCTTTTTGCTACCCCTCTTCAGTTGTTCATAAATTATATATAGCTTCGTTGAAAAATGTTTCTTGAAAAGACATGCAGCAACACCACAAAGCACAATCTACTTTTGATTATCTCATTTTAACTACAGTTATTCTTGTGGTTATTGTTCCTTTACTTTTTTTCTCAACAAACCGTATTGATCAGAGCCGTGTTGCTGAACTACAAGATGCTTTAGAAGCATTAAAAGAAGGTGTAACACAGGTCAATAATCTAGGCTTCGGCACTTCAAGCGTAGTAGTTATTCGCGTTCCTAAAGGGGTTACTGAACAACGTGTCGGTACAAAACAATCTACTTCAAATCCTGCTTGGTGCAACCGAAACATGCTTTGCTACAGAGTAGCGGGCAGTGATCTTTATGTGAAAGTTCCTGCTGATGTTGCAGGCATTCTTCCTTTGAATGAAGGACTGCATCATGTCCAACTCTTCAACAACGGCACCCATGTTCTTCTCTATCAGTGCGGCAATAATAGAAGAGAAGCATTTGAACAATGCGACGGCACAGACAATAGTGCCTGCAGTCTAAGCGGAGACCCTGGACAATGTGCGTTGCCTAATGAAGCTAACTCTTGCAAATGCCGCTGCTTCAATAACAATGACTGCTCTGGATCGACTGGCCTCTGCGATACTGATCCTCTTAATCCTACTTATGGAGTTTGTGTTCCTTGCTCACAAGACGCTCAATGCGCAGCAAATGGAAAAGTTTGTCTAAGTGGACAATGTATTGACCCTACTCACCAATGCCGTAACAATGGTGATTGCGGCTATATTCTAGGTGCTTCATCAGGTGCACAAGTATGTAATAAAGCTGTTTGGAGATGTGAACCTTGCGATGTTCCTCCTCTTAATCCTCCAACTAAAGACTGCAACCCTGGCCATAGCTGCATAGTTCCCGGAGGATCTTCTTCTTATTGCGGCATTATTGGAACCCCCAATGACCCCCCTCTTGTGAATGCTGGATCTGATCGACAGACTGCTCTTCCTTTGAATTACATATCTCTTAATGGAACAGTTACTGATGATGGTCTTCTTTTAACAACTCCCACAATTCTTTGGACAAAATTCAGCGGATCAGGCACAGTTACTTTTGGCAATGCCAATGCAGTTGATACGACAGCAACATTCACTCAACCAGGCACGTATATTTTACAACTTAGCGCTTATGATGGACAGTATACTATCCTAGACAATCTTCAAGTTAGCGTCTTATGCGTTCATAATAGCCAATGTAATTATCCTGTCAATGTTTGTGTCGGCGGCAATTGCCAACCTTGCACTTTGGGTACTCAATGTACTTTGCCTCATGATCTCTGCAGTTCTGGGACTTGCACGACTGGTGGAAATCCTCTTTGTTCTTTCAATAGTCAATGCCCTGCATTCCCATCGCAAGTTTGTAACACTCAAACACGCTCTTGCGAGCCTTGCACATCTCCTCCTTCACGTTTATTCAAATCTTGCGGTCCTGGCTGGGCATGCCAATTATCTACAGGCAGATGTCAACCGTTTAGTGGTACACCTATTTGTGGCAATGATCTTCTTGAACTTGGAGAAGAATGCGAACGAACTCCTGATTGCCCACCCTTAGCAGGGCACACAGCTACTTGTGATGCAAACAATTGTCTATGCGCTTATTCGCCTATTGCTAGATCTCGAGATATTTTTTGAACTGGAAATAAGGCTAGTGTACTGTCAGGAGAAGATCCATGATGTTTTTCTTAACAATTAGTTATTTCCTTGTTGCTTCTTAGGTTCTCATAATTTCCAATAAACTATTTTTTCCAAGAACGTAGCATTTGTTTTGATTTTTTTCTGAAACAATGGCTAGACTTTACACAACCTCCAAAAATTCGAAAGGTTTATATATTTACGGAAGAAATTTTATTATATGGCAAGATCTAAGAAAGAGGTTTCCTTATTATCTTCTCGTCGTATTCTTTTGTTTTTAGGGATCATTCTCTTGCTGCTTTTTGTTTCGCAATCTGCAATAACTGGAAACTTCTTCAGCGCCTTTACTCGTTCGTTTGCTCGTGATAATACACAAGTTATTCCTTCTTCACAACAACAATCTGCTCAACTTACTAATGCAAACCAAGACTTTCTAACATCTCCACAGATCGGAGGTATAAATTCTCCTCCCGGATCTTGGCCTCGCTCTTATCCACCAGCGCCTCCAGGAAGAAATCCTCCAGGCACAATGGATTGTCGTGATGGCGTACAAGCAACAGCACCTACTTGCGATCAAGCATTAGCAGATGCATGTACTCAAGCTGAAACAGAAGGAAATAAAAATCAAGATTATCAACGTGAATGCAAAGATAGCTGTGAAGCACAGAATAAAAGATTTGATAAAGTTTCCTGTATCTGTCGCACTGAAATGCCAGATCCTCCAGAGAACCCTAGACGAGATCTTCCCTGTACGTTTAAGAGTCCAACCAGAACTTGCACTGCCCATGCAATGGCTATTTGCGATTGCAATTGTAAAGACAAGAAAAAAGAGGTGTTACCTTTATGATTTTCTTCAAAGCTCAGACAAAGAACATTCTTATCTCTCTTACATTACTCTTACTAATGGTTTCATTGTCTTTTTCATCATCTCATGTTCTAGCAGATCAAACATCGCTTAGCTCTGATGCTTGCACTCCTTTCTCGTTAGATACTGAACTACCTGCTATTGGAAGAGGTCCGACTTTAGATGCAGCTACTAAAAATTGTCAAGATAATGCTAAAAATATATGCCAGAAAACTCAAGCGATCATCGCCGATGTATGTGACAATATTCATGAATGCATCGCTGAAACACCAACACCACAAGAGATTACTTGTGTCATTGTTTCTTCTGCCTGCGTCAAAGCAGTTCGTCGAGTAGATGCAGATGGGGGATCTACTGTAAGATTTGATAGAGTACCAAATAAACTATGTGTAGCTATAGGCAAAATTCCTTGTAAAGCTAACTGTAAACTTAAACCTCAAAAAAAAGAACCTGCACCAACAGCCTAATTGAGCTAGCATGTTTCTCGGAATTTACTAAAAAATATCCGGTTCCTTTACCTCTCTCTTCATTATGACTTTTCCTCGCATTTACTTATCAGGCATCTTACTTTTTCTAGCTGGATGCGCATCGCCAACAATACTTGAACACCAGTCCTTTTCCATGGGAGTTCCTTCATGGGATCAACAGAGTCTTCTGACTTCACAAGGCATCCCCTATGGATTTACCGCCTCTGACGCTGACTGCATATTTAATCTTACTTTTACTCTAGACTCTTACTTGCAAACAGCACAACCTCTTTTTCAGGAACTACACTCGCTTGGTCCAAATGTCATTATGGATTATCAACTTTTAGATAATTTAGCTTTCATTGAGTATGTTCTTCCCAATAACTTGGGAGGATCTCTTAAAATTCTTTCCTGCCCATCAGGATTTACTTATACAGTTGATTATCAATGCTTGATGTCTGCACTTCCTGAGCGACGATCGGAAATTCTCAGTATACTTAACTCTATGGCTTGCTAACTCTCTGTTCAAAAACAACGCTTCGAGTAACGATATCTTTAAATAGCATTTTTTAGCGTTTTTTACTTATGGGAGAGGACGACGATACGGTTGGAATAGAAGAGAAAGAAGAAGGAATCTATTCTGATCCTGAAGAACTTCTTGAAGACGAAGATGAACTTGATGATGTAGATGAGGGCTTCATGAAGGGATATAATGAAAGCGAAGTCGTTGTCAAATGCGCACAATGCAAAAAGATCATTGAAGATGAAGTTGTTCAAGAAGAATTTGACGATGAGGTCTTAAAATTCTGCTCGCAAGAATGCCTAAATGAATACGAAGAAAAAAAACTCTCGAAGCTTTAACAGATAACGCCGAAGGTTACATACTCTACTTCTAACCATCTGATCTTGCCGTCAGTGTATTGGTTATTATCACCTTTGGTAATCGCGAACCAGCCTTCAGTATCTTGACCTATTTTGTAAACTCGATGGATAATTAGTCTTTCATTTTTCTTATAGGCGATCATATCACCTTCATGCACGTCTTTTGGAGACGCAGGCATAAACTCTAATCCATTACAGCCACTGTCTAAAGTCGGGACCATGGATTCTGTGTCTGCATAAGATGACCAGGAGATTTTTCTTCCCTTCAAATCCTTGAAATCGATGACTGCATGATCATTAAATACCTGGATGCTGTCTGCTTTAATACGATCATTGGGAGCTTGGACAGTCTCTTCTCGGGCTTCTCTAGTCAAAGGCATTTCCAACCTCTCTTCGGGGAAGTACGTCAAAAAGAGCACTCCGGCAATCATGCCTAAGAGGAATATAGCCATAAACCCATAGATTTTCATACCTGATCCAGGTTCTTGAGTCTATATAAATGTTTCTTTTTATAACCCCTCTAAAGTAGTAACTAACAAAAGATTATGATAGTTTGAAACTGGAATAATTCTCACAATTTTTGCAAGAATTAATTACATTAAGTTATAATATTCAAATTTGAATGTATCGAGTATGAGTACGGATTTCCAATCTGCTATGAGATCGGAAAATAGCCAAAGTCTGTGCAAGAAGCGTAGATGAAATTTGGAAAGAATATTTAACAACTGGAGAGATTCCAGTTATAGGAAATAGAATAGGTAGATCTTTGAAAACAATAGAACAATGGGAGAAAGACATTGTAAAAAAAAGCTTATTAAAAATACAGAATTTCTGAAATTTTACGCTTTTTTCAGAATACTTACAGAAGCCTAATAGAATCCAAATTTCTAGGCGCAATGGTCTCAATATGCGCTATTTTATAGAGCGATGAAGCCAGATCTAGACATTTGCTTGCTTCACCATGGTTGATAATAATCTTCTTGGGTCGGGGAACTAAATCATGAATAAAGCGCATTAACTCATTACGACCAGCATGACCTGTTAGAGAACTGATGGACTTGACTGTCATGTTTACCTTGACTGTTTCTGGGCGCTCTCCCGTGTTAGGCAGCTGCACTTCACGATCTCCTGCCTGCACTTTACGACCAACGCTGCCTTCATACTGATACGAAACAAAAATGACTGTATTCTTTGGATTGTCAGCGAGCGCTTTGAAATACTCTAAGGATGCCCCGGCGTTCAAAAATCCTGCAGTCGCTAAAATAATGCATGGGCCCTCTTCATTGATAATTTGCTCCTGCTCTTTTTTTGAACCTACGCGCTTGAAAATGTCCGATAAAAATGGATTCTCATCCTTGTGGAAAATTGCTCTGCGAATATTCCTATTGAGAAAATCAGGATAGGCGGTATGAATAGCAGTGATGTCCCATACCATACCATGGATGTAAATTGGCACCTTCATTAATTTACCAGTACGAACTGCCTCCTCCA
>Ga0209541_10013569_pt1 | contig 12425 bp, 9 predicted proteins | sample RifCSPlowO2_01_FD_184027 | JGI IMG/M metagenome (GOLD analysis project Ga0209541, IMG submission 184027) | Groundwater microbial communities from Rifle, Colorado - Rifle CSP2_plank lowO2_0.1 (SPAdes) (version 2) | ecosystem: Environmental > Aquatic > Deep subsurface > Groundwater | place: Rifle...
ATCCACTTCCGCAGTTCATCTAGTTCACCTAGTTCACCTAGTTCACCTAGTTCACCTAGTTCACCTAGTTATAACTAGATTATACTATCCTTATGTATCTACACCGTTTTCAAAAATACCTCATACTCGCGTCCGTATTCCTTTTTCCGATTTTTTTCCTGCCGATTACACAAGAGTATTTTATGTTGCAAAAAACGTATATGCTCCTTCTTGTAACCATAGTCAGCTTGATTGTATTAAGCATCCAGTTCCTGTATGAGCAGAAAATATACCTGCCTCGCTCCCCTGTTATCTATCTTGTGTATGCTCTTCTGATTGCTCTGGGAACAACTATTTTAATCTCCTCAGCTAATAAAATTCAGGCTCTATATTCTTTACCTACTGGACTATTGGTCTTTACAGTCTTGGCTATGTATTCAACTCTCATTATCTTGGCATCAGCGTATTTAAGAAAGGACCTTCCTCTTATGCAATTTATGACATGGGGAGGCATCGGAGCTGCACTCCTCGCAAGCCTTTTAGAGACAGTAACCCTACGTACCCCCTTCACATTTTTGAAAAGTTCACAATTTTCTACGATTGGTAGTCCACTTGACGCTCTCATCTTTTTCGGGTTTCTGCTTGTCGTGCTTGTTTTCACTCTTCCTCAAAAAGGGGTACTCCTTCAGAGGTTAACACTTATAGGGATTGTGTCTCTTGCAACGGTTCTCGTTGCTTTAAGCATCTTCAAACAGCCTCGGGCCACTTTGCCTCCATGGCATGAGTCATGGCTTGCCAGTGCCGAGTCACTCAAAGAACCCCGAACAGCTTTCTTTGGTGTTGGTATTGACATGTATGGGAGTCTTTTTGCTCGGGTTAAATCTATCTCGTACAACACATCTCCCCACTGGGAAACAAATTTCCAATATGCACGTTCGTCGCTTTTACATATGCTCGCAGAAGGAGGTTTGATTACTTTCACAATCATACTGGCGATTATGTTTTTTGTTGCGCGTGATATCCATGGGCTTTTTCTACAGCGTGATGGACAAGCGCTGATGTTCGCAAGTGCTGGCACGTATCTGCTTGCGATCTGGATTTTGTTTCCTCCAACTTTAACGACTTTTTCTATATCTATGATCTTTATTGCCGCTCTTGTCCAGAAGAGCATGCATGGAGAATTTGCACACGTGATAAAAATGGATCTGCGCAGTATTCCATTTGGTGCTGCTTTTGCTGCGTTTGTGAGCATTGCCTGTGCTGTGGTTTTTGCATACGTCCCCGGGAAAGTCTATATCGCAGAAGTCTACTTTAAGAAGTCTATTGATGCACTTCGTATGAATGATGGACAGGAAACATATACGAACGTACAAAAAGCCGTTGAGTTCTATCCTCAGAGTGAGCGGTTTCGGGCTCAAAATAGTCAGATTAATTTATTGCTTGCAAATAACCTTGCACGTAAAAAATCCCTTACTTCCGAAGATCGCAGGATGATTACCCAGTTTGTGCAACAGGCTATCGCTGAGGCAAAAGCGCTTGTTTCACTCAACCCACATCAAGCATCAAACTGGAATCAGCTCGCTGTGGTATATCGCAATATTGCCGGTCTTGCTCAGGGAGCAGATGCCTGGAGCATTGCAGCATACAGCAAGGCAATTGAGCGTGATCTGTATAATCCATTATTGAGATTGAACCTTGGCACAGTCTACTATAGCCTTCAAAAGTTCGACACTGCGGCCGTGCACTTTAAGGAAGCTGTTACATTAAAACCAGACTGGATCAATGCTCATTATAACTATGCCTGGGCACTGTATAAAAGCGGAAAGACACAAGAGGCACAGACAGCGATAAAAAAAGTGCTTTCACTGGCAGATAAAAAATCAAGCAGTTACACCATCGCACAATCAACACTTGAAGTCTTTGCAACAGCTAAGGCCAGTGAGGTTCAGATACGTGTTGACCCTCAAGGTGCTCTGGGCCTGCCAGCAACTTCTTCCGGAACACTGAATCCCCCATTGCAGCTTCAGCAGGAATCTGGATTATGAGGCTGTTCGGTGTGGGTGGTTGGAGGCCTGCACGTTTCATAGTTATGCAGCCTAAAGAAAGGCTTGAAGCGACTTCTGGTACAATTACCACATGACACAGACATTATACAATGCTTATCTTAAGCTGCTTCGCGAGTGCATTATGCTCAAAAGCATTTCCACTGATCCCGAATTTACGGCAGAGATGCAAAAAACTGCTGACTGGTTTCATCACCAGTTCATCAACAATGGCTTTACATCAGAGCTTGTAGAAGGATTTGGTAATCCCATTGTGCTGGCGAGCTTCATTGTTAACAAGCAAGCTCCGACGATTCTTGTGTATGGTCATTACGATGTGCAGCCTGCTGCCAAGGATGATGGATGGAGCATCGATCCTTTTCATCTCACAGAACATAACGGCCGTCTCGTTGGACGTGGCATTGTTGACAATAAGGGGCAGGTACTTATCCACATTGCAACGATTTTTCATCTCATCCAAACAAAGAGCCTCACGTCTAACGTAATTTTTATGATTGAAGGCAATGAGGAAACAGGTTCACCCCTGCTTGAATCATTTGTTCGCGCTCATGCTAGTAAGTTAACGTCTGACTATATTTTAATCTCGGACGGTGAAACTATTGCTGATTATCCTGTCATTGAGGCAGGTTTCCGGGGCGTTGTGAATGCAACAATAACTTTGCGCACATTGAAGACTGACGTGCATTCCGGTCTGATGGGTGGTGTTGCACCAAGCGCCGCCCACGAAGGCGCTCGTTTGATCGCAACGTTTCATGATGCACAAAACCGAGTTTGTGTCCTGGGTTTTTATGACCATGTTGTTGAGCCTACGGTGCCTCAGTTGAAAAACAACAGCGCAATCCCCTTTTCTTTAGATGATTATGAGAAAATAACTGGATCAAAACATGTCTTTAGTGAGTCAAAGTATGACATATATACGCAAACGGGGCTACGCCCGGCCCTGGAGGTGACGGGGCTTTTTGCAGGATACACCGGAGTAGGTTACCGCAACAGCATTCCCGGAACTTGCTTGATCAAACTGAATGCACGACTCGTGGATGGTCAAAAACCCGAAGACCTTCAGAAAGCGCTGGAAAGGCATGTTAAGAAACACCTCCCCTCATATGTCTCCTACACTATCGAGTTCTCTGAGTCTGCTCCTGCAGTCACCATCGACACATTTGATCCAATTTTTGGTACAATTTCGACCATTCTCTCAACTGTGTCTGGCAAGAAGGTCTTATACAAATACGTCGGAGGGTCAATTCCGATTGTTGCCACTTTCAAAGAAGTACTACGCAAACCAGTCCTTTCAGTCCCTCTTGCAAACGATGATTGCAATATGCACGGAGCTGACGAAAACTTTCAGACCGATTATATAAAACGAGGATTGGACTTTTCAAAACACTTATTCAGCACCCAGATCCTATAACATCAAGATTCTGCTGCAAAGCTCTGATTGTGGTGCCCGTTAAGGAAGGTAGGACAACGGATTTTTAGGTACTCCACCGACTCGGACTTCGAAGTGCAAGTGTGGCCCAGTTGAACGCCCTGAAGATCCGACCTGACCGATGGCAGCCCCCTGCCCGACCGCCTGGCCGGCACCAACGTCAATACGTGAAAGATGCGCATAGAGCGTCGAGAAGCCGTTCCCGTGATCTATGATAATGTGACACCCATACCCATACCCCACACACCCGGCAAAAATGACTGTCCCGCCATCTGAAGCAATCACCGAGGGCAGTGCTTTATTTGCAATGTCAAGAGCGTTGTGATAATACACCGGATATTGGGTAATGTTTCCTGTGGTGGGCCAAATAAAGCGTCCGGATCCACTCAAACCTGCTATAACTGATGCGCGCTGTGGACGCATACCAGGCCGTACTCTTGGAACAGCCTTCGGAGGCACCCCGTCTGGCACAATAAGCGTTGTTCCAACTGCAAGGGCAAAGGTATCCAGATCTTCAAAGTCGTTGAACGGAAAGTTCACAATTTTTTGAGGGTCAACACTATAGCGTTTTGAAATTGAATAAATACTTTCCCCAGATTTGACTTTATGTGCCACACCTGCAACAGGCAGGATTTGGAGCTTCTGACCAGGACGAATTGTATCACTTGTCAGATTATTCTGCCATTTAATTGTGTCAGCGGTAATATCAAAGATTTCTGCAATTGAGGCCAAGGTGTCCCCTGGTTTGACCTCATATTCTTCAACTGCGGCCCTTGGTTTTTGGGAAAAATCTGTTTGAAACGACATGGCATATACATCCGCAACAAGGACATTTTGTGTCACACCTTCTCCCTCCTGGAAATATCCAGCTATAAAAGGATTATTTTCAACGATAATGGGCCCTGCTATAAACACAGCCCCCACAAGCAAAAAGAAAGACGTATTTAGAAAGGACGAAGAATACTTGCCTCGCTTGACAACCAGGAGCGCAACAATAACATCCTTAGCCTTTTCAAAGCGGATTCCCCAGCCAAGAAGTCTGCTTTTCGCATAAGTACTGAAAAAGCGAAGAAACTCTTTATATTCATGAAACCTCTCCCGTTTCCGTAGCATGCTATTGATATTATAACATTACCCAGCTTTGTTTTTGGACTATAGGACGGCCTATTAAGCAAAAATGGGGCTTGAAGTCATTTCTAAAGGCCGAAGAGTTTGTCCAGAAGCTTTTGAGTCGCCTTGGCGTTCTTCATTCCATTCTTTTTCATTAACTCCTCTTTCAGCACCATAATTCCCACTCTCGATAAGGCTTGCCGTGCTGCTAAAATCTGTTGGATAACATCTCCAGACTGCCGACCGCCGTTAATCATACGGCGAATACCCTCAATTTGACCTACCAATCTGTTGAGTCGTGCATCAATTGGCTGTATTTTCATAAAGGCCTTCTTAGCATTTCTGCCTTAATAATTCGCTCAACAGCCAACACATACGCCGCCATCCTAAGCGTTGCAGAGCCTTGGGAGTCCTTTAATTCCAGATGCTTTCCCCACATTACGTCAAATGCTTTTTGCATAAGCTCTTCCAGTTTCTGATCTACCTCATGCTCTTTCCAGTAGAGCCCTGTTCTATTTTGAACCCACTCAAGGTAGGATACAATCACACCCCCAGCATTTGCAAAAATGTCAGGCACAGTAAGCATGTCTTTTTTTGAGAGAATGTCGTCGGCCTCGCTTGTGATCGGCCCGTTTGCCATTTCAATAATTACAGGCGCTTGTATGTGGTCAGCATTATCTGCATGAATTGCCCCTTCCAAGGCAGACGGCACTATAATATCTACATTCAGTTTAAGAAGCTCCTCATTGGTAATTATTGCCGATCCGACTGTGTATGCTGTTACACTGCCATTTTTTTCTTTTGACTGAAGGACCGCCTGTGGATCAAGTCCGTTTTCTGCATATATCCCACCTTTCGAATCTGAAACTGCAACAACCCTATAGCCTTCACTTGCGGCCGTTTGTGCAAAGTAATATCCGACATTTCCGAATCCCTGGACAGCAATGGTGATGTCTGCTCTTTTCTTGTGATACCATCCATTAGTATTATCAGGATACGCGTCGGCACAGGCTTTTTTGAGAAAGTGAAGCGCCAGGACACCCCCATATCCGGTTGCCTTTGTGCGCCCCGCAGAGCCTCCAAGCTCTATTGGTTTCCCGGTAATCACCGCCGGCGCATGGTGTTTTAGAATTTTTTCATATTCATCCAACATCCATGCCATCACCTGGCTATCAGTATTGACATCCGGCGCGGGAATATCTCTATCTGGCCCAATGTGCTGCGCAACAAGACGCATATAAGCGCGGGATACATTTTCCAGCTCTTTCTGTGATAGCTGGGCTGGATCTATCACCACTCCACCCTTTCCACCACCATACGGAATGCCGGCAATCGAGGTTTTTAAAGCCATCCAGAGCCCCAAAGCTTTAACCTCGGATTCGCTCACCTGCTTGTGAAATCGAATGCCGCCTTTGTATGGCCCAAGTGCATTGTTGTGCTGGAAGCGATATGCCCGAAACTTTTGCATTGAGCCGTCATCCATCTTCACCTCTAAATCCCCTTGAACCAGATTCTGTGGCTGCTGAAGACGCTGGAGATAAGGCCTGTAGTCTTCCGGCAGATTATCACGGATACTGTCGAGAAAATTAAGAGCGCTTTCATATGGATCAGACATAACGATTATGTTAGCACATCCAACACGTATTCATGCGTTACTTATGACTATGGGCTGTGGTATAATCTCAGAACAGCTCGTTGCATACTGGCGAAAAGCTCGCCAGATTAGCAAAGGAAAGGTGACGCATGTTCAGCATCGATGTCCTCACACGCATGGCGAATATCATGTTTGTTGGCGGCCTCGTCGGCGGCGTGTTGATCATTGATAGAGGGAGTAGACCGGGCCGAGGCAATCCCAAAATGTGCTTAATTGGGGTTGCTGTGACTGGCGTGGGCTTGCTGTGTGGGCTTGGATTGCTCCTCGCAGCCTTCGCACTGCAGTAAGCCAATCCTCAGCGGTACTCAGACACTGAAAGGAGACGCGCGATGCCGCAAGATGTTGGTCTGTCCCTCATAACGGTCCTCGGGATGATCAGTGCCATGGGGGGGATAAGCCTCATGGATTCACCCCACAGGGACCTGGACAAATGGGGAGTGCTCATGACCCTCGTTGGGGTCCTGCTCATCATTGTAGGAGTAGGCGGCCTGATGTCGATACATGTGCCCTCCCAGACCAACGGGCCAGCAATTCTGCTGGCCCGTCACACCAATACAAAGCCAAAATCCTTACCTATCGGCTGAAAATCTTTTCTATCAAATGTCAGTAATCTCTCAATTTTATATGCCTTTATTAAGGCTAGAGTTGTGCAATCAACATAGCTCATATTTTTCTTTGCAATTTTTGAGAAAATTTTCCATGCTTCTCTCTCGAGAAGTGTGTTGAGTGGGAGAATTTCAATATGCGGATTACTCAGCAGCATAGTGCCTACACGTATACTCTCGTCCTTTCCCAGTCTCTGTGAAGTAACCGTGACTACTTCAGAGAAAATGTAGTTCGAAATGATAAATTGAGGAGAATATTGCACAAACTCTTCTGCATAGGCACATGCCTTAGTATTATTAGTGTCATGTTCATTGACGAGCGAGACAAAATAATTTGTGTCGACAAAAAGGTTATTTCTTTTTAGGGACACCATAGAGATAATGATCTAAATTATAAGAAAGGTCTTTTGGCCCCTTAATGCCACGTCTTCGAGCATCTTCAGCAATCTCAAGCAGCGCTTCTCCAATATTTTTAGGATGTCTCATGGACACTTTTCCCTGCCTGTATTTCTCATCTACTGCTCTTCGAATGACCTCCGCAACAGAGATGTTGTCAAGGTATGCAGCATCTTTCACAATACTCGCCTGCTCTTCTGTGAGGGTAATTTGTGTGCGTATCATATGCGATCAATGATACCATCATGATGTAATGATGTCAAGTTTTCTAGCCGATAATGATGGCCCTGGCAATGAGGGCAATAAGGTATAAAAAAGGGCCGCCCAAACACTTGCGGCGGCCCGTCATACCTTATAGCACAAAATGGGGCTGGATTATTTGAAACCTTTGGAGATTTCTGCAAGAAACTCGTCGTTTGATTTCGTTTTTTTCATCTTATCTGTAAGCATTGTGATCCTCTCGTCTTTGTCCAAAAGCCCCATCATACGTCGCAGCGTTACAATCTTTTCCATGCGCTCTTTATCAATCAATAACTCATCGTGGCGGGTGCCGGACTTCTCAATATCAATCGCTGGATAAATGCGCTTATCAGCATAGCCACGGTCAAGATGGAGCTCCATATTACCCGTGCCTTTGAACTCTTCATAAATCAGATCGTCCATGCGCGATTCAGTGCTGACTAAAGCTGTGCCAATAATCGTCAAGCTTCCACCCTCTTCGCAGTTCCGTGCCGCTCCCAAAAACTTTTTAGCAGGATACAAGGCGGCAGGATCAAAGCCACCTGATAACGTGCGCCCAGATGGATTGACCGCCATATTGTATGCGCGGGCAAGCCGTGTAATTGAGTCAAGCAAGATCACCACATCTTTACCCTCTTCAACAAGCCGCCTTGCACGCTCAAGCCCGATTTCTGCTGCCCGGATCTGGTCTCGCGGTGATTGATCAAAGTGTGAAGATACTACTTCGGCACTGATCGAGCGCGTCATGTCTGTAACTTCTTCTGGACGCTCCCCTATCAATATCGCAATTAAATGCGCATCAGGGTAATTGGCTAATACCCCATGTGCAATGTTTTTAAGAAGTGTTGTCTTTCCCGCTTTTGGCGGAGACACAACCATGCCACGCTGTCCAAACCCGATAGGCGCAAATAAGTCCATAATGCGTGTGGACAAAACATCTGCCTCTGTCTCCAGACAAATTTGCTTGTCCGGATACATAGAGGTGAGTGAGTTAAAGCGTTTCCTGTTTCGAGACTCATCCTCAGTCATTGCACGGCCATTGACTTTTTCAATCATCAGCAAGCCGTGATACTTCTCGTTCTCTTTTGGTGGCCTTACAAGACCCTCAACTTCATCTCCAGCCCTAAGCCAAAATTTGCGGATTTGAGACTGAGACACATAAATGTCATCCGGAGATGGAGTAAAATGCGGGCGTAAAAAGCCAAAGCCAGAAGGAGTTATCTCCAGAATACCCTTGCCTGGAAATGAGTTTTTCAGGTCTTCCTGAATGCGCTCTTCCAAAGGCATATCACGACGATTGAGCAGCTCTTGCACCGGAGCTTCGGCAAGGTCTGTCACTTGGTCTACTTCAATGTAGCTCGTCTCTCCTTTGCTCTTTGCATCCTCTCGTGAGGAAGGTGTAGTTGTTTTTGTAGACGTTGCAGCACGAGAAAATCGAACTTTGGGTTTGGACTTTTCTGGCTCTTCAGCTTTAGTGACCTGTGCTGCTTGAGTGACCTCTTCAGCTTGAGGGGCCTGTGCTGCTTGGGTACCGAAGTCATCAGAGAGAGTAATAGGTTGGACATCTTCAAAGTGAAGATCATCAGACACCATCGAATCATCGTGGGTACTCATAGTCAAAAAAAGAATGTATAAATAAAAAAGACGCGCTTATATACATAGTGTTCGCCTGCTCCTTGTCATCAATTTTGAGGTTAGAGGTTTTGAGAAATGTACACAAAGATCCTCCTTGCGAAAGGGTGTGCATTAAAAGGTTTTCTAAGGTGAAATAACGAGGAGTGTGCGCTCCATACATGGCTGTTACCAGACCAGCGGCACAAAGACAACACCTCATCCCCAGCGCATCCGAAGATTGCCAGGTTACCCTAGAGTGTAATCAGTTGTTAGAAAATTCTTTTAACGTGCTACCCTGATTAAGGAGGATCAAAAGTATTATAAAAGTTTGGGAAGAAATTGTCAAACGGAATATAGTTGAACTAGTTATAACTAGTTCAACTAGTTATATCTATCCCTCCATACTTCTATAAACTTTGTGATATCCAGAGCATCAATACGACCATTGCCCACAAGGTCATATTCTGCTGATATGTCTTCCTCCCCATAAAGGCCAAGAAGCATACTCAGATCAAGCGTATTCACTACACCATCACCATTAAAGTCTGCCTGAAGCTGGCTTTCACGCTCACGATCAATATCCTCATTTTTCTGAGGTATCGGCACCGTGCTTGTAGCAACTCCACTCTTCCTCAGCACCTTCCACGTAGACTGATATTCCATGTTGCACTGAACCACCAGCCCTTCAATAGCGCTATCCTGAGGTTTTGGATCGTTGTGGCAGTAGTTTGTGCCAGAGACATATTGGGGCTTCGGAGATTGGCCATTCCAGGCGCATTTGTCTAAAGAGGTTGAGACGATAGAGTACTTATTTTCGTCATACATAAGCTGTGAATAGATATCTCTACCCACCACATAGCCTCCGTCAAGTGCACCAGAATTCTGGCCATATACGGTGAAATAAAATCCAACTGAGCCTATATTCCACATGCCTTTGTTTTGGTTATAGTTCAAGTCATGGCTAAAACTGCCCGTACATGGATGCTCCTGATATTGCCATCTGAATACCCCCTCGCCTTCATGTGACACAAGAAGCGCATATCTTTTACCTTCCTCTAAAATAACGTTTGCACTGCGAAAATCAAAGGTATTGCCTGTGTCTATGGAGGTTGATGCTATTTGCTTTCCGCTTGGTGACTGTCCGTCAACTGTTTGCAGTTCGAGCTTTGTTGTGCCTCCTTCGTTTTTCCCCCACAACACGATTTCATTGAGCATTGACGTTTTATCAGCCGTAAAAATTTGCCCTCTTTGTTGTTGAGGGGTGCTATTTACCCCAACAGCAAGGTCGCTGCGACAGCCGTCATAGCGGCGCTCGTACTTGTTTATTCCATGAAGCTGCTCAACATCCTCTCCAATAATATATTGGAAACTCACGGCATCCCGAATCCAGACATTTTTTGCAGCATCGTAGCTCAGAGAGGTTCCATATGATGTACACTTTCCTTCGCTTGAGTAGTACCAGTCAAACTGGCCATCTCCCGTAAATGACAGTATCATAACATACGTTTTTTGGGGATCAAGAATAATGTCTGATGGAAAATCAAAGGTACTGCCCCCGGTTATGGATACCTGTGCAAGATTGGCTACTTGATCTGTGCGTGAAAGATCTTGCTCTTCTTTGAGGGTAAGCGTTGCGGTGCCCGTCCCGCTCACTCCACCTGAAAGTATGATACTTTTTAAAATACCTTTTGCTGCTCTGAATGTTTGTGCCTTTCTAACTTGCTCGCGTACTGCCACCAGTCCTGGCGCTCCTTCTGTTTGCCAGCAGGAAGCAACACGAAGAGAGTTTGCCCGCGTGCGCGCAGCCTGTGAGCGTTGGTATGAGGCTGTAGTATTATCCTTTTCTGAATTATATGTAAATGTCGCACCATTCGTTGCAATAATACTATCTTTCAGAGCCCAAGCGCTGTTCTGATGTGCCGGCAGATCAACCCGCAGAGGCAAGCTTTCCTTACAAGATTGATCTTTGCACTCATAAAGCAACCCGCTGAATTTTATAGAGCAGCTTTTGCCTGCCGGGCTGCTTGAAGAATCAGGAAGTGGATAGCCATACAGGTATGCAAGCCAATTTGGCATTGCTTTGCCAGACGCATCCTTTAGATTATTATTATAGCCCGGCATATTCTGCATCCACCAGACATAATACCCCGTGCTCTCCTGATTGTCTGGATAATCACTATTGCAGGTTCCCCATGTCTCACAATTTACCTCCTTCGGCTTGCTTTTTGTAGGGTCACCAGACCAGTCTTCGCAGTATGACAATACCTTCTCCATGCTGTTATACATATAGTCACGATTATGTTGAAGACCTGCATCATCTGTATCCTCAGGACGCTTAATGACATTTGCTGGGTGGTGCACTGTGCCACACCCAGAGATAAAATTATTGATCTGGCTTGGACGTCTGTTAAAAGACGTCGCTGTAGAGCGCTCCATTTCTATACATTTATTATTATCAAAAAGGCACCGGAAATATGAACCTAATTGTCCTTCAATCCTGTGAGTAAAGCTGTGAAGGGCATTGGCTTGAGAAGCGTTGTAATTAAAAATCATTGTAGCAAGGTGTTTACCGCAATTAGGCATATTGGCGTTCCACTGATAATCATTCCCGTTTCTTCGATATTCTGGCCCATTCAAGTCATATTCATCCCATCCTCCTTTGCCTGCTTCCCAGAGCCATACTTCCGCTACCTCGTTTTGCTGCACAAGGTTGCAGATATTAAGAGAGTCAAATATCTCTTTGAGATCATACCAACCATTACTTTGTTTTGTGGGCTTCTTATCAAGCTTGAAAAGAGTATTTTGATAGAGTGAATAATCCAGATATTGTGGATTGTCCGGTTTCTTATACCCCTGAAAAACAGAGGCCTCTTCTATGACAGACATGACTTGCTCTGTTAAAGAAAAAATGTTCTTTGTTGGTTTTTGACCTGATTCATCCGGCACAAGAATGACCATCGTGGGTATATTCCTCACACCTGTTTGCGAAATGGTTCGCTTGCAGGAACTCACGTGGGGCTGATACGTCCTTTTTGCTTTCGCAGGCTTCTTTGGCGGCACTCCAAAGCGTGTAGAGGAAGTCTCAGCACGATCATCTGACGTATCTTCAACATAGAGTTCAAAGTTAAAGTCCTCAACGTCATTCCCGCCCCATGTTTGGCCCGCATCTGTGGACGTATATGAGCTTCCTTTACATATCGATCCTCCTGTCTGCTGGTAATTCCAGGCATAATATCCATGCTTTGTTCCCGACAATACAAGTGCATAGAGTTGATTCTGTTTGAGCTGAATTGGTTGGATAAATTCAAAGTATGTTCCACAGAAGATGGCGATAG
>Ga0209541_10013570_pt1 | contig 12424 bp, 18 predicted proteins | sample RifCSPlowO2_01_FD_184027 | JGI IMG/M metagenome (GOLD analysis project Ga0209541, IMG submission 184027) | Groundwater microbial communities from Rifle, Colorado - Rifle CSP2_plank lowO2_0.1 (SPAdes) (version 2) | ecosystem: Environmental > Aquatic > Deep subsurface > Groundwater | place...
ACAACGACGTTGAAGTAACCGATTTATTTGGCAGGCTAGCAAAAGAAGATGTAAAAAAAGAAAAAGAAATTGAATGGATACGGCGAAGCGCACTTGAGGATATTGGTGCATTGCTTCTTCAGCCTCACTCTCATTATGCACATTATGCTGTTGCGGGTTTTGAAGGCATACGTGTCTATGAAGGCGACAATGGTCTTGCTATTGTTAATTTCGAGCGAAATGCTGCACGGTTTCGCCGAACACAGGATGCGCTATTTCTTACAGCTGACTCATATAGAAAAGTAAGCAAAGAAAGAGATACGCTGCCGGACGAAGTAAAAGCTATACTTAAACCAGCAACGCATGAGCAAGAACCAGTTTTTGTTCCAGAATGGTTTGATGCACAACATCTTTATGACGTTGTTGAAGCATTGATTCGTGCAAACACCCATGCAGGAAATATTGATCCTTCAAGAAATCAAATCTATGTGCGACCTGTTATTGCGCGAGATACACATTCTGAAGGCAAACTTGGCGTTCTCTGCTTATACCACGACATCATCATGCAGGTCATCATCCAGGAATGGCCAGATTATTTGCCGAATGGCCTGAAGTTGTTTGTTCCCGAATGCGGCATAGAAAATCCGCTACGGCGCACAAAATGCGGTGCGAATTATGCAGAAGGTGCGATAATCAAAAATCGTGCACATATTCTTGGTTTTGATGATGGTATGTTTACCGATAATAGCAGAAACATTTGCGAGGCAACCGGTGCAAATGTGTTTGTCTTTTTTGGCGATCGTCTAGTCACACCACCAACCAGCCAATACATTCTTCCAGGTATTACTCGCGAGCTCGCAATTGAAGTTGCTAAAAATATGGGAATTACTGTTCATCAAGAAAACATTCCTCTAGAAGAATTAGCCAATGCTACATGCATGTCCTTGACAGGCACAGCAACAGGCGCACGGTCTGTTGGATATGTTTGGGATGCGAAAGGAAAGAGAGGGTATACTATGAACCCAGAATACGCACCATTTATAGAATTACAGCGAGAAATAACGAGCGTGATTACAGGAAGAGGAGAAGTTTGCTCAGCAAATAAACCAGTACAGGCACGAGCGCACCAAACGGTCATTGACCTCAGCGGAAGTTATAAATAATTGATTCTTGTAATGCGAATTATGAACCTCATCGACACACATTGCCATCTCTCGCACGAAAAATTCAAAGATGACATCGACGTAGTAATCGCCCGTGCAACAGCAGCAGGTTTCAAAGCGTTAGTTTGCTCTGGCACAAATCCGCCAACCAATCGTGAAGTTCTCTCATTAGCAAAAAAATACCCGATCGTAAAGCCTTCTATGGGCATATACCCAATTGACGCGTTAGGTCTCGCGCCTGATGAAGCTGGTTTGGCAAAACATGCGGGAAAAATAGACATTGACGCTGAATTCAAGTTCTTCAATCAGCACAAAGATGAAATTGTCAGCATCGGCGAAGTAGGCATGGACTATCATTGGGATAAAGAGCACCATGCGCAGCAGAAAAAGAATTTTGAAAAAATTATTTCACTGACAGAAAAAATTAGAAAGCCAATCGTCGTTCATACGCGCCGTGCAGAAGAAGATTGCGTCGCATTGCTCGAATCATCAAAGCTTAAACATGTTATTCTCCATTCATTTGAAGCAAAAAAATCATTAATCAAGCGTGCAGTCGACCGCGGCTTTTATTTCTCCGTTCCAACCGTCGTCGTCCGAGCGCAGCAGTTCCAAACGCTCGTCGACCTCGCGCCATTAACCCAAATTTTCACTGAAACCGATGCGCCGTGGCTTTCACCGTTTAAAGACAAACGCAACGAGCCTGCGTTTATCGTCGAATCTATTAAAAAAATCGCCGAAATAAAAAAGATATCTGAAACAGGCGTCGCTGCACAGATCTGGAAGAATTATGAAGATGTGTTTGGTGCTTAGTCATTGCAGCGCTATTTTGTAAAAAAGTGATCATTCTTCAATCTCCTTCGTAATTGCCCAATCAAGCAGCACTTCACTTACATCAGTAAGATATTTTTTTATTCGCCGCTTCCGATATGTCTTCACATCTTTGACTTCGATCTCTTTGATTGCTTTCACTGACTTCAAAAACTCAATAGCTTTCAGATAGTCAAGCTTCTCAAACGTATCAAATATACCCTGGAGTACATCAACACATTTGTCAACCGAATGTAAAAAGTCAGCCTGCGTTCGCTCGATGCCAATCAGATGGTCAACCATTCCTTCGATTGATCGCGACAGTAATTCGATATAATACAAATCAATTGTCTTAAGCTTCGATGGAAAATGATACGTCAGCGCACTTACAACTGCCTTGCTAATCAGCAATCTATTCCGGTCAATCTCATCTTCATAGCGTGCGATTAATTCCGGCTGGTCGCTCTTCATCATGACAACGAGCATATTTTTTATTTTGCGCACACTCGTCCGCAGCAAGCTCTGTGGATCGCTGACCAGCGGCACGGACTCACAAATGATTTTATTTTTATCCAACTCAACAGATTCAAGCGAGGTTAACCCTTTGTTTTTCGCAAGTGTTACAACATCAAGTGGCTGTGCAAGCTCAATCGTAAATGAATCAGCAGGGTTGATGTAACATGCGACAATGAGTTTGTGTAATATATCGATGTCATCGTCCTCAAGCCGTAGGCGAAGATGATGCAGCTTTTTCTCGCGCATTTTCGGAATTATTGACAGTGTTCCATCATCTTTTTGTTCAATCATAACTTTAGAATTTGAGCTGATTTTCTGATCCTTGCACCATTTTGTGGGCAGGTAGACATAACGCATATCACCAGTCTTCTGCACGCTTCTGATATCCATCTGAAACCCTAAAATCGGAGCCTATTTAAATTTTTCCAGAAATACTTAGCTCTCTTTGGTATAAGTAGTAATCGATGTAGTATGGATATACTTAACTTAATGAAATATGGTGCGACTGCAGCAATAATTCTCATTAGCCTGCACATTCTGTATACAATAGGGTATGCATGCAGATTACAGAAGAAAGCTTTAAATAAATAAGCGGAATCAGTTTACCATGTCAGAAAAAGAGGCAACCGACGCAAGCAAATTCATTGATATGATGCTCAACAGCGCGCGCACGCGCAAGCCGACTACACCACAATCAAGAACAGGCTCTGTTTCTCAAAAAGCAGCTGAAGACGCGCTGAAAGACATCAACGCAAAGCTGAAACGCAAATGAAAATTACAATTGATACAAAAGAGGACAGCCATGACGATTTACGGAAAGTAATCGAGCTGCTTTCAAGTTTTTTAACAGCTCCAACAGCACCAGCAAATATCTTTGAGCAAAGTACGCCATCAGTTGGAAATCTGATGGGGATGTTTGACTCGCCGAAAGAAAAAGCAGAAGTTCCTGAATTACCGGTAAAACAGCCGTCAATCGAACTCTACTAGCAAACACTTAAAAATCAACATATAATCCATCCAACATGCGCGTAGAATTGACCAAACGTTACCAAATAATTGGAGTTTTGGTCGTAATGACTATCATTTTCGGTTCATTTGCATACGAATTAATTTCCAATCCTGATGAGCCATTAAAAGCGGGAGGCAGAGTTATTAAATCAGCAACACAATACACGAAAGGCGATGCAATCATTCCTATTATCGCTATTTATACCTTCGTCTTAGTAGGTTCAATCTATTATTACCAAAATATTCTGATGGGCAGGTAATTCTGAACTCTACAATCGAAAAAATCTTGTAATGCTATTTCCTCGCACAAACTTTATAAACTATAATAACTATAGCGGCTATAGAATGCCAACAACAATACAAATCGACCATGAGACAAAGGAACGCCTTAAGAGCTTTGGTTCTAAAGGCGAAACGTATCAGGATATTATCAAGAGACTTTATGATATCGCAGTACGGCAGCAGCTTCGCGAACTTCTCAATTCCAAAAACGCAATTCCAATCGATGAAGCAATTGCACAATTTAAACGAAAATGGCAATTGTAGAAATTCTTCCCAGCCTGATAGCTGAAATTGAATCCACATTTAAAAAACAAGGGCTTGAAGTATTAAAGTTAATAAAATCACTTGAGAATGAGCCGCACAAAGGAAAAATTCTAGGGACTGTCGGTGGAATAGTGATAAAAGAGCTAAAATACAGCAATTTCAGATTTTATTTTATCGTTGACGGCTTTAAATTAAAATGCTTTGATAGCAAAGAATTAACAGACCTGCTTCTCCAATTTGTAAGAATGTCAGACAAAAAAGATCAGCAAAAAGTTATTGGAGAGATCAAACACATTCTACGTTTAATAGGCACGTCTGGTTTCGAATAGACCAAACACTTAAAAATACCCCTCCGTTCTAGCCATCATGCAAGAAGGAACGCGCATCGGTCCGCCCAAAGACCTCAAACAAATCTCCGACACTATCTGGGAAATCCCTCAAACCTATAAAAAAGGAATGAATGTCCCGGCAAGAATTATCGGAACGAAAGGAATTGTTGACGCAATGGACGCAGGTGTATATGATCAAATCACAAATGTGGCAACCTTGCCCGGAATCCAAAAATATGCGTTGTGCATGCCTGATGGCCACTGGGGCTACGGATTTCCAATTGGCGGTGTTGCTGCATTCGATACTGAGACAGGTGTCATTTCACCCGGCGGCATTGGTTTTGACATTAATTGTGGGATGCGGCTAGTAAAAACAAATCTCACACTCCGCGATGTCAAACCTCAATTGCGCAAGCTAGTCGACAGGCTTTTCGAGCGTGTACCTGCCGGCGTCGGCTCATCCGGGTTCGTAAAGCTCACACCACAAAAATTCAAAGAAGCTGTTGAAATGGGCGCGGATTGGTGCGTCGAGAACGGTTACGGCTGGGACGAAGATGCAAAACGGACAGAAGAAAACGGTTGCATGAAAAGCGCAGACTCTTCTAAAATTACGGATAAAGCAATTAAGCGTGGCTTGGGCCAGATCGGCACGTTAGGTTCAGGAAATCACTATTTGGAAATTCAGCACGTTACAGAGGAAAACATCCAAGACAAAGCGATAGCAAAAGCATGGGGCATCTTTCCTGATCAGATTGTCATTATGTTTCACTGCGGCTCACGAGGTTTTGGCCATCAGGTTGCTACGGATTATCTGACAAAATTCCTTGATGTCATGGAGCCGAAGTACGGCATAAAAATTCTTGACCGAGAGCTAGCCTGTGCACCCTTCCAAAGCGACGAGGGGCAAGATTACTTTAAAGCAATGCAGTGTGGTATCAACATGTCATTTGCAAACCGCCAAGTTATCCTCCATAGAATTCGTGAAGTCTTCTCAGAAGTCTTCAAAAAATCTCCAGAAGACTTAGAGATGAACCAAATCTACGACGTCGCACATAATACTGCAAAAGTAGAACAATATGTCATTGACGGAAAAAAGAAAGATCTTATTGTGCACAGAAAAGGTGCAACACGCTCATTTGGTCCGGACAACACAGCTGTTCCGCAAATCTACAGAAAGCACGGCCAGCCGGTCATCATCGGCGGCAGTATGGAAACTGGATCGTATTTGCTTGCAGGCACAAAAAAAGCAGAAGAGCTCACATTCGGCAGCACAGCACACGGCAGCGGCAGAACCATGTCCCGCAATGAAGCCAGAAGAAAATGGCACGGTGAAACATTGCAGAAAGACATGGAAAAGCGGGGCATTTATGTGAAGACAACTACTTTTTCTGGACTAGCAGAGGAAGCCGGTGGTGCATATAAAGACATTGATGAAGTGATTGGCGCAGCAAAAGAAGCCGGCATTTCAAAGCCTGTTGTGCGCATGGTTCCGATTGGAAATGTGAAAGGGTAAATTTATATACCTAGTTATATCAATATAATTATGCAAGCTGTTAAAGCTCAGTTAAAAGAATGGGGCAGTTCTTTGGGTGTCATTATTCCAAGGGATGTTGTTGTAGATGAAAAATTGAAAGTGGGAGACAATATTGAAATACTAATAGGCAAAGAGCAAGATGTAGTGAGTAAAATGTTTGGTAAAGTAAAGATGAAGCGAAGTACTGATGTAATCCTTAAAGAGGTAGACGAGGATGGATGGGATGATTAATGCTTTTTTTCTTGACACATATGCAATATTTGAAATTAACAATGGAAATCAAAAATATGAGCGATTCAAGGGTGCGAAAACTGCAACAACCATATTCAATATAGCTGAGCTTAATTATGGCTTAAAGAAAGAAAAAAGCATAGACTATTCTGATGAAATAACAAAAGAATACGAATCAATTGTCGTTTCTGTAACTGGTGATGATGTCAGAAAAGCAATGACTTTTCGCCTGAAGCACAAAGACATGTCAATTCCAGACGCTATTGGCTACACTGTTGCACAACGTCTCGGTGTTCTCTTTCTTACAGGGGATGACGATTTCAAAGAACTTCCACATGTTGAGTTTGTGAAAAAATGAATCGACTACCCGATACTTTCACCTGTACTTCCATCACTTGGCGGAGATTCCCCGCCAGACTCATATGATCCTTCGGATGTTGACCCTTCCGAACCTGATTTAGTGTAATCACCGCTCGTTCCACTTTCATCATAAGATCCTTCATGGGAGCCTGATTCATAATCAGAGTCACTTCGATCGTATGTCTCTTCAGCTGGTTCTCCCGTTTTTTCATAAACAGGTGGCTGTTCGTACTGCCCCTGTTCATATTGTCCAGATTCGTACTGCTTCTGATACTCTTCCATTTTCTCTCGCTCGTCATCACTCATAGGCACTTTTTCACCATCATAATGCTTTTCGTAATCTATATTGCTACCACTATCATATCTATTCTCATATTGCCCGCTGCTGTCTATTCTATACTCGTTTTTATATTCCGTTCCACTTTCATCTTCATATTCAAACTCAAATTCATCCTCATCAAAGTCAGTGCGTGCATGCTCAGGATCGATGCCTCGCTTCTCCATCTCAGCATACATCTCTTTCTTTATCTGCTCCCGTTCGTCATCATTCTGCGCAGCAAACCAACGCTGTGCAAACGCGCTTGTCCAATCGTCATGCATGACAGGCTTATACCCTTCGTACTCATATTTTCGTTCAAACTTTTCTTCAAATGAGCCCTGTGCTTTATTATAGAATTCTTCAAAACATTTTACCTTTTCAGATAGCTCATTTATAGCGTGGCAATCCCTGCCAAACTCCTGAATGCGTTCAGGTTGTCCTCGATATTTTTGTTTTTCTTCATACTCTCCCTCAAATTCAGTAAAATCTCCTTTTTCCTTCATTATTTTCATGCAATCATTGGGCGATGTAATGCCCGCTTCTTTACAGGGTGGGGGAAGATCAAATTTTCTTTTATATTCTCCTTTATGCTCTTCTCCATCTCTATCTTCCGATTCCCAGAGCTTCATCATTGCTTCAATCAAATATGGTGGGAGATATTGAGACATATCAACATGATCGCCGTTCATCGCCATGCATGCTTCTTCATTACCACCTGCACAAGCAGCAGCCTGGCTACTTTTTTCTTTGCAAAGTGCAGTAAATGACTGCACACCCATCCCTTCGCAATCACATTCTTTTCCTGACGTTTTCATGCATTGCTTCATTTTCTCAACAAAAATTTTCGCATGGTCTTTCTGTTCATCAGTTAATTTTTCATCTAACTTCTTATGCCATTCTGGTGCATCTTCGCCTGCCTTGCATGTTTTTGCGTATTCAACTGCATCAAGCTCTGATAATGTTTCGCACAATTTCTTGATGCGTCCAGATACCTTCGCTGCAAGTTCAGTACGCTTAAGTTGTTCAAGATGCTCATCAATATCATCATCAAGCTCGGGTAATTCCTCCGAAATGTCCTCGAGAGCCTCTTCTAAAATTTCGTTTTTATCTTCAAGTTCTTCTTCCATATCGGGCGTCACTTCTTTCTCAAGAATCTCGCCATATTCTTCAGCATTATTCAGTGCAACTTCAACGTACTCTTTTTTTTTCTGTTCAGCCATCGCATGCGCTTCAGCAATTTTCTCTTCTTGATAACGAAGCGCTTTCTCAGGATCATCGCCAACGCGCTCAAAAAACTGATCGACAAAATAGAGTGGGCTGTCCGGCAGGATACCTGGATCAGCTAATTCTTCTGCAGAAGCTGAAACAACACATAAGCTAAATAAAAGAATAACGAAAAGTAAACGTATATTCATAATAACACCTCTTTCGTAAAGCTTAAAGATGTTCTCTATTTAAAGATTGTTATGTCCAAAAAACTTCGCCTCTATCAGATCCTTCGCCAGCGCGGCATTGGTACGGTAAAAGAAGCGCTTGATCTTATCCGCAGCGGAAGTGTCCTTGTCAATGGCGCGCTCGCAAAAAACCCGAATTTCCAGGTCAATCCAAACAGGGAAAAGATAGAAATCAAGCTAACTTCGTCAGAATCAAAACAAATAGATAAAACCATCCCAAAGAAATATTTCATGCTCAACAAGCCGATTGAGACAATGACAACAACAGGCAAGGACAATAGAAAAACAGTGATGGATTTATTCAACATTGAAGGAAAAATAAAAAAAACCTTGTTTCCCGTCGGCCGTTTGGATTACAAAACAACAGGCTTACTCATAATCACCAACGATGGTAATTTCGCGCACAAGCTTCTGAGTCCGAAATCAAATATCGAGAAAGAATATCATGCAGTTATTAAAGGAAGATTGAGCCCGACGGATATTAAAGAATTGGAACATGGTGTAATTATTGATGTCAACGACCAGAAATACAAAACACAGCCGGCAAAAGTTTCTGTTATAAAATCCGGCGAAGCAACAACAAAATGTTCAATCATAATCTCGGAAGGCAAGAAGCGCCAAGTTCGGTTGATGTTCTTGGCCGTCGGCCATAAAGTGCTTGAATTGGAGCGTGTGAGGATTGGAAAATTAATGTTAAGCTACCTCAAACCAGGAGAATATCGAGAGCTGTCAACTGACGAAGTGAAGATGCTCCAATAACCACAACTCTTATAAATTTTGTATTACTTATGACCATCATGAAAGCCACATTCGCCGCAGGCTGTTTCTGGCACGTCGAGGCAGCATTCCAGAACAAACCAGGCATAATATCAACAACCGTCGGCTACACCGGCGGCACAACAAAAAACGCAACCTACAATCAGGTATGCTCCGACACAACAGGCCACGCCGAAGCGGTTGAAATTGAATTTGATCCAAAGAAGACAAGCTACAAACAGCTTCTCGATATATTCTGGCAATGCCATGACCCTACACAAATGAACCGCCAAGGTCCAGACGAAGGCACGCAGTATCGCTCAGCAATATTTTACCATAACGACGAACAAAAAAAGGAAGCCGAAGCATCAAAAAAAGCGATGCAAAAGAAACTTACAAAGACCATCGCAACTGAAATCGTCAAAGCATCAACCTTCTACCGCGCGGAAGAATACCATCAGCAATATTTCAAAAAGCACGGGAAAGTGTGTGGATAATCTCGACGATGTTTTAAGTTTAACAAAAAGTTTTATATACCTATTATACTCTAATAATTGAAGAATGCCCAAAAAGGTAATCGATATCGATGCTCACGCATTCTTCCGCATGGTTGAGCGTGGCATACGCTTTGGGCTTAATCTCTATGAAACACAGCAAAGAGCGTTTCAAACGGTGCGTGCAGGAAAGTGTTCAAATTATAAACACAAATCAAAGCACCATACAACGTATTATTCATACTTTCATGACAACTTATCATTTTATGTCGTGTGTAAAGAAAAACTATGTGAAAGCTACATCAAAGTGCTCATAAAAACAATTATTGTCGAGAGAGGCAGAGAATGAAAAACAACCGAATCTGCATCAAGTGTAATATCCAAATGAAAAAAACATTTGTTACGCATAAGAATATGAAATTTGAAGCACGCCAATGCCTAAAATGCAAAGACAAAATTTTCACAGAAGATTTGGCAATTCAGGCTATAAATAAGATGGAAGCAAAAAAAGTTATTGAAGCATTCAAAAAGCACCCAATACGTATCGGCAACAGTTGGGGAGTAACTTTTCCAAAACCCCTTGTCGAGTTCTTCAATTTAGACAATCCACAAGCCGAACTCCGCGTCCATGCCAATATTAAAAAAAGAAAGATTGAAATAAGCGTCTAATTCTCCTCAAACAACCCCTCATACTCCTTCTCCAATTCCTGCTCTGTGATCAGTTTCTTCTTCACCAGCAGCGCAATCAGCGCATCAATTTTGTCATCTGCATGTTGTGCAATTTCATCCGTTGACATCTCTGGCTCGCCATCCATTTTATCCATAAGTAATCACCACCCATGAAAAAACAAGATACCTTTAAATACGTTCTTGCCTAAAAATAACGCATGCTTCCAATATTGAAAGACCCGCTGCAGCTCGAAGCTGAGGCAAATAAAGAACTTATCGAGCGTATTCTCGAATTAAAGAAGCAAAAAAATGTCTTAATCCTTGGTCACAATTATATGCATCCGTTAGTCTACCAACTCTCCGAACCAGATGCACGAGGCGATTCACTTGGGCTGAGCATGTATGCTGCAAAAGCAACAAATCCCATCATTTTATTTGACGGCGTTCGTTTCATGGCGGAAACAGCAAAAATTCTTAATCCTTCAAAAAAAGTATTAATCGCTGACAAAAGCGCAGGCTGTAGCTTAGCTGACCCTATCCGACGTGCAGATGTTATCGCTCTAAAAAAACAATTCCCCAACGTTCCTGTCGTCACCTACGTCAACAGCTATGCTGAAGTCAAAGCAGAGTCCGACTACTGCTGCACATCCGCCAACGCTTTAAAAATCATTCTCTCGTTAAACAAGCCAAAAATTATTTTCCTTCCTGATTCATTGATGGGCGAAAATCTCCAGCAGGAATTAAACCGCCTAGGCAAAAAAATCGAATTAATTTATCCCGGCAAAAACAACAAGCTCAAGCGAGGCACCTGCGAAGTGCATGATAAATTCACATTCGAAGATATTATGATGATCAGAAAAAATTATGGCATCCCAAAAGGCCATCCGAAGCGTGCAGTTCTGGTTCATTGGGAATGCCGCCCAGATGTAGTCAAAGAAGCAGACTTTTGCGGATCAACAACACAGATGGCGAACTACGTCAAAGAAAAAAAGCCAGAGAAAGTGTTTCTTGCAACTGAATGTGAAATGGCAGCTAATCTCCAATCAGAATTTCCACAGACAGAATTCATCCGCCAGTGCAACGTCTATTGTCAGCACATGAGGAAAATAAGCCTTCCAAAAATTCTGTCTGCTTTGGAAACCGAAGGTGAAGAGTACGAAGTTTTTGTCGACGAAGAAATCAGAAAAAAAGCGCTCATTCCTATTCAAAGAATGCTGGAGATACGGTGAATTATCACCTTTTCCTTTCAAAAGTCCCAAACACATCAATTCGATGAATCATTGTGTAATTCACACGAACATCTCCAAATACAGTGCGCATCTGTGCAAAAGGACTATCACCGGCTCGTGCATATCGCCCTTCAATACAGTGAGGAAGGGAACCATTCTGTGCTGCAGATCCTACACTTACTCCCCAGCCCTCTCTAGCAGGAGAAAGATATGCTCCATATCCCTCATTAAAATTTACCACAACAAACTGCCCTTCATTTGTACTCCGAACGAACAGCTGGCGATTTCTGTGAACTTCCTCAGCGGTGCGCTTTTTCTTTACTGAAAGAAGATACGATACGGGCTTATCAAAGATATCGACGTGGCGCATCGCTGTGAATGGTACGTATAGCTCCCCCAAACCGCTGCGCAAAAATATTCCAACATCATCTTCCCTTTGATATCTGCCTGCTATACTGCCACCAGTGCGTAAATTAGTTAGTTCAACCACAATATCTTCGCCATCAAAACGAGCACGATGATCATCTCGAAGGCGGGCAATAATAAACCGCCCATCATAGCTCTCTAGTATTTTTGCCAGATTTCCGCCATCTTCCTGAGGCTCCTTTCCACACCTTCTTCCCATAAATATTCAGCATTTCCACTCATTCATAAACATTTCCTCAACATTAATAAATCAGTTCTCAACCTCTCATCATCATGGTTCTCCTCACATCAGCAAAAAAGCTCAGCCCAGGCGACAGCGCTCCATCATTCTCATTAAAAAACATTGACAACAAAATAATCTCTCTTAATCAGTTCAAAAATAAAGTGCTTGTCATCATCTTCATGTGCAATCACTGCCCCTATGTCAAGCCAAAGATGGACGAGATTGCAGCCCTCCAGAAAGACTACGAAAAAAAAGGCGTCGTCGTCATCGGCATCAACGCAAACGATCCTTCAGATTATCCCGATGACAGTTTTGAGCATATGCAGCAGCTTGCCAAAGCAAAGGGCTACAAATACTATCTTGTTGACGAAACACAGGAAA
>Ga0209541_10013571_pt1 | contig 12421 bp, 6 predicted proteins | sample RifCSPlowO2_01_FD_184027 | JGI IMG/M metagenome (GOLD analysis project Ga0209541, IMG submission 184027) | Groundwater microbial communities from Rifle, Colorado - Rifle CSP2_plank lowO2_0.1 (SPAdes) (version 2) | ecosystem: Environmental > Aquatic > Deep subsurface > Groundwater | place: Rifle...
CATTACACATAAATCTGTCGGAGTGGCCGTTGCTTTTTTTACAAGTCTTGCAAGCCATTATGTTTTCGATATGATTCCGCACTGGCATTATCCCGTGCCCAGAATAAAAAAAGCCGTTGACGGAAATTTTGGCAAGAAAACCGTAACTCTAGAGCAGCACTTTTGGCCGGAGTTTGTGAGGATTTTTTTTGACCTCGGGCTTGGAATTGGGCTTTCACTCGCAATATTTGATGGATCTCCTGTTGTAATTGCGGCGGCGGTTTTTGGCGCGGTACTGCCCGATCTTTTGGTGGGGCTTGCAAAGTTTTACCCAGCAACCGTTCTTGTTTGGCACGACAGGTTTCATCGCTGGGTGCATACACAAACGCGCTTGGATGACCGCCATTTTTTTGGCATTGCAAGCCAAGCAAGTATTGCGCTTTTGTGCATTTGGCTCTTTTTCTGATACAATAATTACATGAGAAAATATCTTTTGCTCGCGTTTTTGGGTCTCTGGATTGCGATCGTGCCGTTTTTGCCGATTAGTTGCGGCTCTACACAACGCCTTGTGCTATTGGCCGCCGGCCTTATAGTTGCGGTTATCGCACTTTGGTCGCTACGTGAGACTCAAGAAAACTAAAATATGCCGCGCATAAAGCGCTATGATTACCTGATAGTCGGCGGCGGCATTGCCGGAGTAACGGCGGCGGAAACAATTCGGCAAAAAGATACGTCTTCGAGCATTTGTATCGTTTCCAAAGAATCGGCGCCGCTTTATTCGCGCGTGTTCTTGCCGCATTATATACGCGGCAAGATTCCGCGCGAGAAAGTTTTTTTGCGGACGCTTGACGACTACACGGATAAAAACATAGATGTACTTGTCGGCAAGGAAATTGTTGTTGCCAATTTTGATATGCACGAGGTGCGCCTTTCTGATAAAGGAATTTTAAACTACGGCAAACTTTTGATTGCGACAGGCAGTACGCCGCTTCGCTGGCGCATTATCGGCGAGGGGCTTGAGCCAATTTTGCGTTTGCAAACAATTGACGATGCCGATCGCGCAGAACAAGTTTTAAGAGAGCTAAAGGGCAAGGGAGACGCTTTGGTAGTCGGCGGAGGATTTATTGCGCTAGAGTTTCTCGAATCAGCTGTTGCCTATGGATACAAGGCGCACCTTTTGATTAAAGAAAAAAGATTTTTTGCAGGTCAGCTCGATGAGCTCGGGTGGGGAATTTTAGAGCAAAACTTTGCTCGGCACGGCATTACAAGCCACACAGAATCGGAGGTTAAAAAACTTGAGCAAGATGACAAGGGGATACTTATCGCGCATACAAGCACAGGCGAAACTATAAAAGGCGTTTGGCTCGGGCTCGGCATCGGAGTAGAGCGTAATTACGGCACATTTCAGGGCGGCGGTCTCAAGATTGGCCGCGGCATAGTCGTAAACGAATATCTCGAGTTAAACGTGCCCGACGTGTGGGCGGCCGGCGATGTCGCTGAAGTTTACTATTCTAAAATAGGCAAGTCGCAACTCGTTGGCAATTGGAACAGCGCTTTTATGCAGGGCCGAACTGCGGGTATAAATATGGCGGCTCTTGACGCAGATAACCGCGTGGCGTTTGACGCGGTTCCTACATATTCTATAAACAGTCTCGGATACAATATAACTATGGTTGGTGATACATCTGCCGGTGACGATATTGAAACGGTTGCGCGCGTCTGGCCGGACGGGATTTCTTACGAGCGCTTTTTTCTTCGCGGCGGCATTTTACAAGGGGCTATTTTAATTAACCGTTTTGCGGACAAGCCGTCGATCGCGAAACTTATAAAAAACAACGCGGATTTTTCTGAAAAAAGAAACAATCTTCACGATCCGGATTATGATATTACAAAATTCTCCGCGAGTTAAACGTTTTCTTGCGTATCACAAGCTTGCTGTTTTTGCGATTGCGGCGTTTGTCGTGCTTTCGTTTTTTACTTCGAGCACGAGCGTAAGCTCCGTGTACGAAGTGGTGCGTGGCACGGCCAGCTTAATAGAGCCGCCGCCTCCGGAACACATTAAAACACCGAGCGAGGTGCGCGCCATTTATATGTCGAGCTGGGTTGCGGGCACGCCGTCTATTCGCGAAGACATGCTTGGCTTTGTTAATTCATCTGAAGCAAACAGTGTCGTGATAGACATAAAAGATTACACGGGCAAAATCGCTTTTGCGGTTGATGATCCGGTTATCAACGAATACGAAGCGGTGGAAAAACGGATTGTTGACATACGCGAGTTGATCGATTATTTTCATAGCCAGCATATATATGTTATTGGGCGGCTCGCCGTATTTCAAGATCCGCACATGGCAAAAAAATTTCCAGCGCTTGCAGTGCAATCGAAGCGCGGCGGAATTTGGCATGACCGCAAGGGGCTCGCATTTATTGATCCGGGCGCAAAAGATTATTGGGCTTACACTGTGCGCATCGCGCGCGCTTCGGAAAAAGTCGGCTTCGACGAAATCAATTTTGACTACATCCGCTATCCGTCCGACGGCCAGCTTGCGCTTGCAGTTTATCCTTACACGAAAGATCGCGAAAAGCCGGACGTCATGGAAGATTTTTTTAAGTACTTGAAAAGCGAGCTTGGTACACTTGGCGTACCCATATCAGTGGATATTTTTGGGCTTGTAACATATGCCGAAGATGGTCTTGGCATTGGGCAGGTGCTTGAGCGAGTGGCGCCTTACTTTGATTATATCGCTCCCATGACATATCCATCGCATTACGATTCGGGTTTTGAGGGATTTAAAAACCCAGTCGCGCATCCGTATGAAGTTATATCAATCTCTCTAAAGCGCGCGATCGAGCGATTTAGAGCCATCGGGCAAGATCCGCAGAAGCTCCGTCCGTGGATTCAAGACTTTGATTTGGGCGCCGATTACGGTATTGCCGAGGTTTTGGCGCAGAAAAAGGCGATTTATGATGCTGGACTTGATTCTTGGATGGCGTGGGACCCGTCAAACAGATACACACAGGAAGCCTATCGCCGTACGGGTCAATAGTTTGCCTTTTTTGCTATCCGTTCCAACTGTTTATCAAATGTAACGAGTGACGCATTAAGTTTGTTAGAGAGAAGTAAGAGAGCTGCGTCAACGAAAGATAGTTTATAAGGAATCGTCGCATAAAAATCCATTTCATCGAGCGCATCGTTGTTGATGATCTTAAGATCTAGATTGTCATGTGCGTACCCGATGAAATTATTCGCGAGTTGTTTGGAGTGCTTGTAGGCCAGTATTGATACGACTTCGATAATAACGCAATATGGCAAATAAATCGTGCCGGAAAGTTTCTGAATGGTTTGAGCGGCTTTCTTATGCTGAGTGTCAAAATCAAGAAAGAGAGCGATCCAGACCGAGCTATCAACGAGATGCGCCATACAAGATGCGATCTATCGCGCCGCTTACATTCTCTTTTTTACGATTGATGGAGATCAGATACTGTTTCCAGTCGTCTTTATGTATTTGATGATTTTGAGGCTCTCGCCGGCAGATAATGATGGTGTTATTATCTTCGCGTACTAGAATGCCGCTTCCTTCTTTTAAGGCAAGCCGCTGTATCATTTCTTTGGGGATTCTGACCGCAAGGCTGTTACCCCATTTTTGAACTTTAGTGGTCATATGAATGATTATTTATGTATATACAGTCAGTGTATACATTGTGCGAGTGCTGTCAAATAGAGCAGGCAAGTTATGCACAAGCTACATCGGCATATATCATGTATAACTTGTATAATAATAAGTAATGTATCTTTCGAGAGACGGGCTTTTAAAATCGTTGGTCGGGCTTTTTGCGGTTCTTGTTGTCGCGGCCGCTATCTTGTATGTGCTCTACAAACGCGCAGGGGGTGAGCTTGGTTTTGTTAAAGTTTTTGATGAGATTGGCCGCAAGCCGGATATCGCCGGTACCATTGACGAGTGGCAAGCCACCGGAGATACGGCGACAACTTTTATAGAAGTGGCTCCCGATGATTTTCAGCGTTTTGTTTTGACGTTTGATAAAAATACAAAATATCGCCAAGCGAAAACTCCGGATGTTGCGAATCGCACATTGTTAAAAGGCGAGTTTAAAGATCTTCGCATAAGTCGTACGGTAGAAATATTTTTAGCCAGCCCGCCGCATAACGGCGATAAACAAAATGTTGTCGAGACGATTATTTATTGGTAGCGGCATCAGCGCGCTTGGTGTTGCGATACTGCTCGCAGGTTTATTTTTGTTTTCTAAAAATGCTACTCACGCAGCAATTACGTGCAATACGAGTGTTGATGATATTATAGTTCCTGTAGATGGTTCGAATTCCGAATATATTAGTGTGAGTTGTACTTCGGATACCGATTTTTCTTGGACTTCTAATTTTGTTGGAGGTGGTTCTGCTCCGTATGGTTTGGGTATTAGTTTCTCTCCAGGCACGTGTCCATATGGGAGAACGTGTACGTCAACGATGACAGTGAGTGCATATCCTAATACGCCGCCCGGTTCATATGATTACACTGTCGGCATGGCATTCTTCCAAGGAGTGAGAATCACTATAACAGTGGCGTCTCCGCCGACAGTCGCTCTCTCTGTGAACGGCAAAGATGGATCGGACACCATCAACTATAACGGGACTGCACGGCTTTCGTGGAGCGTGACGGATGCCGATTATTGTACGGCGAGCGGCGATTGGTCTGGAAATAAAGCTGTGCCGACAGGATCGCAAGACATGACAAATCTTACTGCGCGCAAGGATTACACGCTTACATGTACTGGTCTTGGCGGATCAAGCGCAGACAGCGTAATTGTTTACGTAAATCCGCCGGGTGGACAATGTACAGTACCGCAATGGAGCGAAACAACGAGTGGCTGGGTGGACACAGTGTTAAATCCTTGCGACAACAGCACTTACGATTTGCGTTGCGATTACGGCGTTACTACAGATAACATTTCTGCCCCCGAAGGTTGTACATGGGATCGTTTTGTTGGCACGGCGGCGCAGTTTAAATGTTTTTTCGGTTCTATTGCGCCAGATTCCACAAGGCTCGTTAGTGGGAAATTTTGTACTATTGGCCAGGGCGGAAGCGGAAATATTTGCTATACAGAAACTCATCCGAGCTCAATTACTACTCAAGGGTACGGTTTGCTTTTGAGAAATTGTGGCGGAACTCCCACACCAACCCCACCAGGCCCTACGCCAACTGCGACCCCTCCTCCAGTCAATAATCCAATTGGCTATCTGGATCCCGTAAATTGTACCGCATTTACCGGCTGGGCGTGCGATGCTGACAATTATTCATCCAAGCTAGATGTGGCATTGTTTAATGGCTTTAGCCCGCTTACTAATGTTAATGCCGCAATACCGCGCGGCGCTGGAGTGGCCGCGCAATGTGGTGGCAATCAGTATCATGGATTTTCTCTCACAGTGCCAGACTGGATGAAAGATAATCTCACGCACATTATCTCTGCGGCCGCATTTAATGTCGGCGGGGGATCCAACGCCGTGCTTACAAATTCCGGTCAAAGTATTCAATGTGTGCACCCGCGCGCTGGGCGCATTTGGGGGTACGTGTTTATTGATGCAAATGGCAATCAAGTGAGAGACGCCGGAGAAAAATATGTGCACGCGGCGTCTGTAAATGCTTTATGTAAAAATGCGAGTACCTATGAACTGGTCGTGCCTGTTATTGTCAACGGCGATCCGCAGGATTTTGATTTGAGAGCAAATTCTTGTGCTACTTCAGAAGTGCCTCCTGCTCCGTATTTTGATAGTGGTCTGGTACTGATACCTGGCAGCTATATACTCAATGTAATTCCGTTGCCTCTGGGCTGGCAGCTTACGACCAATCATACAAATAAAGTAATAAGTGTTGGAGACAACCAGACAGTTTCCGAATTGATTGGCGTTTGGCAGTTAGGCGCTTTTAATTATAATCTTACAAATAGCGGAGATGTTACGGTTATGCAGGGTGCGTCCGGTTCAAATACAATTACTCGTACACTCGTATCCGGAACTTCACAGGCTGTAAATCTTACAGTTTCCGGTTTGCCTCCCGGTGCAAGCGTGTCATCAATTGGTAATCAAAATTGTTTGCCTACCTGTTCCGGGGCTTTAACAATAGATAGCGGCACTGCGGCAGTCGATACGTATCGAATTACCGTAACCGGTTCTGTACTACCAAGCAAAACGACGCAATTTGATCTCGTGATTAACCCCGTACCAGGCGGCTTTGATTATAGTTTGGAAAACAGCGGCGATATTGCAGTAAATCCCGGGACATCAGTTACGAATACTATTTTTCGTACACTTGCGTCTGGCGCGACTGCTCCGGTTAATATCGCCGTAACATCCGCGCTTCCTCCTGGTGTAACGGTCTCATCAATCACAAATCAGAATTGTAGCCCGAATTGTTTTGGCGATCTCACTCTGGCTGTCGGCGCGGGGACTGCGAATGCTACATACAATGTTACGGTCACGGGCTCTCCGCTTTCACGCACTACCACATTTAAGTTGATAGTCACTACTCAAGCGCTTGGTCGCATTCGCGGGAATACGTGGACCGACAACGATGGCGATGGCAATGCCGTGCAGAGCGTAGAAGCGGGCGAAAAATATGTTCGCGATCCTCTCTTTAGCTGTGATGACGCAAACACCATACCTCTCTTGGTTAAAATAAATGGCACTGGCGGCCCACAAAATCAAAGTTTTTCAGTGCGTGCTACAGCTTCATGCACTGGTGGGGCTCCGCGGTTTAACACTGGGCTAACTCTTATACCGGGAACTTATACAATAAACGCCGTTATACCTGCGGGCTGGCAGCTTACTACAAGTCATGTAAACAAATCCATCACTGTTGCTGGAGGAGCGGCGCCACTCGAGTGGGTTGGAATACGACAAAATCCGCCATGTGATACATCTTTTCCAAACGACAGGTTTCATGTTTGTTACTATTCGAGCTCCGGCTCTTCTCCAGTATTGCCAGACGCCGCGACGGTCGTGCCGCTCGAGGAGCATGATGATGGAACAGCAATAGATCATTCGTGGGCTGGCGGTATAGTCAGTGCTACGGGGCGCAATGATGGCGTTATCGGCGTGTGGAGAGGAAATATTAATTTCGAGAGAGGCAAGTATATTTTTCATGTTGTAGCAGATGACGGAGTTGTTCTAGATGTCGCCGGCGGCGCGCCAGAGATTGATAGCTGGGTAAACTTAAGCTTGTCTCAACCGGCTCAACGAGATTCCGCACAAGTAACTTTGGATGGGGGTCCCGCGCAACTCATGCTCAAATGGTACGAAGACGGCGGCGCTGCAAACGTAAAACTGTGGTGGGACTTTGTGCCGGAGCCAGCGGCGCCGGCGACATGTCAAGTTGGCGAATCATTTGCGAATGCGATAGATCTCGGCAGTCCAAAAACAACTTTTTCTGATCCTGCGATTCAGTATTATACGGCAGATAATCGGATCATCATAGTTGCGCGTGAAGGAACTACAGACATTGTTAAGGCGCTTGAGGTGAATGGAGCCGAAGCGGTTGTGTCGTCATGGAATCGTGTTGGCAATGCAGACCGTACGACAACGAGCGCGCCAAAGATATGGATTAATAGCGCTGGCGAACTATTTGTTTATATTCAAAATAGCGCTGACGGCTATATCTGGAGAAGTAGACGAATACCGGGTGGTGGCTGGGGTGCGTGGAATAAAATAAATGATATGCCACCCAGCACTGGCAGTCTTAATAGTACTTTTGGCTCATCTGGGCCGAGTGCTGTTACCGTTGTTCCATGGAGTAACACGGCATATAAAGTTACGAAAGACAATATACCTTCTGATAATATTGTAAAACTTGGCAAGTGCGTGGCGCGGCCGACAGCGACGCTCGTGTTTCCCGCAAACAACTCCACTGTAAACGGCGGGCTTTCTGCGGATGGGCATATTTCGATACCGCTTAAGTGGATTTTTGCAGATACAGCGCTTGGCGGCACGCAAGATCGCTACCGTATCCAGCTTATCACGGCCTCTTGCGGTCTGTTCAATACAATGTGTTTAGAGCAGGTTATTGATTTTAAATACAATGCCGGTGCCGGGCCCAATGGCATATATATTGATCTTCCAGATGGAGCAAATACGTCTCGCTTAATTCAACTTCTTCCGAACACAACATATAAATGGCGCGTGCGTTTGCGCTCCTCTAGGTCCGATATTGATGGCTTCTCGCGCTATGCTCTTTGGACGCCGGTTTGGGAATTTACAACGGATAGTGGCAACCAATTTGGAGAGATTCGCATTGAGCGTCTTGCTCCCAGTGGTGCAAAAGCGCCTCCACCGGCAGGAACCGCTGGGTGGACAAGCGTAAGTCCCGCACACAAAAAAACTGGCAACCCTGCGCTTTTTGAAAATATCGCGCCTGGCTCACGCATAGCTTACGCTTCTTATCATCCGCAGTATGCAAAAGTGCAAACCGTCACTTGCACATATCAAATGGCGACAGATAATGATTGTCCTGTCGGCGGTTTTGGCTCGGCGGTCCCATGCGCTGTGGCTGGTTGCTCTTTACCCGTGACTGCCGTGGAAGGCGTCGGCACAAAGGTTGTGTTTAAGTACGTTAGCTTTAATGGTCCGCCGCCAAATCCTGTATGTAATAATACGCTCGATGACGAAGGTGACGATCTGGTGGATTTCGGTACAGATATTTTGAATGACCCCGGTTGCACAAGCCCGACAGATACTGATGAAAGTGATGATCCAGATGTGCCGGAATGCCGCGACCACGCGGATAACGACGGTGATGAATTTGCAGATTGGCCCGCAGATCCAGGGTGTGAGGACTCAGAAGATCCAGACGAACTAAATGATAGTATTAACCCCGTGGTCGAGTGTGATAATGGTATCGATGACGATGACGCCGAAGATAATGATATTGATTATCCCGACGATGATGACTGCGAAAGTCCGTTAGATACCAAAGAACAAGGCGGTGTAGGGGATTGCAACGACGGCGCGGATAACGATGGTGATGGGTTGGCCGATGAAGACGACCCCGGATGTTTTTCCGGTCCTGGTGGCGGTTATAACTCTTCTGACACCGATGAGCACGGCACTACGCAGTGCGACGACGGTGTTGATAATGATACAGATGGCGCAATCGATTATCCGGCGGATATAAGTTGTGAAGGTCCTACAGATCCAGACGAATCAAACACCCCGCAGTGTAACAATGGTGTTGATGAACCATCTCCCGGTGAGCCAGAAGATACACTTGTCGATGGTAATGATCCCGGCTGTTTCAATGACCGTGACAATGACGAGAGTGATTCTGGTTTGCCATCTGGTCCCGCAGATTTCTCAATCTCGCACTCTCCGATTGGAACGCATCCTCCAGATCACCCGGGCAAAGCCGATATTCGTATTGAGAAAAGTCCCATACCAACCTATACCACATTGACTATCAGGGGTTTTGGCACCGCGCGGCTTGATTCCCTTAGTGTAGTCGGTTTGTGGTCAGAGACGAAGACTCCACCAGGCTTCATCGGGATCGACCAACTATACTATTTCTTTGATGGTCAAAGAAAAACACAGTTGAGCAATATTATCTTGCCGAAAGAAATTCGTTTCCATGTAGAAAAACGCGACATTGTTAATGGATCGTACATAATTTATCTTAAAGGCATGGTGGCTGGAATATCTGATAAGATAGAGCAAATCCTGCTCAAGATTGGGCCAACCGACCCCGGTTATCACGAGCGCTAATATATGGGCGGAAACGAAGAATTAAGAAAAAATCTTTTGATACTCTCGGTAATTGTTTTGGTTGCCGGTATTTTCTACGCGCTTACACCATCAAGCGGGCAAAAAAACCCTCGGCTTGGCGATGGCGAGGTGGCGGATATCAAAGGCCTTTTAAGCGAATGGGAGGTGCGTGGCAAGGGCATGTATGCCTATGTCGAGACCGAAAGCGGTAGGTACAAGGAATATACATTGCTGATCGACGAGCGCACGCGCGCGTATCGCGCCGATTACGGGGAAGCTTCGCGCTCGCTTGAACCGGCTTTGCTTGCCGATGTCCGCGGCGGGCGCTTTGTAGAAATTTATTACCGCAGGCCGTCGCCCGCAGAAGGTCCAAAGATTGTTGATACTATAGTATATTGGGAGTAAATATGCGCCGTCTTATCATCATTTCTATAGTAGCAATTGCGCTTGGCGCGCCGGCGTTTGTTTTTGCTGCGCCGAGTTTAACTATTGCGCATTCTGGCGGTGGCCCGTGGCTTACTAACGCTCATTTTACATGTGGCGAGCAAATATATTTAAAGATTCAAGGCGGGTCTGCAGATAGAGAAATTTTATTTCGCTGGCTTGGTGGCGACGGTAATATATATGATTGGATGACGCTTGGTAACCCTCCGTACAAGACAGATGCCAGCGGCGGAAAGATTGTTGGACCATTTCCCAGTGCCAGCACGAGAGTTGACGAGACATGGGAGCAATCAGAAACATATTGGGCAAGGATTGGTTTTGCGCTTGCGTCGCAATCAAATGATGTGACGTATACTGTGGATTGTTCGCCATCGCCGACTTCTACTCCTGCGCCGATTGCACCATCAGCGCCGTCGCTTGATAGTCCTAGCGTCAGTTGCACGGGTGGTTTGGGTACCGGGCGTGTGGAGCTGTCGTGGGGTTCTTCGGTGGGTGCCAACGAATATCGTCTCTATCGTTGCGCGTCTTCTGTGTGTACTCCAACAGCCCAAATTGCTAGCGGTTCATGGACAAATTCATATACTGATTCGAGTCTTGCTAACGGCACATATCGTTATTCGGTGAAGGGGTACAAAGTATCCGGAAGTTTGTTAAGCCCAGCTTCAAATATTGTTCAAGCAATTGTTGCGTGTAGCGTGTCTCCAACACCCACTCCAACCCCTACTCCAACGCCTTCGCAATGCACGCAACTCGTTTTTAACGCTTCTACAAGCGGATTTTCGCCGACAACCGTCGCTCCAAGTGGGCAAATTACTGTTAGATGCGATTATGGCGTTGCAACAAACGCAACATGGCCGATTATAAACGGTCAGGCATGTTTTGGCTGGACGCATTTTGATGGAAGCGTTGCATACTTTAATTGTACTGCGCCGTCTACTTCCGGAAGTTATTCTGTCGCGTGTTATCAAGACGCAAGCTCAACTCAACCGCCGAATATTTGTTCGAGAGATAATTCGCTCGGCACGCTCTCGGTATCAGGTGGTCCTACACCAACACCAACCCCGACTCCCACGCCAACACCCACACCACGTGGCGGATGCAGTCCCGATTACTATGGTTGGATCGACGGGTATAAATTTCTTGTAAAAAATGACGGCTCTCTGGATAGTACGACGCATCCGCCAGCGTTTCAGCCAGTTACAATCAGAGCAAACGATGGTGCCACGGGCACGGATACAAGTCAGCCGTTTGGCAGTCCTTCTTCTGTCAATTCTCATTTACAGTATTGTAAAAATCATTCTGTTTCTGTTGATGTTCCTGCGGGTTACAGCGCAGAGTATGCTGTTTGCTATGGATATGAAGAAGAACGTGGCACATGTAACTCTCTGACAAAACCTCGAACGTCCGGCAATTCAGTCGTTGTCAATATACCCCAACCGCCAAACGCCGCAGAAATACAAGACACAAGAAATAATCTTCGTACGGCGCATGTCACATGGTTTTTTAAATCCACTGCAGTGCAGAAACCCGACTTGCAAGTTTCCAATCGCTGGTATGACCCGTCCCCCGCGCATACGGGTGATCAGATAACATTTCATGGAATTGTGCTCAATTCGGGTGCGGTGCTTGCGGGTGCCTCGGAGGCGCGGCTTCGCATTGATGTTGATAATAATGGTTCGTGGGATGTTGATGGCGGATACAAGCCTGTTGGGTCTTTATCAGATGGCGCGTATAGCCAGACGATTGATTGGACAAATGCATGGACTGCAGTCAGGGGAAGACATAAATATGAAATTTGTGCTGATGCAAAAAATGCCGTTCCAAACGAGCTTAACGAAAATAATAATTGCGTAACAAGACTTCTCGACGTTACCACTCTTCCAACTCCAACACCAACTCCAACGCCGCCGCCAGCCGGAGGACCGTGCGATGTCAGTTTTCCTGAAAATCGTTTCCGCGTTTGTTTCTTTGACGGAACAACGCCGTCGGGCAACGCCGATCCTGTGTTGAGACAGGTGCTCGAACCGCAAATTCCCTCTCCTGTCGGAGCGTATGCAAGTGCCGTTGATCACAACTGGGGAACTGCCCGAGTAACTCCTACGCAAAAGTTTGACCAAGTATCTGGCACATGGCGCGGAAAGATAAACTTCCAGCCAGGCACATATGTATTTCACGTAGCATCGGACGATGGCGTGCGGCTTCGTGTTGGAGGCACGCGGATTATTAACGCATGGCAAG
>Ga0209541_10013573_pt1 | contig 12421 bp, 11 predicted proteins | sample RifCSPlowO2_01_FD_184027 | JGI IMG/M metagenome (GOLD analysis project Ga0209541, IMG submission 184027) | Groundwater microbial communities from Rifle, Colorado - Rifle CSP2_plank lowO2_0.1 (SPAdes) (version 2) | ecosystem: Environmental > Aquatic > Deep subsurface > Groundwater | place...
CAGATAACTGTAGAGCCGGCCGATCCTGAACACGGAAAGGAAAGCGCGTTCGGTCAAGGTATAAACTAAAACCAAGCTGCCGGCGCTGAGAGTTCCCTTGAACACCATCCAAGCAGCGATTCCGAAAGTCAGAGCCCGGCCCAGAGTGATCAATAAGTCCCGCCAGAAGAGTTTGGCCTGCTGATAATCCCCTCTCAGGTTGGCATTGGAGATATAATCATCAAGAATATAATTAAATTTTCTATACTGCTCTTTCTCCTGCACATAATCCTTGACAGTAGAGATGTTCATCAGGCTTTCGCCTAATTCTCCCACCGCCAGATCATATTTCTGGTGATGTTTCCGGCGGTAAGGCTGGAGCTGCTTATGGGACCTAAGCGTAATGAACAACACTAAGGGAAGGAACAAAGCGAAGATCAGGGCCAGGAACCATTGCTCATAAAACAACAAAAAGACGGTCAGCACCAGCTGGACAATAGTCGGAAGGAACTCATTGAACAGGAACCAGGTCAGTTCCGACATCTTTTGCGCTCCTTTAACTATCTTGGAGACCTGCTCGCCGGTGCTGAAAGATTCATGGAAGCCAAGATGCAGCTCTAACAGTTTATGCTTAGCTCTTCTGAGAACAGCTGTTTCATATTCGACCATCCAGCGAAATTCCGCTTTTTTCGCAAAGTAATCAATGATGATCAGAACCAGATAGACCAGAAAGATGCCGCCGATGAAATAAACGACTTGGGCGGTACTGCTTTGTCCGCTGACCAGCTTATCAACAACTTCTTTGATAATAAGTAAAGGAATGAACTTGATCAGCTCGAAGACAATGCTGATTAGCAGCCCTTTACTGACTCCCTGCTTGATTTCAGGAACAATGATAAGAATTTTTTTATAAAGGCTTTCCTCTTTCATTTTTTCTTCTCTTTTAACTCGGATGAAAGATTAGATAGAGTATTTATAGGTTTTGCTGATGTTGGTTGATGTTAAGATTTGGTTTTTAATGCAGCCTTGTTGCTATCGAATCATCAGGATGATCATTTAAATATTCGGCTACTGTCCTATTTTGATATTCTCCAAACCCCAGCCTTTCTGTAACTACAGTAAGAACATGCATAATATCATCAAGATCGGTTAAAGGATGATTCGTCAGGCCACCATTGATAACGCTCCAATGCTCATTAAAATATTGATTAACGGTCCAGCGGCCTGGATCTTCTAAGGCTTTCATTTCTGAATAGAATAAACGAGCTAGATTGTCGGCATGTTCCCTGATTTCTGTTTTATTCATAGTTCAATCTGAGAATGAGCCTATTTTATAAAATGCACGGAATTTTCCACCAGTCTAGGGATGGTGACGTACATTTATTTGTTCTTAGGAAAATTAATTTTGTCCTAATAAACTACTGCAACGACAACTCCTTTCACCTCTTCAAAGCGGACTTGGAAAGGGTCCCGGATAGTGTTATTGTCGCCTTTGACCAGATAATAGAAGCCGTCTTGGTCTTCGCCTTTCTCGATCACCCGGTGGATGAGGATGCCATAACCGGTTTTATAGGAAATAACATCGCCGACTTGGATAGAGTCAGGATTGACAGGGCGGATTTCGATGGCATTGGAAGTTTCATCGATAAACGGGTCCATGGAATTGGTGTTGGTAAATTTGGCCCAGGTAGCTCCGGGGATGTCCAGAATGACTTGGTCCTTGAACACTTTAATCTGCTCTTCCTTGATCCAGTTGCCGGGAGAAGAGCGTTCCGTTCCGCCCAAAAAATTGATCGGAAGCTGCTTATCTGAAAAGGAGAGGACAATTATTGACAACAAGATTAAAACAGACAAACCCACCATAATCCTACTTACCCATCCCATACACTATTTTTCAGTAGTATCCTATTTAAAGATTTATATTCTGGAGTGGATATTGCAGGATATGTTTGGACAGGATAATTATCGATCAACCTTACGACAATCTGTTTACCAATCTAATGAAGATTATTTTGGAAGGGAAGATAACGATGTATGCGCTCTCGACCAGAGGGAGGGACAAGCACTGAAGGCACGAAGAGTAAGACAGAGAAGCTTATTTCTCTTGTATTAATGACCAAATGAAGTAATGGTCGGATTGAATTTCATAACTACAGAGAAAGCAATCTAATATTAAAAACTATCGAAAGCTTCAAATCTTTATCGCACATAACTTTAAATAACTTTAAGTTCTTCTAGACCAGATGGACTTTCAACAGCTGGTAGAGGTATTTGAACAGTTGGAACAGACCAGTTCCGGCAATAAGCTGAGAGAGATTTTAGCTGAATTCATTAAAACCGTCCCTACCGAGGAATTGGCCAGGGTAACTTATCTTACTCTGGGAAGTATCTCTGCGGAATATGACAGCGCTGTCCTAGGCTTGGCCGAAAAGTCGATTCTAAAAGCTATAGCGATAGCTGGGGGAGCAGAAAGCAGTAAAGTCCAGAAATTGATGCAGCAGACCGGCGATGTGGGCCTGGTAGCGGAGCAGGTTCTCAAAAAGAAACCTATGACTTTGGTTCCGCTAGGAAAACTTACGGTCCAGGAACTGTTCGAAAAGCTGCATCAGATCGTAGAAACTTCGGGAACCGGAAGCCAGGATAAAAAAACCAATATTTTAGTCTCTTTATTGCAAAAATCTCCTGCTAAAGGAGCAAAATATATCACCAGGATTGTTTTGGGAACCTTAAGGATGGGCGTAGCGGAAATGACCGTGCTGGATGCTTTAGCCCTCGCTTATACCGGAGAAAAAAGCAACAAGAAGTATTTAGAGAAGGCCTATAATATTTGCCCTGATGTGGGGATCATTGCCGAAACCCTGGCCAAGAAGGGAATTAAAGGCTTGGAGAAGATTGACATCCATGTCGGCCGGCCCATCAAGATGATGCTGGCCCAGCGAGTTTCAGAATTGGGAGAGATACAAAAAAAGATTCCCGGCAGATTGGCTGTGGAGGGGAAATACGACGGTGAACGGATACAGGCGCATAAAGACAGCAAGGGTCGAATCACGTTATTTTCAAGAAGATTGGAGAATAATACCGACCAGTTTCCGGACCTGGTAAAATATTTAGAAAAGCAGATCTCGGCCAAGACCTTTGTGATCGAAGCGGAAGTGCTGGCTATCAATGAGCAGGGCGAGCACCAGCCATTTCAAGTCTTGATGCAGCGAAGAAGAAAATATGATGTAGAAGAATACGCCAAAAAGATTCCGGTGCAGGCCAAAGTATTTGATGTGCTGTACGCTGACGGCAGATCGTTCCTGCATGAGCCGTTTGAAACAAGAATTGCCCAGCTGAAAAAAATGGTCAAGAAAAGCAAACACGTAACTTTGACTGAGCAGATCATTACTGAAAATTTAGGAAAAGTGGAAGAGTTTTTTCAGCAGATGCTGACAGAAAAATATGAAGGCATCATGCTGAAATCTTTATCCGGCGAATATCAGGCCGGAACCAGAGGATGGAATTGGATCAAATGGAAAAAAGAATATGTCCAGGAGATGTCTGATACTTTAGATTTAGTGGTCATCGGCGCTTTTCACGGCAAGGGCCGCAGGAGCGGAACTTACGGAGCTTTATTATGCGCCGCCTATAACGAAAAAGAAGACCAGTTTGAAACCGTCTGCAAATTAGGGACGGGATTGACGGACGAGCTGCTGGCGGAACTGCCAAAAAAGATGAAGCCTTGGATAGTGAAAAACAAGCCGGCCCGGGTAATAGTAAAAAAAGAGATGGAGCCGGACGTGTGGTTCAGTCCGGAAATAGTGGTAGAAGTCCTGGGAGCAGAACTGACTAAGAGCCCATTCCATACTTTAGGGCTGGCTTTAAGATTCCCCCGCTTTATCCGCTTCCGGGAAAAGAAAGCGGAGCAGGCCACGACCAGGAAGGAGATTGAGCAGATGTTTGGGAAGAAATAAGGATTAAAATAGCTTTTGACAAATTTTAGATTACCATATTCTGTTTTATAACAAATCTTATATACCTCTGGCTCTCTGCTTAATTCATGAGAGTAGTGCACTATCAAAGAGAACAGTCTACCATCCATGTTCATGCTCGTTTGCGCGCCTCCTATTTTTTTATTCCTGATAGACAAGTAGTTTTATTTGCCGAGAAGCAGGGTAATTTTAGCGGAACTAGTTACTCTATCTCCGAAAGGGAAGATATTTTACGAGAAGCACAAGCTCTTAGTGAGGGAAAAGTGCCAGAAATAAATAATGTAGAGTATTCTAATATCAAAGCTTTTGATTATGATGATACCAGACTTCGTTCTCTAATAGAACAAGCTAAACAAGGCAAAGATCTGGAAGAAAAAGTTATCGCTGGAATTAAGGATTTAATGAAAGAAGTTAAAGAGAAAGAAGAACCAGTTTTGGTAATTGATCCTGCTTCCTTAGATACTGCAACCAAAGCCAGATTAGAACAGCTGGTGGAAACCAATGTTAAAGATAATGGTTTTAAAAGCGCTTTAGGGGTCTTATTTGGACACAAGAGAGCTGAAGAAGTCAGGGAAGAGCAAACTGAACAATATCTGAGGGAATGTTTAAGAAAATATCAGGAAAGAAAAATGAGTTTTAGTAGTGGGACCATGGGCCGAAATATGAGTGCTGCGCAACAGGCCGGTTTAGAAGAGGTGGCCAGAGGATTTGCTCAAATTGCTTATAAAGCGGAAGAAAGAAGTGCAGTTAGCTATGAGGAAAGAATACAGGCGGCTGGGATTCTTGGAGAAGATGCTCTTCCCCTCAAAAAGAAACGTCTTCTGCGTGTGATGACTGTATATTTGACTGAAAATGCAGATTACCTTACAGCGGTCCGCCAGGCGAGTGATGGAATTTTGGAGGCTGATGTTCAAGAAATAGCGAGAGAAGCCTACAATACAATGATGCAATCAAGATGGGGAAATGGTTATCAAGATACCAGTGATCATCTTCATGCCACTCAGCTGGCCAAAGCTTATTTAGGAGAAGGAGAATTTCATGATGCGGGAAGAAAGGCAGTAGAAGCTAGTTCTGAAGAGATTTCTCATAACCAATGGGAAAAAAGTGGCAAAGCCATTGCTGAACTCGGCCTTCCCGATGTGATGGTGCGTCCATTAATGCTCAGAATTTTTGAAGCCACCTTAAGTTTTAGGCCAGAACAGGCGACTGAGATCGAGCAGCTATATGAGTTTACAGATGATGAGATGCGGCCACTGGTGGATAGAGTTCATATGAAATTAATTGATGTTGGGGATTTTGAGAGAGTATTGCCCTTACATGAGAGATATGGTTCTTTAATACAGGACCAAACTATTTCTACCGAGGATGTAAGAACTTTAGTTGGACTTATGAAATATAGGCCAGAAGCAGAGAAAGAAACGCTGAAATAACTATATTAACTATTCTAAAAAGAAAACAACTATGGCTGACATCCTCCTCAAACATTTTGAACAGGATCCCCATCTCGACTTTCAGGTAGAAAGAACTTTTCCCCTCCTGGAACGGCTTGGATCAAAAGCCTTTCGGCCGGATGGAAAGCTGGATTGGGATTTTCTTCGGAAGGCCTACGGAGATGAAACATATATCTGGGGGCAGGGGACTCCCTTGGAATGGCGTGAAGAGATTTTAACATTGGCTGACTTGGAGAGCCATCTAAAAAATCCAACGGGAGGTTCATACCATCTGGAAGGATATGCCACCGATTCTTTTACAGTACAAGCGCAAAGAAAAGGCTTTTGCTCCGACCTCAGCTTTATTGAAACGGTCATTTACGGGTTCACCAGAGCCGACGGCCATCTTCTCCTTGGCGTAAGAGGCGGGATTGACCAGCAGGGAATGATCCTGGCTGTTCCCGGTGGAGCTGTCTCATTTTGTTCTGAAGGGAATCCTCTCCAACAAGCAGTGTATCAGGAAGGAAGGGAAGAAGCCGCTATCTCTTCTCAGGAAGTCGGTTCTTTAGAGACCATTGGCGTCTTTCGCCACAATGCTGTTGAGAATTTCTTTGTTCACATGTTGAACTTAAATGTTCCTTTGGATGAAATCAGACAAAGACACCGTTATTCGATAGGACTATACAACTATGTGAAATCAACTACCAAAGGGAATGACAACGAGAAAGAAGTATACGTTCGGAGACTTCTGGCTCAGCTGGCCCAGGAAGATCCAAAAATTGCCCGCGACTGCTGGGAAAACGACAGCGTGATGCTTGTTCCAGATGAGCCTGAAGCGCTCCTGAAATTTATTGATCAGGCACAAAAGCAGGGGAAAGGGCTCCTGCCTTCCATGCTGGGGGCTTTCTCTTTATACTTCCTTCATGTTTTTGGCGAACAATATTACGGAAGGCTGAGAGATATGCCGCAATTTACCGATCAGGTTGTGGAAGGATTTGTTTAAATCCCAAAAGTCTCCACCTTCGTCTTTAACCCTTCCACATTGCTTAACTTCTCAACTCCGCTTCCTCTCTCACATATTCATATTCCTCAATAAATCTCTGGGCGATATTTTTGTTTTTAATAATAAGAATATTCTCATCATTCCTTTCGTCGCCGCCTTCCGTGGGGTTGAAAGAGCCGGTGATGACGGTCTCATTATCAATAATGAAAACTTTGTGGTGCATATTATTCTTGTTGCCGTCTTTCACTACGTCAATATCTTGATATTCCAGACGGGAAAACTGCGAATATTTGGTCACTTGCCTGGCTTCCATCACGCCTTGGACAGCAATTCCGTCAGCATGTTTCAATAATAAGATGTTAGCAAGGCCTTCATGGGTAAAACTAAAGGTCAGGAAATAAATTGACTGGGAAGCTTGTTTAAGCTCCTCTTTAACGCGTTCAGCGCAATTATCTTCCGGACAGAAATAAGATGAGATGGTACTTTCTCCTAACTGCACGGCCGGAGTTAAAACTGAAGCGCCTTTCTTGAATGTGCCGCTCCACATCTCTTGGAATTCGGCTTCATAATTCTCAGCTAAAATCTTTGATTCAATCAGCAGGAGGTTATTATTGTTCTTATGGGCACAATTTTCAGTCGGATTCATGCTGCCAGTAGAAAATTTCTTTCCGTCAACGACACAGAACTTATTGTGCATAAGCCCCCAGGAATCAGCCTTAACGAAAGAATAATTGAATTCGTAAAGATAACCATTATCAGTAACTATTTGGACTTCAATATCTTTTGATTTGTCTAGCAAGGCTTGCTGTATCTCTGGGTGATCTATTTCAAACATAGCGCAATGAATTGATTCTTGTGCAGAATTGAGAAAGGAGACTAAAGGAGTTACGCAATCCTGATGAGGGCAGAAGTAAACTTCAATGCTTCCGGAATCAGCGACATAACTACTGATCTCTGGCTCGATGGCCTTAGCCGTAAGAGCATTGAAATCAAAGCTGAGAAAATAAAAACCTGCCCCCAGTATTAACAATAAAACAATTATCCAGCTCTTTTTCACTTTAGGCCAAGAATAAGGGCAAGATATTTAATATTTATGTATATGGAGAGTAAAATGGAGAGTAAGATGAAGAAAGTTGTCATAATCGGAGGAGGTTTTGCCGGAAGCCAGGCGGCCAGAGAACTAGAGAAAGAATTTTCGGTTACGTTAATAGACAGCAAGGATTATTTTGAGTTTACCCCTGCCATTCTCAGGACCATCGTCGAACCGGAACATATCAAAAAAATCCAGGTCAGGCACCATCACTATCTGCCTAGCAGCCGGATTATCAATGGAAAAGTTATCTCCGTAACGAAAACAGAAGTGGGCACTGCCAAAGAAAAAATCAAGTTTGATTATCTGATCATTGCTTCCGGGTCCAGCTATCATCAGCCGATCAAAGAACAAGATATAATACTGGCTGACCGGGCTGCAGAACTGAAGAGATATTCCCAGAAATTAAAAGGAGCTAGAACCGTTTTAATTATTGGCGGAGGTTTGGTAGGGATTGAGTTGGCAGCAGAGATTATCGGAAAATATCCTGGCAAGGGCATTACTTTAGTCCATTCGCGAGAGAGATTAATTCCGCGCAGCCATAAAACCAGCCAGGAATACGCCCATAATTTCCTGCGCAGAAGAGGGGTGCGGATCATCTCGGGAGAGAAAATTGTCAGGAGCGAAAAGAAGGTCTTTTTCACGGACAGCGGAAGAGAAATTGAAGCGGAGATAGCTTTCCGATGCACGGGAATAACTCCCAACTCTTCATTTCTCCCTGAGTCCTGGCTCAATGATAAAAAACAGGCCAAAGTAAATCCTTATCTGCAGCTGGAAAGAAATGATCGTATCTTTGCTGCTGGAGATGTTAATAATATTAAAGAAGAGAAAACGGCGCAAGGGGCAGAAAAACAGGCTAATATAGTGGTCAGAAACATCCGGCGCTTAGAGAAAGGAAAAGAGTTAGAGAAATACGCTCCTGGAAATAGGCTCATGGTGATTAGTTTAGGCAAGCATGATGGAATTCTAACCTCGGGAAGATGGAATTACTATGGCTTAATCCCAGGACTATTAAAAACTTTAATCGAAAAGAAAGAAATGATAAAGAAAAGAAAAAAAATCAGGCAGCTTATTGCCTTCTTAGATTAGCCCGATGGGAAGGGCGAGCTTTCTCGTGGCCTTTGCCCCGACCATGCAGTCCCCTGCTTTTTCTTCCGGCAGAAGTCTTGCCATGGAAAACACGGCTCCTATTTCTCTGCTGGCAAATCCAGTTAATTTTCTGATCAGCTTTTATTACAGGATGGTCCGGATCGACCAGAATGATTTCGTGCCAGTAATATTTTCCGTCCTGGGCGACCAAGTAAGAATTTAACACTACCAGGTTGACAAACTTCTTCTGGGCCCTCTCTTCGGCAATCTGCTGATAGTTTTTACTTAACACCAGCCTGACTCCAAAACGCTTAGGTCTTCTACCGCCTTTGATTTGCGGCCGGACATGGCCTCCGCGAAGAGTTTTTTGTCTGACGATAATATAACCTTGCTTAGCTTTATAACCCAAAGAACGAGCTCGATCGATTCTAGTCGGATGATCAAGTTTAACTGTTACTGGTTCTTTTCTCCAGGCAATTAAACGTTCATGCCACAATTCAGGCATATTGGTCTGTGGTTTTTTCCATGCCTCTCTAATATGCTGATATAATCCCATTTTTATTGGCCTCCATTGATATATATTAGTTTTTTATTAATTTAGGATTCACATAAGCCATTACGCACATCTCCTATTTCATGCTTATTTTTGGGGTGATTTAAAAAGGTTTCTTTTAATTCGAAGAAAGGCTATTAATGAATACACTTCATGAAATCCATAAAAAACGATTAAGTGGAAAAATGACCAAGTGGAGAAAGCGTAATACACCTCAATTCCAAAGCTTTTAAATACTTAAAATATATTCCAAGATTCATAAAGGCGGGAGGTGAACTGATGGAAATTACTCCATTAATCAAAGAAGATTTTATTGTGTTGCAGGATGAAGCTACGGTTTCTGAGTTGGTGGGAATGCTGAAACAGCAGGAAAAGCGTTCCGCCCTGGTTTTCAGGAAAAACAAGTATCTAGGACTGGTCGAAAAGAAGTGGCTGCTGCATTCGAAGCTGGACGTCACTAAAATGAAACTTAAACATTACGTTCAAAAAACTCCCCTGCTTAGCGAGCATGCAGACGTGATTGAAACTGCTTATTTGATGTATCAGTCGAACTTAAACATAGTTCCGGTAGAAAGGAACAAAATGATTGTGGGAGTGCTATCAGCGATCGATGTAGCTAAACTGGGTTCAGAACTTCCAGAAGCGGGCAAATGGAAGGTTAAAGACGTCAAATTAGAGAAAGCGGTTAAGGTAAACAAGGACGAGCCTATCGCCAAAGCCATCGAGTTCATGAACCTGAAGCATGTCGACCATTTGCCGGTATTTGAGGGCAACAAGCTCAGCGGGATCTTAACCTATCGGGACATACTGAGGAAATATCTTAACTGGTCGCCAAAAAGAGACATCTCGGCCAAATTCAATACCATGGCCAGCTCTAGAAGCGCGGAAGCGGATATGCCACACCTAGCCAACCTGCCCATCAGTGATTTCAGCACCAACGATAACCTCTTGACCCTCAGCAACAACGCTTACTTAAAGCAAGGAATAGAGATGATGAGTAACAAAGGGGTCAACAGCATAATCATCATGGATAATGAGGAAGTGTTAGGGTTATTGACAGCAAAAAACATCCTGCGGAAGGTCGGCAGCCTGAAAATCCCGATCAATTATAACATCCAGTTTATCGGGATTAACGAACTAAAGCTGGAACCTTATCAAAAATACAACCTGAAAAAAATCTGCAGCAACGAAGCATTCAAGCTGCAGCGGAAGCTTAAGACCGAGTTTTCTTTAGTGGTTCATGTGAAGGCTTATGACAAACAGGGTACGAGGCAGAAATATTCCGTCAACTTGAGGGTAGAGCATCCCGGCCAGCTGTTAAACAGTTCAGAAGATGACTGGGATTTAGAGACCGCCTTAAGAAAAACGTTCAATAATGCCAAGAATACGATTGACAAGAAATATAAAGATTGAAACTACTCTAGAGTAGTTAATGGACGAAAGGTTTATATATAAGCCTATTCTTTTCTGTTTAATAATGATTATGTTCAATCAGGAGGCATGATTAAAATGGTATGGAAACCTACAAAAAAACAAGTTGTTAAAGGGTTGGCTGGGGTCGCAATAGTAAGTATGAGTTATGGTATCGGAACGCTAAATGATTGCGGCGAAGAAGAAGCTAATGAGACTAATAGCCAGCCGGTGGTTGTTAATGGCCGTACTGTGGCAGAAGGATTTGCTAATCCAGAACAATTAAGGTTAGGATTTGAAAACCTTGACGGGATTTTGGCCGGCGGGGATGAAAATGCAACTTATGAAACCTTTCTTACTGACAGTTATTTTGCTGATACTCAGGAAGATGGCAGACCGGCATTTTATGCTGTGCAGAGATCAGGCGACGGCGGGCTAAGATTACAAAGAATCCAAAGAGTAACTATAGAATATACTCAACCTACACCATCAGAAGCCACAGAATAAATTAATGATGTATAGTAACTGACATTAATTTTATACAATTATTCCCAGTTATTATACAAGAAATGAAGAAATTACTTCATTTCTGTACAGAAGGCTGAAGCCTTCTTGTATACAAAGGACATAGGATTTGTATAATTATTTATGTCCTTTGGTATAGTTTACTTTTTTTCTCTTCTTTTTTCTTTTTCTTAAACTTGATAGCGTTTTCCTTATTAGTGAAACGGTAAAATTTGCCGTCAATTTCTGTTTCTACAACATCATCTACATCCATCAGCGGCTCTCCAGTTAAAGCGTCTTTTCCAAACTGTCCGGCGTCTTTAGCCCCTTCCATAAAGCCTTCTTCCCAGGGCTCCAACTCGTCATCTGCTTCCAGCTTCTCCAGGCCCTCTTCAGAATACACGTCCTCGTCAGCCTCGCCCAGATCCATCTCTTCTTTAATCTGTTCAGAAGTCTTACGCTTAGTAATGCCCTGCTCTTCCGCAGGATATAATTTTTCCTCTTTTTTCTTTTTAACCATACTCCTAGGGATTAAATTGGAGTTTTTAAGGATTTTGGTTGTGTAAGTCATAAAACTCCGCTTTTAACCAGCGGAGTTTTAGGATGCCAGAAACGGTCTATTCCTAATTTGAATGTTGTATTATCGTTTCTGTACATAATAAAATTATATAAATGCCGACAGAAACATTCTCTTATGAACCTTAAACAGATCGTTATGTCTGAAATTAAAGCGGCGCTGGATATTGCCAGGCATCATGGCTCCATCTTGTTTAAGGGAGAAAAACGGCCAGATTGGGCTTTAGGGCAGCCGACCGTCATGCTTCTGCACGGCTATCTGGTCGGCTCAGCTTCTATGCTGGGAATGGCCCATTATCTTAGTTCGCAGGGGTTTAATACCGACTGCGAAGGTTATGCCTTTTGGGACGACTTAAATAAGGTAGAAGCGGCTGTAGCCAGAAACTTAGATGGCATCTGCCAAAGAGTGGGAGAAAAAGTAAGAGTTGTCGGGCATAGTGAAGGCGGGCTGATCGGTTATGCCTTAGCCTGCAAATATCCTGGATATTTAGAGCGGGTCATCACTTTAGGCACGCCTTTTAGCGGTACGCTGGCTGCCTGGCTCAATTTCCCGGTGCCCAGCGCCAGGCAGATGCTTCCGGGAAGCAGTTACTTGCAAGAATTAATGAGGATGGAACCACCGGAAGTTCCGGTCATCTCGATCTATTCAAGATATGATGAGATAGTTATTCCGCCAGGCAGCGCCAAACTAAACGGCCAGCTGGAAATTGGCCAGCCTGAGAACAGCCCTAGGGCTAGGAGTTCGGTCGAGGGGCTGGTTCATAATGTCTGTCTGGAGAATGTCGGCCATGGAGGATTGATCACCAGAGAATGTTA
>Ga0209541_10013574_pt1 | contig 12420 bp, 11 predicted proteins | sample RifCSPlowO2_01_FD_184027 | JGI IMG/M metagenome (GOLD analysis project Ga0209541, IMG submission 184027) | Groundwater microbial communities from Rifle, Colorado - Rifle CSP2_plank lowO2_0.1 (SPAdes) (version 2) | ecosystem: Environmental > Aquatic > Deep subsurface > Groundwater | place...
TTCTCAATAGCTTTCTTAAAGGAAAAAATGAACATTTATAAATGGCTGGGTATCCTTCTCATAGTTCTTGGGGTTAGTTTTATTGGTGCAGGAAGCTAAGGAAGTAATGAAAATAATTAAAGAAGTAATTAGAGAAATTCCAAAAATAAAGAATATTTAAAAACCTTGTATTTTACCATATTTTATGATAAAAGTAGCTATTATTTTAGGAATAAGGCCAAATATAATAAAACTTGGTCCTTTAATGAGAAGAATTGAAAGTGATTCAGATATAAAGCAAATTATCATAAATACTGGTCAACATTATGATTATGAAATGTCCAAAATTTTCTTTGATAGTTTAAAGATTCCCAAACCTCATTATAACTTAGAGATTGGTTCTGGTTCTCAGGCATATCAAGTAGGTCACTCTATGATCAAAATAGAAGAGATTTTACTAAAAGAAAAACCAAATTTGACTATTGTTATAGGAGATAGTAATCCAACTTTATCAGGTGCCTTAGCCTCAGTAAAATTACATATTCCTATATTACACATAGAATCGGGTTTGCGCTCTTATGATAGAAAAATGCCTGAAGAAATCAATAGAATATTGGTAGATAGTATTGCTGATTTTTTACAAACCCCTTTACCCCATGCTGCTCAAACTTTACTAAAACAAAATATTGTTAAAGATAACATCTGGGAAACAGGAGATATTACTTCGGATGCTGTTAGTGAGCATATTACAATTGCTGATAAAGAGTCTAACATACTAGAAAGATTAGGATTGGAAAAAAACTCCTATATTCTTGCAACAATTCATAGGGCAGAAAATACAAATAATAAAAAACGTTTAAGAGGAATAATGGAAGCATTAGATATTTTAAAGGCGGTAGTTCCTTTACATCCAAGAACAAAAAAAGCATTACAAGAAAATAATTTTGATTTTAAAAACATAAGATTCATAGATCCTTTAGATTACTTGGATAATCTAAAATTATTAAAAAATTCGAAGGTTTTCATAACAGATTCCGGAGGAATGCAAAAAGAGGCCTTCATTTTAAAGGTTCCTTGTATAACCTGCAGAGATACAACAGAATGGTCTGAAACAATAGAAAATGAAGCCAATGTACTTGTAGGGGACGATAAAAAAAAGATTATTGATGAAGTTAGAAAAAGGTCTTCAAAAGATTTTAAGGGCAAACTTCTTTCTATAGAAAGTCCTTATGGCTCTGATGTTTCTAATAAAATAATTGACTTAATAAAAGAAAAGAATAAAGAAGGAAAATTAATTTTTAAATGATTTTTACTACTTATTTCCACGAATTGCTGAAGATAGAGTAAAAACAGAATGTTTTATAAATGGCTATAATAAATAAAATAATTGGGGTGATTCTAGAGGTTATTATGAAAATACTTATTACAGGTGGGGCTGGATTCCAAGGATCTTATATGTGTGAAAAATATGTTCAAGAAGGACATACTGTTATTTGTTATGATAATTTTTTAAATTCTGATCTTATTAATGTTAGATCTTTACTGGGCAAGAGAAATTTTAAACTTGTTAAAGCAGATATTCGCGATTTCGACACTTTAGAAAAAAATGCATTAGGTGCTGATGCTATTATAAATTTTGCTGCACAAATTCATGTTGATAGGTCTGTTGTTGATCCTAAAGAAACTTATGATATTAATGTTTTAGGGACATTAAATGTATTAGAAGTAGCAAGAAGGCATGATGTAAGAAAGCTAGTTCACATTTCTTCAAGTGAGGTTTATGGTAGTGCTCAAAGATCACCAATGGATGAAGATCATCCTTTAGCAGCACCACATCCATATGGAGCGAGTAAGATTGCAGGAGATCGTATGTGTTTTGCATATATGAAGACTTATGATATGCCTATCGATATTGTTAGATGTTTCAATATTTATGGTCCTAAACAAAAAGATTCTGGTTATGGTGGTGCATTATCTATTTTTACTAAAAGAGTCTTATCAGGAATTCCTCCAGTTATTTATGGAGATGGAAAACAAACAAGAGACTATCTGTATATCAAAGATGCTGTTAAAGCTTATGACCTTATACTAAAAAGTAAAAAATACCAAGGAGGAGTTATTAATTTTGGTACTGGAATTGAGACTTCTATTTTAGATTTAGCTAACATGATTATCAAAATTGTAGGTAAAAAAGATTTAAAACCTGTTTTTGTTGATCCAAGACCTGGAGAAGTTGATAGGTTAATTGCAGACATAACTAGGGCTAAGAAAATTTTTGGTTTTAAACCAGAATACTCAATAGAAAGAGGACTAAAGGAATTAATTAATTGGTATAAAAATTATAAACAAGAAGAGTGGACAAAGGTGCGTTAATATGGAGAAACTAGCAATATATGGTGGAAAGGCAGTTAGAAAAAATACTTTATGGGTATTAAGACCTTATTTTGGTAAAGAAGAAACTCAAGCAGCTTCAGAAGTGATTAAATCATGTATTGTTGAGGGGGGGAATAGAATCTCTAGGGAGTTTGAAGATAATCTTGCTAAATATCTTAGTGTAAAACATTGTATATTCCTTAATTCTTGTACTGCAGCCCTGAAATTGGCATTAATTGCTACTAAATGTTTCAATGGCGAATTAATCAGCCCCGCATACACTTTTACTTCTACTGCTATGGTAGGTCTACAAAATAAATTAATACCTAGATTAGCTGATGTCGAGTATAGTACAGCAAATTTAGATGTTCAAGATTTTGAAAAACGAATAAACAAAAAAACAAAGGTTGTAATACCTGTTCACTTTGCAGGGCATGCTTGTGATATGGATAATATAAATAATATTGCTGCAGAAAAAGATATCTTTGTTATTGAAGACGCAGCACATGCTATTGGAGCAAGTTATAATGGCAAGAAGTTAGGAACTGTTTCTGATATAGGCTGTTTTAGTTTTCATGCCACAAAAAATTTAGTTTGTGGAGAAGGTGGTGCTATAGTAACTAATGATGATAAGTGGGCGGAGAAAGTGCATGTATTAAAGGAAAAAGGAACATCAAAACATGCTTTTGCTAAAGAAAAAGATAAATTAGGAAAAACCTTTGATGCTGTATCTGCAGGCTATAGTTTTATTCAATCTGATATCTTGGCTGCTATTGCTTTAGAACAATTAAAGAAATTAGATAAAATGAATAAATTAAGAGAGGATCATGCTAAGTTTTATAATAAAAAATTATCTAAACTTGATTTAATAGAAACACCAACTGTCAAGAGCTATACTAAAACTAATTGGCACTTGTATACTATTAAAGTTCCTAAAGAACATAAAGATTTTATTATACAGGCATTGAATAAAGAAGGGATTAATGCAAATATTCACTATAGACCTTTAAACATGCATCCTTTATACCACAAATTTGGTTATAAAAAAGGGGACTTTCCTAATGCTGAAAAAGTTTTCGATACTTATGTAAGATTACCGATTTATCCTGGTATGACAAAAAAAGATTGTCAAGATGTGGTTCATGCAGTTGAAAAAGTAGTAAATTATTTAAAAGAAAAGATTTAAGATGATACTTTATAGAGGATTTTTATGAAAAAAATAGTTTTTTTAGCAGATTTGAGCTCTGTACACATACAACGTTATGCAGATTACTTTAAAAGTAAAGGATGGGATGTTGTTGGTATAGATTATAAAAAAGGACATGATGGTTGGAAATATGATAAAATTCAACTTCCTTATTCTAATACAAAATTGTTTTTTCTAAATAAAAATAAATTAAAGGAAGTTTTAAAGGATATTAAACCAGATCTAATAAGCGCTCATTATGTCACTACCTATGGTTTTTTAGGGGCATTAAGTAAATTTAAACCTTTAGTTGTTTCTGCAATAGGTTCTGATATTTTAGTTAATCCTAATAATCCATTACTAAGAAAGTTTGTTAAAAAGGCTTTAAAGACAGCTGACAAAGTTCTAGTTGATGGATTATTTACTAAAAATGTTCTTAAAAAATTAGGTAGAGGAGATAACGTGAATGTAGTTTATTATGGTGTTGATACAAATAAGTTTAACCCAGAAGTTGAAAGTAAAAGAAAAGAATATGGATTAGAGAAGAACTATATTATTGGGAGTTTTAGAAATTTTTATGATGTTTATTCTATTGAAACCTTAATTAGAGCTGCGCCTTTAGTTATTAAAGAAGTTCCTAATGCTAAATTTTTAATTGTTGGAGGAGGTCCTTTAAAAGATAAATTAGAGCAACTTGCTAAGGATCTTAATGTTGACGAAAAGATAATCTTTACAGGTTATATTGAACATGACAAATTACCTCCTTATATTAAAACTTGCGATGTTTATATTTCAACTTCTTTGTCAGATACCACTTCGGTTAGTTTATTAGAAGCTCTAGCTGTTGGGTTACCATGTATTGCAACAGAAATAGAAGGGAACAAAGAGTGGATTAATGAGAAAAATGGTTTATTTTTTAAACCAAAGGATCATCATGAGTTAGCAAAGCAAATTATACGTATTATTAGAGCTAAGTTAAATAATGTGTCACAATTAAACTTCAATTTAATAAAACAAAAAGCAGAATGGATTAACAATATGGAGAAGGCAGAAAGCATATTTAAAAGCCTTATACAAAAATGAAAAAAGTGCTTGTTATTGCCCATCATTATCCTCCGATAAGAGCTTCTTCTAATAGGACTTTTACTTTTACTAAGTATATGCATAGATATGGGTGGGAGCCTCATGTTTTAACTGTAGATAAGCCTGGAAGAGGAGATAAAGAAGATTATAAAATAAAAATTCCAGAGAATATAAAGGTTTCAAGAACAAAATGCATTAATAATATTTTAACAAGGGCTGTTTTTAAATATACAAAACTAACTATATCAAATGACTATTGGATTCCTTACGCTGTTAAAGAAGGTTTAAAGATAATAAATGAAGAGAATATAAACTTGATATATTGCTCTATACCTTATGAAAGTGCTGCTGTTATAGGTTATAAACTATTTGAAAAAACTGGTTTGCCTCTAGTCATTGATTATAGAGATCCTTGGTTTAATAAAAGGTATAATAATCTTCAAACTAAGATTTTAGAAAAAGCAAAGGCCATAACAACTGTTAATGAAGGGACAAAGCAAGAAATCTCTAAGTATACTAATAAAGAGACAGATATTATTTATAACGGTATTGATTTAGAGGAATTAGAGAAGATAAATGTAGCGAAAAATGAAAAGTTTTCTATAGGTTGCGCGAGTAGCTTGTTTCCTAATTATAAAGTAAAAGAATTAATAGAGGCTGCTAAATTAAGTGGTAAGGACATTGAAGTTCACATAGCTGGAGAGCCATATCAGGAATTAAAGAAATATTCAAAAGAAATTGACTTGCCTGTTAAGTTTTATGGTTATTTACCTCATCAAGAAAGTTTAGAAATGTTGGCTAAATGTCATATTTGTTTTTTAGGACAAGACATACCTACAGCTAGAAGCGGTAAAATATTTGAGTATATTGCTCTAGGAAAACCAACACTAGCTATGGCTCCTCCAAATTCAGATATTGAAACTTTTGTAAAAGGAAATAAAATAGGTTCTTGTGCGTATGATGTGAATAAACTAGCAGATCACATAAAAGCTTATTTTGATAATCCTAAAGGATTGGAAATTATTGTAAAAAAATGCAAAGAATTAGCAAAGCAGTATGACAGAGTGGAATTAACAAAACAATTAACACAAATATTTGATAAAGTAACATGAAAACTGTAAAAGATTTTTTTAATCAGAATGTAGGAGAAACTAAAAGAGTTTATAAAATAACAGGTAAAATACATAAATTATATTTAGATAGGTTAGGCATAAAATCTGGTTTAACAGTGCTTGATGTGGGTTGTGGTTCTGGATTTTTCTCTTGGTATTTTAATTCAATTGGTTGTAAAGTGACTTCAATAGATTTTGCTTCAGAAAGAATAAAGTTTGCTAAAAATAATATAAATAATGTTAACTTTATTTTAGGCGATTTTATGAAATATAAATTTAAGAATAAATTTGATATTGTATTTGCAGCTGCTACATTAATGCATATTAATGACTATAAGAAAGCTTTAGAAAAAATGATTAGATTAGTTAAAAAAGATGGTTCATTAATACTAATAGAACCTTACGACAAAGAAACAAGAGTTATCAAAAACGGAATTTTTATGCAGAGGTTTAATCCAAGAGGTATAATAGAAATACTAAATAAAGAGAATATGAAAGTAATTAGTTATAACAAATATCTTAATCTCCTGCCTTTAATTCATAGATTTCCTCACCTTGATCGATTATGGCTATTAATAGAGAGTTTTCCTATACTAAAACCAAGAAGTTTTTTAATAAAGGCTAGTAAAATATGATCCAACCAATTTTAGGAATAATACTTATAAGTATTACTTTTTTATTATTTATTGTGCTTCCATCATTATTAGTTCACAAAAAGAGAGAGTCATCTATAACAGAAGTATTACTAAATAGCATGACTACGAGCATATTTCTTGTATTAATAATCTCATTTTTTTTATTAGTTTTTAAAATATACAATATTTACACATTTATGGGATTTTATTTATTGGGTATAATCTTAATAGGTATAAAAAACAGAAAAAATATAACTAATTTTAAAGTATTTAGAAAAAAAGATTTTATAACCTTCTTTATGCTTTTTATTATAATAGCTTTAAGCGCATTTATTCTGTATTATGATTCATTCCAATTTGAAAATGCCCGTGGCGGAGACTCTTTTGAAAATACTTATCGAGCCAGAATAATGGAATCAAACACTTTATTCCAAGGCTATCTTGCTCCTGGATATTTCTTGTTTTTAGCAGCACTCCACCAATTTATTAGTTTATTTTCTAATACGGGATTTGAACCATATATTATTATGCGTTTTATTGCACCTTTGTTAGGGATAATAGCTATTTTAGTATTGTGGTTAATCTCTTATCATATAACCAAAAATAAATATATCTCTTTTATTCCACCATTAACATTATTACTAACTAATTCTACTTATATTCCTTATTTATCACAATTTACTAAAATATTTCACTATACTCTTGAACAATTTACTGTGTCTCTAGAACAGAATCTTGCTATGCTTTTCTTTTTTTTAGTATTATATTATTCTATAAAAATATTTGAAAATAAAGAGAATTACTATCTACAATTGTTTATGGCTCTAACTATTGTATTTATGACACATCTATTACTACTTGTAACCTCTCTAATGTTTTTAATTTCAATTGGATTAGTATATTATATTAAACAAAAAGCAAGCATAAAGAAATTAATAAAGATGGGTTTAATAATATTTTTAGCCTTTATACCAGAGCTTATTCATTTAGTATTAATATTAATGGCAGACGTAAAGTCTCCTTCTATATCAAGAACATTAATACTCTTACATAGTACACCTATTTCAGGGTTGCTTAGAGCGGATATCCATTTAGGACTAATCTTCTTGTTACTTATTACTACTTTAATTTTGACGAATAAGAAAGAGATTAAAAGTTATATTTATGTATTTGGTGCATTTTCGTTAATGATAGGTATCTCTATTTTTTTCATTGCCCCTTATAGGATGTGGCCGTTTCTGGCAATAACTACAGTAATTTCGTTTGGTTTACTGCTTACAACATTATTTAACATAGTTAAAATAAAAAGTTTGTATAAATATTCTTCACTTTTTGCAATAGTTATGATATTACTAATTATATTCCCAGTTCATCCAATAATGAGAACAGATATCAATACTACAATGCCTATAACAGTTAATGATGGGTTTGTTAGCTCTACATTAAAAATTATGAATGATTATAACATCAACAAAGTAACTTTTTATTCTACTAAACATTTGTATTTTGAAGGAATTTCAATGACGGGGCTGGATATAGATTGGAGAGAATTAAAGGATTTAAAAGATACTAAAGTTGATAAGCCAACATTTGTATTTATAGACAAAACCTTAAATCCTTATTTAAAACAATGGTTGCCTAAAACAGCTCCAGAATCTGGAGATTATCAAATAAATCTAAACAAAGCTAATGAATTTGTTTCTAAGTTAAATAATAAAAAGATATATTATGAAGATGGTACAGAAATAGTTTATTTGATAGAATAGAATTTAGCTAGTTCATATTTAAAGGAGATAGTTTACCAGTACAATTTTGGCACATTTCTATTGATTGTTTGTTATTCAAGATTGTTTTTCTAAAAGCTATATATCTAGAATTATTCCATATTTTCTTAAATCCTCCATCTTTAAAAATATTACCCAGCTCATATTCCCTGTTAGGATCGAAGCAACATGCAGTAATAGCCCCATCCCAATTTATAACAGTACTATACCAGCTTCTTTCACATTCATTAAATGCCTCTTCTTTTCTTATTACTGTGTCTCCAACTTTCTTGTATCTGCTATAAGCTTCATTTGTAGGCAAGAAAACATCAAACTTCTGCTTTACTTTCCCACTTTTATCTACTTGAAAACCTACAGTCTTAAAAGTTAGTTTATTAACACCAATTTCATTGGCTATTTCAGCCATTTTGTCTAACTCATGCTCATTATGTTTCATTACTAGCATCTGTATTTCTATAAATGATTTAGAACCAATTTTTTTCTTTATTTCTACTGTTTTCTTTAAATATTCAAACACTTTATTTACATCTCCACCAACCCTATATTTAGCATAACTTTCTTGGGTGGCTCCATCAATAGCAAATATTATATCATCTATGTTAGTTGAGAGCAATTTAATTAGATTCTCTTCTACATGCATTTGTGGTCCAAAGAAGTTTCCATTTGTACTTATTCTAACAAATATCTTTTTTTCTTTAGCATATTTAATCATATCATAAACATCTTTATTTAACATGGATTCACCAAAATTCCATAAGGTTATATGAACCAATGTATCTCCCACCTCATCAATGATCTTTTTAAAATTTTCAAGGCTCATATGACCTTTAGGAGCTACTAAAGAGCCATTACCAGTAGGGCATAAAGGACATTTTAAATTACAAAAATTAGTAGGTTCAATCATTATAGCAAATGGAAGGCCCATTAATTTAGGACTTCTGGTTTTAAAAGAAACCCAACATTTAAACATATTAAGAGCCCTTTTTGGGTTTATTTCTCCTTCCTTAAACATGTGAATTAGTGTCTCCCTTTTGTTCATTTTGTCTCTAATATTCTTTATTTCATAAGTTTATAAGGGTTTTTATATCTAGGCAGAATAGAAAGCTTTTTAATGATTTAAATGGCTTTTAATAGTAAAATAGGGGTTCTTTGGTGTTTGTTAAAATGAAGGAAGAATTAACTTTAGTTATACCTGTACATAATGAGCAAGCTAATATAACTCTTTTAATAAATGAGATAAAGCAAGTTCTAGACAAGAGAATAGGCTATAAAGTAATATTTGTAGATGATGGTTCTACTGATCAATCTCCTTTAATACTTAAACAAATAGCTACTAAAGAAAAGAACGTTAAAGTTATTAGAATGCTTTCTAATTACGGGCAATCACAAGCTATAGCAGCAGGAGTTTCTCAAGTAGATACTAATTACATTGCTACGATGGACTCTGATCTACAACACGATCCTAAAGATATATTGCCTTTAGTAGAAGGATTAAGAAGAGGTTATCATGTAGTTTGTGGTTGGAGAAAGCATGGTTATGTTATTAATAAGTCTATACCATCTAAAATATCTAATTTCTTAATAAGAACTCTAACAAAAACAAAGCTACATGACAGCACTGGTGGTATGAGGGCATTTAAAAAAGAAGTTGCGGATAATATAAAACTATACGGAGAAATGCATCGATATTTACCTTTATTTGCTAAATGGAAGGGTTTCAAAGTAGCAGAATATCCAATACATATAAGACAAAGAAAGTTTGGCAAAACACATTATGGTTTAGGAAGATTATTTAGAGGCTTTTTTGATTTACTAACAATAACCTTCTTTATGACTTATGCTTCTAAACCTCTACATATATTTGGTGGTTTTGGTTTAATGGTATTCTTTATAGGTTTTTTAGCAGATTTTTACTTATTATTATTAAAAATATTCTTTAACGAACCTTTTTCCAACCACATACCTTTATTCTTATTTGGTATATTATTTATGATCCTTGGTATTAATGCATTGTTCTTTGGTTTATTAGGAGACATGATTAATTATACAGCAATGGAGTCTAGTAAAAAACAGAATTATATAATAGAAAAGATTGTTAAATAAGTTCCTCCATAGTTAAAAATCTTTGATCTCTAAATCTTTTAATAAAATGATCTAACTTACTACAGAATTCTTCTCCAGTATTCAACTTAATATAAATAGGGACGTTTTTACTTGTTATCTTTCTGAACTCCCATGAATGAAAATACAAAACAGGATTAATCCTCTTTTTTAATAACATTTTACTTCCTAATTCTGCCCACCAACTGCCTAAATTTCTCATAAATACCCATCCAATAGGGAATCTTGAATTTGGATAGACAGCTACAGGAATTTCTTTTATTTGTAAATTATTTACTGGTTTAAAAATATTAATGGGGAATTTATTATTGTGATAAACAAAAGGTAGAAAAGCAGGGTTTAAAGAGCTATCATACTTGAATTTATTCTTGTCTAAAATTCTTATTAAATCATAAGAAAATTTCATCCTAGGTGCTCTAAAACCCTTAATCTTAGAGCTTATTACTTTCTCAATTGCCTTTTTTGACTTACTAACATCTGAATCAAGGTTAGCCCCATCTTTATAATAAGGGAAATCATGATTATAACCATGTGAAGCAATCTCATGCCCTTTGTCATATATTTTTTTGATTTGCTCTTTTTCTCTATCAGCAAAAAAACCAGTAGTAAAAAATGTAGCCTTCACATTATGCTTATCTAATAACCTTAATAAATTATTATTTCCTTCTTTGCTAAATAAAGTGTTGCAGTTCTCTTTGCTCTTAGATCCCCTAACTAAAGCAGACATCCATTCCTCGCAATCTATAGTTAAAGCTATCATAACTTAGTTATTATAAGAAAACCTTATATGACTTTCGTTACTATACTTTTAGGTCAACATGAAAAATCATTTAAAAGAAGCAGAAGTGGAGTTACATAAAAAGCTGGCTGATAAATACAAAGGTATTAGATGGAAGAATAAAAACTCTACTTACTATAACACATTATGGATCAAAAATTTATTAGATATAAAATTTAAGTTTAATTCTGTTTTAGACTATGGATGCGGCACTGGTTCTTTGTATCCTTTCTTAAAACAGAAATTTAATGGAGCAAAATACACTGGAATTGATATCTCTCCAGATATGCTAAAGGTAGCTAAAGAGTCCTATCCTGATGGGAAATTCATAGAAGCTGACGGGGAAAATCTTCCTTTTAAGAATAAAACTTTTGACTTAGTAATTGTTAGAGGGGCATTACATCATCTACCAAATCCTGAAAAAGGTCTGAAAGAGATAAGTAGGGTATTAAAACCAAAAGGTTTCTTAATAGCATCTGAACCATCTGCTAATTTTATAACTTCATTAATGAGAAGGCTAGTTCCTCATCGTCACGAACATTTTAGTGATGTCCATAAAGAATTCTATGTGAATGAGTTTAATAGAATATTAATAAAAAACAATCTTAAACCATTAAATGTAAAATATTGGGGATATCTTGCTTACCCATTTGCCTTTCCGGATATAATACCACAATTCTCTAAGTTGCCTTTCTCAATATTCAAAGTACTTGTAAATATAGATAAGCTGATGAAAGAAACACCAATTCTAAATAAATTAAGTTGGGGTATAACAGTAACAGCGAAAAAATCATCTTAAAGTAAATCTATAAACTTTACCATAATTAAAGTTCTTCATTAGTTCATTATTATAACCATTTAAATCAGAAATTCTTTTAATATCCTCTTCAAAATTGTTTATGACACAAATTAATATACTGCCATTCTCTTTTAAGTGTTCTTTAGCATCGATAAACAGTTCGTCTATTAATCTCAAAATAGATTTATTTAATTTAGAATAAGTATATCTTAGAATGGTTCTCAGTAGTTTAGTGCTTCTTATAAAAGATTTAACTCTATGAATAGCATTTGAACCAGCTTTATCAATACTTATTGGAGGGTTAAATGCGATAATATCAAACTTGCCTCTAACATTTTTGAACAAATCAGACTGCAAAATTATTAAATTAATATTATTCAACTTGACATTTATTTTACAAGTTTCAACAGCTTTAGGGTTTATATCAGTGGCTATTACTTTTTTACCTTCCTTAGAAGCAGCTATAGCTACATAGCCTGTTCCTGTACCTAATTCTAGAACATCCTCTCCTTTTAAAGATAAAATACATTCTAATAAAACCTTACTTTCTTCTGTAGGTGGTGCTACTCC